>Ga0224501_10001086_pt1 | contig 20843 bp, 18 predicted proteins | sample SF_Oct11_sed_USG_4_FD_169105 | JGI IMG/M metagenome (GOLD analysis project Ga0224501, IMG submission 169105) | Sediment microbial communities from San Francisco Bay, California, United States - SF_Oct11_sed_USGS_8_1 | ecosystem: Environmental > Aquatic > Marine > Sediment | place: USA...
TACTGCAGCTTGGTCCACGGCTTGTGTCAATCCAATAATCGCCGAATATTTTGTGGAAAGCCAAGGCAGAAATAAGGCAGCCAACAATGTTATGCCTGCGGTAATGGACACACCACCCTGCACAAGAACATCTGTAGTCTGGTTTTTTTCTTCTCTCTCGCGCACAGCTTCACTCAACTTATCATCCTTTGAAATGTCAACGAATAACTTATACTAATAACTTACCCTCGCTTTTGAGTCTCGCGCGCCCAAATATTAGTATTAGCTTCATTTTTCAACAACTTTGTATTCTTGCTCGTTTTTCACGCCTAATCCAAGCTCAACAGCTCGGCGAATCTGAGTGTAACTCCACGGGTCGTCCTTCAAGCTGGCTCCTTCAAAACCTTCAATTGTTTTTAAAGCTTCAACATCGATGGCTACTCTGTCTCCAGAAGCCAACACAACACACGGACTTCGAAGCTCACCAGTTGCAGGTCCTCCAGAAATGAAGCATTTTCTCCCATCCATAATTGTTAGGTTCGGGTGAACGACCAAGTTCAAGTCTGCTATCTTCTCTTCTAAATTCCTCATGTGAAGTGCCGCCCTTTCACTTGGCTTCATGAAGCCAACCGCCAATTTTAGACTAAAAGTAAACTTCGCCCACCTATGCGTCTTCATACAGCAAACATAAACAACCTTTTTTGCATTCAAAGCAGTCTCGGGCAAACTCACTTTCCTAAGGTATTTGCCACCGGTAGCAACGTTCACCCACCGTTCCTCATCAAAAAGCACCACTTCTGCTCCCGCCTCCTCCGCCTTCTTCATCATCCCCGTTTGCTTCAAAACCTTCCAGGTTGAGAGTCGAAGCGTAGAGGATTCACCAAGAACCACCTTTGCAGCACCATGCTCATACAACAACTGAATCACGGCCTTAACAAAATCAGGGTCGCTAGAACCAGGGGGAGCATCCGCTGTATTGAAGTTCGGCTTCAAAAGAATTTCGTCGCCTTTGTCAACGATCTTGTTGAAGCCGCCAATCAAATTCACAGAGTTCAAAATGTCTCCCTTCAGACTACGGACTTCCGTTACTTTACTCACTAACGCCTTGTCATCTTTCTTGTAAGGATTAACCCTAACCCTGCCGATTCCCTTTTCGACGTTTGAACCAAGCACAGCAAACCACTAATTCATAGTATACTCCCAGAAATTTAGCCTTTGGCCTAAAAACACACCATAGAGCGCATGCTAGGAAAAAGGAACAGCCTAATCGCGCGCGCATCAGAATTCCTAATGAGCCTATTCATATTCATAGGTTAAGAACTACTTTTGCGATCCATCCTATAAGAAAGGAGATTGCCCCGACTCCTAAAGTTATGAAGATCATGGTAGAGAACATTTTTCTGAGGGATAGGCTCTTTACAACGGATACATAGAATGTGAAGAATACTATGGTTACAAATGTCATTAGTATAGTGACAAGCAACGCTGCAGAGTAGCTGGTTGATATGAAATATGGAGTTATAAGAATCAACACTGTGAAAACATATACAATTCCTGAATTTAGTGATGTTCTAAGAGCTTCTTTGGTCTCTTCAGTTCTTTGAGAGAGATAGATTTCTATCTCTGAGGCGGAACTAGATAAGAACTGAGCAATTCCTGCTATTAATCCAGCAAAACCTATTAATTGAGTATTTTGAAGGGCAAACGTAAATCCAGCCAACTCTCTAGCTAGTTCGATCAAAGCGTCATTCAATCCTTGAACCATCGAACTGATATAATCAAGTCTCTTCTCATCTATCATGTCGATCAAGAGGTTTTCATGTTTGATTTCATCTTGGAATATCTCGTTAGCTTCACGTATTTCACCAGATATTTTGTTGTATGCTTCTTGGGCCTTCTCCTCTCCACCCTCCATTATTTTCATAACGAATGTCAATCCGAAGATTGCTGAAAAGATCAGATATTTTAAAACAGATAACTTGTCAGGATGAACTTCTTTTTGCGTGTACTCTTTTCATCTGTTGTAATGACGGAGCTCATCATCCGAAATTCTCTTCAAAATTTCAGCGTTTTTTCCTTTCGATTTCTCAGCCAACTTTTTGTAAACTATGTGCTCTGTAATTTCATTTCTCTGAAATTCTAGAATGATTCTTTTGACATTTTCACTAAGCATTATGAATCTCCTAGAAGACCTTTCAATTGAGCCGAAATTAACCTTTTTCTAAAAGAGAGTATAGATTAGACTTAGTTTTGGTTAAAATCAATAAACCTTTCATAACACTAACTCAACAAAAACTAGAAAAGGATGAAGCGCGCGCTTCCTATAAAAATACTAGCTACTCTGCAATATTCTCAATCATCATTTCTTAGTAGTGCGGGTGCGACTGGAGGGAAGGGGTATGGGGAAACCTCAGGTGTCCTCAGGGTGAAAAGAAAGAAACGGGGTTTGGAGGCGTAGCCCCCGAGATTGGGAAGAAGGAATTAAGATTAAACAAAGAATAGAGCGGGGTTAAAGGTTAAAAAGTGTGTCCGATAAAAAATAAAAGAAAAAGAGCGGCTGAACTATGGTGACAAGCCAAGTTTCTGATAAATTCTCTGCTTGTTTTCTTCAACCTTCCTTTGAACATCTTCGAAAAGGTTGTTCCCATGCGAATCAATAGCCACCGTTAATGGACCGAATTCCTCAACATCCAGAATCCACATGGCCTCAGGCATTCCCAAATCGAGCCACTCGACACTTTTGACACTTTTTATGGCTCTCGCAGCCAATATCGCTGCTCCGCCAGTGAAAGCTCCGTAAACGGCACCGCACTTTGCCATGGCCTCTGTTGTTCTTCTTCCCATTCCACCCTTGCCAATTATTACCCTAACTTTGAAGCTTCTTATGAACTCGTCTTCGAAAATCTCCATTCGCGTGCTCGTTGTTGGACCTGCGGCAACTATGGTCCAGGTGTCTTCTTTCTTTTTCACTATCGGACCGCAGTGGAAGACAGCTAATCCTTCTAGATCTATCGGTAATGGCTTTCCTTGCTTGAAGTATTCTAGAGCTCTCTTGTGGGCTTGGTCCCTTGCCGTGAACATTGTTCCGGTTACGTATAATACGTCATTTACGTTTAGTTTGCGGATTTCCTCCTCCGATATCGGAGTCTTAAATTTGTAAACAGCCATTTTATTTCACCTCATCAACTTTATGCGTCAAATATTCAACCGTTCCGTCTGCGCTTATTCTTGCAGCGGCTCTTCTGGCAGCCCAGCAATTGAAGGCAACAGCCGCCGGATAAGATGCTGGATGTCTATAAGCATAGTCTATGTTTACGCCTAGAACTGTGGTTTTTCCGCCAAGTCCCATCGGTCCAATCCCGGTCATGTTCACAGCCTCTAGAATCTCTTTTTCAAGCTTTGCTATTTCAGGGTCTGGATTTGACACGTTCAAGGGTCTCAGCAAGGCTTTTTTCGCTATTTTCATGGCGATGTCCGAGCCTCCGCCTATCCCAACTCCTAAAATATTGGGCGGACAAGGTTTTGCTCCAGCCTTTAACACAGCGTCAACAACGAACTTTTTCAATCCGTTTATTCCTTCGCCTGGAACAAGCATACCCATGACGCAGACATTTTCTGAACCTCCACCCTTTGGCAGCACAGTTATCTCTATGTCTTCTCCTGGCACAACTTTCCAGTTTGTCCATGGTATCAACTTTCCAGTGTTGTCTCCGCTGTTTTTCTGAGTGAAAGGATTGACAGCGTTTGGACGAATAGGAACCTCAACAGTGGCTCTTCTCGTAGCCCTTATTAAGGCGTCTTCAATCTTGTAAAGGTCTTTCGCTTTGGCACCAGCTTTAATGTAAAATATTATCGTGCCCGTGTCTTGACACATTGGAGCCTGATACTTCTCGGCAAATTCAATGTTGTCTAAAATCGCCTTCAACTGCGTTTTTCCTGCCGCGCTGGTTTCCTCGGCATAAGCTTTTCGAAGTGCTTGCTTAACGTCTTCAGGCAGATAGATCACTGCTTGTTTTATAAGATTAAAGGCGACTTTTTCCGCAATATTCAGTATTTCCACAAGTCTCCCTCTTTTTTGCCAGTCTGTTGTGAAATCAGTGTACTTATAACTCTTACTTCATGTTTCTTCTGTTTTGTTGTTGAGAAGTCCAAATCTGGATCGAAACATAAGCGAGCGCGTGTGCCTTACTAGCTAGAGCAAACACGGAGATTTTCAGAGCTTTGCAGGTGAGGCTTATAGGAGCCGTTTACAAGACTTCTGGAAAGACGGCTTTCGAAGGAACCGAACTCAACCAAACCACCATTCTCATGTGCGGAAAAGAAAGACCTATAAGTCTACTGGTCATACCGCTATACCAGTTGACCGCATGTTCTAACACGTAGAACATACTGTTCTAATGAATAGACTAATATATAATGCCATAAGAGAACTAACTTTGGAGTAATTGAGATGAAGCTTGCTTTTTATCTGTCGACCTCTCTGGTCGGCTTGCTATTAGTGTCGGTGTTGTCGTCGGTGATGCTGTTCTCAACTCAAACAACTCTCCGCGCGGAAGTTGCAGCCTCTCAATTAAATATCGATACAAACCCGGAAGACCCGAATGAGACGATCCCCCCACTATTAAATATCGATACAAACTCTGAATACGCAAACGGGACGATCACTATGTCATCAGTTGTTAAAATATGGTATGCTTGGGTCAACGTCTCCGAGACACAGGTTATTTATTATGCTCTCTTTTCCAAGGAGGTTAACTCGCCCATCGTAAACTTTCTAGGCCAGCACTTCCAAGTTGAAAATGACACTGAAGTGTTCGTCGGAAACACCTTAACTCTGATAGAAGTTTACAATGACACTAACGGAGATGGCATTTCACAAGCAAACTTTACGTCTGGAGAATCTGAAATCGCCTACTATTTGCTTGTAAACAGCAGCATCGGCTACCAGCCGACTCCGATCCAAAAAATCCTAAAGGACGAAATCCCACACTACACATGGGGCTTCAAATACGAAACAATAGACGGATTCCTGCTATACCCAGAGCAACAACCAGGACAAGGAGCAGCAAGAGTGATAATTGACTATCTCGGCTTCAATTACGATTTCTACGTTGTAGAAGACGTTTCTTATATAAAGAAAAACTTTGACATCGGAGAAATTACTGAAATTCAACCACTATCTGGCGAACAAGTTTCGCTAGATGGTCTAAGCCTCTCCTTGCTTTTCAGCACAATAACCATCTCAGCTAAGCCATACACGGCGTACGTTAACGGTCAACCTTACAACTCTACAACGGCGGAAAATCCGGCCACACCAACAAGCGGCGGTGAAATTGCCGTGGAAACGATAAAAGCCTACGAGTTTCTCTTCGGGGAGAACTACAATCTCACGAGAGGCGAAACCGGGGAGGCACACGAGGTAAAGTCGGAAGCTGCAGCTACAACGAGTGTTCCTCAAGGAGTCCTAGACCACTTGGACTGGGAATTGGCTTACTTTGAAAGACACCTAAACCTTAGCGATCTATTTCCATCAGCTGTTGGTATTGAAGGAAAAGTCAGCTTGGACTATAACGTCTCAACATTCCTTTACAGAATCTGCTACCCCGTTTGGGATGGATTACCAATTCAGCATGACCCAACATACATTGCATATCTCTTCAGCAACATAATAATTCCTGAATTCCCAATAGTCATGGTGCTACCGGTACTCGTCATTACAACCTCGCTTGCAATACTAACGGCAAAAATCCGCAAACGTCGACGATAACCCTCTTTTTCTCTCATATTTTCCAATGAACTCATAATAAACGCATAACGGACAAAGCATCCCAGATGATGTCCTGTCTGATGCGGGTTACGGGAGATTAGTAACGTAAATAAGGAAATAGATCAGAGTTAAAAAGCATAAACACAGGAGGAGTAGGATGGTCTGCCGGGATAGTAGTTGGGAAAACGGTTTTCTAGAGGCTTTGTTAACCGTTCCAGCGATATACAATTACAAAATCTCAAAGAACTCAAGATACGTTGCTTATACTTGGAAAAACGTTCATCCTAACCTCGACGTATTCCTCGTCCCAACAGACGGATCGAGAAGACCTGTTGCCTTAACGGAAACACCAGAAGCAACCTTCATCGTGAATTTTGCTCCAGACTCCAAGTCGGTTATTGTGGGAGAGGATAAAAGCAGAAACGAAAGAGTGAGACTGTTCGAAGTTAAGATAGAGAAGCCCAGAGAAATGATTCCTTTAACAGAAGAAGACCCATCCTTCTTTTTACGGGGAGGAGCATTGCATCCAAGCAGGAAGTGGCTTGTTTATGGTGCTAATTATGACTTGGAAAGGAAAACGCAAATCGAACCGACATGGGTTTATAAAGAGAACCTTGAGAACGGAGACAAGAAAATTCTAGCAAAACCCGAAAAACCGACATGGCTTTACCCCCAGCTTAATAATCAAGGAACTTACGTGCTCTATAATCGAAAGGAGCTTAACCCTAAAGGAGAACAATATTGGCTAGTGGATATTGAAGGAGAAGAAGACCGAGAAATACTGAACTTTGGACCCAAAGCAAGGGTTCAAGCAGTATGGTTGTCTGATGGGCGACGTGTTGGATTTATTACTGAGACGAAGAATGGTGGAGCTCAAAAATATTATTCGCTGGGCATTCACAACATTGAAACGGAGGAAATTTATTGGCTGATTGATGATCCAGACCGTAACATCGAACAAATACGCAGTCCGATTAATAGTCATCACTTGGTAGTTTTGGAGTATCAGAAGGCAACGGTGAGACCTTCCATAATCGACCTGACAAGCATGAAAGAAAGGTTCCTACCTAAAATTAAAGGTTCACTCGTGCCTATAGGTCCAGTGACTGATGAAGAATGGGCTGGTTTAACCTATTCATCCACTCAATCGCATGAGATCGTCAAGTTTGATCTTAACAACGTTGTGCCCTCTCGTTTTCAATCGCTGACCCATATTTGGGAGCGAACAACGGTTAAACGTGAAGATCTTACTTCTGCGGAAGATTTTGAGTGGAAAGCGAAGGATGGGTTGAGGATTCATGGGTGGCTATATCGTTCAAAAACTGCCAGTAAGAAAGCCATTGTTTACGTTCATGGTGGACCCACCGCTCATTCTGAAGACGCTTTAAATCCTCAAATCCAATACTTTGCCTCACGAGGTTTCAACGTTCTCGACCCAAATTACCGGGGGTCAACAGGTTACGGCGTAGCATTTGAGGATTTAATTAGAGTTAATGGGTGGGGAAGTGACGAACAAGAAGATGTATGGGCAGGAATCAAAGCTCTGATAGAGCGGGGAATAGCGGATAAAGGGAAAATAGGGATTACCGGAACAAGCTACGGCGGTTACTCAAGCTGGTACGCCATCACCAAAGCACCAGAGTTAGTATCTGCAGCCGTTCCCATTTGTGGAATGACGGACTTGGTGGTGGACTATGAAACAACCCGTCCTGATTTACGCCCCTATTCTGAACAAATGCTGGGAGGAAGCCCTAAAGAAGTACCCGAACGATACTATGAACGGTCACCCATAAACTTCGTCGGACAAATCAAGGGCAAGCTTATGATCGTCCAAGGATCCCGAGACCCTAATGTCACACCTAAAAACGTGGAAGAGGTAAAGAAAACACTGGATAGAAAGAGCATCGAATATGAACTATTAGCTTTTAAAGATGAGGGACATGGAATATTGAAAACTAAGAATCAGAAGATTCTGTTAAGAAAGATCGCAGACTTCTTTGCTAATGCATCAGAGTAGGCTTAGCTGACTTGTTGACAAGCGCTTCCGAGCCTCAACCAAGCCAGCTTTGGGCTGCAGAAATTGTAAAGGGCAAAGGTTTTCTAGTAACTTTAACTTATCTCTCTGGGGGCCAAACGTTATTGTTTTTCGTGTGATTTAAATACGGCTTAACTTAACTGTTTGAGTGGATTGTAAAGGGGAATGCTTATGGTTGAGGAAGAGGAAGGCGTAGCTAAGAAAAAGTATCAGTTTTTGGAGGACCTTCCGGGGATTGGTCCTGCCACTGCTCAGAAGCTGCAGGAGTTGGGGTTTCACACTGTTGAGGCTTTGGCTATGGCTGCTGCCCGTGAGTTGGAGCCCGCTGGCATCAGCGAGAAAAAAGCCTTAGTGATTATCAGAGCTGCGCGCTCTTCTATCAGTGTTTCTTTTGTTAGGGCTGACGAGCTTCTTAAGGTGCGTCAGAACGTTTTACGTTTGACTAGTGGAAGCAAACCCTTAGATATGCTTCTCGGCGGTGGGCTGGAAACGCAAACAATAACTGAGTTTTATGGGGAATACGGCAGCGGTAAAAGTCAGCTTTGCCATCAGCTATGTGTTAACGTACAGTTGCCTCCTGAACGGGGTGGACTAAATGGGGCAGCCTTATACGTAGATACGGAGAACACCTTCAGAACCGAGCGCATTGTACAGATGGCTAGGCATCTGGGGCTTGACCCGGAGCAGGTTGCTAAGAACATTATTTATGCTGAGGCTTACACTTCTGATCATCAGATGTTTCTGCTTGATAATGCTGACGAGGTGATTAAGGAAAATAACGTGAAACTAATTATTGTTGATTCTTTGACTTCTCATTTCAGAAGTGAGTACCTTGGGCGTGAGATGCTGGCTCGTAGGCAGCAGAGACTTAACAAGCACATGCACAAGCTTATCCGTTTGGCTAGGGCTTTTAATGCCGCTGCTGTTGTCACTAATCAGGTTATGGCTAAGCCAGACGTGTTTTTCGGAGACGCCGTTCATCCCATTGGAGGTCACATAGTTGCCCACACAAGTCATACGCGTATCTATTTGAGGAAGGCTTCTCGCGGTCCAGTAAGGATTGCCCGCTTGGTTTCTAGCCCCTACTTGCCTGAGGGTGAGGAAATATTTAAAATAACTGAGAACGGGATAGAGGATGTTTCTGAAGAAGAAAAAATAAAGCCTCGCAGGCGTTAGCCATGCCCATCTCATTAGCTCTGGTTACGAGGTTCTTTCAGCTTCTGTTTAACAGGCAGTTCACTGAAGCTGAGCGTGAATTGGAGAGGCTCAAGCAGAGGATGCATGAAACTGAGTGGAACCAAGGTTATTCTAGGGCTTTGCATGGGATGCTGATTGCGCGTAAATCCAACAGTGACGGGTATTCTCTTCTCTCGAAGTTAGATCTTGGTGACGAGAAGGCTTTGCTGGATTATAGGCGGGAGTTTCTGAGTCACGTAAGGAACAAACTTCATGGAAATTTTGACCGCGGGTTTTTCTCTGCTTGGGCTGACTGTATGCGCGTACTCAGCAAAATGGTCGTGAACAACCCGGGTTCGAAGGATAGTGTGTCAAAGAAAGAGGAAGCCAAGATTTTAGATAAGGACAAAAGTCAAGTCACAATGGAAAGTTTTCTAAAAGGAACGAGTGCCTAACCCGAACTGAGGAGCCAACCTATTATCGTGTATAAAAGGACCCATAAGAATAGCCATGAGAGGAAATATATGCCTATTCCCGTTGTTACGAGCTTCCGCGGCTTTTCTACCTTCAGTAGGAACTTGGGTTTTATGATGTAGTAGGATATTAGGTAGATGACGAGTGCCATAGATAGGCTGGTCATGAAGAATGGATAGTCTACGGAAAACTCTCCCACCGGGTCGATTGGGGCAATTCTTCCAGCTGCAATACCGTAGCCTGCGCAGATGAGGGCAGCGGTTATGCCTAGGACTAGTCTCAGCCAGTATATGGTTTCTAGGGGTTTCATTGCTTTGAGCTTTTGCATCTTACTTTCAGCCTTTGCATTCTATATTTTAGTTTCAGATTTAAAGTTGCCTATTTATAGTTTTGTGATTATACATTCTTGGAAAGTGATGTGGGTTGAGAAAAAAGGAGTTTACCAGTTTTGATGTGGCTGCTGTCGTTCGTGAGTTACGTGAGGCGGTTCTGGATTCCCGGGTTAATAATGTTTATCAGTTGGATGCTAAGACCTTGCTTTTTAAGTTGCGTAAGCGGGATAGACCTGTTTTTCGTATGGTTTTGGAGGCTGGTAAGCGTCTGTACTTAACTTCTTATGTTGTTGAGAAGCCTCTGGTTCCTCCTGCGTTTTGTATGGCTTTGAGAAAATATTTGCGGAATGGTTGGTTGCCTGGTGTTGAGCAGCATGAGTTTGAGCGGGTTGTCGTTTTCAGTTTTAAGACCAAGGCTGGTACAATGAGGCTTGTTTTGGAGCTTTTCGGCGACGGCAACATCATTTTGGTGGATGAGAAGGGCGAGATTTTGCATGCTCTAAGCTATAAGCGTATGCGAGACCGAAAGATTCTCCGTGGCGAGGCTTTTCTTTTTGCGCCTTCCAGTGGTAGGAATCCGCTTAAAGTTGACAAAGAAGAGATGTTGGAGGAGTTGAGGAATTTTGGTGGCGTTGAGGTTGTGCGGGCTGTTGCAAGGTTTTTGAGTGTTGGCGGGGTTTATGCGGAGGAGGTTTTGTTGAGGGTTGGTGTTGACAAGAAGAAGCCCTGTAACGCATTAAGCGACTCTGAGGTTGATGGCATTTTTGAGGAGTTGCAAAAGATGCTTTCTCAGGTTTTAGGCGGTGAGCTGGAGCCTTGTGTTGTTTCGGATGAGGTTGGTTTTGTTGATGCTGTGCCCATTAGGCTCAGGCGTTATGCTGAGTTTAAGCGTCAGCCTTATGAGAGTTTTAACGAGGCTTTGGACGAGTTTTATGTTAGGGTTGCCGCTGTTGAGGGGGCATTGGCTGCCGTGGAAGCCGATGAGTTAAAACGTGAAGCGGAGAGGCTTAGGAGAATTGTTGCTAGTCAGGAGAAGGTTTTGGCTGAGGCTAAGGCCAAGGCGGATAGGGACAAGCGTGTTGGTGATGTTATTTATGCGCATAGTGGTGAGCTTCAAGCGTTGTTGGATAGGTTTTTGGCTGGTAAGAGAGGCGGAAAGGAGTGGGGTGCGGTTGTTTCTGAGGTTTTGGCTGAGAAAAAGGCTGGTTTAAAGCCTAGTGTGTTTTTTGAGTCTTTTGACGTTAAGCGTCTGGTGGTTAATGTTTGTGTGGATGGTTTGCGTTTTGGTTTGAGTTTGCGTAGGAGTTTGTTTGCTAATGCTGCACGGTTTTATGAGAGAGGTAAACGGGCTAAGCGTAAGTTGAAGGGGGCGAAGGCTGCTTTGGAGGAGACCCGTAAGAAGCTTGAGGAGGTGGAAGCCAAAATAAGAGGGGCTGAAGAGTTAGAGAGGGTTAAGCCTGTTGAAGCCGTTAAAGAGCTTGCTAAACGTAAAGTGAGACCTAAGGAATGGTTTGAGAAGTTTAGGTGGTTTGTTTCTTCTGATGGGTTCTTAATTGTGGCGGGTAAGGATGCTGTCAGCAATGAAGTTTTGGTTAAGAAGCATACTGAAGATAGCGATGTGGTTTTTCATGCTGATGTTGCTGGTGCGCCCTTTGTTGTTGTTAAGACTGATGATAAAGAGCCTAGTGAACAGTGCTTGCGTGAAGCAAGCGAGTTTGCCGCCTCCTTTTCTAGAGGTTGGCGTGAAGGCTTTGCCAGTGTGGATGTTTACTGGGTTAAGCCCGAACAACTAAGCAAGAGTGGACGTTCTGGCGAGTATGTGAGACGTGGTGCCTTTGTTGTTCATGGCCGACGGAATTGGTTTCGGGGGGTTTCGCTTAGGCTGGCTGTTGGCGTTGTTGTTGAAAATGGCGAGTTTAGGTTTGCGGGTGGACCTGTTGACGCAGTTAAAACTAAGACTAATGTCTATGTGGTTGTTGTGCCCGGAGACCTGAAGGGTAAAGCGTTGTTTAGGCGTGTTTTGAAGTTTTTGGCTGGAAAATTGCCTAAGGAATTGCGTGAGAGGGTTTTGAAGGCTTCTGTTGAAGGGATAAGAGAATACACACCATACAGCAAGGGCAGAATTTTAGAAAGTTAGGTTTCTATGTTGTTTTTCTATAGGGGTCCCATCGAAAATCTTTAATGAAAAATTTCACAATGACAAAACTTCGGTTATGAATTAAAAGAAATATTCATTGTTAGGCTTATATCTTAGATTCTAGTTATGATAGACAGCAATTAATTGGAGAGAATTTGTGAAATGTGTCAAGCCAAAAAAGAAGAAAAATACGAATGCTGCGGCCAAACCTTCAAAACAAAAGAAGAACTAGAAGCCCACAAAGAGAAACTGCACAAGAAATCCTGCTGCAAATAGCCCTAACCAAACCAACATCAACAAATAACCACCTTCCCTCATTTTATTTTTGAAAACATATTTGGACTCTAATATTCATAGAATATTGAAAACAATAAAAAGTCTAGTTCGCAAGGCTTTCATGGAAAATCTGCAACAGACTACCATCAATGTCTGACAAAAAGAAAAATCAAACGCGCGACAAATCTGTAGGAATCTGAAAAAAGATAGGGGTCTATCAATTTAGCAACTGAAAACCTGCGATCATAAAGCCCTATGCTTTCTCGTCATCAAAACCGTGTGAATCTCAGCATACTTCAGCAAACTCCTAAACAAGTTAAAGAAAGAATCCAGCCAAAACGGATAATGAGCTTCCAATATGGGAAGAAGATGCCAATAACAACACCCTTTCACACATCCAACCTTAAACCCATACCCCGAAAACATCCCGACAATCTCAACGGCGGAATGACCAACCTCAAAAACCAAAACCGGTCCTCCTTACTCACCCCCACCACCCCAAAACCTCACAACAAACCTCAACAGTAATAAAAATTCCGTTTAAGACTCTGTTTCAACGACTGTATACTACTCCTTTAGAATGCAATATGAACCTACATAAAAAAACCACAAAAATCAGGCCTGACATCAAAAACGGAGCCATGAAACCACACATTTCTATTAGAAACCCTGACAACGCCAAACTCAAGGTATTTCCGCCGTGAAGCCCCATCATCAACAAGCCAATATCAGTCCCATAAGACCCTCTACTCGTGATACTTGACAATATCCCCTCTTGACTGATAGTCACTAAGCCCTCAGCAAAACCATAAACCACCATGAGAACACCTGCAAACACAGAACTCGAAAACCCAAGCAACACAAGCGTAACACTGTAAAGCACCCCGCTCACAAGTAGAGGCTTCCCAATTTCAAATCTCCTTGCAAAAAGATACGAGAACAAACCAGCTAGCAAAATCTGAAGACCAACAAGCACACCCACAGTTTCAGGATCAAACCCGTTTGAGCTCAAAAACACTGGAAACACAAAACCGCTCCGAAACCCGAAAGACAACCCCATCACAAAGAATAAGACCAAGAAACTCTTGAAAACCTTCCCCTTTTTCCTAAAATCCAACAAATGTAAAGCCTTCACCATATTGAAACTCCTCTTCTTCCCACCAACCAACAAAAAAGCTGCAGGAAACACGAACGCGTCAACCATAATGCACGACATCAGCGTTCCCTCAAAGAAAACCCGAAAAATAAGAAAACCAGCAAGCAAGGTTCCGACAGCGTAGGCAACGTACGCTGCCGTTCTCAGATGAACTAAAGCCGCCCACTTCTTTTCGCTTTTCTACAAAATAAAGGCCCTATTCACAGCCCACAAAGAACCATCCTTAGTTCCCTCAACAACCTTTCCGAATACGAATTCCAAAGGCGCATAAGCCAAATAATAGATAACACTCGCGGCGACACCTAAAAACCCGTTTAAGACAAAGAAAAGCTTCTTACCCCCAAAATCAGAAACTGTAGCAAACAAGATTCTTCCAAAATGAAAAATCATCGGCAACGACGCAAACACAAGTCCAAGAGTAGCTATGTCAATCTTTTCCTTCATCATCAACGGCAAAGCAACCCCAAGAACCCCGCCAACAAAAGAGTTCAAAATCTGAATAAAAATCACAACTCTAACCTGACCCAAACATCTCCCACTCAGAAACTGCCTACTCACTCCCACCTTTAAAACCATTACCACTCCGCACTAAACAAACAACAACAAAAACAGCGAAAATCGAATTTCTAAACCAACTACTCAGCCAGTGGTAATGGGCTTTGGCTCTTAGGCTTTCTCCTCCAGTCGGCGATGTATAGGCTGTTTGCTTAGGAGGTGATCCGGCCGCAGGTTCCCCTACGGCCACCTTGTTACGACTTTTCCCCCCTCACGAAACCCGGATTCGACGCAGCCCAGAGGACCACGCCTCACCCAAACTTCGCTTGGGTGGAACGACGGGCGGTGTGTGCAAGGAGCAGGGACGTATTCACCGCGCGATAGTGACACGCGATTACTAGGGATTCCATGTTCACGAGGGTGAGTTGCAACCCTCGATCCCAACTACGGCAGGCTTTCGGGATTGCTTTCCCCTTTCGGGGTTGGAACCCTCTGTACCTGCCATTGCAGCTCGCGTGTGGCCCGGGGGATTCGGGGCATACTGACCTGCCGTGGCCCGCTCCTTCCTCCGTCTTATCGGCGGCAGTCTCCCCAGTGTGCTCGGCTCAAAGGCCGGTGGCAACAGGGGACGCGGGTCTCGATCGTTGCCTGACTTAACAGGACACCTCACGGCACGAACTGGCGACGGCCATGCACCTCCTCTCAGCTTGTCTGGCAAGACCTTCAATCTGGCCTTCACTCTGCTGTCGCCCCCGGTGAGATTTCCGGCGTTGACTCCAATTAAACCGCAAGCTTCACCCCTTGTGGTGCTCCCCCGCCAATTCCTTTAAGTTTCAGCCTTGCGGCCGTACTTCCCAGGCGGCAGGCTTAACGGCTTCCTTGCGGCACTGGAGCGGCACGTAGCCGCGCCAACACCTAGCCTGCATCGTTTACAGCTGGGACTACCCGGGTATCTAATCCGGTTCGCTCCCCCAGCTTTCATCCCTCACCGTCGGGCGCGTTCTAGCCGACAGCCTTCGCCACTGGTGGTCCTCCCGGGATTATAGGATTTCACCCCTACCCCGAGAATACCGTCGGCCTCTTCCGCCCCCAAGCCGGACAGTATCCCCCGCAGTCCAACGATTGAATCGCTGGATTTAACGGAGGACTTGCCCAACCGGCTACGAATGCTTTAGGCCCAATAAGCATCCCCACCACTCGGAGAGCTGGTATTACCGCGGCGGCTGACACCAGGCTTGCCCTCTCCTTATTCCCCCAGCTTTATACACTAGGGAAAAGCCATCCTCAGCGGACGGCACTCGGGATAGCCCCGTCACGCTTTCGCGTATTGCGGAGTTTTCGCGACTGCTGCGCCCCGTAGGGCCTGGGTCCTTGTCTCAGTACCCATCTCCGGGCTCCCGCTCTCACGGCCCGTACCGGTTAAAGGCTTGGTGAGCCGTTGCCTCACCAACAACCTGATCGGCCGCGGCTCCATCCTTGGGCAGCGCCTAGAAGCATGGTCTAGGCGCCCTTTCGGCGAGGGTCCATTCCAGGAACCCTCACCTATCAGGGATTAGCCCCAGTTTCCCGGGGTTGTCCCTGTCCTAAGGGCAGGTTAGCCACGTGTTACTGAGCTGTGCGCCGCGTCTCCGCCATGGCTTGGAGACGCACGACTAGCATGTCTTAGTCCCATCCCGATAGCAGTGGGGTCCGGCAGGATCAACCGGAGTTAAGCTCACAGCTGACCATAAGCCAGACGCTTATTTACTGTACAACCACAAAGCCGACTGGATTTGGAGGGAAATAACCACTTAACGCCAAAGCCCAATTCAGACCTAACGCGTGTAAGCATGTCAGGTCCACATGATTGTCCCCGCAACTGGATGCCAACCATCCTCATCCTCTAGGGCGATTAAACGCCTTTACAGTTAGGGTTGAGCCGCCGCCGTGAAATTGCGGGGCTGGCTTTCATTCGCCAAAATGAATCTGAAGGCGTCTCAGCCAATATAAATGTTTCTTTACACCCTAATATACGTTACCCTCTATGTTTTTCACGTTAGGGGTTACTTTCGCTTTCTGAAAAACATCAGCCCGTCTTTCTTGCACACGTCTCCAAAGCCAACTTAAAGCGACGCTTTTATCCTTTCACGTTCCTTTGCAACCTTCACTGTAAACTCGCCTGAGCTTTCTTTGATCAGTGTCCTTTCGAGCTGGATGTAAAGCAAAGTGGTGTTCATTTTTTTGTGGTCACGCATGGGTTCACAAGAGTTTTGGGGAGTTCTTCTAATTTGAATAGCGAATCACAAACAGAAAAAGAGGGTGTGCAGGAGCGCGCGTCTAGTTAGTGGCGAACAAGGACAAAATTAAAGTTGGTTCTCTCTATAAGATGAAGGATATGTTTATCATTGTAGCAGAATGCAGTAGATGCGGAGAACCTTTTTTGTCTGATGAGGTTTTGACAGTGTGCACAAAATGTGGTGGGGCTCTTCTATTCAGGTATGATTTGGCTGCAGTAGCTGAAAAAGTTTCTAAGAGCGCTTTGGAGAAGAGAGAAGACACTTTTTGGAAGTTCGTAGAGTTGCTTCCTCTTTCGTCATCTGAGAGTATAGTTTCCTTGGGAGAGCCTTATACTCCTGTGCTTCGATTTTCCGGTACAGCCCTTAAAAACGTGTATGTTAAGGATGATGGAAGGCTTCCAACGGGAACCTTTAAGGCGAGGGGAGTGGCTGTGGCAGTTTCTAAACTTAGAGAATTAGGCGTCAAACGTGTTGCTGTACCCTCTGCTGGAAATGCTGCGGCAGCTCTGGCAGCTTACGGAGCAAAAGCTGGAATGGAAGTTTACGCGTTTATGCCGAAAGATGTACCTGAAAGCAATCTTAAAGAGTGTGTATATTTGGGAGCTAAAGTCTATCTTGTTGATGGATTGATAAATCATGCAGCTGAAATTGTTAGAAGACTTAGAGGAAAGTTTGGATGGTTTGATTTTTCAACCAATAAACAGCCGTACAGATTTGAAGGTTACAAGGCTATGGCGTTTGAGATAGCCGAGCAATTTAGCTGGGATCTACCTGACTACATATTTTTCCCAACTGGTGGAGGAGAGGGCGTTATTGGGCTTTGGAAGGGATTCAAAGAGTTAATTGAGCTTGGCTGGACCAGAAAACTTCCACGCCTAATTGTTGTTCAATCTTCAGGATGTGCTCCTCTTGTCAAAGCATATAAAAAAGGAGCGTCTGAGGTAAAAGAAACATGGAAAGACGCTGAAACCATTGCGCCCGGTTTGAGAGTGCCTCACCCTTATGCGAGTTATCTCATATTGCGGGCCATAAAAGAAACAAAAGGAATGGCTGTAGCTGTAGACGACGAAGAAATAGTTTCTTCAATGAAAACCTTCTTTAAGTCGGGACTTTACGCATGTCCCGAAGCAGCTTCCACTCTTGCAGCATTAAACAAGCTCGAAAAGAAGGATGAAGGCTTGTTTGATCCTGACGAGAAGATACTTCTTTATCTAACAGGGGACGCGATGAAATACCTTTATGTTATGATGATAGAAAGGAATAAAATCTCTGTGTTAAGAAAAGACGCAATTTCATTGAGTTGAACAAGTATGCGCCAAATTTCTATTCAACTCTTGAACACCCAGAAGTTGTTATTTTTCTCCCAGGCTTTTTAACAACAACTACTAAGCCAAGCCTTTTAGTTTTCTTTATAACGCGCGCGAAAGCAATTCAGAGCTGCTAATAACAGGCGGGGTGAGAATTGACCCCCACCAAAGTGGAGATATCTCCCGCAAACCCCCGTTTCTTGTGATTTTTCTCAGGTTTTCGTCGATAGCTCCTCTTTTCGAAGCTCGTGATGCAAACTAATGTTTAGCATGAAAAATCGGAACAAATCACGCGTGCCGGTGGTTTCTTTGGCTTCATCCCCGGTTCATTCTCGTGTTCGTCTTGGTTCTTCAACGAATGCTAATACAAGAAATAGTGAGAATAACCCCATGGCGCTGCTTACGAAGAATGGAATGCCTGTTCCTCTTACGACCAAGTTGCCGAGCCATGGAATTTTGAATGTCGAAAACCTGTAGGCGTCGTAAAGCCATGTGGATAAGACGGGTCCCAAGATCGCTCCGAGGCTAAAAAAGGCTGCGAATCTTCCGAAGAGTTTTCCCCTGACCTTCTCAGGTATCAAGTCGGCTCTCAAAGCTCGCGATGCTGGCATAGCTATATTGTGGCCAAAAGATCGGAACACCGTTATTCCGGCTGCAGAGACGAGGTTTGGGGCGAAGGGAAGAGCTATAGTGGCTAACCTGGAAGGCAGGTTGCCTAGCGCTATAATAGGTTTCCTGCCAACCCTGTCAGAAATCCTGCCGGCCAAAAGGTTGCAAGTTAAACCAACAAAACCTGACATGGATAATATGACGCCAATCTGCAGCGACGTCGCATTAAACGTGTCTCCAAAGTATAGCACACTTATGGGAATGATGAACCCGACAGCGAAGCCAATTGACAGAGAGGAGATGTAGAGAATCCTGAGAGAAAATGTCACTTTCTTGCTCAACTCCACATGTTCATCTTGCTTAAGCGTTACCTCAGATGAGCGTTTTCCCCTAGTCTCTTCGACTCCCCACCAAACCAGAAAGAAAGCTATGACGGCGAGGAATGAGTCAACAAAGTAGGGGATTCTGTAGCTCCACTCAACCCCAAGGCCAATTACATCACTGCATAGATTTTGGATGGCGCCGCCGAAGACCGGCCCCATGTTGAATCCTATCATGCTCAAGGTTAAATAGAATCCCAACGCTTCACCCATTCTTTCTTTGGGAATCTGGTCAACCAGCGAGGCTTCTGACGGAGCAGCCACAGCCGCCGTAGCCACTCCGTTCAAGACCCTTATTACCAACAGTGGGGCCCAGTTCCAGACTATGCCGGTCAAAGTACCCAAAACAACATCTGCGAGCAACCCGGCTTGGATGAGTCTTTTTCTGCCAATCTTGTCTGACAGGCTCCCAAACCTCTGGGAGAGAGTTGCATTGGCTGCGGTGAAAGCGGCAGTAAACAAGCCAATGTAGGCGACTGACGCACCTAGAAGCTGAACATAATCTGGAAAGTAGGACATAGGTAGAGCATAGGCCAAGTTTTCCACCAAAGAAGCCAAGGAGAGAATCACTACGCTAGAAGTATAGAGCCTCGCAGTCCGCATGTCACACCTTCCTATCGAAACTTCAGATAAACTCCAAGAACATATAAATATAGATTCACTTTTAGCCATCGCTGGACTGCTTCAAGAGAGCCGTATGGTCGAGTTGCGGGGATTTGCCCCCTCGACACATGGACACGCCTACCGAACTCTGTCTTCACATGACAGACTTCTTTTCTCCTTCGCATTTCTTTCTCCTCAACCTTTATGTCTTCGCTGATTTGTTTGACAGCCTCTTTCACAGTCCTCAGTTTTATCTCTTTCATAAGACTCACACTTTTACCCGTTATTGCACTACCCGCAGATGCTGAAATGATTGAGTGTAAGAAAGTTTCGCTACAGAAAGGCATAAAAAGGAAACATTCAAATATCGCTAACCGTGATAAAAATGGAAAGAAAGAAAATTTTGTTTCAATTCATTCTACTTTTAATATTATTGCCAACATTTTTTTCACTATGCCATGTAACAGCGAGTCCAGCCATCGGCTCTACAACCATAACGGTTGAATCGGTGGCAGATGCCTATGTGAACTTTTCCAGTCCAGACACAAACTATGGCGGCGTAGATTACATGTATGTTAGTGCTAACTCGGAACAAGATTTTACATACGTTATGTTTGACTTGTCCAGCTTACCGTCGGGCGCTAACATCATATCGGCTAAACTTAAGGTCTATCTTTCGTCCACGGGCGGAAGCATATACTGGTCTCCAGCCGACAGAATTGGCGCGTACTATTGTTCAGATAGTTTTTGGACGGAACTCGGAATCACATGGAACAACAAGGCAAGTTTTGATCCAGAGCCCACAGACACATGGTCCTTTTCCATCATATACTATACGAAGGTGTACAAGTCATGGAACGTAACTGAAGATTTGAGGACGGCGTTGCCATCAGGAACCCTAACGGAAGTGTTAAAGTTTGAAAGCAAAACAGGAGACGGACACGCGGTCTTCCAGTCAAGAGAAGGCGCCAACAAACCAAAATTAGAAGTTGAATACTCTACAAAACCAGTTTTTGTGGTTCACCTTGAATCTATTCAAGACACCGAAGCCACGGTCAATTTGGGGCTTATAACCTTCTCAGGTTATGTATTCTCGCTTCCAACGGATATAGACGTCGTCAACGGCAGTTACTTGGCCACATATAGTGGCGGCTACACGTTTGTTCGATGGGAAACAACCGGCGGGGTCACGGTGTCGGATGAAAACGAAGCTTCAACCATGGTGACTGTTTTGGGCGATGGGACTCTGAGAGCTGTGGGAACCGCAGAGAGATTCGAGTACACGTACGATCAGGAAAGTCCGCAATGGAACTCAGAAGGAGCAGGAGAGATGGACGCAGTGAGGTTCACTCCACTCTTCTCAGGTCAACTCCTCACGGCTCGCTACTACATGTATGATCTCTCTTCATACCAGTCAAACACATTCAAGGTCCACATCATAGACGAAACTCACAACGACCTAGTCACCCCCTTTAACGCAACACCACCCGCTGAGGGATGGTTCGATGTTGACCTCTCCTCACATGGCATAAACGTAAACGAAGGAGCTGACTTCTACCTCGGAATGGAGTGGATCGTCGACTACAACCCGGATCTCGGAAAAGACAGCACCAGCCCCTCCGACCGAAGCTGGCACTGGAACGGAACAGTGTGGAAAGAAGAAACATACAGCGACTTCATGATCAGAGCAGTAGTTGGCACAGCACCTCTTCTCCCAACCTTCAACATCCCAGTTCTGCAAAATCCAGCGACACTCGATGGAGTCATAATCGAACAGGAGTGGGCCGACGCAAACCGAATGGGCGTAACCTTCGAAACAGACGGAATCACATACGAAGGAG
>Ga0224501_10001087_pt1 | contig 20841 bp, 15 predicted proteins | sample SF_Oct11_sed_USG_4_FD_169105 | JGI IMG/M metagenome (GOLD analysis project Ga0224501, IMG submission 169105) | Sediment microbial communities from San Francisco Bay, California, United States - SF_Oct11_sed_USGS_8_1 | ecosystem: Environmental > Aquatic > Marine > Sediment | place: USA...
CCAATTTCATCTTTCAAATTTTCATAACTTGGAGAATTTACGTAAACATTACCCGCTTTCATAGGAGAGCTGAGTTTAGTAGTAAACCCGATTCCAAGTTCCAGAACAGACTTGTTGCTTAGTATGGCTGATTGTCAATTGTATGTGTAAGACAGAAAAATATCCACTGCCCCATATATCACTGACTAAACGCATAGCGCGAAGTTCAATACTCATAAACCAGTCCCTCCAACACCAAGTACCAGTACCTCTGAAAACATACCTCCTTTTCCCAAAACCCCGTAGCCAATATTCCGAGATCTCTGAAGCATACTACTCACACCACTAGGCTTCAAATTTGGCTATCAGATGAAAATCCCAGGAAGTTTCCATGAATATTATTTTATTGAGTTTAGCCGGCTTTAGTAACAGTACATTCCAGACTCAGGGTGACTCCGCCTCCAGAAATCATCTGAGATGTGCTTGGTATCGCCAACAAAATCCTTCCATTGATTATTTATCTGGAATTTCTTATTGAGTAGTTTTATTACCAGTATATCACAATGATTTTTCTGACCCCATAATGGAAAGAGAGAGAAGGATTTATTGCAAGAAATTCCCGCAGAGCAATTTTGCAGATGCAGTTTTATTGAGGTTGGTGTGGACCAACACCCTCTTCTATAATCATCACACTTTATACCCATGTCACATGTAACTGCAATTGTATATTACAGATAAGGATGAATGTGAGGAGACACCTTGTCCAGTAGGTGCCTCGTGTGAGAATCTCTCACATGGTTACACATGTCACTGCCCTATTGGTTACTATTACAGTCACAAACACCAGGAATGTCTCAGTAAGTTCAGGTCCCATAATTAGGTGAAGCGATGGCGCAGTGGATAAGGTACTGGCCTTGGCAACAGTATCCCGGGTATAATTCCCAGCTCCGGCAACACCCTCGTCTGTTTCGGATTTTGATGTCGATCAAATGTGTTCACTTGTTTTCAGGTTCTGAAGCCTACCACGAACAAATGGGCCCTATAATCTACTCAAATGGAAGCTTAAATATAGCCCTATCCAATTTGGAGGCCTACCCATAAAGTTACCTTCTCAATGGATATGCGAGTGCTAACAGAATGCACCCTAATGTGCACCCTGGGAAACCCTGAGTCAACCAAAACTCAGTAGACCAATTTATGCCCACCCCTGACACTAGTCAGGGTACCTGCGGAGTAACTGCCCACCCTGACACTAGTCAGGGTACCTGCGGAGTAACTGCTCACCCCTGACACTGGCGGGATTCGAAAGAAGAAGAAAGTGGACTGAAGCAAAATCCACAATGTGAGACGCGTCTCGTAAAATAGCAACGGAGATATGACAATCGCCTTTCAGAGACAATTTGATTTTATCAAATTCTAAAACTGAATTGGATTCATATCTGTGTGTTTCAGATGTTGATGAGTGTTATACTGAAGATCATACCTGTGCTCCTAATGCTCTATGTTTGGATACTGATGGAGGGTATATGTGTCGCTGTCATGAAGGGACCTCAGGGAATGGACATGTTTGTCACAGTGAGTCACCATCTCCTGCACTAACTATAATACTCAGAATGCTTCTTTGAGTTGAGTGGTAAATGCTTTGAGAAGTGCGCAGCCGTCACATTGGAACATATGCGTGCAGAGCTAGTCTCACACTCAGCAGACTGTCTTACTTAGCAGATCAAGGTATAATTAGTAAAAACTAAACTACTAGTCACTAGTCAGTAGTCACTGACTACCGGATTCCATTGCCATTTGTTGATTCACAAATAACACTCGTCTTTACCGATTATTGAGGAAGAAACCCCCATCATGATTTCAATCAGTGGAAGTAAGTGTTGGGGGCCAGCCACATGATGGTGAATTTACGAAATAAAACCCTGATATGACACCAACTACGCTGTCTCATTGGCCTCAGTGATGTGACTGCAGGAAACCTTAGTAGTCCGTGATTAGTGGTTGCAATCGTGTGGCTAGGAACGCAAATTGCAATTTTTTCGTGATCTGCAATTAGTTTATTGCAAATTCACCATCGTTTGACAGACAATTAACACTTATTTTTACTGATCATAGAGAAACAAACCCGTATTATCAATTCTATAAATAAAACGAGACACTACATTCAATCGCGTGTGTCTTCAACTCAAGCTGTTGCCCGACTCTATGCCAACATTATATAGAGTTTTACATTTGCCATTTTGGTTATGGGGGTGGGGGCGCTGGCTATGGAGATCAGTGATATCAATGTTTGTCTAATCTAACAAACCAATCGCTGAGTTTATAAGAGGGCGTTCGCCCATAAACACCTCGTTGAATATTCGGGAAATGGCGATGGAAAGAAATTGTGTGGCTCCATCCTGCATCGACCCTAGATTGAAACAAGCTATCCGTTCATTGTTTGTCTTAAAATTTCAGACAAAAACCACTTCATTATTTTGCTAAATAATGTAATTATGTCTGATGGTTGTGTCAAACTCCTCGGGTATCCGAAAAGTCTACTCAAATTTATGAATTGTTTCTATTCTCGATAGACAACCACTTGCCATGGTTCGTTATATATTCCTCACAATTGAGGTGTCGAGTTTATTGGCATAGTGATGTTTAAAGTGTATAGGAGATTGCGTCGGATTCACTGTAGACAGTCGGTAAAAATACGGCGGGCACGAGTCAAATTCTTTGTACATTCCTGTGAAAAGTTGTTGACCAGCAAACTAGCGATGTTTTCACTACCAATTAGTAACTACAGGCAGGCATTCATGATGCCTGATGGCTAGGACAGTTTATTGCTCATTCATACCAATGACAGTTTGTACACAATAGCCCTCGTTCATGGCAGACGATCGTTGTAACCAGTGCCTTGCTAAGCGAGATCAATCGGCGGCTATGCTGTCTCCAAATTATTTTTCCATATTTTGTATCCTCATCAAAAATTCACAAAAGATGGGTTATAACATGAATACATTGTACATTGAGTAAAACTTAGAACAAATTGCTGAAACAGCAAAAGCAACTTCATTTTCTGTTTAGGCATATAAGCCTATATAGTGAGTCGTCGGCCTGACTACCGAATTCATTCTGAGATAGGGACACATCCGACGAGAAAAGTTACGTTCCGCCCACCATCGCATTGGGACATTTCTTGCCAAACATTTGAGGCAGCAGGTTCTGAGCAAGCTCCTAGAGCAAAGGAGATAAAGGTAGTTCTGTGAGCGCAGGTTAGAAATGTCCCTAGCACATTAACTAACGTTTGCTTGTCTGTGAAATCTTCGTCAGGTAAATGATTGTGTATTTTGATTTTAGTTGAGGACCATTCAGACTGCTTACCAAACTCATGCCCTGAGAACTCGTACTGTAGTGGTGTGAATGATAATGGAGAGCCACTCTGTTCCTGTCAAAGAGGATTTCATAATATCGGGACGGAATCCTCCCCGCAATGTCAAGGTCAGAAATGCCTCTTCCATCTCATCATTTGTATGTCATGTGGTGATTTCGTACGCCGCATGGTTTTGTTATGATGTTTCAACCACACCTTAACTAATGAGCCATGCACTATAAATACCGTCGTTCACCAATTATCTCTTTCATTCCAGCTCTGAGCTCTGATACTGTATCTTAGCTGTTAGCTCTTGTTTCGCTCTGATACTGTATCTCAGCTGTTAGCTCTTGTTTCGCTCTGATACTGTATCTTAGCTGTTAGGTCTTGTTACGCTCTGATGTCTTGGCTCTGTATCCTGTCTCGCACGACTTGCTAGTCACCTATTAAATATCTTGGTCAGCAATGTCGACGATTTCCTTCTGATTGCTAAATAGGCAGAAGCCCCACAGCACACAGAGTAATTTCTTAGTCCCTGACATGTACAACGGGGACCAGTGGATGCCTATAATACCCACAAACTATCTACAGAGTGATTTATTGGTTAATTTACAGATGTGGATGAGTGTAGTGAATCTAATGACTGTGCCTTTCATGCTGACTGTCTCAATGAGCCAGGAAGTCACACCTGTATCTGTCAGGCTGGATTTCAGGTAGGGGGTGGAGAGAGGGAGAGCCCACTCTAAGGATAAGATCATATAAAAGGTCTATTCATATGATTGCAGTCAGTTGCAATCACGCGAACACAAGGTTGCAGTCAAACAAACCAATGAGTTTAGAAGGACTCTCAATTGTGCCAGAGTTTTCCTCCTCAACTTGTCAACTTCAGCTCATTATTTAGAGCCAATTGAGCATTCGCGATTCATTCTTCCAACACAATAATCCAATCTCTTTTCGGTCTTGGCATTGGTAACCTCGCCTGTTCATGTGATTTCGGTCGCAGCCTTCGGATATGCTTTTCTAAGCCTACAGCTTTATGGAGTGAAGGGAGCTAGGAATTGACTGGCTCAAGTTCACACTGGTGGCCCGCCCTAAGATGGATTTGAACCCAGGTTCTTGCAGTTTCAGGCCACTGAGCTATCATTCTATCCCACACTAATGTGATGCTGTTTGGCTGCAGGGCTCAGGAAAGCTTTGTATGGATATTAACAAATGCTTGGATCCCGATGTCTGCGAGTTGGGCAAGAAGTGTATTGAAACAGAAGGGACATATGAATGTGTTCCATTCACTGAGATAAGTGAGTTATTTCAGATAAGTTTACCTGTCTAGTCGTGGCAGTTAATGTCCTTTGTGAGCGGGAGCATCAGATTTTTCAACAACTCTCTCTGTTCACCCAGCAGAGGATTGGGTATAATACCCAGGTCTTTTCAGAGTTGAGGGAGGTGAAAGGCAGTGAGGAAGAGGAGTGTTGTCCCACCCCAGTTACATTGTTGCCAGTTCAAGTTCCCTCTGGAACAGCCACCTACCCGACGGCTATCATTTTTCAACTTTAACCTTTGTGTGTCTGTGAACTTTCCACACATTATGCTCAGACCACTCAAATAGTGTATATAAACTCCCAACTGTCTAGATGTGATAGTTTATATGCTTTACGGAGACAGGTTCCATAGTGTGGGTGTGGACTTGTGCATATTGATCTCAGACTGCGTACCATGATTACAATATAAATAGCTGGGTCTCCTTCGGCATGGCGCCGTCTCTGTTTCTACGCGGACAGTATTGGATTGAGCAATATTCAGAAATTACCATGCAAAGAGTTTGAAGCTAAGGAATGGCAGTCATGGTACTGTCACACCTCCCAATTAACAGCTGGCATCTGGAATTTGACCTCATCTGGAGATGACTGTCGCGTGGTCCCGCATGGGACACCAGTTTTTGGAGGGGTCTGCATGGCATATGCTGAGATGCATTCAGGTTACAAATAGGGAAGTATCTACGAGAGCCAGGAAGCTACTCATGAGTAACCGACTACTAGTGTTGCTCTCGATTTAATTTCTACCTAATGATTTAATAACACTTGATTGAGTAATAAATCACTATCCTATTAAATTATCTTCTTTATTTGAAACTGTTTTTGTCATAGTGAAACATTTTTTCAGACTGTGATTGTGGCAGTCATGGAGTCTGTACAGAAGGAGGCAGTGGGGATTGTGAGTGTGATTCTGGGTTCACATTTGTTGCCTCTATCAGCACTGAACGGTGCATGGACACTAACGAATGTCTGGGTGAGCATTTCACCGCCATTATTATTGCTTTCTCCAAGTGTAACTTTGGAGTGTGACTGGTGACTGCGGCGTATCAACTCAGGAGAGGGCATGGTATTTTACTTACACAGGTTAGAAAGAGTTAAGTCATTCACCTATGCGCAGATCAATTTCGTGAAGGTATGCAGATTGATGACTCAGTGGGAAAATTAATGCATCTCACTTGTCTGGCCTCCCTGTGGCTCGATTTCAACTCCCAGCCATGGCGGAGAATTTAAAGGGACTTTTTCCTGGCTGATCACAACAGTTAGAGAGGAGATGGGCACCGCCAAGTCGGCACGAGCCCATTGAAAGGATACGAGGAACATGAAGCAATACAGCTTCTGCTGCCCTCATGTCCCCGGCAATCAAAATGGTCATGGGTCTTTAAAAAAAGCTGACTGGTTTCTCTCTAGGACTTTAAGTATACCTATCAGTCCATAAGTGCAATTACAGTGAAACTCGGTTAACTCGATGTCAGATAACTCGAAAACTTGCTTAACTCAAACCAAGTGTCATGGTCCCTGCCTGGGTAATGATAATTTGCTGGGCATATCTCGAACCTTTAGTCATAACTGGAACTGACAACTGCAGTTAGTGCCATCAAATTACCTTTTCTATGGCTGGATGTGTTTACATTCTTGTGTAACAAGCTTAATTTCATTGTTTTCTTTTCTCATGAGAAGAAAATCTCACAAATTTTAGAAGGCTTAGCCAGAAAATGGAATACACTAGAGCGAAATGGACTCGCTATGGTGACCACATGGTTAAAGCAAAGAGAGAGCATAACTCATCACTTAAACTTTTCATAACTCAAACTGTTTGGTGGTCCCCTGCAGTTCGAGTTATCCAAGTTTCATTGTATTTCACTTCTACCTTTTATTCTGTGAGTGGCCTTTATCACAGCTTTAATGTAGAACTTCTACTGAACCAATTTATCCAATCCGTCCTTCCGAGTTGTAGACATGAATCCTATCCTCGGCTGTGACGGGATAAAGGAGGCAGCTTGCCATAATACAGCGGGAGGATATGAGTGCAGATGTCCTTCTGGGGAACTAAGTGAGGGGTCATGTGGTGAGTCCAACTGACACAGATAATCATTAATCCGGATTTAACTGTGAATGGATTGCCTAGAATGCCATCAAAACTTATATGATGGAGCTAAGCAGGATGAAACCTCCGAACCAAGGATTGTACATGGTGTTTTCCATTCTCAAATTGAACTCCCAAGCCATGGATATGTTTAAGACCCAGAGTGTGCAACCCCGAATTCTCACAAGATATTTGACTCCTTGCCGCCAGAGACTTTCGATCATGTCTACTGGTCGGCTCAGGTGCTTTCGATCATGTGTACTGGTCGGCTTAGGCACTTTCGATCATGTGTACTGGTCGGCTCAGGTGCTTTCCATCATGTGTACTGGTCAGCTCAGGTGCTTTCGAGTTAGCTGCTGTCAGCCTTGGCTCTTGGCAGCGTGAAAACAGTCTTAATCACGTGATCTCAGAATCCTCGTTCGAGGTAATCTACTAATAGCTGAAAAAGCCAACCAAACTTATCGGACTTGTGTATGGATCATGAATAGTTCCTATTATTTTTGTAGCCAATAATCGCAGCAGAGCTATGTATGCCTGGCAACTAGAAGTTATAATTAAATAATTCCTAATTTTTGTCTTCAGATCTAAAGCCATGTGATCAGATTACTTGCCATGAGATGGCCAGCTGCACAGAGATAGAGAGCCAAGCAACTTGTAGCTGCAATCGTGGGTACAGCGGAGATGGGTTTGCGTGTGAACTTGGTGAGCCTCAACTGTCAGTCAACATTTGGTAGGCTCATATGCTGGGGTTCGTCAAAAAACCGTTCGTCGACTATTTACGAAGTGATGACGAACATTGTGTAGCTCCATACCCTAGATTGAAGCGAGATAATCGTTCAATGTTTATCTGAAATAATTTTGTTTGCAGACAGGAAATTTCACAGCACTCCTAATAGAGGTCTCTCCCAACTTTTGAGTTGTTTCAATCGACCATCTTTAGTAGTGACTCCACGCGGACTTTTTTCGTCGATAAAGTTGTTTGCCGAGAAAGAACTCATCGTCGGGTGAACGTGTTTTATAGCTGCGCACAGTCGTTTTGTAGTCTCGCGTGTCCAACTCTGGTGCATGTGAAATTCATTCATAGTCAAAATGGACACAGTTTTTTCTCAGTTTAATGGTCCGCCTGTGGAATCATGTAATAACTTTCATTCTGTGTTTATGTAGAGCCTGATCCATGCTCTGCGGTGGAGTGTTCCGCCCCACATGAAGTGTGTAAAGTGAATGATGGAGTGGCAGTGTGTGAGTGTAAAGTCGGCTACATAAGGGTGAGCTGTACTCAAGATGCACATCATCCGCTGTGCACTGTTTTATGGCGATGTATCCTTTCCACTTGGACGCTTGACCTCCTAAGCCTGAGGCTTGTTGGAGAGCTAGGCATTGTGGATTATATGCGTGGACATTCTCGTAGTGGGCCCTCAGTATAACTTAAACTTGAATTCAGGGCCTTTTGATATTGATTCAAGTGCCCTACGTTATCCCCACTATTCCTGTGTTAAAGTGCGTGCTAGTGAGCTGAAAATCATGGTCTCACATTGTATGTACCCTTAATCTCATTTCTTGGAAGATCTTCCTCAAAACCTGCTGCCTCAGGCAAATGCTTGATAAGGTATGACATAATATGATGGTGGGGGAGCTTAGCGATTCCTGCTGGTTTCGTCCCTATCTAAACACGGATCCGGACACCCTATATAGGTTTATACAATCTAAACAGAAAATGAAGTTGTTTTGCTGTTTTGGCAATTTGTTCGATAATTCATTCAATGTATTCAAGATATAAGCCATCTTTTGTGAAATTTTGATAAGAGATAAAAATAAGAAAAAATAATTTGGAGTCAGCATGGCCGCCAATTGATCTCGCGTAGCAAGGCACCGAGTATAGCGATTGTTCGGCTGTCAGCAGGGACTATTGCGTACAGACTGTCCTTGGTAATCATTACCAATGAATTGAATAACAAGTAACCACAGGAATCCTATCGCCTTAGCCATAAAGTATCATGAATACCTGGACATAAGCGGCAGAAAAAACATAACTAATTTGCTAAGTCAACAACCTTTCGACCGGAGAGTACAGAGAGCTTGACTTACGCCGCCGTGTTTTAACCGACTGCCTAATATGAATATATATACACTTTAACATCAGTAGCAGAAGGATGTCACTTGATCCCTGACTTTAGGAAGCTGATGGTTGTTTAGATGAAGATGAATGCCAACGAGAGCCCTCAGTCTGTCCAGAGAGTGCTATCTGCATTAACGAGCCTGGGTATTATATCTGCGAGTGTGAGATAGGATACACTCACAAAAATGGACAATGTGTCAGTGAGTACACCTACAAATTGCTGGTAACCTTCACGCTCCCCTCCCCTGCTCTATGATAATCTGTTTTCAAAATTAAAGACAATGCCTGATAGACAGATGTTTCTGTACAGCTAGCCATAACTGATACATGCAACAGCATTTTGTTCAGATTCAACTGTGAAGTTGTATTTTTTGTTTTGCATGAGACAATTAGAAATTATTGCTGTTCTAACCTGGAATACACAATAGCCTTAGGTGGTAAAGTTAAAAACGGCCGCGTGTTTTTTGCTGTTGGTGGTCAAAACAATGGGTTCTCGCAGTTTAAAGTTGATTCAATTTGTTTGCCAATGTTTCCACATTGTGGTTCTTTTAGTATCAGACCGCGTAGGCCACTACCATATGCCAAACTCAGTGGTACTAACCTGAAGCTGGGCACTTGCCATGTAAACTTTCGGTCTAGAAGCTGAATGGCGGAGATAGAGCCCCTCCGGGGCTTTAAGGCTACGGATAAAGAAACTCATGGCTTGTTGAATCCGTGAAATAATTGAGTAGGCAACAGTCATTAAGCATGAAGTTCCGTGACTGTCAGTTAGAGGCCTGACTATTAGGGGCTCTAGAAGTAGTCTGTTGATTGAAAAGTTTCTACGGCAAGTGCCTATCTCCAGATTACTACCACCAAGTTTGGTATGTGGTAGTGGTCTACGTGGTCCAATACTAAAGGAGCCACAATGCGGAAACATTGACAAACTTTGAACTGTGAGAACCCATTGGTTTGACCACAAACTGCAGAAAACACACGGCTGCTTTTAACTTTCCGGACTATAGTTACCAATGAACATTACTCCAGTTTATTTCAATTTATAACTCCAACCTCCAAGTATTTCAGCGATTAGAAATGGGAAGAGGAGGTAAATCTTGACCAAACATCTGCATAGCGGTTGCGGTTAGTTGGGAGTCAATAATTCCATTTTATTACCTTCTTTGAGATTTTATCTCTGCATGCCTTAAGGACGACGTGATTCTCATTTTCTTAGATATTGATGAGTGTAGAGAAGGGACTGATGATTGTCACAGCGAAAGAGCTGATTGTCTCGATACGATTGGATCGTTTAAATGTAAATGTAAACTAGGCTTCATCGGTGATGGCCGCACATGCCAAGGTATGATAACTCCCAGACAAGGTAGAGGGATTGATACTAAGAATGAGAACTTTCTTTACGCATTTTGTTTCTGTTTAATTATGCTCCATATTATATTATATTATATAAAGTTATATAGTATAATATAATATTATAAAATGCCTTCTGCCGCTTCGCGGTTCAACACCTCGATTGACGAAATTGTTGGCGAGAGGAGACCCTGTGGTTAAAAGTTAGTCCACTAAATAACCGGTGTTTGTCATTCCTGAAAATTCTATAAAAACGTTTATGACACGCCTCTGTTAAAAATGCGCCAGACTTTTCAGAGCTTCTACCAGGCAGGCACCTATCAGATATCCTTAACCTAGTATTGGCTCATTCTCGTTATGCCAGTGAATGATTGCTAGCTTGTATTTTAGGTGACACACTGTGTGAGAGTTATCCCACCCCGTGTACTGATGGTGCATCATGTGTGCAGGTGGAGAGTGGGGCTTATAAATGCCAGTGTCAGGCTGGATATGACTGGGATGGCAAGAGTTGTGTAGGTGAGCTACCTTGCATCTCACTCAGTGTCCTAGTAAGCACGGTCTCCATGTGCAGATGTTTTGGTAACTAGGTAGCCAAGACCCATGAGAACCTTTGCATTCATCACCGGGAATCCTCTGTATTACTAACACTGAGAGTCCCCGGTAATATTAACCGTGGTAATCCCCTGTACTACTAACACTGAGAGTCCCTTGCATTAATAACCCTGAGAATCCCCTATGTCACTAACACTGAGAGTTCCCTGTATTACTAACCCCGGGAATCCCCTATGTTACCAACACTGGAAAATCCCTGCTTTACTAATGCTGGGAATCCCCTGTGCTACTAACATATAAACTCGTGAATAACTCTTGAATCGATAATACCTGTTAACTTCAAGTATTCGGGGTGTCTGATCTCAGCAAATGGGTATGCTGAAAAAGACATAACAATACGGATTGCAATGGCCAAGAATGTGTTTGGTTTGCTGAAACCTATTTTGACTGGCGAGCCTAAACAAGCTATGAGGAAGAAGTTGGTCAAGACCTTGATCTGGAGTATGGTGACATATTGGTCTGAGACTTGGACTCCACTGAGAACTGATGTACGAATGTCAAAGGCATTCGAGATGTGGCTGGGAGATGTATGGGGAGGGCAGGTGGACAGATGGAATGACAAACGCTGAGGTTTTGGCTCTTGTAAAGAAAACACGTACGTGGGCTGATGGTAATGATACGAAGAAACACCGGTAGACCGGACATGATGCTAGGCGCGAGAGACTCTTGCAAACCACTCTTGAAGGACGGATCGAAGAAAAGTGACTCAAGGGATGGAAAAGGATCAGGGTGGTGGATGACATCACGAATGGAAGCACATACGCTGAGATGAAGAGGGGAGCGGAGAGTCGAGAAGAGTGCATGGAGGGAGCGCCATGAGGAATCTGCCTTTGGCAGGCCACCTAGATAGATATATAGTTAACCGCAACCTCTTTATTCATCACACCCTCATTGGGGCTAGATCATGGCATTAAATGACACTGGTCCACTCATAGGTTTACCTTCTCTATCTGCCACACAGTTAGAAGTACAAAGGCTCACCATGGGAAACGCGGAGACTTAGTAAGCCAATGTCAGGGATTTGGGAAGTACCTGTTGTGCTCGCAAGCTTCTGTCATCTACGTGTAATCTCTCTAGGCTACCACATGACACTAACTTTTACACCATTCCTGACAGCTGTTCTGTCTTGGAGACACGAAATGACTTTTACCCCTTAAAATAATCCAGGCAGTATATTCTTCACTGTAGGTGTATGTACAGTGGTAATGTTTACACCCCACATTATTATTCCCTGTACTGATCGTAGACCTATTTACTCCTATGGTTAACAAGGAGACTATGTTGATGCTAACTTTCTCAGGAGCGAGACATGGTCAGTTACCCTTCCCTTCACCACCATTAACCTTCTGGGATTTGAAACCTTGACTCGCCGCGCCGTAGTCGTGCGTACTAAGCTTCTTTTACAGGCGCTATAACACTAACCGATCTAACTTTCTCCTCTGCAGATATAAATGAGTGTCTCACTGGGTCAGCTAACAACTGCCATTTAGATGCGGATTGCAGTAACACTGTTGGCTCCTTCACCTGCACCTGTAAGACAGGCTATGAAGGCACTGGCATTCTTTGCACCGGTAGGTTTTGCAACCGTTCCGCACAAGTCATGTGGTATGTTTTTGTTTCCCGAAGACCAGGCTGATCTGTAGGCATCTCGTGATCTTCACGAGATGGAAGACTTTTTCCAAGGGGGCGCCACTCCGCTCTTTGGTACTCCCTGAACTGTGTACATGGAAGCACATGGGATAAGCCTGGGAGGAATCCCTTGAAATACGCCGCCATGGCCGAGAATTAAACCCGGGCCACAGGGAGGACAGACAGTGATCAATACCACTGAGCTATCATAGTACTCATGTGGTAGTCTGATATAAACCAGTTAGTTTTAGAACTTTCATCATAATTTATAAAATCCCAGCTAGTTCCCTGAGGCATGTTCTAAGCCGCATAGCTCGTATGATAAGTTTCATACAAAAATGTGATATAAAAAGGCTGAATTTGTTACAAAATACCTTGTACAAATAGAGGTGTCTATCAAATCTGGAGGCCTCTTTCATGGATCATGAAACAGCCATGAAGCTGTACCAAGCTGCTGATGTGGTTGGAGAGACAGCTATCCATCCATATTAAAAGTAAGTGGTGCTCATCTGTCAAGTGTGTCTATTTTTAGATATAAATGAATGCGGAGATGCGTCATTGTGCAGCGGTGACGGTGAGGTGTGTGAGAACTCCCCAGGTAGTTTCTCCTGTATCTGTGAGGAAGGCTTTACCATGAATGGCAATATCTGTGAGGAGGAAGGTTAGTATTTGATGCATTGTCACTTTCAAATCACGACATTAGACAACGATGTAGGGTATGCAGTTACCTTCTCTATGGGCACATGGGTGCAAGCAGATGGTCTCCTAAGGACCCTTATTGGGAAACACTGAGCCAAAAAGACTCAGTAGGGCAATATCTAGTCAGCATAACTGTAAAGTACCCGCGTGCCCTTGATACTGATCAGGGTAACTGCAGAGTACTTTCATGCCCCTGACACTGATCTGAGTAACTGTAGAGTAGCTGCATGCCCCGGACACTGGGCAGAACAACTGCAAAGTACTTGCATGCCCCTGATACTGGTCATGGTACCTGAAGAGTACCTGCATACCCCTGATACTTATCAGGGTAACTGCTGAGTACCGGCATTCCCTTGATACTGGTCGGAATATGACAGAAATACTCACACTACGCCATACGCCATCTAAATCCCTTTTATGCAATGAAGTGAAGAACCCATTAGGCATGTTGATAGTTATTATCCACAATCAGCTATAGGCCATCGTCCATACTAGAAAAGCAGATGTATTGACGTGAGGGTATATCACTGCTTTCCTCCAGCTTATGGCAATTAATATTGTTTTATTTGGGCTATTGTCTGTCCATGGTTAGACTTCAACCTTCCTCCTCGATGACCACATGTTGTGTGGTGCCAATTAGGGGATCAGGACTGAGCCATTTATTTTCACACTGGCTGAGGACAGATGGGTAGAGTGTGAGATGCTCCATCGTGGCAGGGAATTGAACCCGGGCCACAGAGCGGACTGGCAGTGAAATGCATTCATTCTCTCACTAAGCTATTATGCCCCAGGCCATGGAAAGGACAGGCAGTGAGATACATTTATTCGCCGACTGAGCTATCATCACCCGGGCTATGGAGAGGACAAGGCAGTTAGATACATCATTCTCTCCCACTGAGCTATCATGACCAGGCCATAGAGGGGACAGTCAATGAGATACATTCATTTTCCCTCTGAGATATGTCGGGAAGTAATTGTGTTGATATTCTCGTTGACAGTGGTTCCGATCTGTGAGCAGCTACCGTGCGAGGAGCCAAACACTCGCTGTGAGCCTTCAGAAAATGGCTTAGAGAGGATGTGTGTATGCCGGCAGGGTTATCATGAGGAGAGTGATGTATGTGTGCTCAGTGATGAGTGCGCTGGGGATCATAGCTGCCATGAGCATGCTACCTGCAGCAGCACACGGGCTGGCCATGACTGCTCGTGTAAGACAGGGTTTGAAGGAGATGGTAGATCATGCATAGGTGAGCTCATTACCTAACTATTATAGAGGAATTTGTGCTGAGAGCTACCTTGCTATAAAGGTGAGGTAGTTCTCAGCCAAAATCCCCATGTAGTAATAGCTACATTCAGATTTCAGCTACTTTCTACCTAGCCATTAGTAGTCAAGTAACTCTTAGCTGAAGCGCATAGTAATGATCACATAGGGATTTCAACTGCGTTCTATCCAATTGTATTGGTTAGGTAATTTTCGGCTAAAATCCCTATGTAATAACCACATAGGGATTTCAGCTGGGAGCTACCACTACCCATATTCCCTGTTGAAATGGATAGCAGAGCAGGCATACCCACAGTAAAAGAAATGAAAACAGAATCACCATTAGTTTTCACTGGTTTGCTCGTTTTGGTTACAATCTCAGAAATGTTATCAAAATAGCTTTAGCTTTTCATTCCAGTCGGGAGACACTCGGATAAGTGAGACTCAGATTGGTATTAGTGAGACTCAAGGATGTATCAGCGTCCTTCCCATTTAATCGTGTGGGATAGCGAGATCGCTCATTAACAAGAGCATTTGGGTCAAAATCGAAAGACTCAGAGTTGAGGTCCTAGTTATGCTGAGCACCCACTGCGATGAGGGGCTCCTCACGTGATTCATTGCTTCTATGATTCCAAGCATCAGGCTTAGGGAGGCTGGCAAATAGAATTAGTGCCTGAGTGGAAATAACAGCTCTGCTCGGAGCTTTAATCATAGTTTCTGTGAATCATAAAGCACAGACCTCCAATACCCTCAGTCTCTTATCATTGTTGGTTTTTTCTTAGATGTTAATGAGTGTGGACTGTCGCCGTCGGTATGCCCACCATCATCAGTCTGTATAAACCTGGAGGCATCATATGAATGTCATTGTGAGCAAGGATTTATCCACATTGGAGAGGAATGCATAGGTAGGCAATGAGTGAGTGATACTTAAGTAGCAAACAGGAATCTAATTTAATTTGAAAATTTCATTTTATCTAGATAAATCAGACTGCAGATTTTTTTAGATCGATGTTCATAGAACTCAGAGGCTTCAATCTAGGGTACTAGAACAAAGATCCATTGTAACATAGAAATCTCGGGTAACACCAAAAGCCAGGGAAACGCAAAACTCCAGGGTAACACAAAAATCCAGGGTGACACAAAAGTCCAGGGTCACACAAAAATCCAGGGTCACACAAAAATCCAGGGTCACACAAAAATCCAGGGTAACGCAAAAATCCAGGGGAAACATGCTGCGTACGCAACAATTTCAAAAAAATGTATTTACATCATATCTACAGCTGCGTACATACAGAGTGCATCTCGTTACAGACGAGAATGAATGTGACCAAGCAGGAACTTGTCCTGGTAATTCTGAGTGTGAGAATCTAATGGGAGGCTTCCGGTGTCTGTGTACTAATGGATACAATCTAATTGGAGATCAATGTCAAGGTAACTCGCAATGTCAACTCACATACCCCATAACTGCATAGTTTCTTGCGCTGGAGCTGCAGGGTTTCCTCATTCAATTTCCAATTCAGACGAAGACTTTGTCTCTTGCATAATTTCGGGTCGGGTCTCACTAGCTGTATTCGTGTGGCTTCAGATGCCATCACATGAACAAACAGGCACAGTTAAAAACGCAACAAGGTTCGAGCGCATTGGAGTTGTTCTCTCTTAGTGTCTTGCGTGTCAAAGGACAGAAAGTTTTGCAGTTTTTTCACGGTTTCGTCTTGAAGGCACGGAATTATTTTTAATGCGATAGTTTGAAAGGTTTGGGTAGCATTCTCTCAGTAATCAGTTATCGATACACACTGCATAGTCCTACATTTGTATGATATCCACATCCATGACGTGATATCCATAAAATTAACCAGAGTATGCAGACTCCTTGTATTGAGAACAATTTCATTGAAAATAATAAAACCTACCCAAAGGATTTGCTGATAGTCGTTGACTCTCATTGCAGATGTGGATGAATGTGGTACTGATTCTCACAGTTGCCATTCTGAAGCTGAATGCTTAAACACTGATGGGAGTTTTAACTGTCAATGCAAACATGGCTGGAGAGGTGATGGCCAGCTCTGCGAGTGTATGTATTAGCTCACTATCATCTCCGTCCCACTGAGATTCATATCGTGAAATTCGTGCGGTCATTACTGGTGCAACGTAATCTGTGATCGCTCACCACATATTTGGGAGCATGTGAACATAGCCTATTTATCTACACATACTATTTGTATTTGGTATTGAGTCTTTAGCTATCAACAACCTGTCATGCCAGATTGGACATCCCATTATCCCACCACCTAGCCATCCTGTTATTGCTATCTTACCACCATTGCATCCTAGATGTTGTCATACCATCCCATCATCCCGTTACCCCACCATGCTTCCGCCCAACCACCTTCCCATGTCACTATCCTGTTACCCCACCATGCCGCCGCCAAACCACCTCCCCATGTCACTATCCCGTTATGGCACCATGACAACATGATACTACTCACAATACCACCATCTCGTTATTCTACCATGCCATCATTCCCCACCCCAACATCTGCACCGTCCAACCGTCTCACCATGTCGCTATCCCTAAATATCACCATTCCCACCATCCCGTCATCCTATCACCCCTCCACCCTGCTATCCCGCCATGCCACCATCCCACTATCCTTCCATGCCACCATCCCGCCGTCCTAGCTGCTATCCCCACTCCCGCCATCCTTCTGTTTCTCGCCATCCCACTATCCTGTCATGCCACGATCCCGCCTTTCCCGCCTTTCTCCCTTCCCTCTACCCTGCCTCTGGGATCTTATTGAGAGTTTCAAAGTAACCTGGAGGCAGTTCACACATCAAGCATGTTTATACCGCCTCTAATGATGCCTTGTTGTGATTCATTCACAGTGGTATGCCAACCAGACACCTGTTCTTATGCTGGTCACACCTGTCATGTATCAGAGTCTAACAAAGCGGAATGTCGATGCGACTGTGAGGGGGAGAAATGCCTGGGATTGACTTCTGTCTGCGCTGATACCTCCCCTCCGAGAACATTCTCAACGTTCGCAGAACTCGAGAAGTGGAAATGTGAAACCGGAAGTGATCACATTAAAGTGAAGCACCAGGGTGAATGTCAAGGTAATAACAATATTATAAATGGATGTGCTTCTCATATGCCTTCATTGTGATGGCAAAGCTGCCGGGTGAGATAATTCAGCAGTTATGATGGAGCACCACAGGGGCAGTATTAGCACGCCCACCTCATAACTCAGCTTTGCTTTTTGAGATCGGAGTAAAGTTAGGAGGTCATAATCACAACAGGAGACCCCCACCATGACTGAGAGTTGAATCACCATGACTGGAATTTGAGCCCCGGTTCTCATGGCTGCGAACCCAACCCGGCAGCGCTCTACTGCTGGTCTATATCCTGCCATGCCAGTCATGCAGATAGATGATCGGTTTATATGATACTAAAATATAAACACATATATTTATATATTAATATAATATATAATAATATAATTATATCATGATTTTCTTTTCTTCTAAGATGATTGCAGTACAGTAGAATGTTTCTCCGGTGAGGAATGTACAGTAAATGATAATGGTCCATACTGTCACTGCGTTTTCTGCACCCCGGAGCTGCTTAACTCAGGTCCGGTATGTACTGAGGATAAACAAACCTTCCCTTCTGAGTGCGCATACCTACAGAACGTCTGTCTAACAGGGAACACAGCTCAGATAGAATTCAGAGATGCCTGCCATCAAGGTACTGTTTATTATCATTCATTGAATTATTTTGTCTTTTTTTACATCGAAACAATAGAGAGTTTGCGGAGTTGCGGTTTTGTATACGAAAATAGGAAATGGCCCCGGATTCATGTCCTTGACATGTAGATCCAAATGAGTCTCCGTACGTTCGTATGAAATTTCTTCCAAATTTTCTACAATGACACCCAATCTCTTTTCCTCTTTCCATTTCAACCAAATAAGTCTGGAGCAGTTTGTGGGCAAACACTGATGTTATGAGCTACTATACCAGACATATTCTTATGTTTGGACCCATATTTTGCACTGAATTGCTAGTAATGCCAATCCAAAGTGAGCAATGTTTTTACTGGGTGAGGGAACGGCCAACTGGGCAAGTCATTGAAGGGGTTATTTCACGGTCGAGTGTAGATGCACTTTCGAAGTTGTTCCCTATTGTTAAAGGGAGGCAACTCCGCATTCATTGTGGCGATAGTGAGTGGTTTTTTTTCTCCAAAAAACGAATGTCGGTCATTCGAATAACTACAGCGCGAATGGCCCAAATAGAAAGAAAATGGGATCCAATTACTAAAACTTACTAACCTAATGATCCCTACTCCCTCATAATATTAGGTAGAACTCAACATTGCACGTAAGATTGAAGAAAACTGAAGTTATAAAAAGTGTTTTGCCGGTTTTCTCTAGCCCTAAATAGACGCCGTTCCGTTCGGGCCTCTATCATTGCGTAATAATGGTGCTACGGCACACTGACAGAGGTCACAAACTGTTGAACATTTTCTCTATTCAGAATTATGTAACTACATGTCTAGTATACATCTGCAAGAGGGTTTGCTAAACATCAGCGCTTAAGCCGAGATATCAATGCAACCACCAACAGCTCTCTGTTAATTTCCTATCTTGAGGCTAATTCTGTTGCGTCGACTGTCTGAAAAATGCGCCGCCCAGTGCTCAAGTATGAGCATTGGATAGGGCTATATCTAAGGTTCCATTTGAGCTGAGTATTGGGCCCATTTGTTCATGGTAGGCTTCAGAATCTGAAAACAATTGAAGATGCTTTTAGCCATGACATAACCTAACGTTGGAAGGTGCAATCGCTAAACTCCAGTTCCATAACGGCAGGGGTTCACAACTCCACCAACTCTCTATTATTCATTTCTGATAACATGTCAGTACTGTCAGTTGTTACTGATTCCAGTGCATATGTCCTAGAAGGTGATGCTAGCTCTATGCTCAGGTCTTCCTGGTGTTGTTACAGATTGTATAGTGAGTGAATGGAGTACATTCAGTGAATGCAGTGTCCCGTGCGGTACAGGAGTAACGACTCGATTTAGAACTGTACTGACTGAGCCGTCTGAGGGTGGAATCCCCTGTCCTGCTCTCACTGAGGAGCAGACATGTGAGGATAACCCCTGTCCTCATGGTAAATTATTTTTCTTCATCCTACATTGAATCAAATAAGCATAAAGATGCGTATCGGCTCCTAAGCTAACCGATTCATTTAACTGACCTATGCTTTTTGTTCTACTCGACACTTGACCATCCTTTTTATTGGATCTCCTAAGCCTGAGGCTTGTTGGAACAGTAAGAGCTAGGATGAATGTGAGGAGCTCATAATTACCTTGAGCTCCTCACATGTTTACAGTGAGCTCTTCACATAATCACAGTGAGCTCCTCACATACTTACAGTAAATCCCTCACCTTATTACAGTGAGCTCTTCACATACTTACAGTAAATTCCTCACCTTAATACAGTGAGCTCCTCACATAATCACAGTGAGCTTCTCACATACTTACAGTAAATCCCTCACATAATTACAGTGAGCTCCTCACATAATTACAGTGAGCACTCAGCTTGATTAAGACCTAAACCTTGGATCTTTTAATCTTGAACTTTAACCAATGAGCAATCCTGTTACTCTGATTAAAGTTGGTGAGCCCTATATACACCAGTGACATGTCACTGCATGGGCCGAGCTTGTGATTTATGGCCAGCATATTATATGCCACTATTAAATTGTTGTCCAAAATTTCCTCACGATCAAATCAGGTCAAATTTAGCTAACGGGATTGTTCAGAGGCTAAGACCTAATCCAGTCCATTCTCAATAAATCATCTCATTTGAATGCTATGACCTAATAGATTTCAGATTTCAGAGAGAATAGGTTTCGTATGCGTTCTCAGTTACAACGCTCGGAAATGCTCCTAAAAAGTGCGACTTTACCAATCATGTACCTCGGCTGCGTCTGAAAATGAATTCGATCATGCGAACAGAATTCTGCGCCTGAAAGTAGGCCTGCTGGTTTAAACAGTGTCAAGATTATCAAGATGTCAAGGCTAGCTATTGATCGCTTATTATTCTACAGTCGCTTAACGGGTCACTTCGTTGTTGCGAAACAGACTGTACAGATTCTCTCCACTCTGAAAGGCAAGATGTTGAGAGAGGACAACTCGAATGAACTCAAAACTCGTGTTTCTTAACTGCGCCTATCTGTTCGCGTGATGGCATCTGAAATTTTTTATCTGCGTTTGACAGAAATAAGGCGAATACACCTAGTGCAGTGCTGCTCGAATGGCAGCCGCGCAGGCCACATCAGGCCCCTACAACAATTTTATGTGGCCCCAGAACATTCTATTGATGTACTCTGTATACAAGTAATAATCAGAGATGAGCATGGTGTTCTTGTCTAGTCTTGTTTGTCCATATCT
>Ga0224501_10001088_pt1 | contig 20834 bp, 23 predicted proteins | sample SF_Oct11_sed_USG_4_FD_169105 | JGI IMG/M metagenome (GOLD analysis project Ga0224501, IMG submission 169105) | Sediment microbial communities from San Francisco Bay, California, United States - SF_Oct11_sed_USGS_8_1 | ecosystem: Environmental > Aquatic > Marine > Sediment | place: USA...
CGCGCTTGCGCTCAGACGGGCTCGACCACGCGGTAGTCGAGGAAGGGCGCGTGTGGGCCGGTGGTCGAGACCCGACGCCACATGGCTTGGAGTCCGGCCGCAAGTGCCGCGTCCGTGGGGTGTGTGGTTTCCTCCAACGCCAGGTTATGGGCGGCCGCGGCCCGTACCCGGGCGCCGCCAGGCTCGGCGGCCAGGGCGATGCTGGCCTGTAGCAGGCGCTCGAGGGGTGAACGTAGGGCCAGCCGCGCGCTGTCGCCGAGGCGGTCGGGTAGGCGCAGGGCGGCCCGCTGTAGTCGGCCCAGGATCGCGTCGGCCGGTAGCAGGTTGCGTGCGGTTTCCAGGTAGGGCACGAGGCTGAGCGGTGTGCCCGCCCGGCGCTGTTCCAGCTCCAGCACCCATTGCATGACGTTGCGCCGCGTGGCCGAAAGCCATTCCTCGGCGGTGCCGCGCTCGGGCTGCCACCGGTTGGGGGTGGCCAAGTACGTTTGCGCTTCCTGATAACTCTGCTGTATGGCGGCCGGCGCCTGTAGCGTGCGCAGGGGCGGCCGTGGCTGGCTGTCGTGGCCGCGCTCCGAGGAGAGGCTGCTGGCGAAGAGCTGCCAAAAGCTGCCAGGACGCTTTCGCGCAGCCCCGTGGCCGCTTGACCGAGGCCGGGCTTTGGCGCAAGCAGCGGCTGATGACCGCGCCCGCTTCCACCGCTGCCAGTCGCATCGGCCGACCCGAGGCCGGCGCTCGGGTGCTGGTGGCCATGAGCGGGGGCGTGGACTCATCTCTGGCCGCGGCCTTGCTCCACGAGGCGGGCTACGAGGTGGTTGGCGTGACGCTGCATCTGTGGGATGCCGAGGGCAAGCAGCAGGTCGGACGCTGCTGTGCGCCCGAGGACCGACGCGACGCCCGTATCACTTGTGATTTTCTGGGCGTGCCCCATTACGTGATCGATGAGCGCGAGGCGTTTCGAGGCCATGTGGTCGATCCCTTTGTGCGCGACAACGCGGCTGGTCTGACGCCCAGCCCCTGCGTTGCCTGCAATCAGCACGTGAAGCTGGGTCGCCTGGTCGAGCTGGCCGACCGCTTCGGGGCCAGTCACGTGGGCACGGGCCATTACGCGCGCCTCGAGCATGCCCCGGCGGAGGGTCCGCCCGCGCTTCGTTTGCGCCGCGGCGACGACCACGCCAAGGATCAAAGCTACTTCCTTTTCGGCGTCGAACCCGCGGTGCTAGCGCGCCTGGTTTTCCCCCTCGGCGAGATGAACAAGGGGGAGGGCAGGGAACGGGCACGCCAGCTGGGTCTGCCAAATTGGGACAAGCCCGATTCCCAGGAGCTGTGCTTCGTGCCGGACGGTGATGTGGCCGGTTTCGTGCGCGAGCGCCGGCAGGAGGCCGGCCGCGCCGGAGCCGTGGTCGACGAGGATGGCCGCGAGCTGGGTCGCCACGGGGGCATCGAGGGTTTCACCGTGGGCCAGCGCCGGGGTATCGGCGTCGGTGGCGGTGAGCGCCGCTACGTGTTGCGTGTCGTGCCCGATACTGCCGAAGTCGTCGTTGGCCCCGATACGGCGCTACTCGAAGATTCCCTCGAAGCCACCGGCGCCCGCTGGCTGCAGCCGCTGCCTCCCGCCGGCCGCCGCGCCCAGGTGCGCATTCGCTACCGCCACACACCAGCGCCCGCTTTCGTCACCCCCACCGACGCTGGCTTTCGGGTCGTTTTCGAGGAGCCCCAGCGGGCCGTCGCCCCCGGTCAGGCCGCCGTGGTCTACGACGGTGACGAGGTGCTCGGGGGCGGCTACATCACGTGAGGCGATCGAGCCGCCGCGCCCCCCGCGAATCCGCCCCTCGGCCAACGCGCCTCGAAGGTCGCGTGCGCGATGTGGGCCACGCCGGCGATGCGGTGGTGGAGACCGAAGCGGGCATCGTCATGCTGCCCGGCGCGCTGCCCGGAGAACGCATCGCGCTCGAACTCGCCGGCCGTCGTCGCGGGGTGCTACGCGGGCGCCTGCTCAGCCTGCTGGAGCCCTCGCCTGATCGGGTGCAGCCGAGCTGCGAGCTGGCGGATTCTTGCGGCGGCTGCCCGCTGATGTCGCTGTCGGCCGAGGCCCGCGCAAAGCTCAAGCAACGGCGCGTTCTGCGCGCCCTGCACGGTCTGACCGGCGCTCCCGAGGCCCTGCATTGGCATCCATCTCCCCTGGCCCTCGGCTACCGCCGACGCGCGCGCCTGGCCTTCAGCTTTAGCAAGGACCAGGGGCAGGCCCGCTTGGGCTACCGCCGCCCGGCCAGTCATCAGCTGGTCGACGCGCCCCACTGCCCGATCCTGGCCCCCCCACTCGCCGACGCCCTGTCCGCCGTCCGCCAGTACCTGCTCCCTGAGCTGCGGGGATCGGGCGAGCTGGAACTGGGCGTCGGCGCAGGCGAGCGCGGCGTGGCCGTGCTCCACTGCCAAACACGTCAGCCCCCGGCGCTGCTCGAGGCTGCCCGGCGGCTGGTCGAAAGCCAGGACCTGGCCGGGCTGCTGGTCGAGCGGCCCGGAGCACCCGCGCTACATCTGGGCGATCCGCGCCAGTGCGTGCGCACGCCCGAGGGCGACGCGCTCTGGGCCGACGCCAGCGGCTTCGTGCAGGGTCACGGCGAACTCAATCGCCTGCTGGTCGAACGCGTGCTCGCACTGTCCGAGCCCGAGGGCGCCGCCGTGCTCGAACTCTACGCCGGACACGGCAACTTCACCGCCCCCCTGGCCCGGCGCGCGCGCACGATCGACGCCGTCGAGCGCGACCCCAAGGCCGCCGAACACTGCCGCCAGAACCTCGCGGCCATCGACCACCGCGCACGAGTGCAGGTGCACGCCGCCTCCGCCGCCGACCTGGCGGCCAACCTCGTTCGAGTCGACTTGGTCGTGCTCGACCCCCCGCGCAGCGGCGCCCGCGACGCGCTCGTGCCCATCACGGCCCTTTCCCCCGCGCGCATCGTCTACGTCAGCTGCGACCCGGCCACCCTGCGCCGCGACCTGCAGCAACTCGCCCATGCCGGCTACCGCCTCGACCACGCCGAGGCATTCGACCTCTTCCCCCACACCACGCATGTCGAAACCCTGGTCCGACTCACGAGAAGTCCGTAGCGCCGCCCCGATTTTACAGCTCTCCCCGCCTGTACTACACCGCGCCCACCGGAAGCGAAGACCATGAAGTGCCCCTTCTGCGGTGAACCCGACAATCGCGTGATCGACTCACGCCTCTCCCAGGGCGACGAGGTCACCCGGCGCCGCCGCGAGTGCGATGCCTGCGGCCGCCGCTTCACCACCTACGAGCGCATCGAGTTGGTGCTTCCGATGGTGGTCAAGAAGGATGGCCGCCGCGAGACCTTCGATCGCCTCAAGGTCCTGGCCGGGCTGCGTAGGGCCTGCGAGAAACGCCCCGTCTCCACCGAAGACCTCGACCGCCTGGTCGATCGCATCGAGCGCGTGCTGGTGGAGGCGGGCGACAAGGAGATCGACTCGGCCGTGATCGGCGAGCGCGTGATGAGTCGCTTGCGCGAACTCGATCAGGTGGCCTATGTGCGCTTCGCCAGCGTCTACCGCAGCTTCAAGGACATCCACGAGTTCATGAGCGAGCTGTCGGAGTTGCTCAACGCCCCCAAGGGCGAGTCTTGAGTTCGCCGCACCGGGCTCGCGCCTCCGACACCGAGGCGCTGGATGCGCGCATGCTCGCGGCCGCCTTGCGCGAGGCCGGCCGCGCCCGCCCCGGCACCGAGCCCCCCTGCGGTGCGCTGTTGGTGCGCGGCTCCCAGGTGCTCGCCCGCGGCCACCAGCGAGCGGCCGACGGCACCAGCGCCGAGCAGCGCGTCCTGGCACAGGCCGGGCACAGGGCCCGCGGCGCCACCGTTTATCTCAGCGTGGCCCCCCATTCCCGCCGTGGCCGCAGCGCGCGCTGTGTCGAGGTATTGGCCGCCGCCGGCATCGCCCGTGTCGTCGTTGGCTGCCCCGATCCCGTGACCCGCGACGGCTCTTTCACGCGCCGCCTACGCACGGCCGGCATTGAGCTGGTCCAGGCCCCGGCGGCCTCGCGCGAGGCCGCCGAGCGCGCCCTGGGCGCCTATCGCGTCTTCCACACGCTGCGCCGCCCGCGCGTGACGCTCAAGGCCGCGGTCACCCTCGACGGTCGCATTGCAACGCGCGGCGGGGACTCGCGCTGGATCACCTCCCAGCGCGCGCGCAAGCTGGCCCATCGCATGAGGGCTGAAAGCGATGCGGTGCTGGTGGGCATCGGCACCGCCGTGGCCGACGATCCGGCGCTGACCGTGCGCCACGTGCGCGGGCGACAACCGCTGAGGGTGTTGCTCGACAGCCGCCTGCGCGTGGACCCCGACAGTCAGCTCGTGAAGCAAGCCTCCGAGTTGCCGACCCTGATCTTTCACGGCGCAGGTGCCGCGCGCAGCCGGCGTTTGCGGCTGCTCGCCAGCGGTGCGCAGCTGCAAGAAGTCCCGCTCGCCGCCAGCGGGCGAGGCCTGGATCTGCATCGGGTCCTGGGCGAGCTGGCCGGCCGTGAGGTGGTCGAGTTACTTGTCGAGGGTGGCGGTCGCGTACACGGCGGTTTACTCGACGCTGGCCTCGCCGATCGCGCGGCGATCTTCGTCGCGCCCTCGATCCTGGCCGACGCCGCGGCACAGCCCCTGGCCCACGGTGCTCCGAAAGCCCGCATCGCCGAGGCCCATCGTCTCGAACACCTCGAGGTGCGACGCCTGGGACCGGATACACTCTTCCTGGGCGAGCTGCTGCCCCCTTGATCGCAACCCCCTGCACCGGATGCGATTGTGGAGTAGCCTCTCGCGCTCCGGTCCTCCGGCGCTCCGAGAAAGATTGAAGTTACCGTGTCCAGTCAGAACCAAACGCGCAGCGAAGCCATCGAACGGGTCCACCGGGCTCTCGAGGTCATCGCTGCCGGCAAGATGGTGGTGCTCGTCGACGATGAGCAGCGCGAAAACGAGGGCGACCTGGTGATGGCCGCCGATCTCTGCACGGCCGAGACGGTCAACTTCATGGCGCGCCACGGCCGCGGCCTGATCTGCCTGGCAATGGAGCCGCAAAAGGTCGACGCCCTCGGCCTGCCGATGATGGTCGACGACAATCGCACCAAACGCTCGACAGCCTTCACCGTGTCCATCGAGGCCCGCGAGGGCGTGACCACGGGCATCAGCGCCGCCGACCGCGCGCGCACCATCGCCGCCGCCGTCGCCCCCGACGCCAAGCCCGAGGATATCTGCAGCCCCGGCCATGTCTTTCCGCTGCGCGCGGTCTCGGGCGGGGTGCTGCAGCGGGCGGGACATACCGAGGGCTCGGTCGACCTGGCGCGTCTGGCCGGCTGCAGTGGTGCCGGCGTGATCTGCGAGATCATGAACGAGGACGGCAGCATGGCGCGCATGCCCGAGCTCGAGGCTTTTGCCGAGCAGCACGGAATCCCAATCCTCTCCATCGCCGACCTGATCCAGTATCGGCTGCAGACCGAACGCCTGGTGCGCAAGCTGACCGAAGGCGAGCTGGTGCTGCCGCCCAAGCAGCTCAAATGGCACGCCCACCTGTACCAAACCCCCAGCGAGCGCGGCCGCGACGAGATGCTCGCTTTGACTTTGGGTGAAATCGACGCGTCGCCCACGCTGGTGCGCGTGCAGGTGGGCAGCCTGCTGGGCGACGTCTTCGGCGCGCGCTTTGGCTCGCGCGTGGTCGCCGCGGAGGCGATCTGGCGCATCGAGGCCGAGGGCAAGGGTGTACTGCTGTACATCCCGCCCCGTACCGACATGCGCACCGACCTGCAGCTTCAACTCGGGCAGCAGCCCGGAGCCGCGCGCGTGGACAACGAGACGGTCTTGCGCGAGATCGGCTTTGGGGCCCAGGTGCTGCGCGATCTGGGTGTGCGCAAGATGCGCCTGCTGACCAATCAACCGCGGCGCATCGTGGCCGTCGACGCCTACGACCTCGAGGTGGTCGAGCAGGTGGCGATCCGTGGGGGCGGGGCGCGCTCCCAGGAGCGGGGCGCAGAAAGCGAGCGAGGAACGCGATGATGGGACCGATCGACAGCATCGAGGGGCGACTGGTCGTTGACGGCGACCAGGTGTTTGCAATCGTGGCGGCGCGCTTCAACGAATTCGTGGTCGAGCGCCTGGTGGAGGGCGCGGTCGATACGCTGCTGCGGCACGGGGTAGCGCGCGAACGCATCGTGTTGGTCAAGACGCCCGGCGCCTTCGAGCTGCCCCTGGCCTGCCAGCGCATGGCCGCCAGCGGCAATGTGGCGGCGGTAATCGCCCTGGGCTGCGTGATCCGCGGTGCCACTCCCCACTTCGACTACGTGGCGGGGGAGGCCGCGAAGGGCTGTGGCCAAGTGGCGGCCGCGACCGGCATTCCAGTTGCATTTGGCGTCTTGACCACAGATACCATCGAGCAGGCCGTCGAGCGTGCGGGCACCAAGGCCGGCAACAAGGGCGCCGATGCCGCGCGTGTAGCCATCGAGATGGTCAGTCTGGGCCAAGCGCTGACTGAAAGCGGCTACTGACACAGGCCAGCGGAGTTCATCATGGGGTCTCGACGCAAGGCGCGCGAAGCTGCGCTCCAGGTGCTGTATCAGCTCGACGGCTCGGAGTTCGACGCTGACACAGCCCTCGACCTCTATCGAGCGAGCTTCGGCGATGATCTGGGCGACACCGACTTCGCCGTGGCGCTGGTCCGCGGATATTACGGTGCACGCGAGCGGGTCGACACCGCGATTCGGGAGGTCAGTCGGCACTGGCGGCTGGAGCGCATGGCGCGGGTGGACCGCAACATCATCCGGCTGGCCACCTATGAACTCTTGGACCTCCCCGAGATCCCCCACCGGGCCACGCTCAACGAAGCGGTGGAGCTGGCCAAGCGCTTCGGCGACGAAAACAGCCCGGCCTTCGTCAACGGTGTGCTCGACCGCATCGCGGAGAGCGCGGGGCGCGGCGCCGGCTGACCGCGTATGGGGGCGCGCTGGGTGGCTGCGCGCTGTCGAGGTGTGAGAGATCTGCGGTCGCCGCGCGGCGTGAGCAGGCCGGGTGCGAGCAAGGGAGACGACAATTCGGCGCTGACCCGCTTGTCATCGGACACTGATGGCGCGTTCATTGCGGCGCAGGCGGACGATGGCCGCCGCATGCGGAGCCGGGAGGCATGGGATGAGAGCGACTGCGATGGGCATGATGGCGTGGATGCTGTGCTCGGCGTGGGCCTGCGGCGACGACGCCGGGGCCTCGATGGCGCAGGACACGGATGCAGCCAGCGCCAGAGCGGACGGTGGCGCCGGCTCCCTCGGGCTGGGGGAGAGCGGGCTTGCGGCCGATCAGCTCCTCTCCTCCCTCGGCGACGCAGAAGCCCTGCAGCTGTGCCAATGGGCGAGCGGCCTGCCCGGTGTGGGGGAGGAGATCGACTGCGGCGACGGCCTGACGGTCACCGTCGAGGTCGAGCGGCAGTGCCAGGTGGCCCTGCTCGCGACCTGCGAGGTCATGGTCGCCGACGTCGAGGCCTGCCTCCTCGCGACCGTCGAAGCGCCCTGCGAGCTGGTCGCGGCGCCGTGCGATCCGCTCTTCGCCTGCTCCGCCGGGCCCTGAAGCTCGGCGCTGGAGCTGGGGGAAAACGTCCTGGCAGCTCTCCGAGGCGGCTTTCTGAGGCGCTGGAGCTGGGGGGAAAACGTCCTGGCGGCTTTCTGCGGGCCCCATGCCGGCCGTCGTTGGGGATGCCCTGCTTGCGGGCCGAGGGGCGTCCACGGTAACCAGCCGGTGGGCGCACCTTGGCCCATGCAGGTCCCGCGACCGATGTTGCTGACATGGATATCCGATTCGTCGAACCGGAGCTGAGGGAGCTCGACGCCCTTCGGTGCGAGGCCCTGGCGCTTCCCCTCTATAGCGATGAGCGTCCCTTGCGCGGGGCCCTCGGCCTGGTGGACTGGAGGATGTGCGGCCTGGTGTCGCGTCTTGTCGTCCGAGGTCAGCTCTCGGGCCTGCCGGGAGAGACCATGTTGCTCCCCGGACGCCCCAAGTTGAGCATGGACAAGCTCTTTGTATTCGGTCTGGGCCCGGAGGCGGAGCTGCGCGAGCCGGACCTGGAGGCCGTGGTCGCCCACATGCTGGACACCGTGGCGCGGGCCGGCGTGCGCACGACAGCCCTGGCGCTGCCGGGACGCGTACATGGAAGCGTCGACGCAACCTCCGCGATGGAGGCGTTCGTCGCCGCAGCGACCCCCCGTGACGAGCACGACGAGGTGGTACTGCTCGAATTCGCCACGGCCCACAAGGAAATGCAGCGCGTCCTCGAACGCCAGCGCCGACGCGCTCGCGCCGATCTTTCACCCCCATGACCCCACTCGAGAACCCGCCAGGGCTCCAGCACGCTGCCCGCATCCGATGACGGCGCGATTGCCTGGCATCGAGGTGGGGGGAGCGGTTGGGCTATGCGGCTGCGGCGCTTGCGTGCTATCCGATCAGGCGTGTTGCGAGTGCTTTCCCATGGCGCTGTGGCCCTGGTCGGGGTGCTGCTGGATCAGCTGTCGAAGGGCTGGGCCGAGCGCGCGCTTTTCGGGCGCCCCTCCCAGACGGTGATCGATGGCGTTTTCCAGCTACGCCTCGCGCGCAATCCGGGCGCTTTCTTCAGTCTGGGCGCAGGTCTGGATCCCGAGCCGCGACGGATGTTCTTCGTGGCCGCCAGCGCCCTCGCCATCGGGCTGATCGCCGTGCTCTTTTTCCGCGCGGGCCCCACCGAGCGGCGCCTGCGCTGGGCGCTGACGCTGCTGGCCTCTGGCGCCGTGGGCAATCTGGTCGACCGGATTCGCGATGGCCGGGTGATCGATTTCCTGCATCTGCACGCCGGCGACTTCTTCCACTGGGCCACGTTCAATGTGGCCGATATTCTGATCACCGCCGGCCTCGTCTTGCTGGTGCTGGACCTGTGGAAGTCCACCCCGCAGCCAAATGCTCGCGGCCCGCTGGAGCCGGGCCTTTCGGAGGCGCCTCGATGACACCCCCCCGCCGCACCGGCCGCCCACTGGTCCTCTGCCTGCTGGCGCTGATCGTGCTGACCGCGATCGATCTCGGGACCAAGGCCTGGGCCGAGGTCTCCCTGTCCAAGGAGCGCGTGGGCGCCGACATTCCGCCGGCTTGCATGCCCGACGACTCGGGCCGCTATTACTTCCAGCGCATCCGCACCGAACCGGTGGTCTGGATCGATGGCTACCTGGAGTTGCGCTACGCCGAGAACTGCGGCGCCGCTTTCGGCATGCTCGACGAGGCGCCCAAGTGGCTGCGCGTGGGCGTTTTCATGAGCGCGGGCATCGTTGCAGTCGCGGCCTTGATGTGGATGTTCGTCACGGCCAACGGCGGTCCCCTCTTCGCCATCAGCGTGCCGCTCGTGGTTTCCGGCGCCCTGGGCAACATGGTCGACCGCGTGCGCCTGGGCTATGTGGTGGATTTCGTGCGCTTCCACCTCAACGACGGCTGGGAATGGCCCACCTTCAATTTCGCCGACGCCACCATCACCGTCGGCGTGGTCCTTTTGTTGCTCGACGGCCTGCGCCGCCCCGAGCCCGCCGCAGTCGAGGGCTCCAGCGGTGATCCGGAACGGGATACGCAGTCGGGAGCAGGCGAGGGCGCACCTGCCAAGAGCGCGTGAAGCCCGAGTTCGCCCGCTTCTTCGACGAGCCGCTGCCCGCCTATTTCACGCTGTTGATGGTGGGCTTCGCCAGCGCCGTCTTCATCGCCGCGCGCTGGGCCAGGCGCCTGGACTACGACCACGACACGATCATCGATCTGGGCTTGATCGCGGTCCTGGCGGGCGTCGCTGGCGCCCGTATTCTGCACGTCTTCGCCGATGGCTACTTCTGGGACTACGTGCACCTGTGCACCGATCCCTCCGCCGTGGTCTGGCATACCGTCGATAGCGCCGCCGAGTGCGCCGACTTGCAGGGAGCCTGGGCGGCCGCCGAGGCCAAATGCCACGCCGTCGAGCGCAATTGTCTGGCCTGGGCCGAGTTCTGGAACGGCGGCCTGGCCTATTACGGGGGGCTCATCGGCGCCAGCGCCGCCGGTATCTGGTTTCTGCGCCGCGAGGGCTTTCCGATCGGCAAGGGCTGCGATGTGGTGGGCGCCGTGATGCCCATCGGTCTCTTTTTCGGCCGCCTGGGCTGCTTCTTCGGGGGCTGCTGCTTCGGGGTCGTGACCGATCATCCCCTGGGGCTGTCATTTCCCCCCTATTCCGCGGCCAGCGAGAAGCATTTTCGCGAGCACTTGCTCGAATCCAAGGCCATGGCCTCCCTGCCGGTGCATCCGACGCAGCTCTACGAGGCGGCCGGATGCCTGGCCATCGCCGCCGTGCTCGCCCTGTGGCTGCACCCCCGCAAGCGCTTCGACGGCCAGGTCTTACTCGCCTTTCTCGGCCTCTACGCCATCCTGCGCTTCGGCCTGGAGTTCCTGCGCGATGACGATCGCGGCGCCCTTTTGGGGCTCAGCACCAGCCAGTTCATCGGTCTGCTGATCCTGGCCGGGGTGGCCGGCTTCTGGCACCTACTGCGAAAGCGCGCCCAGTCCGCGCGCTGACCCCGGCGCCGACTCCGGCTCCGGCGCCGGCTCCGTCGCCAGCTCCGTCGCCAGCTCCGTCGCCAGCTCCGTCGCCAGCTCCGTCCCCCCCCCCAAGCGCCCCGCGCTTGACTCAATCGCGGCCTTCCGCAACAACGCTCGCTCAGGACTTCCCGAGGAGCCCATTGCCGATGCGACCCGTTTCGACCCAGTCTTCGCCCCGGGCCTCCGATGCCCGCTCGATCGCCGCGCTCGCCTTGCTGCTGTGTGCGGCATCGTCGGCCCCCGCCGCGGCCCAGAGCCTGTCGCAGGTGCCGATGCTGGACGACGTGGAGCTTTCGGTCGAAGCCTCGGGCGATGCCGCTCCGCTCGAGGATACGGCGAGCGAAGGAGACGCCCCGGGGGGCCACCCCACCGACGGCAAGTACAGCCTGGGTCTGCGCCTGGGTTGGACGCAGCGGGCTTTCGGCTCGCCGGGTCTCGACCCCTTCGAAACCTTCGGCGCCAGCGACGCCGACGCGACCCCCGCCGTTGGCGCCGATCCTTCAACCCCCACCGGCTCTATCGTCACACCAACGACCGTCCAGACCAACTTCAAGATGGCCGAACGCCAGGGCGATGTTCCCCAGGTCGACCCCTTCGACCTGACCCTCGCTGTCCGCGGCGGCTACACCCTGCCCGAGTCCCACCTCTACCTGGGCGGCGTGGTCGGTTACTTTGGCGGCGGCGAGCGCACGCTGGCGCCGCTTACGGTGGACGGCGTGGAGGTGCTCACCGAAACCGTGACCTCCAAGGCCAATTTTATTACCGCTGGCGTCGAACTCGGCATCGATGCGGCCGTGAGCAGCAATTTCGTGCTGCGGCCCGTGATGGGCTTGGGGCTGGCCCTGTCCCAGGCCGAACTTTGCATCGGCTCCGATTGTCGCGAGAAGTCCGACCAGAACGGCTATTTGACCCCGGGTTTCGACGGCATGTTCTTCATCGGCCCCGTACATGTCACCGCGCGCATCGCCTGGCTCGGCGTCCAGGGCGTCTCGCGCATGGTCGGCTTCGAGAGCACCCTCGGCGCAGGTGTGACGCTGTAGGAGCAGCCTCGCCGAAGGCCGCGGTAGGCCGCGCTTCGGCTCCAACCGACTGGGCCCCTTTCGAGACGGCCGACGAAGCCTACAAATCCCCTGAACAAGCGAGGGCCTCCGCGACCCTGACACAGTAGTGTTAGGGCCCGCGCAGCCGCGGTTCGGCTCTATCCGACGCGGCGGTAAGCCGCGTCGACGGTATTGCTCAGCAGCATCGCAATCGTCATCGGTCCCACGCCGCCGGGCACGGGTGTGATGTGGGCGGCGCGCTCGCAGGCCGCCTCGAATTCCACATCGCCGTAGAGCTTGCCGTCGTCGGCGCGATTGATGCCCACGTCGAGCACGACCGCCCCCGGCTTGATCCACTCGCCGCGCACCAGCGCTCGCACGCCGACCGCGGCCACCACGATGTCGGCGCCCGAGACGACGGCGCCCAGGTCGCGCGTGCGACTGTGGGCCAGGGTGACGGTGGCGTGGCGCTGCAGGAGCAGGTGCGCGATGGGCTTGCCGACCAGATTGCTGCGGCCGACCACCACCGCCGACAGCCCCTTGGGGTCACAGCCGATCTCGTCGAGCAATCGCATGCAGCCGTGGGGCGTACACGGGCGATGCCCCGGGCGCCCCAGCACCAGCTTGCCCGCGTTCTGTGGCCCAAGCCCATCGACGTCCTTGGCGGCGTCGATGCGATCGATGACGGCGTTGGCATCGATGTGCCCCGGCAGCGGCAGCTGCACGAGGATGCCGTCGACGTCGTCGCGCGCGTTGAGCTGCTCGACCAGCTCCACCACCGCCGCCTGAGAGGCGTCGGCCGGCAGCCGATGGACGGCGCCCCGGATGCCGACTTTCTCGCTGGCCCGCTCCTTGTTGCGAACATAGACCTGGGAGGCTGCATCGTTGCCCACCAGCACGACCTCGAGCCCCGGCTTGCGCCCGTGGGCCGCCGCGAACTCGGCCGCCCGCAGCTTGACCTCGGCCCGAACCTTTTTCGCGATCGCCTTGCCATCGATGAGTTGCGCCGTCATGGCCCATCACCTACCAGCGCGCAGCGACTCTGGAAAGAGGCTCGGGGGCCTCAGGGTTTCATCAGCAGGTCCAGCAGCCGGTCGAGCTCGTCGTAGCTGGAGAAGGCGATCTGGAGTTTGCCCTTGCCGCGGCGGTCGGCCACGGTCACGCGCGCGCCCAGGGAGCGGCTGAGGCGATCCTCCAGGTCGCGCACATTGGCCGATTTCTGCTGGGCAGCCGGCTTGTCGCCCCCCTGCTCGGCCTGGCGCGCGACGCTGCGGGCCCGGCGCTCGGTCTCGCGCACGCTCCAGCCCTTGGCCACCGCCTCGCGCGCCAGCCGCGCGATGGCCCGTGGGTCGCTCGCCCCCAAAAGTGCTCGCCCGTGGCCCTCGCTCAGCTCGCGCGCTTCGATCTTCTCGACCACCGAGTCGGGCAATTTCAGCAGCCGGAGGGCGTTGGCGACGGTGGAGCGGTCCTTGCCGATCAGCTTGGCCACCGACTCGGCGCTGTGATCGTGCTCGTCGATCAGGCGCTGGTAAGCACGCGCGGTTTCCAGCGGGTTCAGATCCTCGCGCTGGAGGTTTTCCACCAGCGCGGCCTCGAAGGCGCGACTTTCGCTGAGTTCGCGCACGAAGACCGGCACGTCATGCAGGCCCGCACGCTGGGCCGCCCGCCAGCGTCGTTCGCCAGCGACGATCTCATAGCCCCCCCGCGCGCGCCGCCGCACCAGGATGGGCTCGAGCATTCCGATCTCGCCCAGGGATGCGGCCAACTCGCCCAGGGCATCTTCGTCGAAGCGCGTGCGCGGCTGGCTGCCGCTCGGGTGCAGCTCCTCGATGGGCGCGAAGAACGCCGCGTCCTTGGTCGGCCGCGCGCCGCCTTCTGCTGCTGCACCCTTCGGTGCCGAGGTCGGCAGCAGTGCGTCGAGTCCACGACCGAGCGCCTTGCGTTTGCTGGGACCTGCCATCGGCTGTCGTGGCGCGCGCCTCAGGCGAGCGCCACGCCCTCCAGGATTTCCTTAGCCAGGCTCAGATAACCGTGGGAGCCGCGTGAGGCGGCGTCGTAGAGCAACACCGGCTGCCCATAGGAGGGCGCCTCGGCCAGTCGCACATTGCGCGGTATCACGGTGTCGAAGACGTGGAAGTGTTTGCGCACTTCAGCGGCCACTTGGTTGCTGAGGTTGTTCCTGTTGTCGAACATCGTCAGCAGGACTCCGTGGATGCTTAGCTCGGGGTTTAGAGTCGCGCGAACCCGTTCGATGGTCCCCGTCAGGTCGCTCAGGCCCTCGAGGGCGTAGTACTCGGCCTGCATCGGAACCAGCACCAGGTCGGCTGCGGTCAGTGCGTTGATCGTGAGAATGCCGAGCGATGGCGGGCTATCGAGGAAGATGTAGTCGTAGTGCTCACGCACCGACCGCAGGGCATCGCGCAGGCGCGTGGCGCGATCGGGCGCGTCGACCAACTCGACTTCGACGCCCGCCAAGTCACGCGAAGCGGCGACAACTTCCAGATAAGGCAGGTCGGTCGGTCGCTTGACCTCTTCGATGGTGGCTTCACCGAAGAGCACCGGGTAGAGCGAGGCATCGGACTGCCGCTCGGTGACCCCCACGCCGCTGGAGGCATTGCCCTGGGGGTCGAGGTCGATGAGCAGCACGCGCTGTTCGGCCACCGCGATGGAGGCCGAGAGATTGACCGCGGTGGTGGTCTTACCCACGCCGCCCTTCTGATTGGAGATCGCGACGATGCGGCTCATGGCGCGTAGTTCCGCGGCGGAGACGGGGAGCGGATGTCGAGCAAGGGCGGCACGTGCCTCCAGCGGGAGCCCTTTGGTGGCATCCCGGATTCAGACCCCTCGTTAGCAAGCGCGGGGCGGCGATTCAATTGCGCGCTTTTTTTTGATTCCGGGATCACCGGTAGTAGGGTGTGAGCAGATGTAGGACACTGTAGTAGACCGCTTCGACCAACCCTTTCGAGGAGGGCCCTTGCCATGACACGCCCGTTTGAGACCAGGAGCTACCGCAGCTTTGCGGACTTCGAGCGCGACGAGCTTCGACCCCTGCACAAGGTCGGCTTCAGCATCGATGATCTCGAGGCCGAAGCGTCCTTCAAGGTCGCCCAAGAGGACTACCAGCAGAGCGAGCGCGAGGAGCTCGACTTCGACTGAACGATCCTCCCGGTCGCCGCCCTCTGCAGGGCAACGACCGGGTCGGCGCCGCGCGGCCATCAGCGACGCGGCGCCTCGCTTGCCCAACCCGGGCCCGGCGGACGCCCCCGCCGGGCCCGATTCTTTTTGTGCGGTTGACCGGTCGTCGGGCAGGGGCTATCTACCGCGAAATACGGCACGGCTACCGCCAGAGGCGGCCGGCCGACCCAGCCAGGAGCACAGCCCATGAGCGAAACCGACGAGCAGCGCATCGCGCGCGAGGAAGCCCACTGGAACGCGCCGCGCCTCTTCGTGCTCGGCTTCGGCTTTCTCGGGCTGTGTTTGGTGCTGATCTACATCAGCGCCTCGGTCTGAGACGCCAGCGGGCACGGCTCGGGCAGGCGCCGGGGGTCGATCCCTGCTTGCGGGGCCGCAGTCGCAGCCCTACGTTACTTGGAATCCATGGCTATCGAGCTCATGAACGCCGCCCAGGTGGATCGCATGCGAGCCGCGTGTGCACTCGCCGCCGAGACCTTGGTGATGGTCGGCGAGGCGCTCACGCCCGGCATGACCACCGACGACATCAACCGTCTGGTCCACGATTACACGCTCGAGCGCGGTGCCTGGCCATCGCCCCTGAACTACCGCGGCTTTCCCAAGAGCGTCTGCACCAGCGTCAACGAGGTGGTTTGCCACGGCATCCCGGGAAAGCAGCGCCTGGCCGAGGGTGACATCGTCAACGTGGACGTCACCAGCTACCTGCCCAAGGTCAACGGTTTCCACGGCGACACCAGCGCCACGTTCTACGTCGGCGAGCCCAGCGAGCGCGCCCGCCACGTGGTCGAGGTCTCGCGCCGCTGTCTCGAGCTGGGCCTGGCCGAGGTCCGCGCGGGCAAGCGCTTTGGTGATATCGGCGCCGCGATTCAGGAGTATGCCCACTCCCAGGACTGCTCGGTGGTGCGCGACTACGTGGGCCACGGCATCGGCCGCGAGTTCCACATGGAGCCCCAGGTCCCCCATTACGGCACCCGCGGCAACGGCAAGCGCATGAAGGCCGGCATGGTCTTCACCATCGAGCCCATGATCAACCTGGGCGACTACGAGTGCCGCGTGCTCGACGATCGTTGGACCGTGGTCACCGCCGACGGCACGCTGTCGGCCCAGTTCGAGCATACGGTGCTGGTGACCGACAAGGGTTGTGAGGTGCTGACGGCGCGCAAGCAGCTGCTCAAGGGCAGCGAGGACGTGCCCTGGGCGCATCTGGGCGAACGCTCCTGCCCGGCGTCGTTGCAGGCCCGCGATCAGGCGGAATCCAGCGCTTCGATGTAAAACTGCTCGCCGCGCTGCATCAGGTGCAGCCGCGTCAGGCTCTTGCCGCGGCAGGGCCCGCGCACGCACAGCCCGTCTTGTCGTCGATACTCGGCCCCGTGGGTGCGACAGATCAGGTGTTGACCGTCGCGGGTCAGAAAGTCGCGGCTGCCGCCATCCAGCGGGATCGCCAGGTGGCGGCAACGGTTGAGGTAGGCCTGGGGGAAGCCCTCCTCGTCGCGCAGCACAAGGGCTTCGCGCGGGATGCCGCCCGCGCCCGGGGGCAGGCTGACCACACGCACTTCGCCGGTCTCGAGGGCGACCGAGCCCGCGGCGTAGGAGGGGTCGTCGGGGTCGATGGCGCGGTAGACCCGTCGCGCGGGCACCGAGACCAGACGCCGATCGGGCAGGATGAAGGCGCTGAGCGCACCGCCGTAGACGCAGCCGCTGTCGAGGCCGATGGCGTGGGCGTGGCGCTGCAGGCCGCGTGAGGCGTGGTGTCCGAAGAGCACCAGCTCGGGGCCCTTCCACAGCTCACCCCAGGGCCGTCCAGCGTCGGGGCGCGAACTGCCACGCCCCTCCGCGTCGATGGTGCGCAACGACAGCAGGTCGCGCGGCTGCTGCGCTTCGAGCGCAACACCTGGCACGAGCCCCGCGTGCACCACCAGCGCCTGATGCTCCGGCAGTCGCAGCCACAGGGGTAGGGCGTCGAGCCAGCGCCAGTCGTCCTCGGTCAACAGCAGAGCCTGGGCCAGCGTCTCGGGGTCGAGCCGACGCGGCGGCGCTTGCCCGGCCTGCCGCGCGCGCCAAAAGCCCAGCAGGTGCGCGTCGTGGTTGCCGCGGACCGCTTCCATGCGGTGCTCTGCGATGAGCTTCATCACGGAGACGGCGTCGGGGCCCTTGCTCAGCAGATCCCCGACCAGCACCACCCGATCGCGCGCGCCCACGGCGCAGGCCCGCAGCAGCTCTTCGAGCTCGAGCGCGCAGCCGTGCACGTCGCCGATGACTACGGTTTTGCCTGGCGCCGGTGGCGAAGACATGGTCGCAAACCTTGTACCATGCGCGCCTTTGGCACCACACTGCCGGGCCGGAGCGTTCGACAAGGAGGCGACCCGATGATCGAAGAAGGCAAACGCGCACCCGCATTCACCCTCGAGTCCGACAGCGGCGACAAGGTTTCGCTCTCGAAACTCAAGGGCAAGAACGTGGTCGTCTACTTCTATCCACGCGACAACACGCCCGGCTGCACCGTCGAAGCCCAGGACTTCAACAAGGCCCTGAAGAAACTCGAAAAGCTCGATGCGGTGGTGCTCGGCATCAGCAAGGATTCGATCGCCTCACACTGTAAATTCCGCGACAAGTACGGATTGAAGTTTCCCCTTCTGAGCGACCCCGACGGCGGCGTGCTCGAGAAATACGGCGCCTGGGGCGAGAAGAAGCTCTACGGCAAGACCAGCATGGGCATCATTCGCAGCACGGTGATCGTGGGTGCCGACGGCAAGGTCAAAAAGATCTTCCCCAAGGTACGCGTCAAGGGGCACGTGGACGCGGTGCTCGAGGCGCTCGCTGAGCTGTGAGTGCTCTCAGAAGATCACGAGCAAAGTAAAGAACAGGAAGATGGCGATGCTGCCGCCCATCAGCATCTGAAAGCCGCGCTGGAACATGGGCTCGTCGTAGCACTCGACGGCGAGCCGGTGGATCTCTTCCTCGCGCCGCCGCTCCTGTTCGTGGGCCTCGGCGCTCTGCGCCGCGTGGGCCAGCTCCGGGAAGGCGCGGCCCAAGCCCGCCTCGAGCGCGGCCTTGGCCAGTAGCACCAGCGCGTCACGGTGGCTGGCCTTGGCGGTTCCCGCCGAGACCCGTTGGTGCTCGGTTGCGCGGCCCAGGGTGCCCTGCATGGTGTCGCGTTCGGCTTCCAGCTTCTCGAGTTCGGCAGTGCGCCGGTCGAGTTCCTCGGTCAGTGGCATCAGCTGCTGCTGCAGGGGCGCCATCTTGGCCTTGAGCGATTTGAGGGCGGCGCGGGCTCCATCCCGTTCAACCACCAGTTGGTCGCGCCGTTGCGGATCCATGGTCTTCTTACCGGCGCGGATCTGTTCCACCTCGGCGGCGATCTTCCGCAGCGTCGCCTCGGGGCCGCGCGCCTGGGCTTGCAGGTCTTCGAGCTGGGCCATCAGCGTGGCTTCCTGCTTGCGCTTGGGCTCGAGCACGCGGTCGAGGGCCTGTACCTCCACCTCGAGCTTGGACAGCTCGTGCTGCAGCTGCCCTTTCTTGTGCTGACCGCGGTGGACCACGTCGCCGATCTTGTCCTCGCTCTGGGCGATCGCCCTGAAGTTGCGTGAGAGGGCTTGCAGCGAAGGGTCCTGGCGATGGGCGTAGAGGCTCTGACCGAGCTGGGCGTAGGCGTCGGCGGTGCGGCCGGCGGCGGCCTTGCGACGGCCCGATAGCTCCATCAACTCCACCGACAGCTCCCGTTTGCGCAGCATCACGCGTACGTAATAGGCCATCGCTTGCCAGAGTTTTTCGGGAACCGGTCCGTAATCGGCGAGGTTTTCGGCCGTGCGCTGTCGGATGGCCTCGGGCGAGCGCGCCCGGCGTTGGGCCTCGGCATCGTCTTCGAACTCGGCGAGGCGCTCGGGGTCATCGGCGGCCGACAGGCGCGGCAGCGGGCCGGCTCCGACCACGCCGACGCCAGGCCGCGGCGCCGCAGCTGGGGTCAGACGGGGGCCGGGGTCGGCGTCATCTAGCAGGGCCGGTGGAATCGAGCTGGTGTCGATTGCTTCGCCGTTGCCCGCCGGAACGGGGCCTGTGGCAGCGGCCGCCATCCCGGGTAGCTCGACGGCCAGCTCGAGGGCAGGACCGGCCGGGCCCATGTCGAGGCTCAAGGGGTCGTCGCCGAAAGCGAGCCCCGCCGACGTCGCGCCGCCTGCGGCCCGCGGCGCCGGTGGGGGTGGCGGTGGAGGTCGTGGCGGGGGTGCGCCGGCCGGAGAAACCAGCGTGGCCTGGTGCGGGCGCGCGCCCGGCAGCGCGTGGCCGCAGGTGCTGCATTCGGTCGCACTGGGACCGACCATCGTACCGCAGACCGCGCAGGCACCGTTCATCTCGAAAATCCGACGCAGCGCGAGCGCCCCGCGGTCCGAGGCGATCGCGAAAAAACAACGCTATCAGTGCCCACCTCGGCGCCGCAAACCCAAAAACCGGGACACCGGGGTAGGTGTTGGGCCTACTGAATTCCCCACGATACCCGATCTCGGTCCGGACCGGTGCCTTCGTCGCTGGCAGAATCCCTGCGATTGGGGTATCCGGCCAGCCGGAGACGCACGGTGAGCGACACAAGCAGTCCCGAGGCCCGCCCAGGCGAGAAATCAGGGCCCACCCTGCGCATCGAGCTTCCCATTTTCGATGGGCCGCTCGACCTGCTGCTGCACCTCATCCGCAAACACGAACTCGAGATCCTCGATCTCCCCATCGCCTTCGTCACCGAGCGCTACCTGGAATACCTCGCGTTGATGCGCGAGTTCGACCTGGACGTCGCCTCCGAGTACCTCTTGATGGCGGCCACCCTGGCGCACATCAAATCGCGGATGCTGCTGCCGCGGGAACCGGAAGGGCAGACCGACGGCGACGAAGAGTTGGACCTCAGCGATCCGCGCACCGAGCTGATCCAGCGCCTGCTCGAGTACCAGAAGTACAAGCACGCCGCCGAGGCCATCGGCAACCGCGCCATCGTCGGGCGCGACGTCTTTCCGCGCGGCATGAGCGCACCGGCGGCGGAAGGGCCGGCACCGCTGGCCGAGATCGGGCTCTTCAAGCTGCTCGATGCCTTCGAGGGCATCCTCAAGCGCGCCAAGGGAACGATCTCGCTCGAGGTGGATTCCGAGCGCATCACGATCCAGGAGCGCATGACGCAGCTGACGGAGTTGTTGCGGGTGCGCCGCAGCTGCCCCTTCGAAGACCTCTTCGAAGGCACCATCACGCGCTACGAAATCGTCGTCACCTTCCTGGCGTTGCTCGAGATGACGCGCATGCACCTGACGCGCATCTACCAGCGCGACCACGAGTCGCCCCTGCACGTGCATTTCGCCCTGCTGGACCCGGACGCGCCGACGATTCCGCCACCCGAGGGCGAGGCGCATGAAGCGGGCGCCGCGCCCGCGCGGCTGGAAGCGGTCGTCGGTGAGGCTGTCGAAGCGATGGCGGCGACCGATGACGTCGTCGAGACGCTGGAAGCGGAAGCCGACGAGGCAGACGAGTCGGATATCGCGAGCGATGTCGCGGACGAAGCGATGGCGGCCACCGACGACGTCGCCGAGGCGTTGGAAGCGGTAGCCGACGAAGCGCCCAAGCCCGATGTGGCGAGCGATGTCGCGGACGAAGCGACGGCGGCGACCGATGACGTCGTCGAGGCGCTGGACGCGGTAGCCGGGGAGGCAGACGAGTCGGATTTCGCGAGTGACGTCGCGGACGAAGCGATGGCGGCCACCGATGACGTCGCCGAGGCGTTGGAAGCGGTAGCCGACGAAGCGCCCAAGCCCGATGTGGCGAGCGATGTCGCGGACGAAGCGATGGCGGCGACCGATGACGTCGTCGAGGCGCTGGACGCGGAAGCCGGGGAGGCAGACGAGTCGGATATCGCGAGTGACGTCGCGGACGAAGCGATGGCGGCCACCGATGACGTCGCCGAGGCGTTGGAAGCGGTAGCCGACGAAGCGCCCAAGCCCGATGTGGCGAGCGATGTCGCGGACGAAGCGATGGCGGC
>Ga0224501_10001089_pt1 | contig 20830 bp, 10 predicted proteins | sample SF_Oct11_sed_USG_4_FD_169105 | JGI IMG/M metagenome (GOLD analysis project Ga0224501, IMG submission 169105) | Sediment microbial communities from San Francisco Bay, California, United States - SF_Oct11_sed_USGS_8_1 | ecosystem: Environmental > Aquatic > Marine > Sediment | place: USA...
TGTGTCATTTTATTATTGTTGTAGTACACGCCCAGGTCAAAATGGACTCTTTTCTCATCAGGGTACTTACTGGCAATCTCTTTCAGTATCTTAAAGTATTTTTCTTGACCTTTTTCTTTATTTTCGAGCGTGGCCATGAAGGCCTCTGTATAAAGGCCATCCAATCCTTTTACTTTTTTTCTGCCGAATTTTTTAAACTTCTCGATCTCCTCCTTCATTTTGACAGCGTTCCCTAAACTGCTGTACGTTCTCGCCAGATAGAGATGAGCCAGCGCGAACTCGGGATCGAGATCGACAGCTTTCTCCAGAGATCGTCGGGCATCGGCATAATAGAATTTTTCCAAATCCTCTCGGCCCCTGAGGAAATAGTTGTAAGCTTCCATGTTCCTGGTGGTGACTTCTGCGATCTGGACCTTAGGCGGCTTGGCCTTTTTCTCAGACAGGCCGATTCCCCGGGAAATCTCGCGGCTCAATTCATCGATTTGCTTATTGAGGATGCTGTCCACTCCGACTCCTCTGGAGCTCGTGCTTTTAATCAGGTTTTTGGTCTCTACATCCAAGACCTTGACATCAGTGGCGAAAGTCTCCTCGGCTTTAATAAAGCTCCCCAATACGATGGCGTCCACTTCCTCGTGCCGGCAGAGCTCGAAGCCCAGGTCTCTGTCAATGACCTCGATATTCTCTCTACCCAGCTGTTTGAGAAGATCATGCAGCCTCTCCCAGGTGATGACCCGAATGTATCGATTCTGTTCGAGGCTGGTGATCAGAAGGTTGGGGATAGCTTCCTGAAGGTAATTATAGTTTTCATTGCCTGTTTGGTTCTGGAAGCTGATCACCGCAACCTTGACCATCTCTTCCAGAGGAACAGTGTCTGGTTCGCCAAAGAAGTATCGCCATCCGAATACGATGAGAATGATAATGGCGGCTGCAATGCAGGCCGGGACAAGAATCTTTTTCAAGCTGAATTTGACCGTTATCTCCCTGGTCGTAACCGGCTTTCTTCTGGGAATGTTGCTCTCTGTCGTGGGTATCCTTTTTTCGATCTCGTTCAAATCCTGGAGAAGTTCTTCAGCACTCTGGTATCTCTTCTCTCCTTTTTTCTCCAGGCATTTCATTATCATCTGGCTCAATGCTTCCGGTATCTGAGCGTTGATCTTTTTCGGGTTTCGGGGAACCTCGTTTTTATGTTTGAGCGCTATGCTTAAGGGGGTTTCTCCACCGAAGGGGACTCTTCCTGTAACCATCTCATAGAGGATGATGCCGAGTGAATAGATATCGGAGCGCTCGTCGGCTTTCTTCCCTTCCACCTGTTCAGGACTCATGTATTCGGGCGTACCCACCATCACTCCCGGGCCGGTGATGCCTTGGGCAGTCATGGAGCGGGCAATCCCAAAATCCATGATCCGTATGTTTCCTACTCTGTCGATCATGATGTTGCTCGGCTTTAAATCACGATGCACAACTCCCTTGCGGTGGGCCTCAGCCAGCCCCTCGCATGCCTGCTTGGCAACGTTGACGGCTGTTCTGACACTCAGCTGTTTCGTCATCCGGATCATGCTCTTGAGGTTTTCGCCGCGGATATACTCCATGACGATGTAGTGAGCGTCTTTTTCCTTGCCGAGGTGGTACATCCGGCAGACGTTCTTGTGTGATACCTGTCTGGCAAACCTGAGTTCGTTCTGGAAGCGCTCGATCGTTTTTCTGTTGGTAGCGATCTCCGGGTTGATGAGCTTGAGAGCCACTTTCTCGTTTATGGTCGTATCGACGGCTTTATAGACAGTCCCCATACCTCCTATGCCAAGCTCTTCGATTATCTGGTATCTTCCGGCAAATGTAGAGCCGGGAGTCAGGTCTTCGATGGGAGTCTGGCGGGTCATGGTCGGAATCTCTGAGATATCCCCTGGAGTCTCGAACTGAGTTCCGCACTGATTACAGAAACGGGAATCATCGGAATTTTCATAGTCACAATTTTGACATTTAATCATCGGTATCTCTCCCGCATTTTATATAAGAAGCATTATAAAATAGTCTAGTTATACACATTTTTCCAATTCCATAGAGATGCAAATTGTGTGCCAATATCTGGTTAATCCAGCGATAAACTTTCATTTTCTGTAACATTTTGAATAACATCAGCTATTTTTCCTTAATTGGGGACAGTTCCCAATTTTTTTCACTTCCCGTTTATACTTTAGACGAACACGGATGCGATTCCTTTCGTTCTGAATACTTGAATCACGCATATGCTGTTCTGTCTTTCCCTTATATAATACGAAAAACCTGATCAAAGGGTCAGGGCTTGACATTAGATATATATTTTGAAATCTTGCTTAATTCAAGCGATATGATAAACGGTCTTGTCCTTGTCAACGATTATTTTTTATAAGGATTAACCGTAATAACTAATGCCAGGCTTTGACAAAATTAATAGACTTCAAGAATTCAGGGATAAAAGGTATAATATAAATCAGGGAAAAAAGAACAGAAGATAAAATGCCTCATCTGGTCCTTCAACAGAAAGATGCCCAACCCGTAATTTTCACTCTCACCAATCCTGTCACTGCCCTCGGAAGAAGTTCGACTAATGATATCTTTCTCACGGACCAGAGTGTATCCCGTGAGCATGCAAAGATCGTTGCCCTCGAGGACGGGGGCTTTGAGATTCACGACCTGGGAGCCAAACATCCGACTGCGGTCAACGGAGTGGCTATTTCGCACCATAAACTGCAAAACGGAGACAGAATCAGGCTGGGCGATTCCATCCTGATTTTTAGAACCGGAGAAACGCACACCACGACTCATGTTGAATTCCTGGCTGCCGAAGACATGACTCAAGAATCGGTGGAAGTCGCGTCTTTGGACGCCACCAAGACTGATGTATTCAGCACCGATGAGATGGACCTATCCTCGCTCAAGAAAGACCACCAAAGGCTCATGCTCCTGTATGAGTTTGGCAAAGCGATTAACCAGCATCTGGAGGACTCATATCAGATGCTGGATGAAATACTGAGCGCTGCTTTCAAATCTCTGGATGCGGAAAGAGGTTTCATCGCCCTGGTCGACGAGGATACCGGTGACCTGAATTGTGAGCTGGTCCGGGGTACGATCGGTGAAGAAGTACCAGAGAAGCTTGAAGTGAGCAGCACGATCCTTCATAAAGTCCTTAAAGAGGGGGTTTCCCTCCTGACGGTCAATGCCCTTAAAGACAGTGAGTTCAGGGATGTTAAAAGCGTCAAGGAGTACAGTATCCGGTCTGCCATATGCTCCCCTTTGTTTTTTCGAGATGAGGTGATTGGAGTCGTTTATCTGGACAACAGAGCTGAGGCTGGAAGGTTTTCCGAAAATGACCTGATCTTCCTGACCGCCCTCTGCAATCAGGCTGGAATCGCCTTGGGAAATTCCTGGCTGCACAGACAAGTGGTCCAGGAGAACATCCGATTGAAAGATGCCCTGAAACCCAGGTTCCAGACCATCGGAGACTCTGAGAAGATGAAGTCAGTCTATAATACGATCAAGAAGGTCGCACCTTCCGATATCACCGTCCTCATTGAAGGTGAAACCGGGACGGGAAAGGAGCTGGTTGCTCAGGCCATTCATTCCCGTTCTCCGCGCAGCGGCCGTCCCTTCATTGCGGTCAACTGCGCGGCTATTCCCAAGGAGTTGATCGAGAGCGAACTCTTCGGACATGAAAAAGGAGCTTTTACCGATGCCATCAGCACCCGCCAGGGAAAGTTCGAGTTGGCTCAAGGCGGCTCAATCTTCCTGGACGAGATCGGGGATATGAGTCTGGAAACACAGGCCCGGGTGTTGAGGGCGCTGGAAGAAAAGGAGTTCCAGAGGGTTGGCGGGACCAGGAGCATAAAAATCGATGTTCGAGTCATTGCCGCCACAAACAAAGACTTGAGTAAAGCAGTAGAAAAAGGACAATTTCGTGAAGACCTCTATTACCGCTTGAACGTGGTTTTATTAAAGCTTCCCCTGCTTCGGGAAAGAAAGGAAGACATCATCTCACTGGCTGATTTCTTCATGGCCGGTAAAGCAGATAAAATTTCGTCCAGAGCCCAGCAGATGTTGATGGCTTATGACTGGCCCGGAAACGTGCGGGAGTTGAAAAACTGCATAGAGCGGGCTTCTGTCCTTGGAGACGGCAAGATCATCCACCCGGAAGATCTGCCCTACAACATTCGAAAGGGAGGCAAAGTCATCCTTTCTCCCCTTGAATCGCTTGACCGGATGGAAGAGGACCACATAACCAGAGTTTTGAGGTTCACGAACTGGAATAAAAGCGACGCCGCCAAAGTCTTGGGTGTCACCCGCCAGACCTTGGATAACAAGATCGAGAAGTATAAGATCAAAAAATAGTCCTTGTCTCTCCCTTAGAAATTATTACCTATGTTGGCTTAAAATGCATGAAAATTAGACACGTTTGTTTGTTCTGCCTCTATCCATTTTATTTTCTGTGGATTGCAATACTCACCTCGTTCCTGTTCTGCCTTATATGTCTAAAATTTAGACAAATTTGGCTTTAGGGAATGACCTGCCAATTCTCAAATAGCGTAAGAAAAAAGAAAGAATATTTAAGTTCTCTCTCTCCCCGAAAAAGGATCAAGAGCATCGTTGTCCAAACCTGCGAGTCTGGTCTCTTCTTCTAAATCCACAACTGGAATCCATTGTCTCTGAGGTTTTTCAGGGGGAAATTTCGCTTTTTCGATTAATGAACAAATCAATAAAAGGCTTCCGGATATGGATTTTTCTGCGCCTCGATCCAGAACAATCTCAATCCTTTTCCTTAATCACCATCGAAGAGTTTGAGCATCAAAACCTGTTCGAAACAATTGGCATGAATTTTGCCAATTAGAGGAGTGATGGCTGCCGAAAAGTATAACTTGAACCAGACCTTTAGTCTGCTGGCGCAGAGCAAAACAACAGTCTGGGACTTCCTGGAGTCCCAGCATAATCTCATCTCTATCGTCCAGGACAGAAAGATCCATCAGTTGGTCAGCTATCTCAGTGTTTTGAGCACGCGTGTCTGGATAAGCACAAAATGCCCTCTTAGATCTCACTATTGTGCGGAAAACGGACCCTGGTGTGCGCGACAGTTCAATATGAAAAAATGCTTGAGATGCGAATTAGAGCATGAAGCCATGAGAATCGCCAGACAACTCGATTTTCTAAAAACAACATACAAAAAAGGAGGTGAAAAACAGAGAACTTTAGAGAAAGAAATGAATTGGGAATCGGAGCGAAGATTTTGCTCCAAAGGGAAGGTCTTTTTTTACCACTAAAAAGGAGGTGCAAAGGTGAAAAAAGCAATTGTTATCGTCGCTGTTTTGATTGTCATGTTCTTCCTGGTTGCGATGACAGCCATGGGACAAGAATTCGGTGACGTCAAAGGCACGGTTAAAGACATAGATGGCAGCTCCCTTCCTGGCGTCACCGTCACCTTGACCGGGTCGAAGATCCTGACCATGACAGACGTTACATCAGAAGGCGGTAATTTCCGCTTCTTGAAGCTCCCTGTTGGCAGTGATTATATGTTGAAGTTAGAACTCCCGGGCTTCAATACCCACATCCAGGAAAACATCATTGTCTCCTTCGGTAAAGACGTGATCCTGAACATCACCATGGAGATGGCAAGACTCAGTGAAGAGGTGACCGTTGTCGCTGAAAACCCTGTCATCGACACCAAGAGAGCGCAGGTCGGAATGAACATCACTGCGGAAATGATCATGCAACTGCCAACGGCCAGGAATCCCTGGGTCTTGATGTCTCTCATCCCCGGCATGCTGGTTGACAGAGAGGATGTGGGAGGCAATGAAGCCGGCCAGCAGTCCTCTTATTATGGTCACGGCTCCGCAGATGCAGACAACACCTGGAATGTAGACGGTGCGAACATCACTGACAACTCGGCTCTTGGTGCTGCGCCAGCCTACCTCAACATTGCCAGTTACGAAGAGCTTCAGGTCAACTACGGCAACAATGACATCAAATCCCAGACCGGTGGAGTCCAGATCAACCTCGTCACCCGGCGCGGTGGAAACAATTACTCCGGTTTATTCTATCTTGATGTCGAAAGAAAAGCCTGGCAGGCCGACAATGTTCCCGGTGCATTAAAGGATGAAGGCTATACCGCAGCCGGTATCAACAGGCTCTATCTGTATGGTGCCAACTTTGGCGGTCAGATCGTCAAAGACAAGGCCTGGTTCTATCTTTCCTGGGGAATTCAGGACATTGACGCCTTGACCCTTTCCGGGACTTCGGACAAAACCTGGCTGGCATCTGGCTACGGCAGGTTGGATTTTCAGTTGACTCCCTCTACCAAGGTGAATCTTTTTATCGAGTATGACAACAAACAGAAATGGAACAGAGCTGACTACGGTTACACTCAGCAGGATCCGGGCGCTTACTGGAATCAGACAGGGCCGGGATACCTCTATAAAGCCCAGGTCGAGCAGATATTCGGTAACCTCTACCTTGACGCCAAATTCATGTACACAGACCAGGGATTCTACTTGAAACCGGTCTTAGGCGAAAGGACTGCGGACGGTTCCGGACCGTACATGGTTTATCTCGATTATCCGGAATTTTATGTGACCGGAAATAATTACGATTACGGAACAGATAGAAACCAGTACAACGTCAACCTCAACGGAGTTTACTTCAAGGAAAAATTCCTGGGAGCAGACCATGAATTCAAGTTCGGAGCGGACTATGTGAGTGCCACCACCACGACCTATGCTTTCTACGAATCCAACCTCGCCCTCTATTATGCCGGTCCTGACTCGGTTCTGCCCACAGGCGAATTCTGGGTAGCATGGCTGAACAGGGATATGTATTTGAATTATTATTTCACGCGGTATTCTGCCTATCTCCAGGACACCCTGACTTTCGGGCGTTTGGCCCTCAATTTAGGTGTCAGGTATGACCGCGAGAAGTCCATAGTGAAGAACGTGGATATCCCTGGTTCTCCCTGGCTCCCTCAGTATCTGCCTGCTATCAGCGCTGAGGAAATAGATCCGGGTGTGAGCTGGCGAGTCTTTTCTCCGAGGTTCAGTATCTCTTATGACCTCTTTGGCAACGGGAAGGATGTCATCAAATTCTCGGCCGCCCGTTACGGCTCTCAATCCGGAAACAACATCGCGAATTACGTCAACCCGCTGGGCTGGTCGGAAATCGATGTCATCTGGCAGGATATGGACGGAAACGGTCGGGTGACCTCAGATGAGCTTTACGGATACGATTGGGCAACCGGAGGAGTGGCTGATATCAACGACCCCAGCAACTGGATCTGGTACAGCAGCGCTATCAATGTTGATGACCCGACGTCTACTGAACTTGTGAACAGATACGATTCGGACTACAATTCTCCGCTTCTGGATGAACTCAGTATTTTCTATGAAAAAGAGCTGTTCAGAGACTTCGCAGCCCGTTTAGAACTCTTCTACAAGAAATACCACAAGCAAACCTGGAGACGCAGTATGCTGTCAGATGGAACAATCGAAACAGAAGATAATTATTATGTTTCCGGACATGATGATACGCTCGATAAGGATATCTACGGCGCCACAGAATTTTACCCCTATGAATATATCACCAACCACATTGATTCTTACGACCGCTACCTCGGCTTCCAACTCGTCTGGACAAAGAGGCTCTCCAACAAGTGGATGATGAACGGTTCCTTCACCTGGGCAGACTGGAAAAGGTTCTACAAAGGCGAATTCCTCGGTGTGATCGACAACATCCAGGGCAACGATATGTATTGGGGTTTGAATAATGAAGAGTATTTTGACGGAGGAGTGGTTGCCCCTGAAAGCGCAGGCTCTGGCGTCAGAGATATCTATGTCAATTCCAGATGGCAGTTCAAGCTCTCCGGTCTTTACCAATTGCCTTTGGGCATCAACTTCAGTGGCGTGTTCGTTGCCCGTGAAGGATATGTCAGCCCGAACAATGTTCTTGTTCTGGCTCCTAATCTGGGATGGATCGAGCTCTACGGCAGTACTGAGGATAGCGACACGAAATTCGGAGATAATCGTCTGCCTGCATTCTGGGTCCTCAACTTCAGGCTGGAAAAAACATTCGAGATCTCTGAAAGCTCAAGAGTGATTCTATCTGCAGATGCCTTCAACATCACCAATTCCGCTCACTCGCTCAAGCAGGAAATTCGCATCACTTCACCCAACTTCGGTCAAGATCTGAGGATTCTCAACCCGAGAGTTTTTAGGTTCGGGATACAGTTCATGTTCTAAGATGAGCTGCAAACACAATCTTAACCTCCTGGCCCCTTCCGTCTTTACGGCGGAAGGGGCCTTCCCCTGCGCGCGCTCTCAATCAGTTTCGACGGACAGAGGTTAATATGGATAAGAAAAAAGAAATCCAATCAGGGAAACAAAATTTCATCACGATCTCTCATTCTTTATTTTTATCGTGTCAAGAAATAAATGATACCGATCGTTTAAATTTAGATCGGACTTCTAATTATTATGATGCAACCTCCTGGTTGAATTATTCGTCATGAAAGTTGTGAGGGCAGCATTTTTAAATGGATGACCTGAGAATCGTTAAACAATCAGTGTTGATATGGCCTATATCCACACAAAGACATATTCGTATATACAGAATGTGGAGAAGTGAGCCATAAGAAATTGAATGAGAATAAAAATATAGTTAGCATATAGAGGATATATAATTTATAATATTTCTATGATTAAAGGAGGTGAGAACGGAGATACGATAAAAAAAAGCTGTACTGGTGTGGAGTGAAAAATTTTACTCCAGGGTAAAAGTTCATTTTTTGAATTGAAAAGGAGAAAAGAAAGTGAAGAAGATCACACCATTTTTGATTTTGTTCTTCATGGTGGGAATCTTTGCTGCAGCTCAAGAGTTTGGGGATATCAAGGGAGCCGTAAAGGATACAGAAGGCGCTCCTCTTCCTGGTGTCACCGCAACGTTGACCGGCTCAAAGATCGTCACTATGACCATGGTTTCCTCGGATAGAGGGAATTTCCGGTTTGTTAACCTGCCTGTCGCTGATGATTATGTACTGAAACTCGAACTCCCAGGATTCAAGACTCATGTCCAGGAGAATATTGTTGTTTCCTTTGGAAAGGACGTTATTCTCGATATCACCTTGGAAATGACAACCCTCTCAGAAGAGGTGACCGTCGTTGCCGAGAATCCTGTGATAGATAGAAAGCGGGTCCAGGTTGGCGTGAACATCACCGAGGAAATGATCATGGACCTGCCCACGGCCAGGAATCCATGGGTTTTGATGGCCCTCATCCCTGGAATGCTCGTCGATAGAGAGGACGTCGGAGGAAACGAAGCCGGACAGCAGTCTTCCTATTTCGGTCACGGCTCCAAAGAGGATGACAACACCTGGAGCCTGGACGGAGCGAACATCACTGACAATTCCGCTCTGGGAGCGGCTCCGGCTTATTTGAACATTGCCAGCTACGAAGAGCTGCAGATCAACTACGGTGTCAATGACATCGGGTCCCAGACGGGTGGTGTTCAGATTAACCTCGTCTCGAAGCGAGGTGGAAACAAGTATTCAGGTACGTTCTACCTCGATGTCGAGAGAAAAGCCTGGCAGGCGGATAATGTTCCTCAGGATTTAAAGGACGAAGGCTATACAGCCGCAGGAATCAACAGGCTGTATCTCTACGGTGCCAACTTCGGTGGGCCTATCGTCAAAGACAAATTCTGGTTCTACGGCTCATGGGGTGTTCAGGATATTGACTCTCTGACCTTGGCCGGAACATCAGACAAGACCTGGCTAGCCTCAGGATACTTAAGGTTGGATTACCACCTGACATCTTCCACAAGGTTCAACGCTTTTATCGAGTATGATAACAAACAGAAGTGGGGAAGATACTGGTATGATGCCACTCAACAGGCAGCTGACACGGTCTGGAACCAGGATGGACCCGGGTACTTCTACAAGGGTGAGCTGGAACAGATGTTCGGGAACCTCTACCTCAACGCCAAAGTCATCTATACCGACGGAGGGTTCTACCTCCATCCGACAAAAGAGCACACCGCGGATGGTTCCGGAGATTACATGGTGCAAATCGAATGGCCGGATTTCTACATGCAGGGAAACACCGACGACTATGGAACCGACAGAAACCAGCTGAATGTCACCCTCAGCGGTAACTATTTTGTTGAGGGAGTCCTGGGCGGAGACCACGAATTCAAGTTCGGAGTGGACTATGTGAACTCGACAGTCACCACCTATGACCTGTACGAGGGCAATCTGGTCCTGAACTATTGGGGCCCTGATGCGACAATGCCCACCGGTGAATACTGGGAGGCATGGCTCTACAGAGACTATGTCGTGAATTATTCGTTCAACCGGTATTCCGCGTTCTTGCAGGACACCATGACCATCGGCAGATTGGCTGTGAATCTGGGCATCAGGTATGACTACGAGAAGTCTCTTGTCAAAAACGCAGACATCCCTGCTTCGCCCTGGATAGCTTACTATATGCCCGCGCTCCAAATTGATGAATTTGATCCAGAAGTCGCCTGGAAGACATTTTCTCCCCGGTTGAGCCTGGCTTATGACCTCTTTGGAAACGGGAAGGATGTTATCAAATTCTCGATCGCACGCTACGGCTCTCAATCCGGATTCTACCTGGCCGACTTCATCAATCCATTAGGTTGGACAGAGATCGACCTGGTCTGGCAGGATGGCTACCAGGATTTTGTCAACACCGGAGTCCAGGACGGAAGAGTCCAGGAATCCGAGCTTTATGGGCTTGATGGAACAGGAGCTCTGCAGAATCGTATGGATCCCGCATTCTGGCTGTGGAGCTCGAATGTCAATATTACTGACCCCAGTGCTGTTGAAGCTGTGAACGAATTTGATCCCGACTATAATTCCCCGCTCCTGGATGAGATCAGCCTTTCTTACGAGAAGGAGCTCTTCACAGATTTTGCCGCCCGATTGGAACTCTTCTACAAAAGATACCACCGGCAGACCTGGACACGGTTCATGGATACCAACGGAGACTTTGAAACAGCGGACAACTACTATGTGGCTGGCCATGATAACACGGTTGACTACGACTACTACGGCCGCACTGTGTCCTTCCCATATCAGTACCGGACGAATCATCAGGACGCTTTTGACCGCTACCTTGGTTTTCAGCTTGTCTGGACAAAGAGACTGTCGAACAAATGGATGATGAGCGGCTCATTTACCTATTCTGACTGGAAGAGATACTTCAAGGGAGAATACCTGGGTCTGATCGATGACGTCTTTGCCAGTAATGTCAAAAACGGCATCAACAATGAGGAGTATTTTGAAGGCGGAGTCGCTGCCTATGAAAGCGGAGGTTCGGGAGTTGAGGGTATTTTCGTCAATTCCAGATGGCAGTTCAAGCTCTCCGGGCTTTACCAGTTGCCCTACGGCATAACCTTCAGTGGAGTGTTCCTCGCTCGGGAGGGATTTGTCAAACCAACCTATGTTCTTGTTGATATGCAGGAATTGGGAATAAACGAGCTCTACGGAAGCCCTGATGGCGGAGGAAAGTTCGGAGATGAGCGTCTTCCCGCTTTCTGGGTTCTCAATTTCAGGCTGGAAAAAATCTTCGAAATCTCTGAAGGAACCAGAGTGGTCCTGTCTGCAGATGCCTTCAACATCACCAACTCCGCTCATTCTCTCAAGAAAGAGACCAGCATTGACTCGCCCGACTTCGACAATGATCTGAGAATTCTCAATCCCAGAGTCTTCAGGTTCGGAATCAGGTTCAGCTTCTAGTCCACGCAGAGAGTACAAGTTCGAAGCCCCTTCCGGAATCTTCGGAAGGGGCTTCTTTTTTTTGCTGCAAGCGTTAAAATATAAACTGGTGTAAGTATTAATGAATTGAGCTTATCCCAATGGACTTGGTTTAAAATATATTAGGATTAAAAGGATACTTCAAAATTGTCATTGCGGGCGAAGCGTGGCAATCTCTTGGAGTTCGATTAAGAAGACAGAATGAGAAGAAAATATACATACGCATTTCTAGTCATTTTTCTAGCAGTTTTATTTGCTATCCTGCCATTATCCTCTAAATCATCCTCTCAAGAATCCTCTTACAATTTACTCCTCATCACCATCGATACGCTCCGTCCGGACAGGCTGAGCTGCTACAGCAGCGAGCATCTGCAGACCCCTCACATAGACAGCCTGGCCGAAAGAGGAGTTCTCTTTACCAAAGCATACGCCCATACACCCACCACCCTGCCTTCTCACACCAACATCCTTCTCGGCACAACACCTCTTTACCACGGCGTTCATGACAACTCAAACTTCATCGTCAGCGACGAGTTTTTGACGCTGGCCGAGCATTTAAAAAGCCATGGGTATGCCACCGGAGCTTTTGTCGGTGCCTTTCCCCTGGACTCGAGGTTCGGTCTGACTCAAGGCTTCGATGTCTATGATGACAACTATGGGAGCGATGTCTCCCAGGTCTTCGCCTTTGTGGAAAGAAAAGCTGAGGTCGTCGTCGATAGAGCTTTAGACTGGCTTAAAAACCTGCCTAAAAATCCCTGGTTTCTCTGGGTTCACTGCTTCGACCCCCATCAGCGCTACGAACCGCCCGAACCTTTTAAGACTCAGTACAAGGATGATCCATACAACGGAGAAGTCGCCTATGTTGATTTTGCCCTTGGGAAACTGTTCGATTACCTGGAAGAGAATGATCTGTCGGATAACACGCTGGTCATCTTCACTGGAGACCACGGCGAGTCGCTCGGACAGCACGGGGAATCGACTCACGGCTATTTTGCCTATAACTCGACCATCTGGGTTCCTCTGATCATTTCCTATTCCGGTTTGAAACCGGGAACATCAGACCAGGAAGTCTGCCATGTGGATATTTTTCCTACGGTCTGCGATATTCTGAATGTAGAAAAACCATCCTTTCTCCAGGGTGTTTCCCTTTCTTCCGCCTTAAGAGGCAGAAGAATATCCCGGCGGCCGATCTATTTTGAGTCCCTGTATCCTTATTACAGCCGTGGCTGGGCACCACTGAGAGGGTATATCGAGGACGGCCAGAAATTCATCGACTCCCCTATCCCGGAATTTTACGACCTGGAAAAAGATTTCGACGAACTGGAAAACCTTGCGCCCAGGGAAAATCTGAGCAAATACAAGTCCCAGCTCGACAGAATCACGGATGAGCAGTCCTATGCGGATAAAATGGCAGGCAAACAGAAAGTTGACAGAGAGGCTCTTCAAAAGCTAAAAAGTCTGGGCTACGTTTCCAGTATTCAGGCTTCCAGAAAAACCAAATTCACGCCTGATGATGATTTGAAAACCCTCCTCCCCTTTCAGAGCAAGCTGACTCAAGCTATGGGCGCTTATCACCACGGCCGCATTGATGAGGGAATCCAGCTTTTCCAGGAGATCATCGCGGACAGGAAGGATTTTGACCATGCTTATTCTTACCTGGCGACTGTCCTTAAAGAACAGAGAAGAATAAAGGAGGCTGTCAACATCCTCAGAGAAGGTCTTGAGCATAATCCTTCCAGCTACAAGATCATAAGCACCTACGGCATTCTTCTGGTTGAAGCCGGACAATACGATGCTGCCATCGAGATCATCGGACAGGGTCTGGCAATGATAGATTATGACCCTGAGCTCTGGAACTATCTGGGTGTGGCTTACTGGAGCAAGGGGGATTACGAGAAAGCCCTGGAAGCGTATCAGAAAGCACTGGCCCTGGATAACAACTATTCGATAGTCTTCAACAACCTCGGCTCCCTCTATCTCTCCCGTTTCAATCAATCCAAAAGCTCGAGTGATTACCAGAACGCCCTTGATAATTTCAAGAAAGCCATTGAGCTCGACCCGAACTACGCTTCAGCTTATAATGGCCTGGGAAGCGCCTACGGGCAGGCAGGAGATCTTGATGCTGCGATTCTCTGCTGGGAAAAGGCTGTTGAGCTCAAGCCTGACTTTGCTTATCCTCTGTATAACCTGGGGCTATCCTATCTGGCAAAAGGCAACAAAACACAAGCTCTGGCGTATTTTCAGAGGTATAAAAAAGTATACTATGACAGATTATCCGCAGCGGAAAAGAAAAGACTCGACGACTTGATCCGCAGATCCCAGCAGAAATAGGGAGAACCTCTCTCAATTTTTGCTTAGTGCTCCTTATCTTTAAATAATACTCCCTGACTTAAAATAGCAAGTCCCTTTCGCTTAGAATGAATCTTCCTTGTGAAAATGTATTTTTTTCGTAAAGAATGAATTCTTCCTGTCATTGCGAGCGCAGCGAAGCAATCTCATAATTAACAATGTGGTGAGATTGCCGCGCTCCTTTCAGTCGCTCGCAATTACATTGATTCAGGCGCTTTATGACAAATTCAATAATGAAGCAAAATTAATGAGGTGAAAAATCTATTCTTTTTTAACTATTTTTCGATGATTCTGTATTCGTAGAACTGGGCTCCCCTCATCTTATCTAGCATAAAGACCCTGTCCTTTACTATCCAAATATCATCCACGAAGTGAGTCAAAGGCATGGTCCCCAGCAAAATCCCCTCCTGGTCATAGATCTCCAGTTGATACATATCAGTCTCTCTGAGATCAGTGGCTCCTTCGAAAGACATGGATATTGATCTCTGTCCGCCCGCCATCGTCACACCCAAGCGGGTGCCCACTCTTTCTTCCTCTTCCATCTGTCTTTTCAGATTGACAACCCAGACTCTGCCTTTGCCATCAACAGCTATGCCGTTGGAACACCTATTCATCTGCGGCATCTGGATGTTGATATTGCCTCCGGTTCTTTTAACATCGGCTTTGAGCTTGGAAAGGTCTGTGCTGTAGCTGAGATCTCTATCAGAACTCCAGAGTATTTGTCCCTCAGGAGAGTATTTCTCTATGCGGTTCTGAAAATCGAAAGCGACATAAACGTTGTTATCCTTATCAAGGGCAAAATGAAAAGAGTTGGCATTTCTCTCGATAAACTCGTCCTTGAATTTCTTCGCCTCCCCAAACTCTCTTTGGACATTCCCTTCCAGGTCTAGCACTTTTATGACCTTTGGCAGGCCTTGCGAATCGCTTTCACTACCTCCCATACGGACCATGATTCCGCCTTTCCCCATAACCAACTCGCCTGACTTGTTGAGTCTGACAATCCCTGCAGGAGTCTGGTGGAAGGAAATGGTTTTATGCTCTGTGCCATCCGGTTTAAGGATTTGCACTCTCTGATTCTGAGGGTCGGAGACATACATGTATCCCTGGTAATCGAGGTCGAGCGATGAAGGCATGAAGAATTCGCCCGGCCCCTGTCCCCTTCTCCCGAAAGTTGCCAGATATTTGCCGTCGGGATCAAATTTCTGGATGCGGTGATTGCCGGCATCCAAAACATAGATATTGCCCTGGTCGTCGATGGCGATATCGGAAGGGATATGAAAGGCGATATTCTCGTCTTCAGTCTCCAGTTCGCCAATTCTCCTGACAAATTCTAGAGAGACTTTGGGATTCTTCCCCCACTTTCCGCTTTTCTCATTATGGACAACGCGGACTCCGTCCACTGTTTCAACTTTTTGAGCGGAGAGGAATGCTGAGAAGATAAGCAATAGGCTGGTGATGTAGACGTTCAACTGAAACAACTTTTTCATTTTGTCTTTCTCCTTTCTAATCTCTGGTTAACCTGAATTATTCAGGTTAAAAAACTATCAACAGAAGAAAATCGTTGCATACAGTTTTATAATATATCTGAAAATTTAAATTTCAAAGCCCTGCGATGAGATTCATTTTTTTATTTCTTGTTGACCATAGAAAGGATATAGTATGAGAGAGTATGAATCAACCTTAAAAACTTACACAATTTTTTCACTCCCTTTCACTCCCTCAATTGACACATCTTTCAATAATTGATATTCTTTTGGCTAAAAGTAAAGGGATATGTACAGATGGGCGACCTTAATCTCCATTGCTATAATGCGTCTCAATTTTTTTTCGATAACTGGGATTCTTATCTTGTTGACTCAGGAAAAATTGCGATTTCTCAAATCGAAGTCATTGGTGATCCTATCCTAGATTAGGCCTTGGTCTTATTTGACATGAAGATGATTGTACTTGGTGAATTTTATTTAGGCTAATAACGTAAAAAAAGGCAGTCATGGAATACGATGGGAAGGAAAGAAAGAGATTTAAACGCCTTAAGATCCCAAGAGCAACAGTCAATATCATTCAGAGGCATTTTTTATTCTATAGAAAGAAATATTCTGAAGAATTCTGCCCTGTCGTCGATCTCAGCCGTGGTGGAGTTCGGTTTCTGTGCCGGAAACTTCTCTCAACGAGCATAAAAAAAATATCATTGCAAATATACATTCCCGGAGAAAGATCTTACCTGAATCTCAAAGGGCGGATAAAATGGATATCCTTAAATCCTATGGTAAATTATAAATATCAGGTTGGAGTCCAATTTAACCCTTTTGGAGGGAAAAAAGATCATAATAGAGCAGAAAAATTGAAAAAAATCATTGAATTAGAAAAAAAATTCTTAGCCAGAAATAAATTATTTGCCTATAAAAACAAAAATAACTAAAAAAACAAGCGCAAAAGAGGAAAATATTATATCCAAGGCTTTTTGCCATTTTTAAAAATTTTTTTAATTTTTACTTGATTTTATAAATAAAATTCGTTAATATTTTTGCGTAAGGTTAAGCGGGGATCCATTAATGCCTAAACATTCGAGGCATATTTCTCATTTCTTTTATTCTCCAACTCTAAGGCATAGCTCTTCATACGGGGATAAGGCTTTAGAAAGTGACATGCAAAATCCAGGAATGTCTGAAGTTCAAGCAGTAGGCTATCCAAGTCACTTTGTATTTCCCCCCTAAAAACGAGACATGAACAAAGAAAAAGCTTTGGAAGACTTCTTTAAAAGCTTAAGCATGTCCCTCAAATATGCTTCGCTTTATTTTAAAGATCATCCTTGGTTCATCAGGTCTGTCAGGGATGTTAAGAGAAAAATGGATATTGTCTTTGATGCGGTTTCTCCTTTAAAGATTTCTTTTACCTCTAAATCCTTGTTGGCAGAAGATAAGTATTTTGAGAAAGAGAAAATATTTGAGGAGCTCGCCCATATTTTTCATTTCCGGAAAATACAAAGCATAGAGGTCCGGAAGGGAATAACCATTGAAGAGCTGTTGACTTTTCTGACTATGGTCTATCTTCCCCCTGAAGTCATTCTAAAAGAGGGTGGGCTAAACAACATTTTAAAGGAAGAAAAAATTTCTCATCTTACTGTAGAAGAACTGGACTACTCCCAGCTCCTGAAGGGTAAGGGAGGGGAAATCGAGAACGTCTGGCCATATTTGTTACAGGATGCAGTTCAACAGGAAAATTTTCAAAATATCATAAGATTTGCAGACAATTTTGAAAGCTTTTTACGAGATACGGATACTGAAGATCTGGTTGAAAATGACGAGATCAAAGTCAACATCAATAAGCTTTTCACTCAACTTAAAGGCAGGGAGGAAGATAGACTTCATAAGTGTTCAAAAGATTTGCTCAAATCGGTCATTAAAAGCAATTCTATGTCCCAGAAAATTGAATCTGACAATACACAGTTGCTTTTCAAAGATTTAAGTAATGACGACTTCGCCTCTGTGCTATGGGAAGAGATTTCAATGGATGATAATTTTAATCCTTTGAATTTTCAAATTTTCTCCTACCTTACTGAAAAAAGAGATCAGAAAAGTATTTCGAATTCTCTGGAGAAGATTTCTCAGGAGCAAAGGCCTATATGCCGCTCCCCTCGAATTAGAAAAAGAATCAAAGAATTGCTGACTGGTTCTTCAGATGCTGTTATTTCAGAATGTTATCAAAGCACCCTCGCTTCTATCCTTAACGATATATCCTATGAGGGAGAATTGACTTTTGACCATTATCTCCTCCAGGGAAATTACCGCTTTTTACTTCTCTATTTGCTGAACAAAGAAAAAGATACAGAACGGGCGGTCCACATTTTAGAAGAGATCCTGGGTGAATGGGAGAGCATAGTCGACCAGAGAGATTTAGAATTTGTGAAATGTCTTGTAGCTGTTTTAGATAGGAAAAGAAGTGATCTGTCTTATGATTCCATTTTTATGAAAGTGAATAAACTAATTTTATACTTTGTGGCGGAGTACAACGTTTTAGAGGACGATATTCCTTCATATTTTGATGAAATAACGCATTACTTACGTGAAACTTTTCTCGGTATTAAGGCTTTTATTGACAAAATGTTCAAAGCTAATAAAGTGAGCCCTATGATTTTACAATTGTTTTTCCAGATATATATAGAAAGTTTCTCCCTTTTTAAAAAGAGCCTGATGAAGAAATCGTCTGATATGGATTTCCTTGAAGAAATCACAAAGAATTTGGCAAAAGTCGATTCACCGGCATCGTTAGAATCCTTAAAGTGCATTTTTTCTCTTGGCAATGATCCCATAAAAATAAAAGCATTAGAATCTATCGAGAAGTTATACATCCAAGACGAAGATTTCCTGTTCGATATTTTGAAAAAGAGAGGCATGACTCTAAAGAAAAAAGCTCTCCAGATATTAATGAGGAATGAAGAGACAGAAAATAGAGCGATCGAAGAGCTTTTCTCGATTCTTTCTCCATTTGGGATAAAAAACATGATTCTCCTTGAAAATGTAAAAATTGCCGAAGAAATGGAACTGAAAGGGGCAAGAGATAAATTAGCTGCTCTCAGCGAATGGAATTCCTTATGGAATAAAAAACTAAAAGGAGAGGCCGTCAAGGTCTTAAAAGAGTGGGATGCAAGAACAAATTAGAGATTCTTTATCTTATTTAATGTCGGCCATTCAAGCAGCAAAGATTTATTCGACAGACCATCCATATTTTGAAGATTTCATTGATAAAGCCTATTCGAGCCTGCTTGATATACTAAAAGAAAGAACAGAGCTTATTATAGGTATTGTCGAAGGAGAATTATCCATCGGGCGTGAAATATTTTTTGACCTCAGTCAGAAATTAAAACCGTTAATTACCTATCTCCATGAGAGAGGAATCGATAGGATCTCTTTCCACCGCACGCTGAAGAGAGAGGAATTGATTAGCTTTCTTTCGTTTTTAACAGTTCCCCAGCAAGACAGGAAACGAACTGTTGAAGAATCCCTCCTTCTCTTGAGAATAAAGAATATTAAGGCAGGAAAGATCAGGGCAGCAGAAACGAAGGATGTTTCCCCCGAGATGAGGGAAAAAGCAATGAGTTTTATGGAAAAGTATGAATATTCTTTAGACATAGTGGATAGATATACGGAAGCAGTTCTCCAAGAGGAAGAGTTTGACAGTCTGGAGCTGCGGTTTCATATTGTCAATTTCTTGGAAAATTTGTTAGGGATGTATCAAGAGTTTTTGGACTTAAGCTTAATCAAGAGCAAAGACCTCACCACATTCATCCATCTGTTGAACGTAACTGTTCTTTCCATGTATGTTTCTTCCGAAATTGGGTTTTCTAAGGATGAAGTTCTGGATTTGGGGATAGCGGCTTTATTTCATGATATCGGGAAGCTCTCTATTTCACGAGGACTGCTTCAGAAAAGAGGCAAATTGAAGGAAAAAGAATTTTCTATTATGGAACATCACACAGATTTGGGAGCGGAGATTCTCCTTAAATACGTTGATGCCTTGAGTACATTGCCCGCAGTGGTCGCTTTCGAGCACCACCTCAGGTACGATTTGAAGGGCTATCCCAAGCTGCCTTTTCCTCGAAAAGCTCATCCAGCCTCCCTCATCGTTTCCCAATGTGATGTTTATGATGCCCTTGCCCAGAGAAGACCTTATAAGCAAAGTTATCCTCCCCTTAAGATCTATGAGATAATGATGATGGGAAAAGGAAAATCTTTTGATCCCAAATTGTTAGATGAGTTTTTCAGAATAATCGGAGTCTGGCCGGTCAAAACTATTGTCACTTTGTGTGATGGAAGAATCGCTATTGTGAGAGAGCAGAACGATAATGATATATTCAACCCCAAGGTTGAAGTCATCTCGCATGAAGAAAAAATAGAATTCATTGATTTAGCGGAAAAAAAGAAAGAAATAAAGATTGAGGACTCGCTAGATCCTTTTAAAGAAGGGAAAAAGTACCTCCATCTGGTTGAGTCAGAGCATTAACCTGCTCTCATTTAACAGTTATTTTTGCCACACTAGCTGGTATCGCCGCACATGAGGGATTCCATTTTTATTGTCCTCATTGTGGAATAGATTTTGCCTTTTTTTGACCATTCAAATCTCAAGAAAAAATATCTCAATTTTCATGTTTCTGCTGCGACTAAATCTTTCTTTAAGGGGGAATAAAATGAGAAGATGCAAGTATGAGGATCTTTTCGATAATTATTTGTTGAACAGGTTAGACGAGGATAAAAATAAGGAATTCGAGGAGCATTACTTTAACTGCCCTTCTTGCTTTGAGAAAATAGTAGAAAGAAATGAGCTTATTTCCCTCATTAAGCATAAAGGGAATGAGATTTTTCAAGATGAAGGCAAGGAGGATGAGGTAAAAGGACTGACCTGGTTTGAAAAAATCGTTTCTCTCCTTACTCCCAAACAGTGGGCAGCGACTGCAGTGTCTGCTTGTTTGCTCCTCATCATCTTCGGGCTCGTTTTTATTGTTATCCCCTATTCAAGGATAACTCCGTATACATTTCGTTCCATAGGTCATGATAAAACAAGGGGGGGAGAAATAATAATAAAACTTGTTCCACCTGTGGATGTAAAATCAGTTCCCTCAAAATTTGAATGGTCAAGATTAGTTGAAGATGGAGATTACAAAATCTACATTTTCGAGAATGGGAATCAGTTGTGGTCTTC
>Ga0224501_10001090_pt1 | contig 20827 bp, 38 predicted proteins | sample SF_Oct11_sed_USG_4_FD_169105 | JGI IMG/M metagenome (GOLD analysis project Ga0224501, IMG submission 169105) | Sediment microbial communities from San Francisco Bay, California, United States - SF_Oct11_sed_USGS_8_1 | ecosystem: Environmental > Aquatic > Marine > Sediment | place: USA...
ACGGATTCAATTGATAGGTTACCGTAAATATTTCCCATATACTTGTAGCCTAAAACTTCCTATTTTAACACTTTTAACCTGAGAGAGAGGATAAGGGTTTGTTTGTTTCTGTTACAAAGTGGAAATTTCTACTTTTTTTTCTACTTTTTTTGAGGGAGGAAGATTTGAATATCAGATTATGAAAAGAAGGAAGGATTAAGCCTAAAAATTTCTACCAAAAAGTAGAAATTATCACAAAATATCAAAATGTTACACCGATGTTACACATGAGCGTAACATTTCTCCATGCTTTTAACATGGTTGTGTTTATACGTATTATAAGATTGTAACATTTTTTAGCATTTCGTGATGATAAGAGATATATACCTATGTTACATTACTCATTTTATGAGGAAAAAGAAAATGAGTAGCACAAAAATAATTAATGGAACTAAGAAGCAGAAAGTAACCATTGAAAATATCTTAGAAGCTATAAGACAATACAAAACAGAATCTCCTTCAGAACTTGCTGAAAAACTAGAATGCACACGAATGACAATATACCGAAAACTGCAACAAATTCCACATGCACAGATAGAAGCAATTTTCAAAGAGTTAGCGGAAACAGAATTAAAGCCAATCGAAATGCAATGGAAAGTTTTCAAAGCACTTCTAGAAGTCCAAGAGTATGAAAGGTTATTGGATAGAGCGGAAGTATCTCCAGCATATAAAAATCAATTGCTAAGAGGTATATGGAATCTTTCAAAACACTTCAAGAAAAGACCAAAAAGTTTCAACTTTGATTTTCTTAATACTTTAGCAGATACATTAATTCAACTAAAGAAAGGAACAATAACCATAGATGGCTTAAAAAATGAAACTCAATATCGAAAAACCGTGCGGTCATGGTATATCTACCATAAAATTAGCGGTCAAGCCTTAACATCAGTAGGCATAACTGGAGAACACGGAAAAGGATATGGAACAAGAGCAAAGGATAGAATCACAATACAACAAAGGAAAAGATTCATTGACGCTTTGAAAACTATTCTGATTGATGAAGGATACGAAAAAGAAATTCCAATATGGAATTCATTGACTTATTGGCTTTTCTATACTGGAACACGAATAACTGCAACTTTGAAAGTGCAAATAGAAAATATGCACTGGAGTAGTGAAAATTTAGAAAACATTCAAACAATCGGAACAGTTGAAGTCATTGATAAAGGAAGACATAAAAAAGGAAGAACAAAATGGACTAAACTAATTGCTGGAGCATTAAAACAGCGAATATTGGAAAACCTAAGAAGCAGAATTCCCGAAGGGTGTGATGGAGGTCTTCCCGAAGAAGGCTTATTATTCAATGGATTAAATGCTAACAAAGTAAGAATCATGTTCAGAAAAGCCTATGAAATGGCTAACATTAAAGTGCATCAACCAGCACACATCTGGAGGCATACCGCAAGTCAAGAACTCTTAGATGCTACAGATTGGAATTATGAAATTGTTGCTTCTATCTTAGGATGGAAAGACACAAAAACACTTAAAGAATGCTATGGAAAAATGGGAGAAACTGTTAGAATAAGAGCATTGAAAAAGGCAATGGGAATTCCAATAGAAGAAGAACCAAAATATTTCAGATTCCTTCCCGAAGATATGGCATTTCCAATAAACGCTTAAACTTCCCTTTTCTTTTTTTCTATCCTCTCTTCAAAATCTTCTACCTTAGTAACCCTATATGAATTAAGCCAAACTGTTAATATTCCCAAAAATAAACCGAAAGCAAGACAGATACACTTCTCAAGTATATTCAATGTTTTAGTTTCTAAAACATCATGAAATAAAGCATAACTCATTGAAAGTAAGAAAAGCCAAAATACCCACCATAACAAAAGATTAATGATTGTTTTTTTGTTTCACCAAATAAGACTTCATTGTTTTCACCATACTTCTTCCTCCGCTTCATCTCTCCATTGTTCCTCTTCCTCTTGTTCGTGAAGTTCCTCATCACACTTTTTGCATACAAAGTCTTCTACAATATCATTGAAAACTAATTCTTCTTTAGGAAACTCCTTTCCACATTCTGCACATTTCATTGTTTTTCAGCCTTCTCTAGTGCTAGATACCATTGTTTTTCAATATTCTTTAACGCTAGATAGACTTTACACGTTAATTTAACGCGACATTGATAACATGAAACGGAACTATATTTGCATCTCATTGTTTTTTTCCATCCAAACAATTTATTATTTGATTAAGCATAGGAGAAGGAATCCATTCATAATGCCTTCCAATAACACGCTTCAAAACCAAAAGATGTTTATCTCCCAAATTATGCAATGAAGGAATAACCTTGTTTACTCTATCATAATTGAAAACTGCATTAACCATACATGAAGTAATCGGTAAACGCATTTTTGCTAAAGCAATAACAACTTTTAAAATCCTTTGTTGTAGCTTGACATACTTCAGTTTTCTTTTTTTCAATTCATAAAACAGTCTAACTTCATCAATTTTATCCATTTCTTCATGAACAAGACGCAAAACATCATTAACCGTTAATGCTTCATTCATTTCCGTTTACTCCATTCCAATCGAACAAAAAAAAGATAGGGAAAATTAGAAGTTTTTTCAGCATTAGGCTGACCCCTGCAAAATCGTGACAAAAGCAAATTGCGTTATATCAATGCTAGGAGAAACCGATAATGTAAATGTAGCCTCTATAACTTCATTTGTGTTTAAAATGTGATTTTCAAGATTCCATGATACAGTTAAGTAATTTTCCGCTTCTATAGGGTCCCAATCCACAACATTAAGGTTTAGAGTTATAGGAACATTAGAATTACTTTTAACATAGCATCCATGATTCTTAGATTCCAAAGGATTCAATAGTCCCCAATCAATGTTAGTTAATGGAATTGTTAAATCCGCATCCTCATAAACTGTCAAGCCTACGGTTTTTATTTTCCCTTCATTATGGATACTCCATTGGTTATAGACAGCGAATGCCAAAACGGAAGACAGCAAAATTACGATGCAAACTATAGCAACAATTCCTTCTAATTCATATTTTTGAACTATTTTCTTAAACATTTTTTTTTCCCTTTCAATATCTTTAGATGCTACTTATTTAAATAATTTGTCATTAAACATTAATTGAACAATAGAAAGTTTTATATTATCAATAAACATCATAATATGAAATTGAGTGAAACAAAATGGAAAAATGTAAACATTGCGGAAGCGAAAACACGAAGCCATTAAAATCATGGACTATGAAGAATCCAAAAGGCAATACTGAAACAAAAGTAACATTCCATCTCTGCTTAGAATGTGGCAAGAAATTCCGACATGGTGAAAGACTTCTAACGAAAGAGGAAGATTAACATGGAAACCGAAGCCTATCTCCCCCCTTCTTTTTTTGGGAGAGAATAACAATGTCAAAACTTTTAAGAATCAATATAAGAAAAGTCGAAAATGGCTTCACACTTACATTCAGCAAAGGATTCTTCTCAGCAACCAAAAGGTATGTAGCAGTAGACACTAATGGAGTCAAAAAAATCGTAGAAACACAAATTGAAGGATGGAGATGGAAATAGGTATGGCTGAAGAAATACAAAAGACAACAACTTATGCAGAAATCATGGTAGCAAATCTTGAGAAAATAGCAAGTGCATTGGAAGAATTAAGAGCAACACCATTACCCCGCGAACTGATTTATCTATACGTTCAAAAACGCACACGCTTAGGCAAAAAAGACATTGAAGCAGTTTTTAATGCCATAGATGAACTACATCAAAAAGTGAAAAAGAAGGAATAAAACAATGGAAAAACTGAAAGAAGAAACCACAATCATCCTTGAAAAAATTGAGAGATGTCCACGATGCAGTTGCAATTCCTTAGAATCCAATAAAAGACATATTCGATGTAGAAAATGCGGTTTAATCATTAACGTAACTTCCAAACTAAATGAAAGAACAATATGGCTTGGCTTCGCATCCATCTATGCATCAATATTTGCAATAGCATGGATTGTTTCAATATTCTTTTAATTCCCTTTTTTTTATGTGATGAAAATGAAAGAAAATCCACGATTAAAAACCGTGAAAGTAACATTGGGAATTCAAAAACGCTTAGAAAGACTAAAGAAGGGAGAATTTAAACGGAAATACAAAACAAAAAGTATTAATGATGTCATTGAAAAACTTTTAGACGCTTATGATGAATATGTGATTTTGAAGGAACAACAAAAAGGCATTGTTGAAACTGGAAAAATTGCAAAGGCATCAATAGAAGGAGAAATAGAAGAAGAACTTCCAGATGTATGTCCCGATTGTATAGAATGTATCTCATGCAATTCAAACGCTCATGGTTATCCAGAAGAAGTTAAAGCAAGAGGATGTTTCAAACCCCGAAACCAATGTATTTTCAGAACAGAGGCAAAAAAAGAAGGCATGATTGATTGTGCGAAAGACTTCGCAAGAACTGGGAAAATCCATGATGTTAGTAAAGATTTTTGTGATAAATGTTGGGAAAGAAAGAAGGTATTCCTAAGTAAAATGAAAAAGCCTATTTCACAACAACAAGAACCAAAAACGGAAGCTGTTCCAAAACAAGAAGAAGAACAAGTCGAATTGCCAAAAACTATTGAATGTGATAATTCCATTTTTAGAATAGAAGAACCAAAACATTTACTGAATTTGCCTTGTTTCGTAAACCCCATGTTTCCCTGTCCTAATCCAGAATGCCAAAAACTATTGCAGAAATACATGAAATATTTAGGAAGGAGCAAATAGAGATGCCACTTCCAAAACATTATCATTTACACATATTAGAGCAATTCCAGAAAGGTTCTTGTTACATTTATTGTGGAAAATGCGAAAAAACAACATTGCATGACCCTTTGAAAATTCCGAAAGTTGTAGCAAAAATTGACGGAAAAGTTGTAGCATTCAACATTAAATACAGATGTAAGGAATGTGGAAACATTGTCACATTTCAGAGAAAGATCATTTAAAAAGCCAAATTCTGTTTCTTTTTCTGATTTTAACACTTTAAAGACTAAAATTGATATTTTAGAGATTGATTCTAAGATTATGAATGCAAGAATTGTATCATTGGAAAAAAGTTTTCAAGATTTAAAGAAAGAATTTGATAGTTTAACAGATTTATGTGCAAAAACAGTATTGAAAGACAAATAGAAGATTTTTCCATAAGTCTTATATTCCATTATTCATTTAATGTTAAATTGTGATTAACAATGGAAGAAGTAGAAGAAGTCCCATTTATTGCTCAATGTAGAAGTGCTGGAAAATCTGGAAGTCTAATTGTTACAATTCCGAAAGAAGTATGTGCAATAGTCCACTTGAAAGATAAAGATTATGTTAAAATGACAATCAAGAAAGTTCGCTTAGAAAAAATCTAACAGTTCACTTTAACTTATCTCTCTAAGGTTTCAATGCGTTCTTGCTTCCATTATTTTATATAGTATGAAAAATGAGAAAGATAATTGTGAAAAATGAAAAAGATAGTTTTGAAGGAAGGAATCAGAATGAAAAAAGCGTTTATAACAAGAATGAAAAAAACAATATCTATTCCGATGAATGTCATAAGCCAAATTAAAGAAGGAGAAATAATAGAGATTCAAATAACCAAACTCTACATTGAAGATAGACTTAAAAAAGAAATTCATACGTTAATTTAACGTGCTTTCTTCTTTTTCCTTTTCTTCTTCCATCGGCATGGCATCTTTTTCCATCTCCTTTTTCACATCCAATGTTACAGTTTTCTTAGGAACAAGTAAACCCAAATTAGTTAGTTCACTTGCATTACTAACCCATTTTGCATGTCCTTCATGCATAACAATTTTCTTTTTCAATTTTAACAATGGAATTAAAGGCTTCAGATGTGGATAAACAGTTGGAATAATTTCGATTAAAGAATTAATTTTTGCAACTAACAAAGCAGATTTTTCATCTAATCCAGCATACTCTTTCATTTCTGGAGTTTTAACTGCTAGGTCCTGAGCAAGAAGTTTCAAAGGTTCAATCCATTCAAAAGCCTTACGTCTTTTCGACATTAGCTTCCGCTCCTTTAGACCCTAAAGCAATTTTAGAAACCACATCTTTAGGCAAATTCTCAAGAATACTGCTTAATGTTAAAATTGCCGTTAATTCTTGTCTTCCCATTCTTCCCCTTGAAATCTGCAAGAACATAAATTCTGTTGCTACCTCTCCAAAAGGTTTAGAAACCCATTTTCCCGCTAATAACAAATACACACATGCTCTAACATCTCTTCCCGATAATTCCGTTTTTTGTCTTATATCTTCAGTTTGAGATGGAAATAAAGTTTTTATTCCTTTATCTACCATTTCCGATGCTGGAGTTCCAAATAAAAAAGCGTTAAGTTGTTCTCCATGCAATTTCAGTTCTTCTAAGACTTTTTGAATTTTGCCTTTTTCCTTGGCTTTTTTCTTGCTCATTATAATCTAACACCACTCAAAACTAAAATTTCCAGAATAAAACAACCAAAGAGAAGAAGCAATGTTATAATTGCAACCAAAGAAGTTTCACGTGGACCTTCTAAGCCTAAAGTTTTCAATAATTTGCTTTTAGCAAATTCTTCAATGTCTTTTTGTGTAATCTGTGGAAGTTCACCAATGGTTAATGGTTCTGCATCTCCTTCTCTAACAACTATGTAAGCCTTTTTTAATCCATACAAAGGTAAATGGAATAATGGCAATGTTCTTGTTCTTCCAAAAATATGTTTAGTTTCAAACTTAACTATTCCCCAGGGCATCTTAATTTTATTCAGTTCACATTTCTTCTTTTTAAATTCTATATCCGTGTTTCTTTTAAGAATGACAGCATGAATTTTTGCCATTAAACATCACATATTCTATTAAATGATGTTTAGATATAAAAACTTAATCTCTGTATCTATATACCAATGCAAGACAAATTCCTATAATCGCAAGTATAAAACCGATTACCGCTAAAGTAATCGCATCGCTTATTCCATAAGGAAAAACACTCATGACGTTTAAACTGAAATTCACTATTGGAGTGAAAATCAAATCTACATAATAATGAACCCCAGCAAAGATTGTATGGATAACGTCTAAAGTAAAAGTAACTGATGGTTGAAATATGCAGTTTACAAAATAATTTCCCATTGCCTTTGAAGTGAATGTTACAGTTGGAGCAAAATTAAATAGGATTTGATATGTTGTTTGAAGTCGATTTATAAAAGTTATGGATGGAGTAAAATCTGAAATCACATTAAAGTTTGTTTGAAATGCTTCCGTAAAAATCACAACTGGAGAAAACATTAAATTAACAATATATGCGAATCCTTCAAAGGCTTTATAGAAAATGTTTAACGTGAAACTAACGGAAGGTTGAAAAGCAAAATTAACAATGAAGTTACATGCTGTTCCTAACGTAAAAGTTGTTGTTGGAGTGAAGGTTAATGGAAGGTTATAGTTTGTTTGGTGAACCATTGAGAATGTTGCGGAAAAAGTTTTAGTCAAATCAATAAAATAACTTTCTCCTTCAATACCAACTTCCCAAAAATCAAACTCGTAAAAATATTCACTAACCGCCAAAGGCGAATCATTATAAAAACGGATTCGAGCCTTAATTACACTTTGCTGAGTGAAGGTTTTTTCAACCCATTCCCTGTCGGCAAAAACTCCCTCATAAACATCTGTCCAATTCTCACCGTCAGATGATACATCAACGTCACTCTTATTGATGTTGCTAATGCTAAAATATGCCCAAAACCTTACTTTATCACTTGTTATAGCTGAATGTGTAAGAAAGATAAAGCTACTCCAACTATCAGTGGGAATATAAGTTTCTTTTGCATAGGTGTTTGTATCTTCATCATAAAGTTTTTCTTCAGTTGTCCACTCACTATCAGGGTCTTCAAAACCAGTCGGACTAACCCATTCACCTTCTTGAGCATTCACTTCATTAATCTGAAAAGGCAAAACACTCAAAATTAACAAAACGATTAAGAAAAAAAAGGGAAAATGGGATTTTCGCATTTTAACTTATTTCTCCTTGAACCGTCATTTTCAATGTATCTCCAACTTGGAGATTCTTTTGGTTTCCAATTCCTTGTTGCTCTGCAAGACAAAGATTCGCTCCAGTTGATTCAGAACAAACACCATAAAGCTTAGTTGAATTGTTTCCATTTACGTTCCATGTAAGCGTCATGTTCCATGTTCCAATTCCAGTATTCGTGTAGGTTGCTAATGCCCTTTCTAATCCATCAGTTGTTATTTCTTCCTCTAATGTAGTGTCCGAAGCAAAATCTTCATCTGTGCTATTTGAACATACAAAATATTTGAAGGCATTGGTGTCTTCTCCCGCTAACAGTTTTTCCATTTGGTCCTTGCCATAATCCGTGATTGTCATGGCATGGTATGTTGTGCTTTGGAGAATTCCATCTCTATAATGTTCTATCCAGCAATGAAATTCAGCATGTGCCATGAATGTTCTAAAAGGTTGTGGTATGTTTGGAATTTGTGTGAAGACTGTTGTTAGCAAGTATCCTATGGATAAAGTGAATAGTATGGCAATAGTTGTTAAGGATAGTGCTATTTTCCTATTTTGTTGCATTTTTCATCATTTAAAATCATAAGTAAGGAAAAGTGATATAAGAATTGCGGTTAATCAATCATGTTTGACCGCAGAATAAACGGTATAGCATACTATGAAGATTGTAACTAAGAAACAAATTATCATTCCCCAAAAATGTTTGTATTCTCCAGTTTGATTTAATCTGGAAGCATATTCCATTGCCATTAAAATTATGATGGGTAAAACAAAGATGTTTCCCCATTTCCATTTAGATGCTATGCTTAAGACAAGAATGATTATTAAAAGTAAGCCTAAAATCATTCCGCTTCCGAAAAAGAGACTTTCAAAGGCTTGGTCCACTATTCCTAACATTTTTCATCACCATAACCAAACTATGATAAAGCCTATGCCTAATACAAACATGATTATACCCCATCCCACTCCATCAGCATATTCCCCTTCTTTCATTTTTTTGATAACATAATAGGGAGTTCCAACTAATAAAACTAAACCAAACAATCCACAAAACAAAGGAACATAATTGGGAATTTCTATATATGGATACCACCAATAATCTTCTCTCCATATATCTCTGAATTCGTCTTCCCAGAACTTTTTCCACCAATCTTGCCACCATTCCCACCACCAATCCCACCAATCTTCATCCATAAAATCGTCTATATCTTCTTCATCCCATAGGTCTTCCCACCACGGTTCATCTTCTAAATAATCATGTTCAAAGAGATAATTCGAAAATATATAGTCATACCATTGCACATATAGTCCTTTGTTTTTAAGCCATTTTACCCATTCATTGTATGTAGTTTGAGAATTCCATGGTTCTTTGTAACATTCTTCTTTAAATAGCTGGAAGGTTTCATTCCAAAACAAACTTTGTTGTTTAAGTGTTTCATTCATTATGAGTAATTCCGTTGGAGTATAAGTGAATAGTTCCGTCATGTTTGATAATTTCATAAATCCGTCAATTATCCATGCTCCAGCTTCAATCAACCGTGCATATTCCCATGCATAAGTGTAATTTACCAAATTAACATAATCTAAGAAGCCATCTTTATTCTGCAAGTCTTTATATGGATATATAGGATTGACAAAAAGGAATTTACTAACTTCTAAGAAACTGTCTTTCATCCATGTTTCTGAATAGTTGAAATCCATGATTAATCTAGCATAAGCAGAATAAATCATTCCGCTCATTGTTGAATACTCATTATAAACATTGTAGTCTTCCGCCCAATCCTTATCGTAATATCTTCCGCTTAAAATTCCCCAATCAACATAATCACTAACCGTGTATTGTGCTTTCGTTACATTATCACATACACCATAAATTATTGGAGTTATGACATTGTAAACTTTGGTTAGGTCTTGAATCCCATTAACAACGTCATACATACCAACATAGCGTTTTAATGTTTCATTCCACAATAAAGTATTAATGGCATTTTTTACGCTGTCTGCAACATTATTAAAATAATCACGGTCTTCCGTTAAGCCTTTTACATCACACAAATAAGCATAATCCTTGAAGCCTTGCCAACATTCAACCGCGTCATGTGTCCATGTCCATGTAGATTTATTGTAGTATGTTCCATTGTAATGATAACCATCGACGGGAATCCATGAAGTTGTATTTAATAAATCCCACATGAAATCTTTGCATTTCACTATTTGACTCCAATAACTATTAAGGAAGGCAATATCTTCCGTTGCATTGTAATATTTTACCATTAAAGAAATTGCACAAGCTGAAAAACTATCTATCTTGTCATATCCATACCATCTGCTAGTCGTTGCGTCATACCAACAATGCTGGTCTCCCCCAGTTAAAATGAAGGGAAAACTTCCATCTGTAAGATTTTGTTTATTCCACATCCATGTAATAAACCGTTTAACTGGCAAAAGATAATTTTCTTCTGGAAAAATTTGCATTAAATCGATCATTTCCATCATTGCCAACTGTGAAGAATAAATAACAACCCATGTATTTGTGCCAAAGGGAATATCAGTTGTAACAACTTCATTACTTAATCCAGATGGATGCATCGTATTTATTATCATGTTAGCCAAAGATTGAAATCGTAACTTTGTAAAATCGTATGGAAAATCAATAGTGCTTCCTTCATATTCTATTGTGTTTTCTGTATATTCAACCGTAAACCAAATAGCATATTGAACATATGCCCAATTAGGTGGGTCACTATAATCATCAATCCAATCGTATGGAGGAACTGGTTGTTGTGTTGAACCCCAATAGTAATTTCCCAAATAAATAGGAGGCTCTAAAGGATAAGATTGAGGAAAAAGAATTTTGATTCTTGTAGTTGGAGCGAAAAGAGAAAGGTCTTCAATTTCAAAATAATAACTGGCAATAGCATATAGCCAGTTTGTTGTTTGGTTATAGGGACTCCATTTTTTATCCATCACAAGAGTTTTTCTTCCGAAATCTCTGTAAATTGGAAATGTTTCTCCATTATCCGTGCTTATGTAAACCCTTACTGGAGGAGCATAATAAATTCCGCTACTTGCTGGCCAAAATATCCAATTTGGTTCACAATAAACGATGTGCATTGCTAAACTGCTTACCCATTTACCTTTATCATAATCCCATGTTTGTGTAAGATTCCATCCTTCCAAATTCCATTCTCTATTAATGATAGAAGTGTTTTCATCCACAGCAATTATTACAATTGTTCCTTGTGCATATCCTTTATAGAAGGGTCTGAACATTGTTGTTTTTGTTTCTGTATTAGCGTTTACTGGAATTGAAAAGAATGAAATGAAAGAACACAATAAAAGACTTATGATAATGGATGTTTTCAGTTTTTGCATCAGTTTAATCTCCTACAAACGGTAGTGCTTTAAGGATTAAGACGTAAATAAGATATGCGATGACAACCCATAAGGGAATCGCAATTAGCATATTGATTGTTGGATGAACATTAGGCATCTGAAAGAACAGTAACATGCCTATAAGATTCCATGCATTAAAACTTGTATTAACTTGGTCGAAGTTGATACAAAATAGAACACTTAAAGCATCGTTATTGATTGCATCTTGAACATTGGAAAATTCAGTTGTATTATAACCAAAAAAAACGATAAGTTGAACATTAGGGTTTTGTGTAGAAAATTGAATTGTTTGGTTGCCATTAATATTTTTCCATTCAATAACATAGTGATTACCGTAATGCCCAGGTGGTTGTAAATTTAATAATGTGCTTTTTTCTATTCCGTTTTTATTATACCAGTGAAAACTTTGAAAATTCCATTTAAAAATCCACCAACTATCAAAACTAAAGAAAACATAACATTCTTGAGATGGTTTAACTTCCCATAATAAATTCCAGCCACCTATAGAAAAATATACTTCAGCAAAATCGTTTCCCGTAGTGATATTATAGGTTTCTGCGAAAGATTGTATGTCGATTGCTTCAAAATATTCTGGAACATTAATTTGTCTTTGTTGTTCATAACCCCCAATGTTAAATGCAGAAGGAATCAACAATGTTAAAAATAGAAAAGCACTCATAAATGACGTAACCGTGATTAAGCCTCTTATTTCGCTTAAATCTCCCATGTTATTCTCCACTCTTGCCAGTTATGAACTCTCTTACTTTTCCGGCAAACATTAATGCAACAATTAGGGTTATCATTAACAAAAACCAATATGGCATCCATCCAACTGCAATGAGAAACCCCATTAAACAAAAACCAACAATCAATGCTGGAAGATGTGATTTTCCCCATATTGCACATGGAAGTAAACCCATTAAAAGAATAATTGAAGATAGTAAGATTTGAGATGCAAATATGGGAATTCCTATGGCTTCCGAAAGTTTTTGTGGAAATTCCATAATATTAGGATTTTCTCCTTCGGAAGCGTAAACTGGAGAGATTAAAGTAATTAAACATAAAAAAAGAAGGGAAAGGAGGAGGGAGAAGCGTTTCATTAGTGCTACTTTCCTAATGCAGTTTTAACGATTTTCACAAGAACTCCAGCAATGTAAACCATTGGAATTAGATACATCAATGTTATACATGCTTGAGAGCCAGTGAAATTCCATGCGGATACGTTTACACCCATGACAGTATCTGCAACAGGAGGGAGCATAAGGACTGAAATCATTACACCGATTGCCATGCCTATCCATTCTCCCGCTCCTGTTGTGTGTTCTGAATTGATGAAGGGTGCATTGTATCCAGTTTTGAAGGATGCGACAATCATGGTTTTTATTGTAACTATCTCCATTTTGAGACAGTTAAAGAGTTTCTTTGTTCTGATGCTGAAGAATGATGTTAGATATGCAATGAACAGCGATATTTGAACTTTTTCATTTCCTTTCATTTTTGTTCAAATAAGTTAGAAGTTAACAGTAAATATTTATACTTTGTGATGTTTATTGCTATTTAATGAGAGATGTTAGAATGGATAGGAGAAAATTAGAATTTTTTAAACATTTCAGTATCGTTATAGCAATTTATGTTTGGTTTTTGATTATTCTTTGGTTTGTTCCACAATATGATTTGATTGGAAAAATTTCATGGACCTTCTTCATATTGATGCTTTTGCATTTTAGTTATAAGACATTGGATTTGGTTGTTAAGGTTGAAAGACAGTTGAAGGAAGAAAAAGAGCAATGGGATAATGGGAAAGCAAGAATGCAAGAAATTATTCAAATCCATTTAAGGTATCTTTATGAAGGATGCAAGTTGTTAGGGGATTAGAATGGAGCTTTGGAAAATAATGAAAAATAATGTTAAACGCTTAGAGCTGTTCAAAAAAAGAATGATAGATACGTTAAGATTTCTATGGACACCCTTTATGTATTTTTTTGAAGATTTGTATCAATCCTATCTTGTGAGAGAATGGATAAAAGAGTATCTACGGAAAAAAAGAGGGAATGAATATGAAAGTAACAACTAAAATGATATGGAAGAAAATATTCAATTATCCCGCTCCAGTTGTTGTTTTTACTGGAAAACCTGATAGTGGAAAAACTGATATGGCATTGTGGATTTCAGAAAAGGCTTTAGAATGGGAATTTCTGGATATGTGTGCAAGTAATATTCCAGTTCATGATAATAGGTTTTTGAAATTAACAAGTTTGAGAAGTCTTGAAAAATGGCTTAGTTTGTTTAAACAACAAAGGAAATTGTTTATTTTGGATGAAGCAGATGAGAAATTAACTAATTTGGATGTGGTTTCTAAATTGAGCAAGGGTTTTCGTGTTCCTATGGCTTTTCAGATTAGAAAGTTTCATGCTAAATTGTTTTTGATTTACCATAGATTAAGAGATGTTCCAGAATTGTATTTGGATAGAAATGTTACAACTGCTTTTATTCATAAGGTTAATAAGAAAACTGCTTACATTAGAAGCGATTTGCTTTATCCTTTAATTGGAGAAAACCAACTAAGACTTGTTAATATGCCACGCACAAGTATTCCATTCAATACTTATGGAGTAGGCATGTTCAGTTTGGAAAATAAGATGGAAATGGAAATGTTAGAGTTATGGTATAAGACTATAATACTTGAGAAAAGAGGATATGAACAAGAACAGATAAAAGTTATTTTGAAGAATTAGAGTTCACGCAGAAAGTGTAAAACTTTTCTTGCAAAAACGCGGTCAATCTCTTTTTGTTCTTCTAAGAGTTCTTCATACGGTATCCATAATTGAGGTTTTTGAAATTCCTGAGGTAATCCTTTGTTATAATGAATCCATTGTTCATGTTCAAGACTGGCTAACATTTCAAGTTTGAATTTATCTTCTTTTGGCTCATCAGTTATGAATGTAGGATAATACTCAAGTATCATGTCTTGAAGTATGACATCTAAAGGTTTAGCAATTAAGAAAATTTCAATGACTTTTTCAAGTGAAATGGATTTTTTGCCTATAATTTTCTGTAAGTGGTCTTTTATTGTATTCAATCTTTCATGTAATTGTATAGAAACCATGATAGGAGTTCTATCAGAAGATTTTTCCTCAATCATTTATTAGATTCTTCCCATTCGTTGTAAGAAATCTATCAGTTTTCGGGTTGCCTCTGCTTCCAGAACTATTAGAATATCTTCATCTTCCGTTTGCAGTTTTTTAGTAAACTGTGATACCTGATTAGTAAGTAATTTTTGATTTGCGGGATTGAAATAGCGAATTGTTAGGTGTCCATAAGAATTATAGCCTATTTGTATGTATTCATCAATGAAAATTTCATGTTTTGCCTTAATTTTTCGTTTTAATATTTCTACCATTTTGTTTCACTTTTTCTTTTTATCGGATTTGAATTTCTCTAAAATCACTTTTACTACTTCGCTCCAACATTCATTGCATAGAAACAGTTCAATGTCCTCAATCTTCTTACCACCGAACCAAACCCATTTTTCGCATTTATCACATTTCCGCATCTTAATCACATTTCTCATTTAATGAGAGAAAATGATATAAATGGTTTGTGGTTAATAAGAGAATGGAGAATGGAAAAATGGCAAGAACTCTTGAAATTTCTGATAGTTTTTACAATCTAATTAGCTATGGAGCAAAAACTTATGGAGTATCCAGAAAGGAATTCTGTGATATGCTTAACGAATCGCATCTTAGTTTAATAAAAGTGAAGTGCAACTTTATCCAGCTTGAAAAACGCTTTAAACAATTAAAGGAGTTGAATACACAGTTTTTAATTGAAAAAGGGAGAAATACATACTTGGAAATGAAAAAGAGTGAAAACTCAGCAATATCTGTATCTATGATAAAGGAAGGCTTAAAGTTGATAGAGGATGTAAATCCAGAGAAGGCTAAAGAATTGAGAGAACAATTAAAGGAGTTAAAAGAACAGAGATTACAACAAGAAAGCTGAAACTCAGTATTTTTAAACGAAAATATTTGATTATAAAGGCTTTAACCCCTACCCTAAACAAACAAAAAACCCTACTTAGTTAGAATGGAAAGTTTCCATTAGGGGTTTCTGTTAACAGAAACGATTTGAGAGAGGGTTTCTGTTAACGGATTCAATTGATAGGTTACCGTAAATATTTCCCATATACTTGTAGCCTAAAACTTCCTATTTTAACACTTTTAACCTGAGAGAGAGGATAAGGGTTTGTTTGTTTCTGTTACAATCTATAGAACTATAGTTTTTTCTATAGGTTTTTTAGCAGAGCAATATTTAAGGTTCTTTTGTTGAAAGCAGTAAGGAAAGAGGGAGAAAACCTATAGAAATTTCTATAGAAAACCTATAGTTTTGAAAATGTTACACTCGTGTTACACATAAGCGTAACATTTCTTCATGCTTTTAACATGCTTGTGTTTATGCGTAAACTTGCTAAGGAAATAGTAACCATTATCGTTGATGAATATGGCGCGGACGACTTTCTTAGGCGAATTTCAGACCCCTTCTGGTTTCAGGCTTTAGGTTGCGTTTTAGGTTATGACTGGCATTCATCAGGCGTAACAACTGTCGTTACAGGAGTCTTGAAACAAGCTATTGTGCCAGAAGAGCACGGAGTTGCTGTTTGCGGTGGGAAGGGTAAGGTTTCTCGGCAGGCACCTCTAGAAATTGGAAACGTTGGCGAAAAGTTTGGTTTTTCAATCGACAGAATTGATAGTTTGCGTTATGCAAGCAAAATGAGTGCCAAGGTTGATAATACGGCTATTCAAGCCGGCTACCAGCTTTATCATCATGCCTTTTTTGTGGCTGAAGATGGGAAGTGGGCAGTTATCCAACAGGGTATGTGTCCACAAGACCGCACGGCTAGGCGTTATCATTGGCTTTCCGACACTGCCAAAAACTTTGTTGTTGAACCGCATGATGCTATAGTTGGCGATGTGAAACGTGAAGTCGCCTTGAACATGACAGCCAAAGAAAGTGAAGGCTGCAGAAAAACTTCGGTAGACATAGCCAAAGAACCACCAAAAAAGACTATGCGAATGATAATGTCTATTAGACCAGCCTATCAGAAGTCGCTTCAGGAGTGGCTGCCAAAAACTGCGGATACCACATGGAAAGAATACCCAATTGACGTTTTGTCTATGCCAAGGAACATAAACTGGAAAGCCCTACGAGAAGTTTACGAATTCCAGCCCCGCAACTATGAAGAACTGTTAGGGTTTAAAGGCATAGGTCCAGCCACTGTAAGAGGCTTAGCCTTGATTGCAGAGCTGATTTACGGTGAAAAACCAAGCTGGAAAGACTCAGTGAAATATTCCTTTGCTTATGGAGGAAAGGATGGTGTGCCTCATCCCGTGAATCGCAAAGCCATGGACGAGTCAATACAGATTCTTAAGCGTGCAATTCAAAAAGCTAAGATGGGGAACAAAGAGAAGGTGCAGTCTCTGCAAAGGCTTAGGCGATTTGTCCCTGACACCACAACTCATTAAAGGGATTTCACTCTTCAACCGTTATTGCTTCCGTAGGGCACGATGTTACACAAGCCATGCACACTATGCATTCATCTTCTCGCACAGGAACAGATTTCTGAGTGTCTAGATATTCAGGCAAGTTTTGAAGTTCGAAAACGTTTACGGGACAAACTTCAACGCATACACCGTCGCCATTACATTTGCTCAAATCAACTTTGACTTTTGGCATTTCTATCAACCTTACCATAAAGTTTGTTTCCTTCATTTTTTAACTTTTGTCATTCGCCTTCCTTTACTAAAATTGCTGCTTCTCTCTCCGGCATGCTTTTAAGTAGTCTGTAAATAACTTGAAACTATTCCGTGGATAAGGAGCGTCTTGCCATGAATTCGAAAAATGGTGTTTGGCTTAAAATATCTGGAGTTAGCGGTGTGCTTACGCCCATAATCGCATTTACATTCATATCACTTGCAATAGCTTCTTATCCGGAATTTAGCTGGACAGAAAATGCCCTTAGCGACTTGGGCGTCCAAACTGGTGTTACTGCCATTTTATTCAATTCTGGTCTTATAATTGGCGGAGTTCTCGCTCTGGTGTTCGCGTTAGGTTTATTCATGTATCTACGCGAGAAAATGTTAGGCAGAATTGGCGTTTTTATATTCGTTCTTGACACTTTGGCTCTTATTGCAATAGGTGTTTTTCCCAAAAATGTTGAGCTGGCACATTATTATGCTTCGGTGGTGTTTTTCGTGCTCTTTCCCATATCAATGTTCGTTATCTGTGCAGCCTTTTTGATTATGGGTAAAGTGAAAATGGGCTTGTTCACTTTTCTAGCAGCTATCGTTGCAACAGTCGTGTGGATAATACAATTTTCAATACGATTCGTTCCAAACGTTGCCATTCCAGAAACCATTTCAGCACTTTCAGCTTCAACGTGGTCCATAGTTTTAGGCTTCAAAATGCTAAAAGAGGCTTCACATTCAAACAAGTAACACTGTAAACCTATTCGGTTTGTGAAAGCTTGTCTAATCAAATTACTTCGAGATGCTTCGAAAACTGCAAACGCTTTTATCAATTACGCATGTTATAAAAACATGTTGAAAATGGCACGTGAAGAAAGAAACAGAAAAGTCGATGAAGACAGTTCAAGCATCGAAGAATTAAATAAAAAACTTGATTTAATAATGAAGAGACTTGAAACTCTAGAAGCTTTCATAATTAATAATCCGGAATATTCGGGACTAGCCCCGTACCTTCGCTTGACCCGTATGGGTGTAGGCTTATATGGGGAACCGTTAAAAATTGCCTCGCGACTCAAAACGGCCGAAAAATATTTACGGAAAACGTGGATTGCTCAAGATGAAATTTCAAGATGCATAATCCAAGCACTCGCCTTGCATGATAGACTAAACATATCTGCGATAACACGTCAAGTCAGGAGGATGCGTGGAAAAGCGTCAAGAAGAATAATAAGAAATAGGCTCCAACGCTTGGAAGAGGAAGGCATAGTTAAACGCGCTAAAGGATACGGAAACGCTTACGAACTTGCAGAGTGACCGAATGGGTGGTCACTTTTTCCCATAATAAATAACAACAATGCTCAGACTCTTTATTTAAATAGGTGAGGAAAATGAATTGGAATAAAATTGGAAAGAATGTTAAAGAGACCACAAATGACTTATCAAGCAAAATCTTCGGAATAATGAAGCCTTCTAAATCACCATATTTAAAAATCCCGAGAAAAGCTGGAATAGTTAAAAGTCCTTACTCGCATGAGCAGGCGAAGAAAATCTTGCGGGAAATTGAGTTGAAAAAGAGCCGAGCAATTGCGCTTGTTCGCAGATTCCAAAATTGTTAATTGGGACAAAATTAGAGTAAATGGAGGTGAAATGGAAATGATTGATGAAGAAAAAGAACATAAAAAGAGTAAAGTGGAAGATGCGGAAGAGGTCAAAGCTGTACTTGAAGTTGTGTCTAAGGAGATACCTGCACTAATCAAGGGTATAATTGGCTCAGTATTCTCTGAAGAAGCTGGAAGAGACATGGGCAAAGCAGCTGGAGCATTCTACAAAGAACTTAAGGAAAGCGGTATGCCAGACGAAATAGCAGTAAAAATGACTGAAAACTACATCAGCGTATTCACAAGCCTCGGTGACATAATGACAAAGTTCAGCAAGGGCGAGAAATCTTCTTCAGAAATAGAAAAAGAGATAGAAAGAAGAATCAAGAAGAAACTTGCAGAGAAAGGCTTAACAGAGGAAGAATAGCCTCTTCCCTTCCATTTTTGGTGAAAAAATGAAAATTTCAACCATAATAAAAGCAGGGCTACACTTATCAAAGTTAGTTTTGAATCTTATTTTTATTTGGTTAACTTTGGGCTGGAAGGTTAGGAAGGCAAGGAAAGCCTTCGAAAAAGAGCTTGTAAAAGGAGGAATGCCAAAGGAGGCTGCCAAAAAACTCGCAAAGAAGTACTCTTCAGTAAAGGACGAAGTCATGAAGCAACTTTGGAGTTCAGTCAAAAAGTTTAGAGGGTGAAGTCTGAGTAAATATGAGAACAGCAAAGTGAAGAAAAAGTTGTTTCATAACCAAATTTTTCTGCAGTTTTAATCGCTTCTTCTGTTGGAAATGCTATAGCGTTTACTCCAGCCTTTATGGCTAAAATATCCGTTTCTATTCGATGTTTTCCCTTCGGTCGCATGCATCCAAGCGTTAAAGGTGTTTTAGGAAACATTAATCTCGCAGTTGCTATGACTTTTGCTATATCTATCGGTTTTGGCGGGGCAACATTTTCCATTTCTGTTCCATGTATAGGCATAAAGGCGATTATAACCAAGGCTGAAGGCTGATATTTCGAAATCATTTTCAAAGCGTGCAGTTCGCCCTTTAATTTTCCATAATGAAGCCCAACAATAACATGGGGCACAAAAGCAATACCAACTTCATGTAACGCCCTTAAAGAACCTTCATAAGCCTTAACCGTTGTATTCAGCTTGTAAATTTCCCTTATCGTTTCATCCGACCCAATTATATCTATTAACGCAACATCAACTCCAGCATTTCTAAGCCCTTCGGCTATATTAAAATCAATTATGCCTGAGTGAACAAATATGGTTAAACCCAATTCACGTTTAACCTTCCCAATTACGCTGATAAATTTTCCAAGCGGAACAGAACCGTCTGGTAGGCATCCGCCGCTTATTAGACAACCTAAAGCTCTCTTACACTTAAGCTGCACACACAACTCAAACAGCTTTTCAGGTGTAGTAGCCGAATACATTGTGTTCAAAACCTTTCCACCACAATGCTTGCACTTTAATGCGCAACCCTTGCCAGTAACCGAGATTGTTGGAAAATCTGCGGGTGAAGAATGGTAATAGCTGGTTTTGTAATACATGAAGCTTGGAGCATAAAAATGGATTTTCGTTTTAGAAACGAATGTACCTGCATCTAATAGTTTTGTAAGTTCTTTTTCATCCATGTGCCAAACAGTTTCGGGTGAAAGTTGTGTCATCGCCTTATCTTAGAAAAACCCGCTATAGTTTGTTTAATAGTTTTCGTTTTCAGTTTTCTCTTCCTGTTCGCTGGCATGCTTTGAAATTATGGGTATTACTTGTAAGGCGTCATCTATAGCCCTGATAGATTTTGTGATTTTCTCTAGGTACTTTTGGAAGTTGATTGCTTTAAACACTGCTATGCCTCTTTCCGTAATAGCATACAGTGTTTTATTATCCGAGAATCTTTCTTCGACAAGACCGTTTTTTATGAGAAAGGCTAGATATCGCTCTAGAACGGTGCAACTCATGTTAGTTTTGTATGCTATGTTATCAACCGTTAAAGGCTTTTTCACCAAAACCTCTAGTATTGCCTCATATGATTCCAGCTTTGA
>Ga0224501_10001091_pt1 | contig 20804 bp, 19 predicted proteins | sample SF_Oct11_sed_USG_4_FD_169105 | JGI IMG/M metagenome (GOLD analysis project Ga0224501, IMG submission 169105) | Sediment microbial communities from San Francisco Bay, California, United States - SF_Oct11_sed_USGS_8_1 | ecosystem: Environmental > Aquatic > Marine > Sediment | place: USA...
TCGTCGACATGGGCCGTGCGTGTCAGCTTCCGGAGGGCGCTATGCAGGGTTCTCCCAAGTCTATCGAGCACCATAGAGTATCACTTTCAATAATCGTTTGTCGCGTTGTATTAAATAAACGAGAGGCTAGGAAGCTCGTCTCTTGGGCATTAAGATCGTGCGGATCGGGAACGGGATTGTGATGCCCTCCTTCCTGTAGCGCTTGTGCAGCTCCTTGATAAACTCATGGGTTATCAGGTACTTGTCCACGAATTCTTTGACCCTCAGGATGACGGTGAAGTTTATGCTGAAGTCGCTGAAGGTGTGATAACGAATGAAGGGCTCGAACTCAGGTATCCCCCCAGTCACTTTTTTCAACACTTTTTTGCCTACATCGATGGTTACTCTTTCCACTTTCTTGAGGTCGCTGTCGTAGGATACCCCAACTTGGACCAAGCAGGCCATCTGTGGCTCGGGTAAGTAGTAATTGGTGACGATTGCTCCCGCCATTTTCGAGTTCGGCACTACAATTATGTTGTTAGGAAGTTCGCGTACTTTCGTGCTACGCCAGCCGATGTCTTCCACATAGCCTTTTTGACCTGAGTCTAGCTCGATATAATCTCCTACTCTCACGGGTCGGTCGGACATAATGTAAACGCCGGCGAAGAACTCGGACAACGTCCCTTGGAGGGCGAATGCAACTGCGAGGCCCCCTATCCCAAAGGCCGCGACCAACGCGGTCACTTGGATACCAAGTGCATCGAGTATCAGGATGAATGCTACAAAAAAGATGAGGATTTTCATGATTTTCTGAAGCGTTGGCACGAGCGTCCTCACGCTGGGACGCACTGTGCCGTAGTACTTCAATATCCCAGTTATAATCTTCGCGGTGCACCACGTTGCTATTAAGAGTATCAACAGGTAGCTGATGGTCGGAAGATATTGCATGACCTCTGCAGGGACAAACGTTGCGCGCTCAAGAGCAAAGTTAATCCCCATGATTAAGAATATCGCAACTATCGGCACTTTGATGGCATCGAAAATGATATCGTCAATCTTGGTTTTCGTCTTTCTAGTGAGCTTAGTGATGTAAACGTTTAACACAAATCTCAGCGCATACCCCGCCACAATAAATCCGATTAATATCAAAATGGGCGTTAGTATTTGCCAGAGCTCTTCGATGGCCATTATTTGCACCAATTTGATTTTATAAACGTACTCTATAAACATATTTAAAACATCGCCACCACTGTTTTCTTGGTTTTAATGGTTTCGGCGAAGGATGTCCAGGAGCTTGTGAAATCGAAGCTGAAGGGATACAAATTCATCATTGTTTCTAACCGCGAGCCCTACATCCACATGTATACGCCTGATGGGGTGCAGGTCAAGACTCCCGCTGGAGGTCTGACGGCGGCCTTAGATCCTCTGATGCAGGCCACTGGTGGGATATGGGTGGCGGGCGGTAGTGGGGATGCTGATCGGGAGAATGTAGATGCACAAAATCGGTGCCGGGTCCCTCCTGCGAACCCAAAATACGTGTTGAAAAGGGTGTGGATGTCAAAGAACGAGGTGGATAAGTTTTACTTCGGTTTTTCGAATCAGACACTCTGGCCCCTTTGCCATAATGTGTTTCGGGGACCAGTTTTTGATAAATCATTCTGGAGCGGTTACAAGCACTCGAATACGCTGTATGCGGAGGCGATCAGGCAGGAGACGAAGGGAATAGATAAGGCTTTCATTTGGTTTCACGACTATCACTTGGGGCTAGCACCAAAAATGGTCAGGAACGGAGCCCCGAAAAAACAAAAGCTCGTGCTTGCTCACTTTTGGCATATCCCCTGGCCCACTTGGGACACCTTCACACTTCTACCGTGGGCGGAGGAGATACTCGATGGCATGCTCGCGAACGACCTCATCGGTTTTCACCTTCCTAGTTATTGTGTCAACTTCTTGGCGAGCGTTGAGAAGGTGATGGGGATTAAACCCGATTACGGGACACTTAACGTGAAATACAAAGGACGCACCATCCACGTGAGGCCCTTCCCTATAAGCGTGGATTTTGACACCATCGATAAACTGGCGAGAAACCCCGGGGTAAAGCGGGAGATGAAGCGCGTCCGAGCTCCCCAGTACATTCCATACAAATATATCGGCGTAGGCGTCGATCGGATTGACTACACAAAGGGCATCCTTGAGAGGTTCCGGGCCATAGATCGATTTTTGGAAAAGTATCCGGAGTACCAGAATAATTTCGTGTTCGTGGAAGCGGGGGCACCAAGCCGCACGCGAATTCCAGATTATATGAAACTGAACGAGGAGATATCCAAAGCCGTCGACAAGATCAATTGGAAATACATGAGGGGCTATTGGAAGCCGATTATTTACATCGAGGGAAAGCTGAATCCTGATAGACTTTTCGCGTTATACAGGACCGCCGATTTGTGTGTAGTGAGCCCGATTCAAGACGGGATGAACTTGGTGGCGAAGGAATTCATCTCTGCAAATGTAGATTGCACGGGTGCGCTGATGCTGAGTAAATTTGCGGGAGCAACGGAAGAACTGGAGGATGCCGTGATCATCAATCCCTACGATGTGGAGGGATTTGCAGACGCGATTAAAGACACTTTGGACATGTCGCCGAAGGAGAAGCGTCGAAGGATGAAAAGTCTAAGGAGCCATGTTAATAGGAACAACGTTTTCAAGTGGTTGTCGGATTTCATCTGCGAGGTCGCGAAATTCATCTCGTGATTCGAATGGAATATCTTTTCAATCGCTGGGAGGAGGTAGAGCGAGCTTTAGCGACCGGCGCTTTGGTGCTGCTCGATTACGATGGCACTCTCACCCCCATTGTCGAAAGACCAGAGCTCGCGATTCTCTCTCCAGACATGAAGGAACTGCTTAAACGTGTGTCCCAGCACTACACGCTGGGGATAATAAGCGGCAGGTCGCTCGCTGATGTGAAAAGGCTAGTTGGGCTGGAGGGAATATATTATGCCGGAAACCATGGTTTCAAAATAATTGGCCCGAGGGTGGAATTAGTCAAGCCCGAGGCCGAGCGCGTGCGCCCAACTTTGGTCAAACTTTGCGAGGAGCTACGGGAAAAACTAGACAACATCAAAGGGGCGATTGTTGAGGACAAGGGATTAACGGCAAGCGTCCACTACCGATTGGTCGCAGAGGAGGAATTTGGGCATCTAAAAAACATTTTTGAAAAGGCTGTTGGCCCGTACATAGATTCAGGGGCAGTAAAGATTACCCACGGTAAGAAAGTTTTCGAGATAAGACCGAACGTTGAGTGGGACAAAGGAAAGGCTGTGCGCTGGATATGTGGTGTAGTTGACCCCAAAGGGGAGCTCGCACAGGTTTACGTGGGAGATGATCAAACAGACGAAGACGCATTTTCAGCTCTGAAAGAAAAGGGTGTAACCATCTTGGTTTCTGAGGAGCCGATAGAATCGAACGCAAAATATTTTGTTAAAAATGTTGACGAGGTTAAGACATTTTTTGAAAAACTAATAAATATGAGAGCGTAAGGATAGAAGGATGCGAATGAAAGCATTAATCCTAGCGGGCGGGTTTGCGACCCGACTTGGTGCTATTGGCGAACAAATGCCCAAGGCAATGATAGTTGTCGAGGGGGACACCCTTATCGACCATTTGATTAAGAAGCTTGAAAATGAGAAAATCGAGCCGATAATATCGATTAATAAAAAGTTTGAGAATTTTTTTGAGGTATACAAAAATGTTATTGTCGAAGAAGCAATGGTGGAGGAGGAAAAACTCGGAGCAGTTCGGGCAATAAATAACGCAATCAAACAGCTGAAAATTGATGAGGACCTCTTGGTAGTGTGTGCCGACAATTATTTCTCCTCCGATTTCAAGGGTTTCATCTCCAGTTACACGGGCGAGCCGATTATCGGAGTTTACTACGCTGGTCAAAAACCAGACATGAAACCAGAGGAGATGGCAACGATGAAATTTAGGGGGAGCGAAAATTTCCCACCACCGGAGCAGAGCTTTTATCTTGCCGATTTTAAGGAAAAAGCTAAACCGCCACTTAGCGATTACGTCAGCGCTGGCATATACATCTACCCAAAATCAATTTTTCCAATATTAGATGAGTTCTGCAAGGAGCGAAAACAGGACGCTCCTGGGTTTTTCATTCAACATTTGCAGGAACTTGGCGTGAAAGTTAAAGGCTATTTGTTCGGGGGTGAGTGGCGCGATGTGTCTCACAAGAGCTACCTCCAAATCTTTAGTGATGCGAAACTCACGAGGAGCGACGACCGTTACATTATATTTGATAAACCTGTGGGCGAGAATTTGGTGCTTTCCATCACAATCTTGCATGCGGGTAAACAAACAACTGGGCATTCCCACTCGGTCAGCGAGGTTTACTTCTTTGTCGAGGGACAGGGCGAAATTGAGCTCGATGGAAATCGGAGGGCCGTGGAGAGTAAGGATGTGGTACCGATAAAGCCAGACAAGTTTCACCGTGTTTACAATACCTCAGATAAAGATCTCGTCTTCATATGTGTGTTTGAAAGATATGGAGAGAGGGGATAGTTCCAAAAAGTAAAAGTCAAAACGCTTTGTGTTCTGGGATAACTTTGACAAAGATCATGTTTGAGAAGACTGTTCAGGAAGCTAGGCTACTGAGTCCCCTAAATGATTTCAAACTGGTCACCCAACCAATCGAAATCAGGAAGGACCCACTGACTGGAAGACGGTGCAGGATAAACCTTGAGCGAGCGAAAAGGCCGAAACAAGCAGCCAAGACAACCGATATGGAAAATATCGTCGAAGCCTCTCGGGCCAAATGCTTCTTCTGCGCGGAAAATTTGGAGAAAATGACTCCAATGTTCCCGGAGGACTTCCCGGAGAGGAGGATAAAAGTCGGAACCGCATGCATATTCCCAAATCTCTTCCCATTTGGCGGGTTCCACGCAGTTGGGGTTTTCTCGAATGATCACCACCTAGATCCCAATCAATTTTCGCCGAAGTTGCTCGAGGATTGTTTTGAGGGTTGTTTGAGATATTTTGAGCAAGTACACGAAAGGTATCCTGAAATCAAGTATTGGCACATAAACTGGAACTACATGCCGCCCGCTGCCGCCAGCATAATTCACCCGCACGTTCAGCTTACGGCTGACCCTGACCCTACTTCACGGCTCCAAGAGTTTATCAGAAGCAGTAGATCCTACTTCGACCGAGAAGGGAGTAATTATTGGTCAGATTTGGTGGAGGCGGAGAGAAATAAAAAGGAGCGGTTTATAGGAAAAACTGGCCCCGTCGCTTGGGTTACGAGTTTTGCTCCTGAAGGAAACAGCGAGGTTGTAGCAGTCTTTACCGGGATTTCCGCGATGACCAGTCTCAAAAAACGCGGGCTCGGAGATTTCTGTGATGGGCTCTCTCGAATTTTGAAGGGTTATCATGTTCTTGGAGTTCAGAGTTTCAACATGACGACATTTTCGGGCCCATGCGACGAGGACCTAAGTGAGTACTACCTTCTCAATGCAAAGTTGGTGTCTAGACCTAGCCCGAAGCAATTTTACACGAGTGACGATGGCTTCATGGAGAAACTTCATCACGAGAGTGTTATCGAGACCATGCCGGAAACTCTTGCTGAAAAATTAAGGGAACACTTCTAGACATCGGTGCGGAGTCTATTTGCCGAGCACATCGGAGAAAACATTCAAAAGAGATTGGGCACCTTGTTTGATGTAACACTTTTTTGCAGTTTCGAATCCAGATTTTCCCATTTCGTTTGCCGCTCCTGGTTTCGAAAGCACCCTGATTATCTTGCTCGCGAGTTCTTCGTGATCGTTTGGGGAAAAGATGCAACCATTGTCTCCATCGATGATGAGTTCGGAAACCCCGGCTCCTGAACTGACTACGACGGGCTTTTTGTATATCCACCCTTCTAGTACTGCTAACCCAAAGCCCTCCAACACAGAGGGCAGGACCACTACATCAGCTCTTGTATATGCTGCCTTTAGCTCATCCCCGGTTAGGTATCGGGTGAAGATGATTCTTTGACGAACACCAAGCTTGCTCGCCAGTTGCTCTAACCTATCCAACCACCTCACCCCTTTCGGGAGTCCCAAGCCACCCGTGCGAGCACCCGAAAAACTCCCATTGCCAACTATCACAAGTTTCGCAGTAGGAAACTGTTTAGCAATTCGCGCCAGAGCTCTAACTGCGGTATCTTGACTTTTTATTGGGTCAAGACGGGCAACCACGAGAATTATCATGTCGTCGCTGCTGATCCCAAACCTCTCGCAAAACTGGCTGACTTTAGCGTCCGATGCTCGACCATGTGCTTTTTCATCGATGTGGGGGTAAATCTGATAAATCCTACCTTTGAAACCGGCTTTCGACAAACTTCGCTTGTATTTCTTACAACTTACGATGACGGCATCGTAGTCCTCCAGATATCTCCGTAAAAAGGCCCTCCATTTTGGAGTCATCTTCGTCATGTCGAGAGGAATATGCCATCGGAAGATTTTTTGCGTCACTGGGCCAGTCATTGACCCAACCAAAAGCAGCTGGAAATCGTGCACGTAAAACATGTCAAAATTAATCTCAGCGTGCAGATCCATCATCTTCTTCGCGTAACGCCAGTTGAAAAGGGCATAGTCGGCGAAGTGTCTGCGGGAGATCCACGTTTGCTCCATACCGTGGACGTTCCTCCACATCGCCTCTTTGAAGTGCCCGTAGCCAGCCAGTTCATGGAGTTCCAATTTAATTCGGTGTAGCACTATCCCGCCGAACGATGTCATCTCGGGGCTCAGGGGATTGATTGCCACCCAGTGGGGCCTCCGAATCTTATTTGTCTTGTACATCCACTGAAGCATGGGGGCGACCATGCCTGTAACTCCGCCTGGTGTATAAACGAAGTCTTCACCTTCCAAGAGCATTTTTAGCTGCATCGGTTTCGAGAGGTCACCATATTTCTCAAACAGTGCATCAGGGTCTAGCTTAAACCGTATTGGGGGAGTTTGAGAACTCACGCATAGTGATACTTTTCGCATACGTGCCCAATTTGTCCGCGGCCTTTTTACATCTTTCGAAACCCTAAAAATTTAATTTTTAGTCATGAACTCAAAAATGTAAGAAACGGTAACACATTAAAATGAATAAACTCTCTCTTTACATAAATTTTTAATAACTCAGCTGTTATTTTATAATGATGGACTTTATTGAAACGGCCGTGCGACGAAATCCAATATTAATTAAGGTAGCGACGGAATTTCACCAGTCAGGTATAATCCCGGCCAACACAGTTGTGATAGACCTTGATGTTGTAAAGCGCAACGCTGAGATTATAAAAAGTGAGGCAGACAAATTTGGTGTCTTGAATTATTTTATGACGAAACAATTTGGGCGGAACCCATTGATATGTAATGTCATAAGAGATTCAGGAATCGATAGCGCTGTGGCAGTTGATATAGAAGATGTAAAATGTCTACATCGACACAATATACCTGTCGGCCACGTAGGACACTTAGTACAAATTCCAATGCACGAGGTTGAGTACGTTCTGAAAGAGGTAAACCCGGAGGTTATAACAGTTTTCAGTGTGGAGAAAGCTGAAGAAATATCTAAAGTGGCTGAGAGGCTTGGAAAGATCCAGAAATTGTTGATTCGCGTCGTCGGCAAGAGCGATTTCTTTTACCAGAATCAAGAAGGAGGATTCCCGGAAGAAAAAGTCGTAACAGTTGTCAAAACTATAAATAATCTTAAGGGGGTTAAGGTCGTCGGCGTGACCTCTTTCCCTTGTTTGCGCCTCAACCTTAGGTCTAAGAAATTAGAACCGTTGCCAAATTTCGACACTCTCATAAGGACAGCATCCAGGCTCGAAAAAGAACTGGGAATGGTGGTAGAACAAATCAATGCTCCGGCCGATACTTCGGCGATGGTAATGAAAATACTTGCGGAGAATGGTGCGACTCATGGGGAACCTGGACACGGTTTCACCGGCACGACCCCCTGGCACGCATTTGAAGACTTACCCGAGCTCCCGGCGTGGGTTTACGTGAGCGAAGTCTCCCATTTCCTCGGGGACAAAGCTTTCGCTTTCGGCGGCGGCCTTATGAGCGCCGATGCACCACTGGGTTTCTGGACATATTTATATCAAAAGTTCCGTTTTTATGCTCTAGTGGGTCGTGAACCCGAAACGATTGTTGAAAAAAAGATGCTTGCTGGGCCCGCTGGATATATTGATTACTATGGCCCTCTCTATCCTGGCCCAAGTGATAAAATAATGGTGGGCGACACGGTGATATACGGTCTAAGAAACCAAATTTTCGTTTCTAGGGCTAATGTTGCAGTGGTCGGCGGAATACAGCTAAAGAAACCAAAATTATTAGGTATTTTCGATCGGACTGGTAATTTATCATCGTAGTATGCTCTAATCTTCTAGTAGCTCTAGCACATCTGAGGGCAGAGTTCCTAGAGCACCTTGTGTCTGCTTGTAGAACCCGTCCACAAGATTGGATCTCACAATCGGGAAGACCTTACTAACGGTGTAGATTCCTTTTAGTTCCGCTTGTTGGCCCAGCAACCATTTGAGTGCAGCATTAACCGAGTTTTTCCCCATCTCAATGCAATCGGCTGCGCCGCATCCGATTATTGGATAATCGGGGTCAGCAATGAATTTTGCCCCAGTTATCCCTCCGAGGTCTGGGGCAGCTACGACCACATCGCCCTCCAATCCTAGTGCAACCACAGCCTCAGCCGCTCCTGTTGCCGGCCCCATCATCCACGTACACCAAATAGCATCTATCTCCGGGTGAGCTTGTAACATCCCCAATGCTATATCATAACCCTGCCCTGGATCGGTGAATCCTTCTCTAGTAACTACTTCGATGTTGGGGTACTTGGCAAACATGTTCTCCGCCCCTGCGAGACGCATGACGTTTGTCCATTGCTCTAATGCGAAGTATATTATTCCGACCTCTCCCTCATAGTTCATTGCATACGCAAGTATCTCGGCTGCAGATGCTCCTTGGCCATATCCGTCAGCATCCACCAAGCCGATGTAATTAGGTGTACCGAATAGACCCACGGGTGTAGTCCAATTGTGAAGTTGTGGAACCCCAGCCTCTGAGAGCGCAACAAAAGCTGGCCCCGTAGTTACTGCTTCATATGCTTCCGCAATGATGAAATTTACATCACCAGCCTTGGCTGCTAAGGTATTTATCTGATCTATTTGTTCCGATATCGACTGAGATCCCATAAATGATATCGGCGGTTTTCCAGCTTCAGCAAGTACTGCGTCCATCCCCACTTTGTTTAGTATTTCAGTTATGTCAAGAGTTGCGCCCATGAAATAATACTCTCCTAACTCTAAGTCCTGGGCTGCCGCAATTTCTCCCTCTGTGAGTTCCAAAGTTGCGGCGGTGGTGATGGGTTCACCTGCAGGACCACCCGGGGTCCATGGAGTACTGAGATTTTCTTCTAAACTTGTGATCCATTCTAAAGGTATTTTCCTGAACTTTCCCACTGCTTCCTCCGTAGGTCTAGTAAGTAAGTATGTACCTAGGCTGGAAACAATTGCTACAGCTACTACAATAACAACCGTAACAATCCAGCTAACACTTTTTTCTTCTCTCATCATGTCTATTCACTTTTGTCGTGCCCCGAGGTTGTGACACGAACATCTCCTCGACATGTAAATTTTTCTTAGAAGTTGAATAAAGTGGTAAGAAATTGAGTTCAGAAATATTGTTTAGAAACTTAGTTCAGTGAAGCGAATTGAATATTCTTGGGCGTTCGGGTCTGACTTGCCACGAATCGTAGGAATAAAAGGTTTTTCTAGGCCAACTTGGTTCTGACAAGGCGAAGAGTTTATCTTCATTAACACCTGGAAGCAGAAAATTCCAAATAGTAGATAGGTGGATAATATAATACGATGATAAAATTTCTATATGACGGATTTTACATAGATGATGAGAGAATTCCTGTATACAGTGGGGCTGTACACTACTGGAGATTGGACCCGAAAAAATGGGGGGAAATTCTGGACAAGGTCAAAGGAATGGGCTTTGAAGTAGTTACAACTTACATCCCGTGGGAGGTCCACGAAATTAAGAAAGGCGTGTTCGATTTTGGGGAGGAGGAACCAAGTAAAGATATCGGCAAGTACCTGACAATATGTGAAGAAAAAGGGTTGAAGGTGTTGGTCAGGCCCGGACCCCAAATAAACTCTGAACTGACATGGTTTGGATATCCCAAACGGATTTTGGAAGACTCCGAAATTCAGGCTAGGAGTGCTCAGAATACAAAAGCCGTGCTTACTCAAGTGCCCCGACCGATACCAGCGCTGAGTTACGCGTCAGAAAAGTTCTTCAAGGAGACAGCAGAGTGGTACGATGCCATTTGTTCCATCTTAAGAAAACACAAGGCCCCCCAAGGTTGTATAATAGGAGTACAGGTAGATAACGAATTGGGGTACTTTTTCCACATCAACCCGTATGTAGTTGATTACAGTAATTCCTCAATAAAAAAATACCAAGAGTTTTTGAGGGAAAAATATCAGACCATAGAAAACCTGAACGGTTTATACAGAACTAATTATGAATCCTTCGAAGAGATAGATCCGCCTAGAAGGTTCGAAGGCAGGAAGAAAGAAGACCTTCCGTACTACATAGACTGGATTGAGTATCGGGAACATTACCTCATCAATTCACTCGATAGATTAACGGGAATGATGCGGGAAAGAGGTTTAGATGATGTGCCAATCTTCCATAACTACCCCCACCCTCTTGGCCCCGGAGGATCGGTCGGTGCCACCACTACCCCGTTTAACCTCCCAGAGTTGGAGAGTAAGTTGGATTTTGTTGGTTTCGACATATATTCTAGAAAGGAACTTTATGACCACGTCAAAACCATTGTTTCCTATGTCGTGGGATGCAGCAGGTTTCCGTTCATTCCTGAATTTATAGCAGGAGTATGGCCTTGGTACTTCCGGCCGGGCGAGCTAAATGACGAAGAATTCGTGACAAAGTCAGCATTGATGCACGGGATAAAAGGGTTCAGCAGGTACATGATAGTGGAGAGGAACAGGTGGATGGGTTCTCCGGTAACGAGAGACGGACGAATAAGGGAGGATCGTTACAATTTTTTCAAACAAGTTAATGAGGTTCTGAAAAAACACAGTTTTGCAGATTTTAAGAAAAAGAGTGAAATAATGTTGATTTCTAATAGAGACTATGATAGGTTAGAGGCAGCGACGGTTTTGATACCATTTCCTGGTGATTTTCTTGAGACTCTTCTGGGTTTTTCTGAATACCCCAACTTCACCACGGTTTCGGAAGACAACTTCGGGTTTGATGGGCCAATACAACTTGCTAAGACGAAGTGGTTCGACGCCTATTATCGGGGACTGACCGAACAGGGGTATTCATTTGTCTTAGGCGATACCTCTTTGAGCACGGACAAGCTTGAGGAGTACAAAGTTTTGGTTTTGGCTTCATTCGAATACATGAGTTCTGATTTTCAGGAGAACCTGCTGGATTTTGCAAGAGGTGGGGGGGTGGTGGTGCTTGGGCCCAAGATTCCCACCTTGGATGAGAAATTCCATGAGAAGGAAATATTAAAGAAATATCTATCTCCGGAGAAAAGTGTCGGAATCACCCTAGGCGACAAAACTGTGGGAGTTAAACACGAAGTCGGTAAAGGGAGCGTGGTTCACCTGCCAGAACTTGACAAGAGGGAATCTGGAAGGATTTTAGGCCGGATCTTGGAAGATGCTGGTATTTGGAAAGTAGAGAAAAACGATCCGAGGATTGATGTAACAATCCACGAAAACATCAAAGAGCCTGAACGCAGAATCGTTTTCGTTGCAAATCCAACTTCCGACAAAATCCCAACAGAAATTGGGTTAGATAAGGTTCCGGCATCTGTTAGGGAGATATGGGAGAACAAGGCCGTGGAAATTAAGGATGGTAAACTTGTCGATGAGTTGCACCCGTACACAATCAGGATATATGATTGTGCATTTGGGGGAGTATAGCATGTTGCACGAGAATCCACTGATGATTGATATAGATGTCGACCAATGGCGGAATCTACATGATAGGTTTCTAGAGTCCGCGAAGGAAAAGAGAAGAATAATTGTAATACATGAGGGTGGAGAGATACTGAAGTTTGTCCATTCTAACGGGGAGGATGTCACCAAGACCATCGATAAAGTCACAGATCCCCAGATAGATGTCAAAAAGGTTTACGAAGATAACAAGGAAAAAGCTGACTTCGTACTAATGCTTGATAGAAAAGCCGTAGAAAGGTTTTTCGCGGAAATCCAAGACTCTTGGAGCTCTGGGGAGGATTTGGATGAATATGTTTACAGGATGTACGTGAAACTTGACGAGTACAAGGATGGGATAGTTACCTACCCCGGGCCGGCTAGGAAAAATCTCGGGTTGCGATGGAAGCTATCAATAAGTTATCCTCAAGTCAAAGAGCTTGTTCAAAGGTATATCCCCCCCAACTCAGTGGTCGTGGTTGGAATTTTTGAAAACAGCAATTTAATTTGGGGTAGCTTAGTGTTGGGGTTCGATGAAGAAAGAAAAATCAAGTTGATTACTACAATAGACAAGTCCCAAGTTATACGGGATTGGAAGGGAGAATACAAAAAATTTGTAAAGTGGGTGGAGGAGAAATTCTGGAAATGCTCACTTGGTCTTTTCATGGACCGGGGGAGTGTTGAAATGATATTGGAAAGTGACAAGAGGTTGAATACTATCCGGGATTTAATCCGAACAGGTAAGTTAATAGCTTATCCAGTTCCTGAAACCCTCAAACAACAACTTGGTTAAATTGAAATTCTGTCAGTTAAATACACAACCCCACTGATCAAGTCAACCACAGAAATTTCACCTTTTAACGAATTTTATCATCTCTTTGAATGGCTTTCTCTCTCTTTGTTGTACGGACCTGATGGACAGTGCCCCCACCAAGATGCTCCCCATGAAGATGCTTTGGTAAGCTGGCTCCAATCCTAGCAAGTTTACGCCGTTAATTATGGTGGTTAATACTAGACAACCTAGCGCTGTCCTGATAACCGACCCCCTCCCTCCGGTGAGGAGGGCTCCGCCAAGTATTGGGGCGGCGATAACCGGCATAAGATAAGCTTCCCCCATCAGCGGTCTCGCGGAAAGCGATCTACTGACAACTATCAATCCGGCAATACCCGCCATTATACTGCTTATAATGAAAAGTGTGAACTTTACTCTCTTTGTAGGGATCCCCATCAACCCCGATGCTCTTTCGTTTCCGCCTGTTCCGTACACCCATCGACCGAATCTGGTATATCCCAAAATGATCCCAGCTAGTATAATGACTCCAATCATCCAGAATACGGCTGTGGCGATACCGCCAACAAACCGACCATAAAATATCTTAGGTATTAGATTGTCCCTGAGTAGAACTGATCTATAGTTGCTTATCAAGAAAACAATTCCTTGTACCCCTACAAACGTGCCCAAAGTTACAAGGAAGGACGGTATCCCCACTTTCACTGTGAAAAAACCATTGATGATGCCCACAGTAATTGCCGCAAGCATACTGATGAGTATGATGTAAAAGGTGTTGCTTGGACTAGAAAGTGCTGCCACCATAGCGGAGAGTTCGAGCACCGAAGTAAATGAGATATCTATCTCCCCTGCTACTAGCAAAAAGTGTATTCCTATTGCCAGAATAGCTAAGATACTCATGCTTTCAAATATCACTCTAAAATTTGTCGGAGTGAAAAAATATGGACTTGAGAAAGAAAATAAAATAATTAGAACTATGATTACCACTATTAGAACAATACCATTTATGTCAAAAAGTGTTCGTTTTACATCTTGAAAATCCAGAATTTTTCCCTCCTCTCTTCACATATAGTGGAGTAATTCTTCCTCTCTGAGACCTTTCCTAGTCTTGGATTCGAAAGTTATTTCTCCAAGTTTGAGTATTATTAATCGGTCACATATCTGGATGGCATCTTCTAGGGCGTGGGTCACAAAAATCATAGGACAAATTTTTTTTGCTTTTTGAAAAAGAGTAAATAGTTTTCTTTTGGCCTTTTCCGACAGAGCTGTGGATGGCTCGTCCAAGAGAAGGATTTTCGGTTTGAAGTACAATGCCCTCATGACCGAAACCGCCTGTCTTTCCCCGCCAGAGAAATTTCTGATTTCTTCTCTAACGTTGAGGTGGAACCCCATCCTCGCAAGGTATTTTTTGGTCTCGCTTCTCATCTTCTTGTAGTCAACGAAATTGACCAAACCATTTGCATATTTTTTGACAGGTTCTTGTCCAATGAAGAAGTTCTCTGCCACGCTTAACTGTTCAACCAAGGCTGACTCTTGATAAACACACTGTATACCTTCTCGGATAGCGTCTCTAGGGCTATTGAATTCCTTTTTTTCTCCTTCTATGTAAATTTCACCGCTCGTGGGTTTGTAAGCTCCACGAATAATCTTAATCAAAGTAGATTTGCCAGCCCCATTGTCTCCGATTATTCCTAGAATTTCTCCTTTTCTTAGCTCAATGCTCACACCCTTGAGGGCCTGAATATGGTCAAAATTCTTTACTATGGTCCTGCATTCCAAAATAACATTTGGGGCTGCAGGTTTCTTCAAGAAAGATTTTCCAGATTTTAAAGTGATAGCTCTGATCATCCCTATTAATTTTATCTGCTCTTTATATTTAACATTTAATGCTCTGTTTTTTATTGTTGGAGTATGGTGGGGGCCAGCGCAATGGTCACGTCCCCAACTATTATGTTTCGAAACTGTTTAGCGACAAGCCGATGCGCCGTCGAAAGGAGCTTATAGTGAGGTTGGGTAGACCCGGCAGTTGACGACGCCTAAAGTGTTCATTCCCGAGCTTGATGAGTTTGTAAATTAAAATGAGCAAGAGGACACCTATAATGCCCACCAAAGCCATAACCGCGATGAAGATGGCATGGATTGGATTATAGTAATTGCTGCAATGATCTCCCATCTCCGCGTTAAAAAAATAGATTTGTAATTAAACATATCTGGTGTATTGTAGTTTGAGAAATTGAGTCGGTTTACAAATTTTTGTTTGAGTGAACTCTCCAAGTTCTAGTAAATGGTCATCGGAAGTAATCAAGTAATCCGCTTTACCTTCAAGAGCACATTCCAATAATTTGTTATCTTCCGGATCTTGCTTGACCTTGAAAACTTTTTGAGTTGGCTTGACTCGGGAGGCGTTTATAAAAAGACTTCGCACTCTTTCCTGAAACTTTTGATTGGCCTTCACGTTCCTCAGGATCAACTCTACTTCCCTACGAAGTCTGGAAGAGAAAATTAATTCATGTTTGTTCTCGAGACAAAGGTCAATGATTCTTGCTGAGGCGCTTTTTCGATTAAAATAAGCCGCTATGAAAACATTCGTATCTAAAACCACCTTCAACAATCTCCACTCCTGAAATCACAGCACGGCGCTAACAAGTTTCCTTATCTCTGCTTGAACTTCGTCGCATGAACGTGTGTTATCAACTATTTTTAGTCTCTCCCGCCTAGCGATACGCAAGTAATTTCGACGTACTCGTTCTTGGAGCCGCAGATTTCTTTCAAACTCATCAAGCCTGCGTGATGACTTGATTCGGGCAAAAGCAATATCGACGGGCACATCGATTAGAATCCCCAAATCTGGCATGAGCGCATGTTTATTGATCGAGCTTATCCAGTTAATCGACAATCCTCGCGCCGACTGATATGCGAGCGACGAGCTAACGTACCGTTCGTTCAGCACCACCTTACCAGTCTTGAGGGCGGGCTTGATAACCTCCGAAATATGTTGTGCCCTATCGGCGGCGAACAACAGCGCTTCGGCAGCGATGGGTAACTTAAGCTTTCCTATCAAGACGCGTTTGATTATTCTTCCGGTTGCGCCATTCGTCGGTTCATCTGTAATGACTACCTTGCGGCCGTGGGAGCGGAGCCATCTAGCTAGCAATTTAACGTGAGTGCTCTTGCCACACCCGTCGATCCCCTCGATTGAGATAAATTTTCCTTTCATGTTAGCATCAGAGTCCCTAACATCGATAGACCTATGTAGCTATCGGTCAGCCTGAGGGAATGGGCAGGCACAGAAGAAAAACGATGAAGGTGGCCACTGCGAGCCATTTCTGACGCTTCGACAATTTTGAAACATCGTCGAGTGCCCCCATGTGGTATCCCCTGAAGAGGAGAAGGATGAGGAAGCCGAATATCCAGAGGGGGAGTTCAGGGAAAAATAAACCGAAGAGGAGGAGGCTGAAACCAAGCATGCGAGTGATTTCGTAGTGTCGCTCCCGGCTCATCAGCCCCCGTGCGACGTGCCCACCGTCGAGCTGCCCAGCAGGGAGTAAGTTAAACATCGTCACGAGAAGTACCACCCACCCTGCAAATGCGAGTGGGTTGATACTCATAGCAGCCGGCACATAGCCGAAAGCAAGCACCTGTAACATGGCGAATATCGCTGGCGTAAACAAAAGAGAGAGCCCCTCGTCGGGTTTTGACAACATCAGGCCAACGGCGGTGAGTGGGAGAGCCACGATGAAACCGAACAGCGGTCCAGTAGCCCCCATTTCGACCAGAGCCTCTTTCGTTGGGATTGGACTTTTGATACGGATAACCGCGCCTAGCGTGCCCAAAATTGTCGGTGCCGGGATAAAATATGGCAAGGTCGACTCAACCCCGTTTCGCCACGCCGCAATTTTGTGGCCGATTTCATGCGCTCCCAACATGAGCATTATCGCGACGGAGAACAAGGCAGCGTACAGGGTTCTGTCAAAAATCAAGAAGTAACCAGAAATCAAGAAGTAGCCAGCCAAGAAGGTCGTTAGGAAGGTTACACCCAAGAGGAGCAAATTTATGCTGATCCTCCCCCTGCCAACGCGAGGGTATCTCATCATCATCAACCTGAGCTCGCCCTCACGTTTGCGCATCGCGGGCAGATAGCCCTTCTGCTTGGCGGCGTCTAACAAGGAACGGAATGATTGTTTCGGGTTGCGCGCGGTAGCCTCAAGTTCTACCCGGTCCTTCGAGGCGACGAAATCCGAAATATCGAAATGCTTCGTCACGAGTTCCAGCAGTTCTGCCAGCCATTCAGGGGGCTCCTTGGCAACAACTTTTAAGTCCTTGCCGCATTTGGGACACTCGTTTTGGGCGAGTTCACCTACCTCTAGCGCAGACATCCGATAGTCGGAGTATTCGCAGCTGAGACACTTGAACTTCGCGACCGGGAGTTTCTTCATTTCTGGTCTACCTCATCCTATATCTTTATCCATCTACTTCCATCGTCTTTTTTGTTGCTGTAATCTGCCCACCTGAAAGTTTTTTCCGGATTTTTAGTTAAATGCACTTCTCCCCAATTAAATTTGTATTAATTACAATAAACAGTTACTGTTGGGGGCACTTACAACAATTTTTTGGGAAGGTCATGGAGGCGAAGGATTTCGGGGGCTTGGTAGACAACCCACCTTCATCTATCCCTTGTAACCCCGCCACCGCTGATAGAGCTGGTGTTCGACTCCGAGCACGTCTAGAATTCGCCCGACGATGAAATCGACTAGGTCCGAGATTTTTTCTGGTTTGTGATAAAATGCGGGGGAGGCTGGCAAAATAATCGCCCCAGCGCGCCGAAGCTTAGCCATATTTTCGAGGTGGATTAAATTGAACGGCGTCTCCCGCGGCACGAGCACGAGGGGGCGGTTTTGTTTTAGCGTGACATCGGCCGCTCGCGAGATGAGGTCAGCCGTCACCCCGCTTGCTATCGCCCCAAGAGTCTTCATGCTGCAGGGGGCGATTACCATTCCGTCCGTGCGATAAGAGCCGCTGGCAGAAGGAGCTGCTAAATCTTCACACGAGTAGCTCCGCGTCGCCAACTCTTGAAGTTCTTCGACACTTTTTTCTAGCTCGAGTTTCACAATAATTTTAGCTGCTTTCGAAACGATGAGATCAACCTCGATTCCCAGCTGGTGGCAGATTTCAAGCAGTCTCACGCCATAGACCGTACCGCTAGATCCCGTAATGGCAACGATTAGATGCATGGGTCTCCCAACCGTGTTCTCTTGAAGGGACAAGGTTTTAAGCAATTTCCTTCACTTTGGCGACAACGGCATCCCCGACTTCGGAGGTGTTGGATTTGCCGCCCAAGTCATAGGTTCTGACCTTGCCTTCCTTTAGTACATCAATAACTGCTCGCTCGACTTTATCCGCTATCCCCTCTTCTCCCAAGTGTTCGAGCATCATCTGCCCGGCCAAAATTGTAGCAAGCGGGTTGGCGACGTTTTTTCCTGCGTGCTTGGGTGCAGAACCGTGGATGGGCTCAAACATGCTTACCCCTTCGGGGTTGATGTTGCCCCCTGGAGCGAGCCCCAAGCCACCCTGGATCATGGCCCCCAAGTCTGTGATTATATCGCCGAACATGTTGGGTGTGACAACAACTTGGTACCACTCCGGATTTTTTATAAACCACATTGTGACCGCATCAACAAATGCAAACTCGGTCTCAATTTCAGAATATTCTTTTGCTACCTGCTCGAAGACCTCACGCCAGAGGCTATAGACGTGTGTTAAAACGTTGGCCTTGTCAACTGAAGTTACACGTTTTTTGCCTTTCTTGCAGGCAAGCTCGAATGCATAGCGGATAGCTCGCTCCGTCCCCTTGCGGCTTACCACGCCTATCTGATACGCTATCTCATCTCGGTCAACATCGATATCTAGGCCAAATTTCACTCGATAGATTGAGCGAAGCACCTCAAGCTTAGCTCTCGATTTGCCTTTCGCACGTCCGCCTATTCCAACGTAGAAATCCTCAGTATTCTCGCGCACCACATAAAAATTGACGTGCTCGGGCCCTTTGTTCTTGAGTGGACATGGTACACTTGGATAAAGCTTGATGGGACGGAGGTTGATGTACTGCTCAAAGTAAAAGCGAAGCTTCAGCAAAATACCCTGCTCGAGCACACCTGTCTGCACTCGGGGGTCACCTAGAGCGCCGAGATATATGGCGTCCATTTTTGAAAGCTTTTTTAGCCCGTCCTCCGACACGAGTTCCCCCGTCTTAAGGTAGTGCTCGGCACCGTAGGGGAACTCTACGAACTCAAGCTTTAAGCCCGATTTCGCCTCGGCTGCGGCGTTCAGTACTTTCATCCCTTCACTAATTACCTCGGGACCTATGCCATCACCGGGAATTACAGCAATTTTGTATTTCATACAACCACCTCGTTGAAGCAATTATTTTTATTCGCCCGTCCACTTAAGCTTAGACGTTTGAGGCGATGTGATGGATTCGACACAACAATTCAAGTTAAATAATACATTCGCGTATATCGCGGCAATCGTGCTTATCGCCTGTTTCGTCTTGGTTTTCGCATTCAACATCTTACCAAATCTTCCAAAGTACCCAAAACAACCAGATGAGTGGCGCTGGTACGCCATATCATGGAACCTCGGAGGCCCGCTGATGTTCATTATCATCTTTCGCATCCACACGCTACGTGTGCTTGGGGATATTATTCGAAAAGGGCGAGCGGCACTGGGCGTGACGCTATGGGTGAAATTTTGGTTTGGGGCAGCCTTGTTTTTCGGTCTGGCGACGTTGCCATTCGTGTTTCAAAATTATGTCGTTTACGGCGCGACGTCAATTTTTGCGAATGCGGGGGCCGCGCTTGTGATTTTCGCATGGCTTTCTTTGATCGCATCTTCCATCGCTCTCCTGCGGATCAGGTGCTCAAAAGCTATGCTGCTTGCAGTCGAAAATGCGAGGGAAGTGCATCGAGTCTTACTCGCGCCCGCTTCCATCATTTTCTTCATTTTCACTGGGCTCTCATCTATTACAATCTTGTTTCCGTAACCGCAGATCAGGCTTTAAAGCAATTTGATCAGCGTTTAAGGGTCTGCTTCAAATGAGGAAGCAGACCTCCAGCTTGGATTATTTTAAGAACGAAATTAGGCAGTAGGTCTGCTTTGAATACCTTGCCAGTCTTTAGATTACGTACCACGCCCTCTTGAAAGTCGACTTTTGCCGTGTCACCTGACTTGAAACCCTCGTGCACACCGGGGCAGGTCAACACAGTCAAACCTCGATTGATTGAGTTGCGATAAAAAATCCGAGCGAACGATTCGGCCACTACTGCCGAAATACCCGCAGCCTTTAATGCGATTGGTGCCTCTTCCCTGCTGGAACCACACCCAAAGTTCCGCCCAGCAATGATAACATCGCCCTTGGCCACTTTAGACGCGAAACTTGAATCAATATTTTCCATAACATGCGAAGCCAGCCAAGTTGAATCATGGGTTGCCTCAAACTTCGGCATGTAGCGACCAGCGATTATGTCGTCTGTACTTATGTTGTTGTTAAACACCCAAACGCGCGCCATCATACATCCCTCGGGTCAGTTATTACTCCTCTTATTGCAGAAGCGGCAACCGTCGCTGGTGAAGCCAAGTAAACTTTCGACTCTGGACTACCCTGTCTTCCACGGAAATTTCTATTTGATGCGGATATGCAAACCTCGCCAGGGCCCAGAACTCCAACATGGGCGCCCATGCAGGCCGCACAACAGGGTGCCTCAACCAGCGCTCCTGCTTCCACAAGTATTTTGATGAGGCCTTCATCAAGCGCTTTTCGATAGATATCTCTAGAAGCAGGGGATACTATTAACCTAACGCGCCTGCTGACCTTTTTGCCCATTAGAACCGCGGCCGCAGCCTCTAAATCTTCCATCCTCCCATTCGTACAACTGCCTAAAAATGCCTGATCGATCTCGATTTTTCCCACTTCAGCAATCGGCTTTACATTATCCACGCTGTGAGGAC
>Ga0224501_10001092_pt1 | contig 20783 bp, 12 predicted proteins | sample SF_Oct11_sed_USG_4_FD_169105 | JGI IMG/M metagenome (GOLD analysis project Ga0224501, IMG submission 169105) | Sediment microbial communities from San Francisco Bay, California, United States - SF_Oct11_sed_USGS_8_1 | ecosystem: Environmental > Aquatic > Marine > Sediment | place: USA...
CCCGCCGAAACACTCCTCTTTCCTGCCCACATCGTCTCCGATATCCTCAAATCCACCGGGCCCCCAGCGCGCTCGGCACCCCCGTAGCCTTGCGGACTTTCGCGGCAGAACGTTGGGGATCACGACAACAGTTACCAAACGACGGGCATGCCGCTCGAAGCGACCGCGACCGCGCATTACCTCCGACACATCCCCGAGCGCGCGGATGCAAAGCGTTCCGCACCGGGCTCTGGCCACCGAAGTCGCGCCGCCGTGCGTCGCGATTCGAAAACGAGCTGCCTACCAGGTGGTATAGCCGTAACAAGCTACAAGCTCGATCTCGAATATCCCAATCCTGGTGACGTAGATCAGCCCGTGCCGGATCGTTGACGCTTTCTAGCTTGACGCGCGACCCGTCCAGAGGTAACGGTATCAGCAGTTCGAAATCTCGATGCGCGTACCGGGACCGGGGCGGACCGGCGGAGTCCACGTGTCTGAGGCCTAGAGACTACATCGCACGCGCTCGATTCCAGGGCGTCGTGTTCTGAGACCCTGTTTCGTCCTGTCGACGCATCGATCCAAGGTGGCCGAGTGACGCCGCTGAGGAAGAACGTAACCAAGCGGTACCCCAAAGTGCTCGCACGCGGGTGTGCTTCAAGACAGAACTAGCCCGCTTACCCACTCGAGCGATTAGGCCAACTGTAGCACCACCGACGACCGCGACTAACAAGCGGCGGCTCAGAGCCGACTACCGGATACGCACCACGGGGCTGCGGCAAGCTTTCCCAGGCACACACTGCGCGAAGCACGAGGACCACGATGAGCAACAAACCCCATTTCGCCACCGAACGAGTCGCGAATTTCCTTGCTGTTCTTGGAGTGTTGGCCTCCACAGGCGTACTGACGGCGAACTTGGCAGCGCAATCGTCCGACACATCCCGGCTTGTGAACGATGAGCTTCGCTACATGCGGGAAACGCTGGACAGCTCACTCGGGGCCCTTCGGGTAGCTGTTCAAGGTTATGAACAGCTGCCGAGTGAGATTGAGCAAAATCTCGTTGAGGCAGAAAGACTGGCGCAGGAATTCCATCGCAACGTCCGGCTCAAGAACCTGGAACTTGCGCGCCGTGCATACCAGCAGGCGAGACGCGCCCTCTCTCGGATAGCGAACTGGCTAACCATTCAAGAGGATACGGAACAAACTTCCCGCTTGTCGCCAGCTCAACGCCTCCCTAGACGACTTGAGCGCATGTCCGCGCGTCTCGACAAACTTGTGCGCGCGGTAGGCGATAGGACCTTTGCCGACGACGTCGCTATCGCCAGGAAATTCGCACTAGAGGCCAACACAGCAATCTCCGCAGGTGATACCGAGAACGCCACACTGGCACTAGAACGCCTGCGCGACCAAATCTTGCGTATTCAAGAAGCCTATAGCGACACGCGGGTTCCGCCGACTGGATCGGCGTCTGAATGATGAAACCTCGTTGCGAACTATCAAGGCCTGGCCAAGAAATAGGAGCTGGGTCCCTGTCATGGTGCGGATCCGTCCACCTGATCACTCAATGCTAGTGCGCTGTGAACGCCGGACTACCGTTTGCTCTTTCTAGAGGCCGCCGCGATGCTTGAAGCGTCTTTGCAATGTGGAGCCTGCCAGACGCAGAGGCCCTCGTTCGGATACCACAACTTAGTCGTCCATGGCGGGCCCAACACGAGCCCGGCAATTTCTTTGTCACTGAGCCAACTGAAATCAGGTATTTCTGATGCTCAACCTTGCTAGATACGCTTCGCCGATTCTCGCCGTCCCAGTGCTGGTTGGTCTGGTCCTCCTCCAACCAAGGGCCGCAGTGGCTCAAGTCGCTAGCGTAGCCCTGGAGCCAGTTTCCGATGCAACGGTACGGTCTCTCGTACCAACTGGTAACGACGGATACTCTGAAATCGTCGCCGTGAGTTCCTCGTGGCTTTCGGGTCACGAGCGAAGCTTGCTGATGTTCAACCAGGCGGAGGTGGGCGCGGCGCTATCCGGCAACGAGCTGCTTTCCGCAACCCTCGAGTTCACCGTGGCTAGCGTCGGCGTAAGCTGGTTCGGCGGAAGAATCGCAGCGCACCGGATGCTCATGCCATGGACAGAAGGCGGCGCAACCTGGGTATGCGCAGATGAAGGCTTCCTCAGCTACTGCGCACCCGAAGACGAGTGGGGAATGGACTGGTTCAGCTGGGACCCCGACCCCTACGAGCACGCGGCCACTGCTGAAGCGCAGGTCGTCGCCGCAAGTGGTGACACAGTTTCTTTAGACGTGACCGTTGATGTGCAGGCCTTCATGGATGGCCTTGCCCAGAATCAAGGTTGGGCCATTGTTGGCACCGATGACCCACTTGCCGGGGAATGGGTACAATTCTTTGCTCGCGAAGCAGCTGTACCCCCACGCCTCATTCTGACATACAAATTACCCCCACCGCCGCCGGTATCTTCCGAAGTCGTCGACCTTACCGTCACCGCGACCGCTGATACCTTCGTATCAGAACTCTTTCCGGATTGGGTGCGGGAGGGAGGAACTCGCCTGAAAGCGAATTCAGACGAGGCGCTTTTCACGAAACACGCACTCGTGCAGTTCGCGGACAGTGAAATTGCGAACGAAATGGCCGCGACAGGGGTCAGCTTTGATACACATGACCTCGTGTCGGCGACTCTGTCCATGACCGTGAAGGACGGTTGGCCTGTCTCAGATCCTGGCCGCACAGTAGACGTACATCGAATGGTAACTCCCTGGATTGCTGACCGAGCAACATGGCACTGTGCATCGGACGCCAATCGCTACAATTGGAGTTCCGACTGTACGGGCACTGATGAGTGGGACTTTCTTGCTCCTGACCCGCTCCTACGGCCGTACGATCCGATACCAACGGCCAGTCAGCCGACAGCACTAGACTATTCTGGTGAGATGCGATTCGACTTGACCCGAGACATGGCAGAGATCCTAGCGGGCAATGCGGCAAATGAAGGCTGGCTCATTCTGAAGCCCGATTCCCCCTGGTTGGGCTTCATCAGCTTCCTCTCAATAGAGGGCGGCAATCCACCCCTCCTTGAACTCACCTTCGCAGCGCGCAACTGCTCTGCCACCGACCCCTGCGAAACCGGGCCAGTTATCTGCCGTGACAACATAGAATGCATTGGTGAGTGTCGGGATGACGTGGCGTGGAGATACAACGTCTCTCTCTTTACCGGCGAAGGGGTCTGTTGGGATGACCCTGGCATCGGCTGCAATGACATCGATTCACCACTATACGAATGCGGCTACAGTGGTGCGCGATGTGGTGATTGCCCACAATGCGAGTTCTGCAGCGATTGCCCCTGTGGGACTAACGAGCCCTGCGTTCCGGACGCCCCGATGTGTGCCAACTACCACGAATGCGTAGACGGCACCTGTCGAGACGACGAATGCACAAACCCTCGCTCCGCACTATACGAGTGCGGAACATCGACATCCCGCTGTGGAGACACATGTCCGGCTTGTAGCCCGGATTGCGCCGGCAAGGCCTGTGGCTATGATGGTTGCTACGGGCGATGCGGTGACGGGATTTGTGCCGACGGAGAACGCGGGTGCATGAGTCACGCCGATTGCGCGGATGGACTCGCTTGCATCATCGAGAGCGACGGACTCGGGACCTGCCGACCGAAGGAGTGCGAGTCGGTTGCGCAAAACCCATGCGCGGATCCCGCGAACGCCGGGAAGCTGACGAGCTGTGGCACCTGCCCCGCATGCACACCTGAGTGCGACGGAAGGACCTGCGGACCGGACCCGGTCTGCGGAAGCAGCTGCGGCCCGACACCACCGGGGTTCTACTGCTCGTCGGGCCAGCTTGCCGCCGTGTTGGGCGAGAGAATCGTTGACCGCGCCGCTTATTTCACCGAAGACGGTGACTCGGTGCCCGGGACCCTGCCCGGCGGGCTCGCCGTTGCAGCCGATGGCCGACCCAAATACTCCGTGCCGCTCCAGGTGCCGCCGGGACGTGGAGGCATTCAACCCTTGCTCAGCCTTTCCTATAGCGGAGGCGACCAAGACGGATACCTGGGCATCGGCTGGGGGGTAAGTGGCTTGGCGGCGATCCAGCGGTGCAAAAAGACGTTTTCACAGGATGGGAATACCGCTGTCGTGACCTATACGGATTCCGACAGCTTCTGTCTCGATGGCGCGAAGCTAGTCCTGGAACAGTCGACTGATACCTACGGTGCAGACGGGGTCGCATACCGAACGGAACTCGAGAGCTTCACACGAGTCATCTCGCATAGCGCGGGAGGAGAGCCGTCCTCCTTTACCGCCTATACGCGTGACGGCCGAATCTTGACATTCGACCTGCGGGTCGGAGGCGGATTGCCATTGGGCGATGAAAAGATCAGGCCCGCCAATACGACAAATCCGCTGGGGGCCCTGTCCCGAACACAGACCTGGGCGTTGACACGCGTGGAAGATCGACTCGGCAACTCGATGGATATCGAGTACTGGAACCCATCCTCGTGTCCCGATCGGATGGAGGTGTTTGGCACCTCATTCAGACCCGCTTGCGATGTGCTTGGAGGAAAAGCGCGCGAGTACTATCCAAAGCGCATTACCTACACCAATCACAAAGACAAGCCCGGAGATCGATTTGTTGAGTTTCACTACCGGGAACGTGTTCCGCTGGCAATGCTCGAGTCGCATCGCTACGGCGTGCGCTACGAGAAATCACAGCTCCTCGAGCGAATCACGGCCGGGGTGTTGTCTAGTGACTTCGATGGCGGTCCGGATTTCAGCTACGAACTTGTATACGACGAACCCCGGGACTTCCACCGTCGTTACGCCCTAAGCTCGTTTGAGCACCTCCACGAGCAAACGCTGCTCACCTCGATTCAGCAGTGTGCGCGCAAGGGACTGCGTTCAACAGCAGGCCTCGCGTGCAAGCCTCCGACCATATTCGAATACGAACGAGTGGAGCCCGGATTCGAGAACGCGTTGGCACAAGACGTGACGGCGATTCCGGATTACGACCAAGCAGACCTCGCATTTTTCGGCCGTCCACTTGTCCTTGATCTCGATGGGAACGGGCAGCAAGATATTCTCTATTCCGAATGCTCAGTCCCGGATCAGGAGCCATGTGTTGATGCACAGTGGTCGATGATTCTTAACGGCGAGTCCGTAGGCGACACCTACTATCTGGACCGGAATCGCATGGTCGTATCCGGCGAAATCACCCAGCCGAACCCAAGCGGTCGCGGAAGCCAGCGCATTGAGCTACACGCACCTGCCTCAGCCATCGTAGTCGACTGGGACCTCGATGGGCGTGATGAAGTCCTCGAAATTGATGAGCGCTTCCGCAAAGGGCTGAACGGTAGTGGCGAAATTCGGGTTTGGAGCCTTGACACCGAAAGCACCCTGCGAGTTCGGGATATCGGCCTGTTCTATGACGACGAGAACGCGAAGAAACTATTCGTCCTCGACCTGAATGGCGACCGAATCAAGGATCTCCTGGTCTGCTCTTCTGAAACCACCAAGAGCTTTAGGCAGCCCTTGCCCATCCGGCGCAACTATTGGACTGCGCGCCTAGGCGCCCCCGGCACCTTCGGTGCTCCGCAAGAGGTCGCGTCGGATGGACCACCTTGTGATGGTGCGACGGTTGCGGACCTCAATGGGGACGGTCGAGACGAACTCTTGCTGAATTCCACGGAGCACGTCTACATCCCAGGCCCGGGCGCCTTCGACGAGGGCGGTGAGAACCGAATACAGAGAACTAGCGACGTCTTCTTTCCTCTCAGCAATCGTATCGAGCAAGACGCCGTTGAGGCTCGTGATAGATTCCGAACGCGCCTGGTTCTCGACGTCAGTGGTGACGGCCTGCCCGATATCGTAGACTTCGCCGCAGCAGAATCCTCGTCCATTCCAGGCGCGCTTGAAACAGAGGTCTGGCTCAATTCTGGAGCCGGGTTCGTGACTCAGGGGCCAAAACCTGTGATGGCATTGGTTACGACGGAGTTTCCGAGCCTCGGTGCTCTCAGTGCGGCCGTCCCGTACGACGAGAATCACGATGGGCGTCTCGACCTTCTCGTTCAAAATGAACTCGAGGAATGGCTGCTGCTACGCTCCAACGGCCAGACGTTCTCGGCCATGCCACTACCGGCAGACCTCGCCGCCGCGAGCCCCGCATACCACCTGGTCATGGACGTAGACCATGACGGTGTTCCAGATCTGCGTCGCCGGGCAAGCGCTTGGATAAAACAGGGGCCTCTTCGCACTAGATTGAAGGCAGCAACAGACGGTTTGCTAGCTCGAACCGAGGTCTACTACGCCTCACTCACCGAAGACGCTCGTGATCCAGACTCGGGCGAAGTTCCACCCGGCTTGCCGTCAGATTTCCCCGTGGAGCACCTTCCGCTGATTCCCTACGTTCATGGGGTCAACACCACTGAAGCAACCGAATGTGGATATCCTTGCTATCCGAGACATCCGGCGGGGGCCGTCGTACGCGCCATTGGCTACTGGGACAAACCCGCGGGTTCCGCGAATCCCGTCAGGTACGAGGTACATTCCTACGGGCGATCCGCTGTCGACCTTCAGGGGCGAGGCTTCCTGGGATTTGGCGTGCGCCTCATCAAGGACACCGCTCTGTCGGACCTCGCCGCCGCTTTCGGGGGGAATCAGGCGCGGCTGATGCTGTCCGACAATTTCGTATACGATGCGGCAACCAAGCAATATCCCTTCGTGGGAAGGTACAATTTCCGAGCCGATCTTACGATGACCGGTGCGGGAAGGTGGCGGATCGACGAAAGGACCACCGACTATGAGACCCGCCTCACCACACCGTCCTCGCTCTTCGTATACGCGAGCACGGTAACCACTTCGACTCGGGAGCAGGACCCACCCCTGAGTACACCTTCATCCAACTATCTGGCTTACGTACAACGGTCCTTCGACTATGACGACTATGGGAACCAAACCGGAGCGATTGCTGTTTGGAACGATGTGCATGACGGCAAGGTAGTCGATGCTGAGATTGCCTCGACGCTCTATCATACGACGACAGAATACATCGATCGCTGGCTGATCAGTCTGCCGGACAGCAAGCAAGTCGGAGCACTGCGGCAGCGCGACACCGGTTCTCCCCTAAGTGCTGTGACGCAGGTCTATGATTTCAAATACGCCGAAGAGTTGCCTCTCGGAGCGGTGTCAGATGAACTGAAGTACACCGGGTTACCGGTCGAAGTGGAGCGTGACCCGGGCACCTCGCATTCCCTGACGACACAAATGGACTACAACGCCTTCGGCAACGTCATCGAGATCGGTCTGAACGGCACCACCATTGACGGCGTCCTAACGAGATCCCAGCGCGTTCAGTATGATGCGGTCGAAATGTTCCCGAGGTTCGTGACGGATGTGTATGGCAACGATGTAGAGTATGAGTTCGATCAGGCTCTAGGGGCTGCGCTACACACCAAGCAAGAAGTCCGCGAAGGTGTCTTCGCAGTCATCTCTGCTCTGCCTGACGGCTTTGGCCGGCCTAGGCGAACCATTGGTGCCGATGACGTCGTCGAACGGGTAGACTATGCTGGCCGTGGCGCAGAGGGCGGTATACAGGTACGAACCGCGCGCGACGGCGCTCCGGCCCGTTCCGTCGCATATGACGTCCTGGGTCGTTCTGTCGTAGAACAAAGGGAAGGATTGCGCCGAGAACTCACAACGCTTTTCGACTATCACCCATCGGGATTTCTTTCTCGCAGGAGCCGACCCCACGACACAAGTTCGGCAGCAGATCCGAACTTCACCGACTTCACGTACGACGCGCTCGGTCGCCTGCTCGAAGCGAAGCCTTCGGATGGTCGCATTTGGGAGACCTGTTACAGGGACAATGCCGTCTGCAGCCACAGTCCACGTGGCTTTGGCAAGTGCTCAGTCTTCAACGAGCGCGGCGAAATGGTGCATGGCGTCGACCCCGGAAGCGGCGACGTGTCGCTCTCCTGTGAAACTGTGCTCGGTGAGGTAATCGAAGACTACCCATCGGAATCGGCACCGGTAGCTATGCCTCGGCGCACGGCAGTCTCGCACGAACACGGCGCATTTGGGCATCTCGAGCGCATTGTGGATCCGGTAGCAAACGTTACCGCCTACGACTACGACGCTTACGGCCGTGTCTTGTCAGTCGACGACCCAAATGCCGGAACCTGGAACTACTCGCGCAACGCCTTCGGAGAGGTCGAAACGGCCCTATCCCCCGATATGGTGCAATCGAACTTTCACTACGATCTGCTAGGTCGCATGGTGCAACGCGAAGACCTAGAGGGAACCGAGCCACCTGAAATTTCGACGTACGTGTACGATGGACTCCTGTCCACAGTCATCTACCAAGGAAAGCTGGTTGCCGCGCAGTCACCCGACGGCAGCATGACAGTCTTCAACTACGATGACGCCGGACGAGAGGTGGAGGCGCGTCGCAGCATTGTGGGTGCAGAAAGTACAGAAATTCTGGCTCGGTTTACGGACTACGACGGTTTTGGGCGACCTTCGATGGTGAGCTATGAGAGCGCCAATGCTGTCGAACGCCTAGCGTCGCGATACCACTATCATCGTGGTCATGTTGAAAAGATCGGCATTCCCGATAAGACAGCGACGGGTAACCCCGCCTTGGACGACATCGTCTGGGACGCGACCGACACCGACCCCTATGGTCAGCTTGAAGCGATTTCCCTTGGCAATGGACTGACAGACGAACGGGAATACTGGCCAAACACCGGGCAGCTGAAGAGCATGTCTGTAGGCCTCACAGCCTCCACCGCGCTTCAGGCACTTTCCTATACCTACGATGACAACGACAACTTGGAGCGGAGGGATGATGTCGTCAACAACGAAGCGACCGTGTATGTCTACGACGAGCAGGACCGTCTCGAACTGGCGACCTCAACCACGAATGATAGTTCCGGCACACGAGTACGTCGGTTCGAAGAGAGCTTTACCTATGATGCCTTAGGCAACATCGATAGCAGAGGCCGCAGCGAAGAGGACTTCGTCAACGTTGTTACCGACGGGTTCCTATGGAGCTATTCCGTCGGAACCGACGGTCGACGCCCTTCTCAGGTCGCTTCGGTCTCGGACGGGGGAACTGAACAAACGTACGAGTACGATTCCGCCGGTCGATTGAAGCTCCGCACGGGGATTCTCCAGGGCGACCTTGAAATCCTCTACAATCGGCGCGGCATGCCCTTCCTGATGGGGAAGGACCTGGACACCTCTCTGGGCCGAGAGGAGGCGACTCACGTTGCATATGATGCCTTCCAACAGCGAGTTCGGAAGAAGATGGCAACCAGTGAGGTCTTCTACATGGACGAAAGCTACACCCGTGAGATGGCTGCAGGTAGTGGAGAGTTTTCGGAACGCCTGGTCGTCTTTGCGGGGGCAGGGCCGGTAGTTGAAATCGAAAGGAGCGCGTCGGGTAGTGACAGCGACGCGACAACCTACCTCCACAGCGACCACCTCGGTTCGATTACGGCCGTAACAGACAAAGACGGAAACCTTGTTGAGCGTCGAAGCTACGACGCCTTCGGGGGGCGTCGAGATGCGTCGGACCCGAACCCGTACGGTACCCGCTATGGCTACACAGCCCATGAGTTCGATGAAGCCCCGGGTCTCGTCAATATGAAGGCACGAATGTACGATGCGGCGCTTGGGCGATTCCTGATGCCGGATCCGATCGTTGCGGACCCGTCCTCGGTTCAAGGCGTGAACCCGTACAGCTATGTGAACAATCGGCCGCTGCGCTTCGTGGATCCCACCGGCCGTGAACCCTGTGATGGTGGGCCGTGCGCTGGTCAGGATACTGGCTGGGGAGGTGACGGATTCGACGACGGTGGAGGACCACCGGGACAATGCGGCTGGGAATGTACAAAGGCAGCCATCAAGAATGCAGCCAGGAAGGCACAAGAAGGCTTCCACGATGCCGGGGATTTTCTCGAAGAGAACGTCGGACAGCCTTTCGACGATGCTGTAGATGCGGTTGCAGATTTCTTTACGGGCGGCTGGGAGCGCGGGGGGGGATCAGAACAGCCGCCACGGACACAACGAGCTGCGAGCCGCGGCACGCAGGCGCCGGTTGAGACGTCCACGTCGTTGTCAATGAATGAATTTGGCGAAATTTTTGTAGATGGCCAGATCGACCTGACCCTGACACGCGCCATTCAGGCCAGGCTCGGTTGGCCGCTGACACAGGTGTCCGGAGATGAACTTGTACACAACTTCACCATGGCAGTGATGCCAATGGGCCTTAAGGTCCCACTGGCTCCGTTGGCCTCAAGGGCGGGAGGAAAACTACCGAGGTATCACGGGCCGAAGCCAAAGCATCACGTGAACCCGGCGCACGATCCGAAGTCTCCTCATTTCAACCCTCGCAAGACGCCACAGCCTGCCGACGCTGCGGATGTCTATCGAAACGCGGTTCCCGATGATCCGGTCAGTCCGCGCAACTGGTTCGGAACGAATGCCGACGGTACGATTTATCGTTTCTCCGGATCAGGAGACCAGCGCCACTTCAGCGGAATGGAGGGAGTCGGGGACGGTATCCGGAACATCACTGACTACGCCCTGCAGCGGCTGGGGCGAAAATGAGCATGCTCTTCGGCGACCCTGCTCAGTTTGCGGTCGAGGCGGACTTCACTGGTCGGGAAGGCGAGTGGCGCTTCGGTAGATTTCGTCTGTTGGTGCACGGGGCTGAGTACGGTGACTTCGGCGACACCGTCGACCTCGCGTCGAGTTGTCAGTGGGGGCGGACGTTCCTTGAGCATTCCAAGGAACGGACACGATCGGACCTGGACCAGAGAAGCGCCAGTGCAGTTTATGATGAGCTCGTCGGCCGCTTCATGAACGGTCGGGGAGATGGCGACCCCTTTGACCGCGATACCTTCCTCTTCGACGACATCGGGGATTCGTCCCTGCGAGACAAAACTACCGTTCTTGTAGTCCGTCGGGCTGACGGGCATGACAGGGTGATCTTGCGGGACCTTTCGTCGGAGCAAGTGCAGGAGGTCATCGTGCCGCCTTGGACTTGTGACCGGGTGGTGAGGGCCTTCTGCGATTGGATCGATGCGCTTGTTGGCTCTCCTGGGCCTTCTACCTAGCTCGAACGCTATGAAGGCCGACAGAACCGGTCGTTAAAGACGGCGGCTAAGGGTCGCGACATTTACCCCACAATGTCTGAGGAATTTGGCGCGGCTCGGGCCCCCCGTTTTTGTCGCGGCCCAGCAGGGCCTTGAGCTTGCGCTCGATGGTGCGCTTGGAGACCTGGTGACGGCGAGCGACGGCGCCGGCCGAGCGATCCCTCCGATGCGCGGGAAAAAAACCCGAATCTCGGACAACTCTTAGTTTGCGATTTTGCGATGCCCTCCTGGCCTGAGCCTTCATTCGGCGGCAATTTTCCTCCGGGCGCAGGACTCCGCCCCCAACGGCCCAATTTTGCCAGATTCCCCGTGCTGCAGACGCACCAATGCGCCGCGAGAGCCGGATCTCGCGACGCATGCCCCCATGGGGCTATGTGTCGTGATCCCCAACGTTCTGCCGCGAAAGTCCGCAAGGCTACGGGGGTGCCGAGCGCGCTGGGGGCCCGGTGGATTTGAGGATATCGGAGACGATGTGGGCAGGAAAGAGGAGTGTTTCGGCGGGGGCTGGGAGTGTCAGGAGTAGGGTCAAGGTGGGTCGGAAATTGGAAATTGGCGACCTGACAGGTCCTTCTGATCCAGAATCGGATCGGCGAGGCCGTCTCCGTCGAAGCGCACGAACTGAACGGTACTGCTCGGAAACCAGGCGGACGGGTCTCGGCCGAGCAGGAGCACGGCCGCGGCGTTGGGGTCGCCCGTCGGGGCCAAGAGGTGGAGCGCCGCGAGCTGCCGCTCGATGGGACGCTCGTTCTCCTCGAGAACCTCGGGGCTCACCGCGGCCGGCAAGTAGGTGGACCGGAAGAACTCCAGGTCGAGATCCTCCGGGGTCGCGCCTCGGACGGGGGACTGATCGAACGCGAGGTCACCGGCCTGGCGCTTCTCGACGAGGATGCGCTCCTCATCACGGCTGGCGATTCCGCGCCGTGGGCCGACGCGAATCCAGACCCGCCCTTCGAACCGCACCGGAGTGTCCGGCGAGGGGGTCACGACGATCACCGCCATCTCGACACCGGCGATCTCGACCTTTCGTACGTGCACGACGGGCAGCGGGAGGATCTTGCCGTCGCTGCGTAGCGCGCCGAGGTTGAGGAGCAGCTCGTCCGTCACGGCGGCCCCGCTCGGGGTGCCGTCGTCCCGCATGCCGATGATGACGATCCCGGGGGCCCGGTTGTCCGGTAGGTCGTTGGCGAATGCACAAACGGCCTGCGCGACGCGGTCCCGCACGGTTCGGGCGAACGATTCCTTCCGCTCTACCCGGTCGGACTCGAGGTCGAGTGCGAGCTGCTGGATTTCGTCGTCGGTCAGCATGGACGAAGCCTGTCATCGTTCGGGCGAGACATCCACATCACTGTACGCGCGGCAACGTCGGAGAGGGCGTTGGTGGCGCCGATGAGCGAGCCGGCCCCGGCGAGCTCCCACATGGCGTCGTTTGCGCTGAGGTCGTACAGGCGCTGGTGTCCGGCTCGATCGCCTCGGCGGAGCCTGCGCTCGCCTATTTCGCGCGAGCCCTCGCCCTCGTGCTGCAGGGACTGCGCGGCGCGGGCGCAAAGGGCGAAGCGAGCGTGCTGGAGAACGAACGCGCGGTACTGCTGCTTCAGGTGTGGTTTGCGGGCATGGTCAGCTGGCTTGGGGGCATGGTCGATCGCGCCGGCATCGTGACCCTGGTCGACATCGCAATCCGCCACGTGGCGCGCGAGTGAACGAAGCCCGACGTCCCGCCCGCAAGGCGCGGCAGTCGCGAGGCCCGCGGGCAAGGGACTCGCGGTTCCGGAGGGAGCGGTCAGGCGACCGACGAAGCCCGCCGTGCCGCCCGGCCAAACGTCCCCGGCACGTTTGGCCGGCTTGCCCCTGGGGCGACGGCGCAGCATGTCACGCGGCTGCAGGAGACCGTAGGAATCTTTAGGCATCCCCAGGTTGAGCCATGTCAGCACCGGATGCCAGGCTTCTTGCACCGCTGAGGCTTCAATCCCCGCGATTCCGCTGCCTTACAGCACGGCGATGAGGGATGCCGCGAGGGTTTGTACTGCACCCCTGGCGGCAAGTGCGCCGCCCAGGCTGCTGACGGCGAGGGCTGCGAATCAAAGCAGCCCTCGAGTTGTGTCGCTCCGCTGATCTGCATGACTTTGACCGATGGAGCCGTCTGCGGAAGCGGTGGCGGGCTGACCGTAGGAATCTTTAGGCATCCCCAGGTTGAGCCATGTCAGCACCGGATGCCAGGCTTCTTGCACCGCTGAGGCTCCAATCCCCGCGATTCCGCTGCCTTACAGCAGGCCCGGCACTATGCCTCCGACAGCCTTCCGGTGCGCACCCGCGGCAAGGTGCGCATCCGCAGGCTACTGCCCGAGAGCATGCCCGGCCTGGACATCGAGCGCATGGACTTCCCCGCCGGCAGTTCCATGACCGGCATTCCCCACACCGCCGGCACCCGCGAGTACCTGACCTGCGAACGCGGCAGCCTCGAGCTAACCGCCTCGGGAGAGCACTACACGCTGGCGCCGGGCGACGTGGTGGTCTTTCGCGGAGACCAAAAGCACGGCTACAGAAATCCTGGCCCGCGCGCCTGCGTCGCCTACAGCGTGATCGCCTTTGCACCCACCGCGGGTTGACGGCTCCGGGCCACAAGCAGGTAGTCTCACGCGCCGCCATGAGGGCTCGCTCAACCGCCGCGCAGCGACTTCGCCGGTCTCCGGCCAGGTCGCTGCTGATCGCCGCACTGGTAGTCGCTGGCCTGATGTGCCCACGGTTGGCCACGGCCCAGCGCGCCGCGTCCACACGCCCCCGCGGCCCCGCCCTCAGCTGGGTGCGGCTGGCCGGCGCCGAGAGCTGCATCAGCCCGGTGGAGATGGCGGAAAAGGTGGAAACGCGCCTCGGGCGTCGCGTGTTCGTGCCCGCGGCCGACGCCATCGTCTCCATCGAAGGCAATATCGGCACGGGCCCCGCAGGCGGCTTCAAGGCGGAGCTGCGCGTGAGCGATGCCAAGGGCACGATGTACGGCGTTCGCGCGCTGCCCCTGGTGCACGACGACTGCCGCAAGCTCGATGACATCATGGCGCTGATCATCGCGCTGACGTTGCATGACGGCGGTGGCAACGGAGGCGGCATTCCCTTGCCCGCGGACGTGCTGGCCGAACTCGATCGCCTCTTCGAGGGCGAGCCTGCGGTGCTCGATCCGACGAGCCTGCCGAAGTCCGAGTCGGCACCCGAACCGGCGAGCGAACCAGCGAGCGAACCGGCGCGCGAACCGGCGCGCGAACCGAGTTCGAAAGCACCACCCCTGCCCTGGCACCTACAGCTCGGGGTCGGACTCTCACTCAGCACGGGCTTGCAGCCATCGGTGAGCGTTGCCCCCCAGGCGCACCTGGGCTTCATGCTCGAAGGCGTCGGCAGCGCCGAGGTGGTCGGCGCACTCGGACTGGCCCAAACCGCCCACATCCGGGATCCGAGCGGTCCAGCCGCCGGGGACCTGGTGCTGCGCCCCTGGTCGCTTTTCGTGGAGCTGTGCGGACCCGAGTTGCGCCTCATCGAGCCGCTCAGCACCCGCGTCTGCGGCGATGCGGGCCTCGGCGTGATGGAGGCCGAAGCGATGGAGTTTCGGCAGGGCAGCGGCGACGCCACCGCCCGCTGGTTCGAGCTGGGTCCCGCCCTTTCCCTGCGGCTGCAGCCCAGCCGGCGCCTCGACTTCCGACTGGTGGTACGGCTTCCGATCCGGCCGCGGCCCCCGCGCTTCGAGTACGTGCGACTGGACGGGAACACGGAGCTCGCCTTCGAAGTCGAGAAGGTCGGTGTGGGCGTGGAACTCGCGGCCGGTGTTCGGCTGTTCTGAGCTGCCAGGACGTTTTTCGCGTTTTCTGACGCGGGTCGCTCACAACATCGGCGCCCTGGCGACACCATCCAATGGAGCCGCCACGCGCTTGCGGTCCAGCCTGCCGTGTTCTCTACTGCCACCATCGAGGTAGACGGGCCCTGTCGCCACTCGCCATCCCGGGTCCATGCCGGCATGACAGACTTCGAACAGCTGTTCCGCGAGCATGGCGCCTATGTGCTGCGGCTCTCGCGGCGGCTGGGGGTTCGACCCGCCGACGCCGAAGACGTGGCCCAGGAGGTCTTCCTGGTGGTGCATCAGGCCCTGTCGCGCTTCGAAGGTCGCTCCAGCCATCGCACCTGGATTTCGGGCATCTGCGTGCGCGTCGTCAGCAACTACCGGCGTAAGGCCCACCGCCGCCACGAGCAGGCGGGCGAGCCCCCGGTGGAGCCAGCCGAGCTGCGCGATCCCGAACGTGCCGCCATCGGCAGCTCGGGCCTGGCCCAGCTGGATGCGGCGCTTTCGAAGTTGAGCGAGCCGCAGCGCGCGAGCTTCGTGCTCTTCGAGATCGAGCAGCTGTCGGTGGTCGAGATCTCGGAGGCCCTGGGCTGCTCCAAGTTCACGACCTACGCGCGCCTGCAGGCGGCGCGGCGCGCGGTGCAAAAGGCTTTCGAGGCCGATGCCGTGTTGGAGGTGGCCGATGTTTGAGCCCAAGCGACTGGTCGAGCACGGCGCTCAGCCGGGCCTGCGCGACGCCCTCGAGCAGGCCCGCCGCGACGATCCCGACGCGGCGGCGCTGTCGGCTCTGGGCACGCGTATCGATGCCTCCCTCGGTGCGCAGCAGGGCGCAAACGCGCCAGCGCCCGACAGCTCCCTGGCGAGCCCGCCCTCGGCTAGCGCCGGCCTGGTCAAGACCGTGGCATGGCCGCTTTTGGTCGGCGCTGGCGTCGCCCTCGGCTACCTCGCCCTGCAAGCAGAGCCAGCCCCGCCACCGTCGCGGCCCGCTTCGCCCGTGCCGTCGATGGCCGCACCCGCGCCCCAGTCGCCGCCACCGGTCGAAACGCCGCGGCCGACCGTCGCGCCCACACCCACAATCGCCCCAGTGCCCACCACGGCACCCGAACCACGCCGCTTGCAACGCCGCCTCCGGTCCGAGCCGCCGCCCGCCGAGTCGGGCCACGCCGAGTCGGCGCCCCCCGAACCCGCAGCCCCAAGTTTCAACCCGGAGGCGGAACTCGAGCTGATGACCCGCGCCCAGCGCCTGGCCCGCTCGCAACCGGCCGCGGCCCTCGAGGTCCTGAGCCAGCACGAACGGGACTACCCGAGCGGTCTGCTCGCCCAGGAGCGCGATGCCCTGCGCATCGACTCGCTGACGCTGCTCGGCCGCCGCCAGCAGGCCCGTCGTCTTGCCCGCGACTTCGTGACCCACTACCCCAGCTCGCCCCAGCGCCCGCGCTTCGAAGCCCTTCTGGCGATGGAAAAATGAAGCGCTCCATCGCAACATTCGGCGCGACTCCACACCCAGTCAATAGAGGCCCGCAGGAGAGTCGCACCATGTTCGCTGCTTCGAAATCACGCACGTGGATCGGAATCTGGATGCTGGCGCTGTCGGCCTGTGGCAACGAGACCGCGTTGGTGGCCAGCAACTGCATGAGCGAGGGCGGCTGTCTGCGCGCGGAGCTGCGCGCCATCGACAAGGTCGACATCTTGCTGGTGATCGACGACTCGCTCTCGTTGGTCGAGGAATACGATGCTCTGCGGCGCGAGCTTCCGCGCTTGCTCAACTCGATCACCAAGGGCCAGGCCGAGGACACGGACTTTCCTCCGGTGGCGAGCGTGCACGTGGCGGTGGTCACAAGCGACATGGGCATCGGCCCCGAGGCTCCACTGTACACGGGCTGCAGCCCCGAGGGCGACGACGGCCTGTTCGTAAAAGCCGGTGAGCACGAGCTGACCTGCGAGACCGAATACAGCGCCTTCCTGGAATATTCGGGCGGCGGCGCCGCGCTGGCCACGGCCGATACCGTCAGCTGCTTGCCCCTGCTCGGCACCGAGGGCTGCGGCTTCGAGATGCCGCTGGAGGCTCTGCTCAAGGCGTTGTGGCCGAAAAGTGACCCCTCGGTGGAGTTTCGCAGCGGCACAGGGCACGGCGAGGATGCCAACGCCGGCTTCATTCGCTCCGACTCGCTGCTGGTGATCGTGGTGGTCACCGACGAGGACGACTGCTCGACCGACGACAGCCTGATCTTCCAACCGCCCGAAGCGCTCGACCCCGCCGATCCGGAGCAAGCGAAGCTCGGAAACCAGGGGCTGAATGTTCGCTGCCAGTTGAACCCCGAGAGGCTCTTTCCCATCGAGCGCTATGGCTTCGGCCTTGACCGGCTGCGCAGCGCCGCCGACGACGTGATCTTCGCCGTCATCGGCGGCATTCCACCGGAGCTGGTCTCCGACGCGGCCCGCGGCGCCTACGACTTCACCTCGGTCGCAGGCGCCCAAGCCTACTACGACGACATTCTTGCCGACGAGCGCATGGAGTACGCCATCGTGGATGGCGACGGTGTTCCGGGCCTGGCAGGCGCCCTACCCCGACCGGCTTGCCAGCGCGACGCCATCGGAGCTTCACCGCCCCGCCGCCTGATCGAAGTGGCACGCGGCTTCGGAGCGCGCGGCGTACTCGGCAGCATCTGCGATGAGGACTTCGGCAATCTGACGGGACAGCTGGTGCGCGCCTTGGGCGATCGCATCCAGGAGAGCACCCAGTAGCAACGCCTGGGACGGGCGCGGCGATGGGGCTTCGACAGTCGAGGGAGAGATAGGGACATGAGGATGGAAGCCTGGAAACCATGGGCCGTGAGGGCAGCGTGCGCGCTCGCGCTTTGTGGCTGCGTCGACGCCAACCAGCCAACCCTGGGCGCCGACGGAGTGGCGGTCGCCTGCGATCGCGACTGGGACTGCGCCGAACTCGGCTCCGGCTACCGTTGCGTACCCGATGCGGATCCGGCCCTGCGTGGCGAGTGCAGACCCAGCGAAGGCTCTGGCAGCGCAGGCGCGCCCGCCGGCCGCAGCGACGGCAGCGCCGGCAGCGCCGGTGTCGACGGAGCCACGGCCGTGGTGCCCGGCCCCGGCAGTGATCCCACAACGGACCTCGCGTGCAACGACATTCCCGAACCCTGCGCCTTCGTCCACGAGGGCTTCATCTATCCGCCGCCGCCAGCGCCCACCCGGCGCTTCCCCGAGGACGACGTCCCATGCACGCAGGAGCCCTGCCTGACCGAGATCGCAGCCGGCGGACGCCACACCTGCGCGCTGGCTGCGGACTACGTGCTGTGCTGGGGCGACAACAGCTACGGCCAGCTCGGCGACGGCACGACCTTGAATCACGAGGTGGCGGCGAACGTACCAGGCGCCCACGACAGCATGACCCACGTCGCCGCCGGCTCGCGTCACAGCTGCTCGTGGCACGCCCCAAGCGGCAACCTGCGCTGTTGGGGGGACAATCGCGCAGGTCAACTCGGAGTCGACGCCGTCGATCAAGCCAGCTCGCCCGTGGACGTCGAGGGATTGCAGGGAGCCGGCATCGATGCGATTTCGGCGGGCGAGTCCCATACCTGTGTCGTGGCCTACGGCTTCAGCGATGTCAGCAGCGTGGTCTATTGCTTCGGTGACAACAGCTACGGCCAGCTCGGCCACAGCGGTCCCGTCAGTCGCGGCACTGTGGTCCGGGTCAGTGACACTGAAAACGCGGTCGCCGTCGCCGCCGGCCGCGATCACACCTGCGCCCTCACGCCCAGCCGCGTCGTTTGCTGGGGGCGCAACGATCACGGTCAGCTCGGCGACGGCACCACCGTGGACAGCGCCCAGCCGGTGACCGTGGTCGGACTTCCGAGCCGCCTCAGCGGCTGGATCTCGGCGGGCGATGCCTTCACCTGCGCCCTGGCCGACGCTGGCGCCTATTGCTGGGGACGCGGCCCCCTGCCGGTCGAAGGGCAATGGCCCTATGAAGTGCTCGACACCGCGCCTCCAACGTTGGTCAGCCTGGGAAGCGGCTTCGACATCAGCGTCGGCGCCGAGCACACCTGCGCCGTGGTGGCTGGCGACGTGATGTGCTGGGGCTTCGGCGGCCACCGGGAGCAGTTCGGACAGCTCCCTGTGGCTCCCCGCGTCGGACTGCCCCTACCCGTGCTCGATCCGAGCGACGGCTTCTACGCCAAGCGCGTGTCCGCGGGTCTGATGCACACCTGTGCGATCGCCGGCGGCGACGCCATCTGCTGGGGTCAAAACAGCGCAGGCCAGCTCGGCCGCAGCTCCCAGTCCTTCGACCCCACGACCGAGATGCTCCCCCAGCGCTGGACGCGCCCCAACCTCGATGCCTGCGGCAGCGACCCACGCCTGCGCTGCGGCGACGGGGCGACCGGCTGCACGGCCCTCGGCAGCAGCAGCTTCACCTGCACCTGCGGCTCGGGCTACAGCGGCACCAACACCTACGAGTGCCAGGACGTGGACGAGTGCCTGGGTGGAGCCGAAAACGCATGTGGCACCGGCGCCATCGGCTGCACCAACACTGCGGGCAGCTACACATGCTCCTGCGACAGCGGATACGTGGGCAGCGGAAGCAAGGCTTGCGAAGACGTCAATGAATGCGCAGCCGGCGTCACCAGCGCCTGCGGCCCAGGGGGCACCGAGTGCATCAATACGACTGGAAGTTATGAGTGCCAGTGCCTGAGCGGATACCGGGGCCAGGGCAGCACGGCTTGCGTCGAAATCGACGAGTGCGAAAACGGCGCCGTGAGCGCCTGTGGCAGCGGCGCCACCGGCTGCACCAACACCGCGGGCAGCTACCAGTGCGCCTGCGGGGACGGCTACACCGGCAGCGGCTCCACCGCCTGCCAAGACGTGAACGAATGCAGCGGCGGTGCGGTGAGCGCCTGCGGCAGCGGCGCCATCGGCTGCGCCAACACCGCCGGCAGCTACGCGTGCACCTGCGACAGCGGATACGCCGGCACTGGCACCACCGCCTGCTCCGAAATCGACGAATGCGCAGCCGGCGCGGTCACCGCCTGCGGCAGCGGCGCCATCGGCTGCACCAACACTGCGGGCGGCTACCAGTGCGACTGCAGCAGCGGGTACGCCGGCACTGGTACCACCGCCTGCTCCGAAATCGACGAATGCGCAGCCGGCGCGGTCACCGCCTGCGGCAGCGGCGCCATCGGCTGCAGCAACACCGCCGGCAGCTACGCGTGCACCTGCGACAGCGGATACGCCGGAACCGGCACCACCGCCTGCACTCTGCTGCCACCGAGCAACCTCAGCTACGCGACCAACCCGGTCAGCTACACGGTGGGCATCGCCATCGCCGACAACTTGCCCAGCAGCGATGGCGGCCCGGCCACCAGCTATGCCGTGGATCCGGCACTACCCGATGGGCTGTCACTCGACACGGGCACCGGCGTCATCAGCGGCACGCCCACCACGGCCGCCGCAACTGCCGACCATGTGATCACGGCGACCAACGCGGCGGGCTCCACCAACGTCACGCTCAGCCTCGAGGTCGTGCCCGGCATCTAGAGCGCTTGGGCCTTCATGACATGAGCAAACGAGTCAAGTTTCCTCAACAGCAAACGCGTTCGGGGACGGTCCTCGTATCTACGGATTTTTGCTTCGCCGTACCATCCAAGATCGGAAGATACGAGGACCGTCCGCCGTGCTGTAGGGCGGCGGGATCGTGGGGGTTTGGGGCCTCAGCGGTGTAGGCAGCGTGGCATGCGGTGCCGATATGGCTGAAACTGGGGATGGCTAAAGATTCCTACGGTCCTGGCACGAGGCCACCGTCCACCGC
>Ga0224501_10001093_pt1 | contig 20777 bp, 20 predicted proteins | sample SF_Oct11_sed_USG_4_FD_169105 | JGI IMG/M metagenome (GOLD analysis project Ga0224501, IMG submission 169105) | Sediment microbial communities from San Francisco Bay, California, United States - SF_Oct11_sed_USGS_8_1 | ecosystem: Environmental > Aquatic > Marine > Sediment | place: USA...
ACCGCCAGACCAGGACCCGGAAACGGTTGCCTATGAACAATTTGTTTAGGCAGACCTAGTTCTTCTGCGACCTTTCTGACTTCATCCTTGTACAAGTCTTTCAACGGTTCAACGATGCCCTTGAACATGATCTTGGCTGGCAAGCCAGCGACGTTGTGATGGGTCTTAATCTTTTCCGAGTGTCTTCTAAAGCCAGATTCTATTCTGTCTGGGTAAATGGTTCCTTGTATGAAGTAGTCTGCGCCAAGCTTTGCGGCAACTTCCTCAAAAACTCTGATGAACTCTTCACCGACAATCCTTCTTTTATGTTCTGGATCTGTTATCCCTTTCAACTTTTGCAGAAATCTCTTGCTTGCATCGACTGAAAGAAAGTTAATATCGAATTTCTTGAAGAAACCTTGTATAAATTCGGATTCGCCTTTACGCATGAATCCGTGATCAACAAAGACCGCTGTTAAATTCTTTCCAATGGCCTTCGAAGCCAGAACAGTGGCGGTGCTTGAGTCGACTCCGCCACTCAACCCGATCACGCACCCTCTGTTTCCAACAATCCGCCTCACCTCGTCAACCGCCCTCTTCGCAAAATCCTCCATCGTCCAGTTCGGGTCGCACCTGCAAACTTCAAAGACAAAATTCCGTAGCATTTGCATACCATTTTCTGTATGAATGACCTCGGGGTGCCATTGCAAGCCATAAATCGGCTTTTCTCTGTGTTTGAAAGCGGCTATTGGACAGTTCTCGGTGTGTGCAAGAATCTTAAACCGCTGAGGTAGCTCATAAACGGTATCCCCGTGACTCATCCAAACTTTCTGGTTTCCCTCTAAATCTTTCAGCACATCCTCTGGGCTATCTACTACAGCGTAGCTTATCCCATATTCTCTCTTCTTGGCAGGTTCGACTCTTGCTCCAAAAAGAAAAGCAATCAACTGATGGCCATAACACAGACCTAGAACCGGGATGTCCAAGTTGAAGATCTCTAGATTGCATTTGGGCGCGTCTTTCGCATAAATGCTTGAAGGCCCTCCAGAAAGAATCATCCCTTTGACACTAAATTTCTCTTTCAAAGCCTCGATCTGAGTAGGTGTTATATCACAGGGAACTATTTCGGAATAGACGCTATGTTCTCTAACTCTCCTCCCAATCAAGTGACAGTACTGTCCACCAAAGTCAAGGACGAGAATCGTGTCAAACGTCAAGGACGGCTCCTCATTTCTCCTCCAGATACTCCACCATGGACTCGAAGATCGATCGTCCATCACCATACTGTGAGACCGCTTCTCTCCTCGTCCAATCTGGAAGTTGCCAGCCATAGTAGGCTCTTTCCGGATGGGGCATCAAGCCGAAGACCGTTCCGGTAGGATCACAGATTCCGGCGATGTCGTGGAAAGCTCCGTTTGGACTGATCGGATATTTGCCTTCCGCATATGTGCCGGTCTCGTCACAGTATCTGAAAACGAGCTGATCGTTGTCGTACAGCCTCTGCAAATAGATTTTTTCTTTTTCTCTTGAAAAAGTGAATCTGCCCTCAGCGTGTGCCACGGGGATCCCTAACACCTTATCCTTTGGAACGTTCCGAGTGAAAACGCATCTTCCAGAGTTTTCATGCTTAATGTAAACCCAAGTGCAGCGATACCCGATCGGGATGTTGGTTGCCAAAGCCGCCTCCGGATATCTACTGATTCGCTCAAATCCAGGCAGCAGCCCCATCTCCACAAGAACCTGAAAGCCATTACAGATTCCCAAGACGGGTCTTTCATCCTTCACGAACTTCCTCAAGCTCTCGCCGAGTTTGACCATCATTCCCTTAGCTAGAATGGCCCCAGCTCTTACATAATCACCGTGGGAGAAGCCGCCTGGAATCACAAGAGCATCATAGTCTAGAAGATCTTTTTTCCCAAATATCTCGTTTAGATGGATTATCTCTGCTCTGACTCCGAGATCGTCGAAGGCTCTCTTGGTTTCCGCGTCGCAGTTCGTCCCGCCCACTCGTATTATGCAGACCCGGACATTCCCGCTCTTCATGCTCAACCCCCCAAAGTCCCTTTCCAAGCCCGTCTCAACTCAGCTAGGCTAGCGTTGACTACTCTTCTGTTGTTTAGACCGTCTACGGAGAGGTATCCTTCCTTCCTAACCTTGCCAACGAGAGAATACTCGTTCTTCCTCATCAACGTCTCGAAATCTTCTCTACATCTCTCAGAAACCTCAACCAAGAATCTGCTATTTGATTCCGAGAAGAGGATGTAATCGTTTCTCCTCACGTTCTTGGTCCTCGAAACGTTCCCTAGATTCAATTCGATGCCGTGTCCTCCGCTGAGAGCCATCTCGGCAGCCGCCACCGCTAAGCCCCCATCCGAAAGATCATGACAGGACTCAACACATCCGGAATCGATTGCGCTGGTGACGGAGTTCATGGTCTTCCTCGCCTGAGCAGACCTAACATGGGGAACGCTTTTTCCGAGGAAACCTTTCAGTTTGTAGTATTCCGAGCCGCCCAACTCTAGATAGGTTTTGCCGATTAGGTAGATCAGGTTTCCAGATCTCTTCACGTCCGCTGAGACCGTCTTTCTTATGTCCGGAATTATTCCCACGGCAGTTATCAGAAGCGTTGGAGTGACCGGACCCAGTGGCGATTCGTTGTAGAGGCTATCCTTTCCCGAGATAAACGGTGCCCGGAAAGCCTTTGCGAAGTCGTAACAGGCTCTGCAAGCTCTGACCAGTCCCCCCAGCCTGTCCGGTTTCTCCGGGCTTCCCCAGACGAAGTTGTCAAGTAAGGAAATTCTTCTTCCACCAACAGAGACGTTGTTTCTTATTGCCTCGTCTATGGCTGAGGCGGCCATCCAGTAGGGGTCGATCTTCCCGTAATTTGGGTTCATCCCGCATGAGATGACTATTCCTCTCCAGGAGTCATTGAGAGGCTTTATGACGGCTGCGTCGTTTGGTCCCGCGTTTTTCCCCTGCAGCGGCTTCAAGACTGTGTTTCCCTTGACTTCGTGGTCGTATGTTCTTATGACCGACTCCTTGCTTGCGACGTTTGGTGAAGACAGCACCCCTAGGAGGTCTTGCGTAAGGTCTGAGGGTTCGGAGAAGTCAGGATCTGCGTAGTCTGGCGCTCTCCATTCCGCAACCCTTGCAGCCTTTGGAGGACCGAACAGAAATGGCAGGTCAAGTTCAGCAACTGTGTGTCCGTGATAATCGACCTTTACGGCGTTTCCGTCAGTGAAGATGCCTACTGGAGTTGCCTCGACGCCCTCGCTCTCGAATATCTCTAGAACTTTTTCCAGATTTTTCTCTCTCACGGAGAGGAGCATTCTCTCTTGGGACTCGGAGACGTAAATCTCCCAAGGAGGCATGCCAGGATACTTCAAAAGAACTTTTTCAAGCTCTATGTCAACCCCACACCTTGATCTGTGTGCCATTTCACCTGCAGCGCAGGAGAAGCCTCCCCCACCGAGATCTGTTATGGCAGAGCCCAGCTTCTGCCTTCTTATTTCAACAACAGCGCGCTTCAGCTTCTCCTCTTCAATGGGGTTTGCTATCTGAACTGCCGGTCTCGAGACTTTCTCCGATTCTTTTGTCAGCTCTGCTGAGGCGAAGGTGACTCCGTGGATGCCGTCTCTTCCAGTCTTTCCACCAGCCAAAACCGCTATGTCGCCTGGCTTCGTGTCTCTTGTAAACTCTTTAGTGGGGAGAATCCCGATGCAGCCGCAGTAGACCACGACGTTGCCGACGTATCCGTCGTCGAAGTATATGGCGCCGTTGACGGTGGGTATGCCCATGTTGTTTCCATAGTGGCCTATGCCGGCGACAATTCCTCTGAACAAGTATTTGGGATGCTTTGTTCCCTCGGGAAGTCTGCTGTATTGATAGTCTAGGGGACCAAAGCACAGAACATCTGTGCAGGCTATAGGATTGCCCCAGACTCCCAGTATGTCTCTGATGACGCCGCCTGTACCGGTGGCTGCGCCTCCGAAAGGTTCTATGGCTGAGGGGTGATTGTGGGTCTCAACCTTTACTGCAATTGCATAGCCGTCTTCGAATTCAACTATGCCCGCGTTGTCCTCGAAAACGGAGACACACCAAGGGGAGTTCAGTTCCTTCGTCGCTCTGGCTATGTACTCCTTAAACATGCTCGCTACGACTAACTCCCCGTCAGGCGAGACCACGTCCCCCTTGAACGTTTTGTGATAACAGTGCTCAGACCATGTTTGGCCTATGGTTTGAAGCTCGACGTCGGTCGGATTTCTCCCCTTGCCTGAAAAATACTCTTGAACACTCTTCATTTCTCTAAGGTCTAGGCCGATTCCCAGCTCCCGACTGATTTGAAGAAGCCCTCTATCGTCCGCGTCCAACAGGTTAATCTGTGCGAGTTCGAAGGGCACGCTTTTCCTCGTGTAGAGGTCGGGGCTCATCTGACTTCCTCTATTGTAAAGCCGTAATCATCTTTGGTTGGATTTGCCAGAAGTCTCCTACACATCTCATCTACTTCTTTCTCGGCTTCTTCCTCAGAATCCACGTCGAGCATGACTCTGTAAACCTTGCTCACCCTTACAGTTTCGACAGGGTACTCTAGGTCCTTCAAGGCTTCTGCGACGGTTTCACCTTCAGGGTCAGAATGTCCCGGCTTGAGACGGATCTCTACTTCAGCCTGATACATCATAAAATATAATTAAACAATTAAAAATTTAAATGTTACGTAGACAGAAATTTAAACTTTTGATTAAAAAAGTTCATTGACTCGCACTACTCTTCGAATGATTTTTCCGCTCAGAAGTCTGGACAGAAGGCTTAGATGTGACTCTCAAAAGGACGCAGCCCGACGCAAGCATAAACAATAAAGGCAGCGAAGTGCCGTAACCAGCAAAATTCCAGCCTTGCTCCATTCTACTCATCACGATATATACGCATTGAAGAAAGCTGTCTGTTGATCATGCCGTTTTCGCGTGCTGGTAGAGTTTATGTATGGTCCTCACCCGCCCGATTTGGGGAAAAATTCTAAGGGTACTTGTGCTTAACCATTTATTGGTGTGAAGATATGCCGATCTCGGGGAAAATGTATGTTTGGAATGACAGAGCGAAAAACATTTCTGAAGAGTCTGGAGTCTACGCCTTCTACGATGAAGATAGGTTTCTAATCTACATAGGGCAAAGCACAAATCTTAGAGAGAGTTTTGCTCATTACTTGAAAACAGACTTCTCCAAAGACCCTCGCAAACGTGAAACCGAATATTATAAGAGGGAGCTCACTTCAAAGCCTGAAGACAGAATGAAGGAGCTTCTCGACGAGCACAGACAAAAGTATGGCGAGCTTCCCAGATGTAACCTTCCTCCTGAATCGCCTAGGAAAGGAGTCGCCAGTGAGTCGGGATTCTACTTCTACGAGGATATAGATAAACCACTCCACGAAGCAGCCTTCAGCCTAGAAGATTTCTCAGAGAAGATAAGAAAGGTTCCAGTTGTTTCTCTTGAGTTCCATCAGGAAAGAGGTGACTTCGCCAGATGGATTAGCGCCGTTTTCAAGGAGACACAGCTGGCTGAGAAGATCGAAAAGATATTCAAAACTGGCGAGGATCTCAGAAGAGAAATCTTAAACGCCCTAAGTAATCCGCATATTGTGGAATGTCCCAAGTGCGGGACTCAAACGGATCCATGTAAGACTTGGAAAATGGCTGGGAGGCCAAGTAAGACTGGTGAAAAACTGCAGCTTACCATAGGCTACTACAAATGCCCAAAATGCAATAAAGCGTTTCGAAAAGCGATCGCAAAAGAAAAAATAATGGCTTCCTAAGCCTTTGCTTCCCGCATACACACGTAAGAAAGGAAATCCGAGAGATTCAGATGATGGAAGAGGAAACCAAGCCTGTTGTATACGCCGCGACTCGTGAAAAGCAGATAAGGGAGGGGCGAGGCTTCAGTCTAGAAGAAATCAAACGGGCAGGATTAACCCTTCATAAAGCGAAACTGCTGGAGATACCGATCGACCAACGGAGACGGACAACCCATCTCAAGAACGTAGAGACGCTCAAAGAACATCTCCAAATACCGATACCCCTCACTGGGATAAAGGGCATCGGAAAAGCCACAGAAGAAGAGTTAAAGAGCGCAGGTATCCTCGATGCTTATGATCTGGCTAATGCAGACATTGACACCCTAGCTGAGAAGGTTCCTCGTTCAAAGAAAACCTTGAAAGGATGGCAGGGGGAAGCCCAGAAACTTCTGAAGAAATAAATGTTAGGAAAAGGACGTAAGTCGAAAAAACTTCGCGCACCATTGCAGAAAGCCTAAGGAACTTGATTTGAAACATTTATCATCCAACTCTAGTCCTCTGCGATTATGAGACGAAGTACATGTTTACCATCACAGCCGAATGCAGTAAATGTGGAAAAACCTTCCCATACGATGAAGTGCTGACTGTTTGCACAGAATGCAGTGGAGCGCTTTTATTTCGATACGATCTACCTCAGGTCGCCAAAAAGGTTTCCAAGAGTGTCTTGGAGAAGAGGAAAGATGCTTTCTGGAAGTTCATCGAGTTGCTTCCTCTCTCCTCCTCTGCAAGTATAGTCTCTCTCGGAGAGCCATACACTCCAACTTTTCGACTTCCAAAAGCTTGGGGAGCCACCTTTAGAAACGTCTACATCAAGGATGACGGAAGACTTCCAACCGGGACGTTCAAGGCCAGAGGGATGGCTGTGGCGGTCTCCAAACTCGCAGAGTTGGGCATAAAAAGTGCTGCAATTCCCTCCGCGGGGAACGCTGCTGCGGCGCTCGCTGCTTATGGAGCAAAAGCTGGAATGGAAGTCTACGCCTTCATGCCGAAAGACGTGCCTGAAAGCATCCTTATGGAATGCGTGTTTCTAGGCGCTAAAGTGTATCTCGTTGACGGGTTGATAAACGACGCGGCTGGAATCGTTAGAAAACTTGAACGAAGGTATGGATGGTTTGATGTCTCAACCAGCAAACAGCCCTATAGGTTTGAAGGATACAAGGCTATGGCGTTCGAGATAGCGGAGCAATTTAACTGGGATCCGCCGGATAGTGTATTCTTCCCAACCGGCGGGGGAGAGGGGATCATAGGTCTCTGGAAAGGGTTTGAAGAACTAACGGAGCTTGGTTGGACTGAAAAGATTCCCCGCTTGATTGCTGTTCAGTCTTCGGGTTGCGCCCCACTCGTCAAAGCATACAACAAAGATGGGCCTGAAGTAAAGGAAGCATGGAAAGACGCTGAGACTATTGCAGCTGGTTTGAGAGTGCCCTATCCCTACGCAAGCTATCTGATATTACAAGCGATAAGAGAAACTGGTGGAATGGCAGTGGCGGTAGACGACAAGGAGATAATCACTTCGATGAAAATCTTCTTCAAGATGGGCGTGTATGCATGTCCCGAAGCGGCTTCCACTCTGGTGGCGTTAAACAAACTCAAAAATGAAGACGCATTTGATCAAAACGAGAAGACGCTTCTATATCTAACTGGCAACGCGATAAAATACTTTGATGTCATGCAAATAGAAAGGGACAAAATCCCAGTGTTAAGCAGAGACACAAATTCATTGGCTTAAAGGCTGAATCATCTCAGTTCGATTCTTTCTCCTTTGTAGGATGCAACGATTTTTCCGGTGTCGGTTGCGGTTCCGATTTTCTCAGCTTCAATCTTGCCCTTTTCAAGGCTGGCAATCACACTGTCCGCATCGTTCTTATCTGCCACAACTGCGAAGCCCCATCCCATGTTGAAGGTCTTCAGCATCTCCTCGTCTGTTAAGGCTCCCCTGACTTCTGAGGCGGTCTCTTGGATCAGCCTGAATATGGGCTGCGGTTTGAAGTTGTTGAACTGGAATCCTATCCCTTTGGAGAACATCATTAGTCTCTCGAACTTTTGATAGGCGTCGCCCGTGATATGGACTAGCCCCTTTATCTTGTGCTCCCTGGAAACGTCCATCACCGGTTTTACGTAGATTCTCATTGGTTCCAAAATTTCATAGACAACTTCCCGGTCAAGCCCCTCTGGAACATCGTGCGGCTCGTACTTTCCGCCCCACCGCTTGAAGAGGACCTTTCTTGCAAGAGATACACCATTACTGTGGATGCCAGAACTTCGTAAACCAATCACAACGTCTCCAGGGTCGATGTTGTTCCCGTAGACTATTTCTTCTCTAGATAACTCACCTATGGAGGCGACGACCATGTCAAAACTCTTTCCATCAGCCACACCCTTGACTATTTCAGCTACATCTCCGATCTCCCCACCGGGTACCACACACTCGGCCTCAGCTGCACCCTTAACTATACCTTTCATCCACTCCTCCACCATTTGAGGATCAGAAACTTGTGCGTGGACGTTGTCAACTATGGCCAACGGTCTTGCACCAGATCGGATCACATCGTTTACCGCCAACGCAACTGCGTCGATGCCGATGGTATCATACTTGTTCGCTAGCTGTGCCACAAGAACTTTGGTCCCAACTCCCTCAATGGCGAAGTCGAGATATCCCGTGGCAAACGGGAAAATCTTACCGTATGGAAGTTCAATCACTTTTCCATATCTGCTAAATCTGTAGGTTTCTTCAAGCAGCTTCAAGGCTTCTTTGGATTTGGCTCTTAGTTCTCGATCTACACCAGCCTCTGCATAAGTAAACTTCTTTGACACCGAGTACACCTTATGGCTTAGGTGACTATTTCTGGAAGTTGTTTGCTTTTCCACGCTCTCCTTATTTCCAGAGCTATTCTGTCGCCCATGCTCATTGTCTTCTGGTACTTGGCGTTAGCGTACTGTGAGCCTATTCCCATGTGGGTGTTCGTTCCTCCGCCGTGTCGCAACGCGACGTCTTGTGTGTACGGGATATGCATGTACGCCTCCTCGCCTTCGGGCACATCATACAAGCCATATTCAACCGCCATACCCGGACCGATTTTTTCCCATGTAATGAGGGTTTGCAGGCACCATGCGCCGATTATTCCCGGCGGCTCGTGCTTTCTAGTTGCCAGCAGGAAGGCGTCGGCGAATCTGTGGACGTCTTTTAGCAACGATTCTCGGAGGCTCATGGGCACGTGACATGTGACCTCAAATGATGGGACCTTCGTGATCTTCTGTTGAACATCAGCTGGAAGCCTCTTCAAGCCATCTAGTGTGGTCTCTCTCCTTTCGTCTATGGATAGGAACTGGTTTGCCAAGCAGACTCTGGCATCCCCTAAGCCTACGTTGTATAGTTGGGTGTACCAATCATCGATATCGCCCCAGTCTTTCTTTGCGTCTAGCGGTGAGAAGAAGAAGTTGAAGTTCGCGTGTGGACCGAGGACTATCTGCTCGACTCTAGCTTTCTCCAAGCCTTCTCTGCTGAGGTTTCCCAGCTCCATCTCCTTCTCAACTTTCTCCTCCATGTCGCTTGAGTCAGCTGCGAAGATGAACTCCCTCTCAAACTCTCTATGCGCGTGTTCTGCCTTCAACAAGAGAGGATTCCCAACGAATTCCTTGAACTTCATCCCACTTTCGTGAACCTCATATTCATAGGATTTTGGGTATGGAATGCCGGCCTGTTCAGCAAACCAGTAGTAATCCTTCGCGATCTCCCCACGATTTTCGATTTTTAACAGCTTTCTTGAGCCCACAATCGGCACTGCAAACTTGTTTTCGATGACGCTGCAGTGTTCGTCGCCACCGACATAGACGGAGAAAGCACGATTAGGAATTTGGAGACATTCTAGGTCTATCAGGTTGTCGACGTATTTGACGATGTCCGAATAATGTTCTAGAACTACTATTGCACTCTTCCATTCGGCTTTCTTCTTTATGTCTGCAGGATCTTTGACAACAATGAGGTCTCTGCGGGCAATGCTTGCCAAGTCTTCTATGACTTCTTCGGGTTCTCCCACCATCGGGTTTTGAAGATATATTCTTGCTCTCTGGGGGGTTGTGTAGATTATCGTTCTCAGTCCGTGATTTCTCTGTCCCATCCACGCGTCGAGTGCGGAGTGAGATCCCAGGTTGAGTCCGATCGGCTTCTGGTATGATTCTACAACCTCTTGCATCTCTTCTCTTTCTATAACCATAAGCATTCCTCTATTCAGAAGAAGACGGCTTCAAAATTTAACTTTTTGTAGGCTTTAAAGTTTTTTATCAAAGGACCTTGGGCATGGTGGTCCCTGCATCTTCCAAGTGCAGTTTCGCCCTACATCCTTTGATAGGCTATTTGCCTTGGATTGGTATTCCCTTGCCTTCTTCGGTTCGCCCTCCGGTTTGGGTGTTTTTCCATAACTAACGTAGGAGCGACTCAGTTCCTACCTCAAGCCAAGACTTTCACATATCTTAATGCTCTTCTCGAAGTTGCTCTTGGCCTCATTGTATGCCACGCAAACCATAGAACTGAGCGAAAAGACATGGCAAAAGGGCGAGATTCGAAAAAGATTCAGCATGTTGCTCTAGCTTTCCTGACGAAGCAACAGAAATAAATGATCTGATAAAAGAAGAGAGTAGGAGTCGTAACATAGGAGGCACGAATATGGAACCGCTATATGAAGGAAAGACAAAAGACGTCTTTAGAATAGAAGAAAAAGACGGGGTAGGACATGTTGGCAAGTTTGTTATGCTTTTCAAGGACAGCGCTACTGGTTATGTTATAGACAAAGGCGAACCTAGTGAAAGAGTAGTACTTGATTCTGGTTATGATACAGTGGTTGGAGAAATCCCCGGAAAGGGAATAGTAGACTGTCAGTCTACAACATACTTCTTTTCTATATTAGAGGAGAAGGGGATTCCAACCCATTTTATTGAGAAGTTAGGCGAGAGAAGAATCATCGTAGAACCAGCAGTGTTATTTTCCTTGAAAAATGAAGCGGAAGGTTTTGAAGGTTCGGCCAATTTGAATAATTTAGAAGTTGTTTTTAGAAGAAGTTATTATGGAAGTTTATGGAGAAGACACTCGCACAGAAAGCCATGTAGTTTCTTGAACAATCTTGTAGAAATATATTCGAAAGGTTTGCCAAACGAGCCTGATATTTTGATGCGTGACGATACATTGATCGAACTGGGAGTCATGAAACTCGAAGAAATAGGAGAGGTTGAAACATTGACAAGAAGAGTTGCTGATATACTCTCTGAGGAATTTACGAGAAGGAATTTGCATTTGATTGATGGAAAAATAGAGGTGGGAAAAAGAAAGTCTGATGGAAAAATAATGGTAATAGATGAAATTAGTACTAGTGTGTTAAGAGTATGCAAAGGTTTTGTGCAAGATTACAGAGGAAATTGCATAAATTATGAAGACTGTATAGAAACGACCTACAAAGATGGTAAGAGAACAATAAGAGCAGAGAACCTTGTAACTCCAGATCAAATAGCTGAGGTTCTTGGTTTTATGTGCGGTTCAAGAAGATAAAATGACGAAGCGCGCGCACTATAAAGGAGATGGAATTTGACCTTGTAGTGACTCCAGTTAGGGATTTTATTGTACCTCTAAAACTTAATCTTTTGTCAAAATCTTCGTCCGGTTAACCTTTCATAGGCTTCGATATATTTTCTCGAAGTTTGAAGAATGATATGATCTGGCAGGTTTGGAGCCGGGGGCTGTCTGTTCCAATGTAGAGAGTTTAGGTAGTCTCTTACATATTGCTTGTCGAAGCTGAACTGATCTTCCCCAACTCTATATTTTTCTGAGGGCCAGAACCTAGACGAGTCTGGGGTGAATAATTCGTCGATAAGAACTATTTCTTCATCATAAAGTCCGAATTCAACTTTGGTGTCGGCAACAATTATGCTGTTGGCTTCGGCTCTTTTGGAGGCTTTTTCATAGATTCTTAAGCACGTTTCTTCGATTTCTTCTAACATGTTTCTCCCGATTTTTTTGGCAACATCACCTTTTGTCATTTCGATGTCATGACCTATCTCAGCCTTTGTGGTGGGCGTCAGAATGGGCTTTGGCAGTTTTTCAGCTTTTCTTAGTCCTGGGGGCAGTTTGATTCCATCGATTGGTTTCTTTTGTCTGTATCTCTCCCAAGTTGAACCGTAGAGGTATCCGCGTATGACGAATTCTATTTTTATTGGCTCGGTTTTCCTAACCAAAACCGTTCTTGGATCGACAACGTCCAAAATGTGGTTGGGAGCTATGTTCCTTGTTTGGTCGAACCAGTAAACGGAAAGCCTGTTTAATGCCTCTCCCTTATGTGGAATAGCATTAGGTAAAACAACATCAAAGGCTGAGATTCTGTCAGTTGAAACAATCAATAGTCTATCCCCCAGGTCGTAGACGTCTCTAACTTTTCCCCTCTTGAAAATAGGGAGGGGTAGATTTGTCTCTTGCAATTCATAGCTCATCGTGTTGGGCCTACTCCATATCTCTCTTGGCAATCTTCTTCCGTCTAACTTCTTTATCAGCTGCGATGACTTCCTCTCGCTTTTTCTGTTGGTATCTGGCAACCTTATTCTGTAATGAACTGTCTGAGACGGCTAAAATTTTTACTGCTGCCAAGGCTGCGTTCTCCGGTTCAGCAACAAAAAGGACAGAAACGCCTCGGGGGGTCATCATAGAGGAGAAGACTTTGTTCCATCTGTATTCTTTTGAGTCTGGGGGGCAGGCGATGACTGGGTACTTGGTGAATCCAGCGACTGTCCCTGAGAGGGCGTCGGATAAGCCAGCGACGGTTATATAGAGGATTTTTTCTTCCGAGGTTTCGTATTCCTCTAAAATCCTCACCAGTTCTTTTGGGGTCTTGTGTGCTGAGGCTATTCTAAACTCGTGTTTGACATCGAAGTGTTTAAGCAGATCAGCTATGGAAGTAGCGAAATCGACATCGCTTCTTGAACCCATCAAAATTACGACTTTCTGCTCCGGCATGGTGCTATACTTTGGAGAGGACCTATATAAAAGCAGGAAAAAACTTAAGCCTGCGACAATGAGGCGAGACAACATATTTATATAGATTGTAGAGAGAATCAGGTGTGAGCCAAAGATGATGTCTTTGGAGGCCTGTCACCGCCCAGCCCTAAGCGAAGGGCAGAAAGAGAACAGGCCTAAAGAGGAGAGCTAAAAAAGTGAAAGTTAAACTGTTTGTTGCATTAACTGTGGTGGGGGCAGTTGTCGCCCTTTATTGCTTATACGTCCCCTGGCTTTCCTTTACTGGCGTGTTCAGAAATGTGCTCTACGGAGCCTTTGAGGTTTCAGGGAGTACATACGGGTTTGGATTCGGCGCACTTAACAGAACAAGCGCCAAGGTTACTGTATGGTCGGGAGAATACTGGTCTACTACTGGTGGCGACTTTTGGTTCGGATGGTTGTCTATTGCCGGAGCTATTTTGACCTTTGCCTCCACCGTCGCTTTCATTAAATCTGATAAACCAACGATATGTACGTTGCTCATTGTAGTAGCTGGAGCCATTTCTGCTATGGCTTTCGTCTTAGCCACGCATTATCAACCTCAAACATTCGTTGCTCACGGTCAAATTGACGATTACCCTGTTGACATCGGAGTAGTCCGAGCGGAGAATGCAAACATCAGCATCGGTCTGGGACCGCGGCTGTCTCTAGCGGGTGGAGTCCTATCCATCATCGGCATAACCTTAGCCTACTACTTTAGGTCAAAACAAAAGGAGTGAAAATCATGCAGAGAATGAAGAAATTGCCCTTTAGTTTTGGTGCGTAGTTAGTAGTTGTAGAGTGCGTATAACCAACAGTATGAAAGCTGTGTACAATCCTAAGCGTATGTAGCTATATACGCCAAGTATCCCGTTTGGCCCTGGGAACACTGCAAATACCCATACGAACTCTGAGATTATAAGACATGTGAAGCCTAAACCACACAGCAGAAACGGCTTCTTCCTCGATGAAACGTAACTCATGACGCAGTAAGAGATTATTGTAAAATCCAAAACTGCATAAGCGATGTCAAACCAGCTGATCAAGAATTTTCCTCCCTTGTTCTAAACTATAGTTTTAAATGCAATGGGCATATATATTTACTAGATATCATTGTATCAAGAGAGAACTATATATGACTAGAACATTCTCAGCAAAATCCCCGCTGCACCTGGTCACAGCAGCAACCATAGTTTTCATGTGCCTCAACACCTTTCTGCCGCTTAATTTGTCACCTGTCGAAGTTGAGGCAACTGAGTATCCTTTCAAGCTGAAAATAACTCTGGAAAAAACCACCTACAAGCTTGGGGAACCAGTCTATGTAACATGGACCCTAATAAATATCGGAGAAGAAAATGTCACACTCTACAGCAGCAGAGATCTGTCTGGTTTCGTAGTTCGCGACGAAAATTTCATTCACGTTTATCGACAAGGAAACAGAGTTTGGATGGTGATTCATCCTTCTCCACCAATCGCGCCAGGTGAGAACTGGACAAGTACAGAGGTTTGGAGACAAGTCTACGATGACCAGATCTTGAAACTGCAAGATACCTATTATGTGCTCAAGAAGGTGCCGCCCGGCACTTATTACGTGTCTGGTTATTCTTGGATTCTCACCTATAATGTCGAGCTTGAGACAACACCTGTTAGAATAACCGTCGGATGATGAGAGCATGAAGCAGAAAATCTCTTTAGTTACTCTTATGCTGCTGTCAGTTGCTTGGGCTGTGGCAGTTGCAAGTCTGTCGGCAAATAATATCACTACTGGCTCACTGAATGAAACGGTTGAGGCGATTCAGCATCCCTTTGAACTTGTGCTGAAGCTGAACAAAACCACCTACAGCCTAGGTGAAACCGTGAACATAACAATATCGCTTACAAACATAAGTGACGAAAATGTTAAAATCAGCTTATTGGCTGGAGGGGACCCCAAATCCCAATTCGACTTCTTGATCTATGACGGGTCAAATGATCCAATTTATCGATATAGTGCTCATCGTGGGTACTATGCGGGCGGACCTTCGGTGTTCCTCGCCCCAAATCAAAACATCACCGCTAGTTACCTATGGGAACAGCATGACGATGATGGTGGCGTCGTTGCTGAAGGAAAATATTTCGTGGTTGGTCGAACCCATCAAATATTTTATCTTGATCATTCTCTCTCACTCGAAACTCCTCGCTTAGAAATAACCATAGAGAAATGGACAAGCTGAAAATATGCAGGATATTCCACAAAGTCTATACAAACGATAACAAGTTCTGCAAAGCTTTAATCTGGCGTTGAGACATTTTTATCGATGAGACGCAATGCCGGTATCGAGAGTTAGAGGCAGAAGCAGCGAGAGAATCGCAAGGGGCATCTTGGAGAGGCTTGGTTACAAGATTCTGGAGACCAACAAGAAGATCACCGTCGACGAGGCGGAAGCTTTCGAAGTTGACATCCTCGCCCTGAATCCAAAGGGTGAGAAGTATTGTGTAGAAGTAAAGGCAGGATCCGCCTCAGTATCGGATATTCGCCAGGTCTTCGCCGACAGCAAGATACTCGGGTTGAAGCCTCTACTGGTCTGTAAGGGATTTGCAGACGAGGCTGCGGAGGCCGTAGCCAAGGAACTCAAGGTAGAACTTGTAAGGCTGAGCGAGTACTACATCCTTTTAGAACCGGAAGAGCTTGAGGTAATAGTCAGAACAGCAGTTCAAGATGTCCTGGACAGCTACGGCTTCTATCCTCTGCCAGCCTGGAGAGCTGTCGAAGAAGAGGACTTGGAGTTGATGGAAAAAATAGCTGAAACCGAAGACTTCACTGAAGCGGCGAAGTCCCTTCACCTAAGCACAGAAGAACTTGGGCAAAGGATCGGAAGGCTCAGGCAGAAAGGCGTTTTCCCCCAACGAGGCCAGGACTTCACGGCTTTGAAAAGACATTCCCAACAGATCATTCATCGCTACGCCTTGTTCCGGCGATTAGATGAGATCGAGAAACGGCTGAAGCGAATAGAAGAGTCTCTTTGAGCTAGGATCGATTCCTATAGTATCCTAAGTACTACTCTTGTAAGGGATCAAACAGAGAAATCTTAGTGCTTCATGCCCCAGATTTTCGAAGTGGTGAGGAATATTTGGCGGGATAAAGATGACGTAGTCAGGACCAACACGTTCCTTCTCCTCTCCGCAAACAACCGATCCATGGCCATCCAAAATAAAGGTTTCATGTTCCCAGTCGTGAGTGTGGTGCGCTGATTGGCCCCCCGGCGCGATTTCGAAGTGTCTCATTGCAAAGTTCTCTGCACCGTCATCCTTCGTTATCAGCCACCTCACTTTAACGTCTTCAAATCTTGGCTCTTTTACGTCCTCTTGTTTTATTTCGGTGAAGTGAACAGCTTTAAATCCCAATGGTGTCACCTTCTGATTGTTAGTCTTGGACGTTTATAAAGTAGGCACAAACAAGCTTCACCGTGAATTCAGTTAAGCAACGGCTCGTTTCTAGCCGTTTTTTGTGTTCACAATCCTATCTGCTTACGTAGCTATTCTATTTAGACTTAAAAACTATCTCCGGATCTCTTCTACGTAGGGGTTGTTGCGGTTTCTGCCTCTGATAAGGGAAGAAAACCTACGAGATGAATCTCGCTTCCGCAACTGTTGCATCGGACTATCAATTCCTCCAGAGATTCGTTTTTCATCTTGGTCTCCAAGATTGTGTAGACGGTTTCCGTTTCGTCCTCTGGAGATATTATGACTCCGCAGTTTGGACACGGGAAGTCTCCATCCCCCTCTATCTCGGCGAGGTTTACCTTGTGAACGGCTGATCGCTTCATCGTCGTTCTTTCCTCAATTGACAGCTTGATAATTAAGCGTTTATAAAACGTTTATGAAAGGCTGGTCTATCTTTTTAATATCTTCCCTCGTATAGGATGCCCATTGCCACCGTCAAGATCGTGCAGTATTTGTAGAATACACCTTTTCTCCACAAAATTCCATAAAAAACCTTTAAATCTAAACTCGGAACTCATAAGAGGTTTTGAATCGATCTGTGATGGAGCAGCGTGTGATAGAATGGATAAGGATGAGATAGTTGAGAGGGTTAAAGAGGAAAAAGTTGATTTTATCGACCTCATGTTCTCTGACCTTTCAGGGCGTCTAAAAAGTGTCACAATCTCCCCAAGAGAACTGGAAGACTGTCTTCACGACGGGAAATGGTTCGACGGCTCCTCGATAGAAGGCTTCACAAGAATACATGAAAGCGACATGCTGCTAATGCCCGATGTATCCACATACATCCTTCTACCCTGGCCACGAGACCAGAAAAGGGTCGCAAGGATGATCTGCGACGTTCACGAGCCAGGTAAAACCTCCTTTGCCGGTGACCCTCGATATATTCTAAGGAGAATCCGGGAAAAAGCACAGAAAAAAGGATACTCCTATTATGTGGGTCCGGAGATCGAGTTCTTCCTCTTCAGGTCAAGGGAGGAGAGAACTTATCATGACAGAGCGGGATATTTCGATTTTTCTCCGAGAGATCTGGCAACCGACATACGGGCCGTTATGGTATCCACCCTTGAAGAGTTAGGAATACCCGTGGAGATGTCCCATCACGAATGCGCACCGAGTCAACATGAGATAGATATAGAATATTCTGATGCCCTGAAGAGTGCCGATAAGGTGATGGTTCTCAAACAAGCCATCAAGACGGTTGCAGACGACAATGGGTTGTTTGCGACTTTCATGCCGAAACCGGTCTTCGGCGTCAACGGAAGCGGGATGCACACCCATCAGTCACTATTTAACAAAGACGGAGAGAACATCTTCTACGACGAAGCAGACAACTACAAGCTGTCTTCTCTAGCCTACCATTTCATGGGAGGCCAGCTCAAATACATCAAAGAAATGGTAGCTGTCTTGTGTCCAACCATAAACAGCTACAAGCGCCTTGTTCGGGGATACGAAGCACCAGTGTACATCTGTTGGGGTCAGAGAAACCGGTCTGCCCTAATTAGAGTTCCAAGGTACAGCGTTGGTAGAGAGAAGTCGACCCGACTTGAGTTGAGATGCCCTGATCCCAGCTGCAATCCGTATCTCGCCTTTGCAGTTATGTTAGCTGCAGGTCTGAAGGGAATAGAAGAAAAAATCACGCCACCCGACCCTGTTGAAGAAGATGTCTATGGATTTGACGATAGAAAACTTGCAAAATTCTATATCAAAACTCTGCCAGAAGATTTGGGTGAGGCTATAGAGGAACTTAGACGAAGCAGCTTTATGAGAGAGACATTAGGAGAGCATGTTTTCAACAAGTATTTCGAAGCAAAGACGACTGAATGGGATGAGTTTCAGAAGAACGTCACTGACTGGGAGCTCAACAGATATAGGAATCTATAAGGGATTCACTACCCTGTTTTAAACATCAGGGCGCGCAGACAACAATGAAGCTTCAGCGTCTTGAGTTTACACTTACTACCCGATGCAATTCTCAGTGCATACACTGCCAAGCTGATGCTTCTCCCATGAAAAGCGACGTAATGAATGTGGAAGACGCATACAACTACCTGACTGAAACAGCCGCAGTTTCAAAACTGAAATCTTTCATGATCTTTGGCGGCGAACCCATGCTCTATCCAGAACGAGCAATAGCCATAATTAAGAAAGCCCACCAGTTGCGGATTCCAAAAATCGAGATGATAACGAACGGGGCTTGGGGCAGAAACAATGAAGCCGCCGAAGAGTTAGCGGTGAGGTTGAAAACCGTAGGTCTCAGCTGCATTCACATAAGCGCGGATGCCTTTCACGTCCAATACGTTCCGATTGAATATTCGCGAAACGCAGCGTTAGCTTCGCTAAAAGCGGGCATAGAAAACGTCACATGGAACGTTGCAGTCATCGAATCCATAAACGCTACAAACGAATACGACAATGAAACGGCTAAGGTACTAAAAGAGCTGCAACCCATAGGAATAGATGTGCATGCCGTCAAAATCGTACCAGCAGGACGCGCGATACATAACCTATACCATTACTTTCAACCCGCCTCCCTACACGGACCGTGCAAAGGAGAGCCATTAGAAGGTAATACATTAAGAGATCCCGAAAGCATCTGCGTCGAACCTTCAGGCGCAGCCTGCGTATGTTGGAACTTGCCAATCGGAAACGCAAAAAACGTCCCATTAAGACGACTAATAACTGAGTACGAATGGCAGAGAAACCCGATCACAAGGATCCTAGTGAAAGAAGGCCCAATAGGACTGCTAGGACTTCCTGAAGCCTCTAGCTTTCAATTCCAAGAAAAACAGTACATCAACAAATGTCACTTGTGCATAGAAATTAGAAGAGCCCTCAAACCATACTATCCAAACGCGTACTCGTGAAAGCACGCTAGAAATCCCTAGTGCCCCGGTATAATGTATTTCAACATTGGATGGCAGACCCGAAGTGGCTATAACCTGCAATGAGTTATGAGAGAGCTTCTTACAAATCAAGAATGATGAACCGTGCCCGAGAAAAAGGCTGAAAGGTAAAGCAGGCCGCTAATCAGAGGTGTGGGCATTTTCGGCTTTTTGCTTGGAATAGTCTTCACCTTTGTGGGCATTTACTTGAGCTACAAAGTTGGGGTCGTTGCTATGGAGGCATTTTCCTCCTTGTTTCTCTTCGTCTTCATATATTCGCTTCTTCTAAAGGCGTATGTCTTTTTCTTGCCATGTGCTGGTGAATGGCAACTCTTATGTATCTCGTCACTTTGTAAGCTTACGTCGCTTGTGTGGATGGGCATTTGAGAAAGAAAAGGACATCGCTCGAAAGATTTCGCCTAAAAAGAGCATTGCAGAAGTTGGGGTCAAAGGAGGGAAGGGGAACAGAACTGGTCTCCCTCTACGTACCACCAGACCGACAAATCAGCGACGTTTCCGCCATGCTCAAGCACGAACACGGAACAGCCGCCAACATAAAATCAGACACAACGAGAAAAAACGTTCAGGACGCCATCACAAAAGTCATGCAGCGACTAAAACTCTTCAAGAAGGTGCCCGAGAACGGTCTAGTCATCTTCTGTGGAGCCATCCCACAAAACGGGGGCCCTGGAAGCGAGAAGATAGAGACCTACGTGATCACCCCTCCTGCGCCTATTCAAGTCTATCTTTACCGCTGCGACTCAAGATTCCACATAGAATATTTAGAGGAGTTCTTGAGAGAAAGAGAGACCTATGGAATAGTGGTCATGGACTCAAGCGACGCCACCTACGCCACACTCAGAGGCAGACGCTTGGAAATCGTCAAGGAGATCACCTCTGGAGTACCTGGAAAATTCCGGGCCGGAGGTCAATCCGCCAGAAGATTTGAGCGTCAGCGTGAAGTCAAGCTACAAGAATATTTTAAGCGTGTCGCAGAGCATGCCGACGAGATTTTTCTTCCCATCGAAGATTTGAAAGGCATTCTAATAGCGGGTCCGGGTCCAACGAAGCAGGACTTCGAGAAGGGCGACTACCTTCATTATACCCTGAAGGATAGAGTGATCTCTACGATAGACACCGCATATGTGAGCGAGCAAGGAGTTGAGGAGGTCATGGATAGGGCTCCCGAGATTCTGAGGCGCGTTCGCTACATCGAGGAGAAACAGATCATACAGAATTTTCTTGATAAGATTGGACATGACACTGGCTTAGCCACTTATGGCGAGGGTGAGATTAGGCGGGCTTTGGGAATAGGCGCTGTAGAAACTCTGTTGTTGTCTGAGGAACTTGATCTGGTTCGTGTTACGGTGAAGTGTACGGCTTGTGATTATGTCAGGGAAGAGACTATGAAGGAGAAGTTGGTTAGCGGCTTTGAGCAGGAACTGGGTGGGGAGCCTTGTCCTCAATGCGGGGCGCCGGCTCTTTTTGTTGAGGACGTCAAAGATCTGGTTGATGATTTGGCTGAGTTGGCTGATGAGGTTGGAGCTGATGTAGAGGTCATATCGGTTGAGACGGC
>Ga0224501_10001094_pt1 | contig 20775 bp, 15 predicted proteins | sample SF_Oct11_sed_USG_4_FD_169105 | JGI IMG/M metagenome (GOLD analysis project Ga0224501, IMG submission 169105) | Sediment microbial communities from San Francisco Bay, California, United States - SF_Oct11_sed_USGS_8_1 | ecosystem: Environmental > Aquatic > Marine > Sediment | place: USA...
GCTCTTAATTCAGGATCCATCAGGTCATTTTTTGACCACGCTTCGGGAATCATCATCATCATAGCATGAGGCAGGGAACGCCCCCCCATGACTAAAAGTTCAAGAACAGAGTCAAATGTCGCCGAATCGCTTTGACCCTCCATAATAATGGGCAGCATTCTTTTTAAATCGCGCCCGAAATGCGGAGAGTTCATAACCGCCTGTCTTGTGGCCATCCAGTTTTTATTACCTCTTACGGTATTGATTTCGCCGTTATGCACTATATATCGGTACGGATGCGCGAGCTCCCAGCTTGGCAGCGTATTGGTAGAAAAACGGGTATGAACCATCGCGAGAGACGATTCAATGTCTTTGTCTTTCAAATCAGGATAAAATTTCGCGAGCTGGTATGCCAAAAGCATGCCTTTGTAAACAATGGTTCTGCTTGAAAATGAGGGCACATAGTAGTTCTTTCTGTCAAGTTTTAGTTCAAGACGAATTCTTTGATCAATAACTCTTCGAATAAGATATAATCTTCTTTCAAAGTCAAGCTGGGTTTTCATGTCTGAACTGGCGCCAATTACGCATTGTCTGATAAAAGGAACGAGAAATTTGGCCCCTTTGCCCGGAACTTTATTGTTTACGGGTACGTCGCGCCATCCTAAGAAATTCTGGCCCTCGTCTACAATTATTTTTTCAACAATATTTTCTACAGCTTTTCGAGTTACCGAATCTTGCGGCAAAAACATAAAACCAATTCCGTATTTGCCGTATTCGGGAAGCTCGATGTCAATTTCAGAAAAAACTCGCCGAAAGAATTTATCGGGCATTTGAAAAAGAATACCCGCTCCATCGCCGGTTTCAGGGTCTGCGCCTACTGCGCCTCTGTGATCCAGGTTTTCCTGCGCTTTTAACGCTAAATCTATAATATTTCTTGATTTTCGGTTTTTAATATCGGCGACAAACGCAATGCCGCATGCGTCATGCTCAAAATCGGGATTATACAAGCCTTTATTTTTATTTTCTTTCATATTCTTTATGTTTTTCGAGGTTCAATAAGTTGAAGATATTATATCTACAACGACTCGCTTCAGTATATAATATACTGCCGGTTTTTTTTACAGAGAGGGGTTTTATTTTTAAGAAGGCTCTCTGTTTTTTTAGATAAATTCTAAATTATTATAGTATATAATTGAAAATAAAACAAGACGTCAAGAAAAATAGGCCAAATTAGAGGCGCTTATTGTCGGGTCGCCCTGCGAATTGGCCGCCTCCCCGGCGTTGCCGGGGCCTGTTAATTAAATTGACACAACGTTTGAAGGTTCGATTTTATCTTATGGGGCCAAAACAAAAGATATTTTGGGGTTTGTTTATAATTATTTGCGCGAGAGTAGTTTTTTCGTTTGAAGGCGAAATCTTGCAGCCAAAAAGATTCATTGAGTCTCCTAATTTACCGTATGATTCAATCAGTTCTTCGGACGATATTACGAGTTTATATTTTAACCCTGCGGGTTTGGCCGTTCATCCGCTGCAAATCGGGTATTTTTACGGCGATAACCGCGAAGAGTATTTAAGAGATAATGTTTTATTTATGAATTTTTATGGGCTGGCATTTTCAACCCAGTGGCGCAGGGCGCCCGAAAAATATTATGCTACAAGGTATACGGCGGGTACGGGTCTTGGGGGAACTTCTTCTTTTAAAGTGGGCACCTCATACAGTTGGTTTAAGTCAAACGTACCCATATTAGACGAATATACCCAATGGGATTTAGGTTTTATCTGGAGACCCTACAGGTGGATATCTGTAGGAGGAGTTTTTCGTTCATTAAATAAAAGAAAACTTGAAATTGATTTTTTATCGAGAAGGTTTGAATTTGGTTTGGGGTTTAGACCCATTCCCGATTACGATAATCTTACGGTTTCTATCGATACTACGATGCACGAAGGAAAGTCTTTGAAAAAGCTGCTCCCCAGATACGGCGTCGAAATAGCTTCTTCATCGGGTACCTCTTTATACGGCGGCTGGGATAATTACAGTAATTTCTTCTTCGGGTTTAAATTTTCTCAACATGTAAGTCAATTGTCTATGCAGGGTAATTTTCGAAAAGAAGAGGGGAATTTTTACAGCGGCGGCATTTTAATAGGGCAGGAGCGTTTTACTACATCGATTGAAGCGATTTCTTCATATCTTGAAATACCGCTTGATATTGAATTTAAAGAAGAAAAAAAGGCGGGATTTCTTTTCGGAGGAAGTCTGGCCTTTTATGAAATATTAAACGCCATAAAAATAGCAGAGAACGACGCCCAAATTAAGGGTATATTAATAACGGGAAGAAAATTTAAAGGCGGATGGGGCCAGGCCGAAGAATTAAGAAACGCGCTAAAAAGATTTAAAACTAAATCTAAAAAACCTGTTTTGGCTTTTCTTGAGTATGCGGCAAATAAAGAATATTATATCGCGAGCGTTGCCGACGAAATTAGCATGCCTTTAGCGGGCGGCCTTGAAGTAACCGGATTAAAGGCTGATCTTTTGTTTGTGAAAGATTTATTAGAAAAAGTCGGCGTCAAAGCCGATTTCATTCATGTCGGAGATTACAAGTCGGCTCCCGAAATGTACGAAAGAAGCGATCCGACGAAATATAGTAAAGAACAGACCTTAAAACTCTTAGAAAATCTCGACAACGAAATAAAAACAGCTATTCTTTCAGATAGAAAAAAAATAAAAAAAGATAACATCGAAAAATATTTTAATACAGGTATATTTTCGGCAAAAAAAGCGCTAGAATACGGATTTATTGATAATATTGAATACTATTCCGATACCGCCCGAAAAATCATGGGCAATATATCAAGTTCATATAGAAGAAAAATAAGCATACCCGATTATGTATCTATAAATTTTTACGACGACAGATGGGGGGTTCGCCCTATTGTGGCCATTGTCGTAATAGAGGGCGATATCGTGTCGGGCAAGTCTACAGAGGCGGGTATTTTTTCTGAAGCCTCGGTTGGCTCAGATTCTGTAGTCAAAGTTATAAACAATTTGAAAGTTGACTCTGACGTAAAAGCGGTTGTAATCAGAATTAATTCTCCCGGGGGTTCCGGAATTGCTTCAGATGTAATATGGAAAGAAATCTCTTTATTAAAAGAAAAAAAACCCGTAGTTATTTCTTTCGCAGATGTCGCCGCTTCGGGAGGATACTATATTGCTTTAGCCGGGGGAGAAATCGTTTCAAACAAAAACGCGATTACGGGTTCAGTAGGCGTTTATACGGGCAAGTTCAGTCTGAAAAAATTATACCAAATGATTGGAGTTAATAAAACAGTTTTAAGTAAAAACAAGAAATCGGCAATTTTTTCAGAAACAGACGAATATACAAAAGAAGAAAGAGATATTTTATACGAGCATTTATATGAGTTTTATGAAATATTTCTAAATAGAGTAAAGCAACACAGAAAAGATTTAACCATTGAGAAGGTTGAACAAAACGCCAGAGGAAGAGTTTTTTCAGGCTCTGAAGCCGAAAAAAACGGAATGATTGATAAAACAGGAGGCTTAATGCTGGCTCTGGAACTAGCTAGAATAAAAGCCGGCATATCTGCCGAAGATGTGCAGGTTTTATTTGTTCCGAAAGTAGAGTCTTCGTTAATTGAGCTTAAAAATTATGATAAAATATTCATTCCTCATGTTTTGCAAAAGGCTCTTCGGGTTTGGCAGTCTGTAGACGAGGTTAAAGACGATAAAATCTTCTTTATGATGCCATATGACATCAATATTGAATAGAGCAAAACAAATAAAGATTCTCGTTCATGCGCCTAACTGGTTGGGCGATCATGTTATGGCGTTTCCTTTTTATTATGCGTTAAATGAAATTTTTCAAAACGCCAGAATAGATTTACTGGGCAGAAACTGGGTTTCGTCGCTTTTGCCGTACGAAGTTTTTTCAAATGTTTATTCCATTTCGGGAAAGATGAACGTATCTGAAGATTTTATGAAAATAAAGGCTGAAAAATATGATATTGGCATTTCTCTTTCGCCTTCTTTTAGAAGTATTTTTCTGTTGAAAAAAGCTCAAACCAAATATAGAGTAGGGTACAAAACCGACTTTAGGAGCTTTTTATTAAAACTGCCAAAACCTCATGGCGGCAGAAGAATTCCTTCTTATAATTGTTACGAGCATCGGGCCCTAAGTTATATTCGTCTTTTAACCCCGTGGTTTGATAATTCAAAAACAGCCGAAGATTATTTTGTCAGCTCAACAAGGCAGATTATAGCCAAGGCGGCGCTTGCTAAGAAGTCTGAAAAAAATAATTTCTTAAAAAGATATAACCTGAAACCATTTAAATACAGAGTTATCTGCCCGGGAAGCGTGGCCCTGTCAAAAATTTATCCGATTCAATATTTAATTGTTATCATTGAAAAAATCATTGAAAAAAATCCGAAAGATACTATTGTGCTTGCGGGAACCGCTATTGAAAAACCATACGCAAAAAAGATTATTGAATCTGTCGAAAAAAAATATAAGAGTCAAATTCTCGATTTAACTGAAAAAACTTCTCTTGTCGATTTACTTTTTGTTTTAAAAAACTCAAAAGCCGCAATCGCAAACGATTCAGGAGTCGCTCACCTGACCTTCTTGACCGAAACGCCGCTTTTAACATTTTTGGGCATGGCCCGAAAAGAAGAAACTCTCATGTTAAATAAAAAAAAGATTGTACTCAATAAAAATCTGTCATGTTCGCCCTGCATGAAGCAAAAGTGTCCCAAAAGAAAAGAGTATTTAAAATGTTTAAAATCAATTTCTCCTGAAGAGGCGTTTGAATCTCTTGAGAGACTTGAAAAAAGATACTTAACTTAAAGGGGCTGCATTAAAAGACAACCCCTTAAGAATGATCGTTAGCCGTGCTTTTGAAAATATTCTTTTGATTTTTCAACGTCGGCTTTCATGGCGTCGCCCCCGGGGGTCCAGTTTGCCGGGCATACCTCGCCGGGATGCGAGCTTGCAAATTGGTCTGCCTGAAGAAGACGCAAAACTTCGTTTACGTTTCTGCCAATGTTGTTATTATTCACCATTGACATTTTCAAAATGCCTTTATCGTCAATGATAAAAACCCCTCTTAAAGAAATACCCGCTTCTTCAATCAAGACGTTATAGTTTCTCGCGATATCTTTTGTTAGATCTGAAACCAGAGGAAACTTAATATCTCCTAAGCCGCCTTCTGAGCGCGGCTGCTCTGTCCATGCCAGATGGCTGAATTTACTGTCAACGCTTATACCTAAGATTTGAGCGTTATTTTTTTCAAATTCTCCTGACATATCTGAAAACGCGGTTATCTCGGTGGGGCATACAAAAGTAAAGTCAAGCGGGTAAAAGAAAAGTACCACATATTTACCTTTGTAGTCAGATAAAGAAATCTGCTTAAAGCTCTTGCCGATAAGAGCGTCAGCCGTAAAGTTAGGGGCTTTTTGTCCTACTTGTATCATTAATTTACTCCTATGTTGTTTTTTATATATTATTTTATAAAAAATAAGACTTCTTGTCTATTATTTTAGCAAGGCGCGCCGTTGTGATTTGTCGTCGCGGGTTTTATTCTTTACATGTAGAGTTTATTTTAAGATAGCATAATATTAAAAAAATGACAATAAAACGTATTTTATTTGTAGACGACGAAGAAGACATTAGAACAGTTGTGAAGGTCTCTTTAGAAAAAGTCGGCGGTTTTACGCTTCAAATTTGTAGTTCAGGCAAAGAGGCGCTGCAGGCTGCTCCACATTTCAGGCCCGATTTGCTATTGCTTGATGTCATGATGCCCGAAATGGATGGTATTGCTACTTTGTCAGCTTTACGGGAAATATCGGAACTGAAAGAGATTCCCGTAATTTTCTTAACGGCCAGTGTGCAAGAAGAACAGGTAGCCAAGCTAAAAGAACATGGCGCTCTTGATGTAATACCAAAACCCTTTGATCCCCTTACATTGCCTGAAGTGATTAAATCAATTTGTGAATAAAAAAATGGGCAGGTTACAGAGAAACTATTCTCCTGTCAGTTTTCGACGATATCTGCTGGCAACCATCGTTCCCATAATACTTATTTTGTGGGGTACATTTCTGACTACCGATAAGTTTCGCAGCGATATTGACTTTATAGACAAAGAAATTGAGGGTTTAGCCATAGTAGAAAATTTATATGATGATATTTTAATTTTACAAAAGATACGGGGCCGTAGGCAGTTGCGAATCGGAGGCGATAACGGCCAGTCAGAAAATATTGATGAACTCACCTATAAATTGATAAGCCGTTTAGAAAATAAATTAAGCGTTATGCCGCATTATTCACATGACCAAATTAAAGAGGTTGTAAGGTATTTGAAGGAGGTAAATGATAATCTTGATGATACCGAACAACCGCTGCGGCAGTTTGATCAATATACCGTCATTATCGAAAAATTAATAGAATTGATCAATACAGTTTCTGATAACTCTAATCTTACATTAGATCATAATATGAATACTCACTATCTGGGAAGAGTCGTTGTATCATACTTTACAGAAATTGCCGAACATCAGGGACAAATTCGCGGCCTTATGGCATATGGCATACAAAATCGGCGTCAGATGAAGCTTGTTTCAGACAGAGTGATTTACAAAATCATGAGTTATGAACAGGATCTGAAAAAACTAAAAAGAAATATCAAAGTATTGAATAACATAAATAGAGCCACTAAGCCAGATCTTTTTAATCATATTAAAGAGTGGGAGCAGTCTACAAAAGACTTTATTATCGAGGTAAAAAAGATGATTCCTGTTAGTGGGAATAAAATTGCCTCCCGAAATGTTTTTGAATCAGGTACACAGACTCTTAAAAAAAATCGAAGGGCCTATCAATCAATAAAAAGAGAATTATTAGTATTACTTCAAGAGCGTATAAGTTATTTACAGAAGTTATTAATACTTACCAGTGGAGCGGGCGGTGTCGGATTTTTACTATTATTAGGAACTACTTTCATTCTCTATCACAGTAACCGCAAGGCTTTTGGCGTTATTAACATATCTCATAAAGAATTAAAATTATCTGAAATACGGCATCGTACTATTCTTGAGACAGTTGCAGACGGAATCATTACTGTAGATAATAACGGAGTTATATTGGTGTATAATAGCGCAGCCGAGAGTATGTTTGGTTACGAAATTAAAGAGGCCGCGGGAAAGAATATAGAAATGCTTTTGCCGGGGGTAGAGATATACCCTAAAGAAAAGCATTATGAAATAGAGGGCGTAAATAAAAACGGTAAAATAATTCCTGTAGAGTTGGCGGCAAACGAGATGATTTTAGACGATAAGAAGATGTTTACTGTTGTTGTTCGCGACATTACTGAACGCAAAAAAATGGATAAACTTAAAAATGAATTTATTGCGATGGTAAGTCATGAGCTGCGAACGCCGCTGACATCTATTCGAGGCTCTCTCGGATTAATTAATGGAGGAGCCGTAGGCAAAGTGCCTTCAGCGGCGCAAGAAATGCTTCAGATTGCCAGTAATAACACTGAAAGGCTGCTTCTGCTTATTAATGATATTCTTGATATTCAAAAAATAGAAGCGGGACAGATGGCATTTCGATTTCAAAACGTTCCATTGATGCCTTTAGTCGAACAGGCATTACGGGAGAACTCAGCTTATGCCGAACAATACGGAGTTCGTTATGTTATTGATCACAGATTAGAAGAGGCCCGAGTGTTCTGTGACCCTGACAGAATGATGCAGGTTATGGCCAACCTTCTTTCTAATGCCGCAAAGTTTTCGCCTAGAGATGAAACGGTAGAAGTGAGTGTTGCGCGAAATAATGACACAATACGAATATCTGTTACAGACCACGGGTCGGGTATTCCCGAGTCGTTTCAAAAACAGATATTTGAAAAATTTACTCAGGCAGATTCTTCAGATGTGCGCAATAAAGGCGGTACCGGTCTTGGTTTGAATATCAGTAAACTCATGATTGAAAAACATGGAGGTCATATTAGTTTTATTACCAGCGAAGGGCTGGGGTCGACATTTTATATCGATTTACCAGAATTGATTGGCGCACATAAAACTGGCGAATCGAAGAATTTTCAAAGGGTGGCAAAGAAAAAGTCAGCCTCTATTCTAATTGTTGAAGACGAACCCGATGTCGCGATGCTTTTAAAACGTATGCTTGCTGAAGCCGGATACAATTCTGATATCGCATACGATGCTTCTCAGGCGAGACAGTTGCTGAAAGAAAATGCCGGTCATTACAAACTAATCACTCTTGATCTTGTTTTACCGGGAGAAGACGGAGTAAGCTTTCTTAATAAATTGCGAAGCGATGATTCTACCAGAAGTATACCTGTTGTCGTGATCTCTTTAAAAGCGGGTGAAACCAAACGCTTAACCGGCGGAGCGGTAGATGTAATCGACTGGATGCAAAAACCAATTGATCAATTTCGCTTAATTCATGCCATTCGTCAGACAACAGCCCCTGATCAGATACCGCGGGTACTGCATGTAGAAGACGAAATTGATGTTCATAAAGTGGTTAAGCTTATGCTGCAGGGGCATTGTGAGCTGGTCTCTTCCCCAACTCTGGCAGCTTCAAAAGAAGCGTTGAATAAAGAAGAATTTGATCTGGTACTGCTAGATATTGGTCTGCCAGACGGCAGCGGATTAGATTTGTTAGAATTAATTGAAAAACAGGTTGTTCCGCCTAAGGTAGTGATTTTCTCGGCCCAGGACGTTCCCGAATCATATGCAGACAGAGTCAAAGCCATACTTATTAAATCACAGACCGACAACCGTAGACTGGCCGAGGTAATTATAGGCGCGATGAAAAATGGATCAAGTGAAATGTAAGCCTATGAGATACATTATTTCACTTGCGTTTTCTATTTAAACTCAGTTTTTAATAGTTCGCTCACATTTGAAAAAAAAGAATTCTCAACTGATGAGCTGTCTTTCTCTGGTTTACTGCCCCCCCATAGAGCTTTTTTAATGTTTAAAGATTGAAGCGCTTTTTGTCTTTGTTCTAAATGCGAGGGGGTTCGAATTTTTCCTGTTAGAGAAACTTCTCCCGCGATGGCCCGGTTTGAAAGAAGAGGGATGTCTTTATAGCTTGATGCCATGGCAAGAAGAAGCGCCAAATCACCGGCGTTGTCTTTTAGCGCGGTGCCGCCTCTCGTGCGCACGAAAATATCGCATTGCGAAAGTTTGTAGCCGGCAAATTTTTCGAGAATGGCAGCAATGAGATGTATTCTTGAAATATCGATATTCTCGCCGATTCTGCGGCCGTTGGCAAAACCTGTGGGCGTAACTAAAACCTGAACTTCAAGGGGAATGATTCTGCTGCCTTCAACCTGCGGAAAAAGAACGCTTCCTATGCCTCCGATTTCATGAATCGGCAACAGAGAATTTTCGGCAGATACCTCATGCAGACCTTTTTCAGACATACTGAATACGGCGATTTCGCCTACCGCGCCGAAACGGTTTTTTACCGAACGAATAAAACGGTGACTGCCGTTGTTCTGGTTTTCAAAATACAAAACAACATCTACGGCGTGTTCAAGAAGCTTAGGGCCCGCTATTTGTCCTTCTTTGGTTATGTGGCCGGTTATTAAAAAAATAGTATTATTCTTTTTCGCAAACTCTAAAAAAATTTGAGCCGTCTCTCTTATCTGCGAAACAGAGCCGGTAAAGCCTTTATTGCCCGGCATATGCACGGTTTGAATTGAATCAATAAAAACAATTTCGGGCTTTTCTTTATTTAAGCATTCGACAATGGTTTCAAGATCATTTTCCTGAAGAATTTTCACGTTCTCAAAAGGAACTTCAACCCTGACGGCGCGGTCTTTGATTTGATCAAAGCTCTCTTCGCCAGAGACATAGAGAATATTCGACAATGTTCTGGCCAATGTTAAAAGAAGCGTTGATTTTCCTACCCCCGGTTCGCCGCCCAGTAATATTACCGAACCGGGCGTAAATCCGCCGCCTAAAAGTTTGTCAAATTCGTTTAAGCCTGAAAGTTTTTTTTGATTAGCCGAATTTCTTTCTTTTAAAAGGGGTTTACTTGAAATGTTATGGTTTAGTTTCGGGGTTGTTTTTTGTTTTTGTGAAATCTGAACTTCTTCAAGACTGTTCCATCTGTGGCAAGACATGCACTGTCCCATCCATTTGGGAAATTCTTCGCCGCAATCGGCGCATTTATAAACAATTTTTGTTTTCATTTTATTTATGTTCTTTATGCCGTTAATTTCGTTGTAGCAAAGCCGCGATTTTCTTTTTTTCTTCTAATAAAAAACCAAGTTCGTTGGCGATTTCATCGGTTTTTGGGCTTCCTGTCATTTCTTCAAACGAAAGTTTCTCTTTTAAATCTTTGATGCTTTTGCTGATTGTGGTTTCTTTATGCGCCAGCATCAGTTTTTCCAGCGTTTTAGCGATAAAATCATGATTATGTTCGTCTTTTGCTTTTACGATATCTTCAATGGCCGGTTCAAGCTCTATGATTATACCCGAAAGCAGAGACGATAAATCTTCGGGCAGTATTGAGACAGCCTGGTTTATATTTTCAAATGTCCAGATTTCTCCCGTTTTAATTCTGTCTCTGAAAAAAGAGAATAAAAGAAATATATTTTCATTCACCCAGTTTATCTCTGCGATAATACCGGTTTTATCCCATAACTCGGGAAATTTAAGAAGAAGTACCAGAATTTCTTTTTCAATGGTCGAAATTCTCGTATTCTTTTCTGCTTTAACTATTTTTTGTTCAGATATTTTTTCAGTTGTCTTAAATCCTTTTTTTTGAAAAAGCATAAAATCTTTTTTAAGAGATTCGAAATCTGTCAAAAGAGCCTTAGAAGCGTTTTTTAAATACTCTTCTTTCTGCCAGTTTTCGGATAAATTATCAAGAAATTCAAAAAAACTCTGGATGGCTTCTTTCTTTTCGTTAAAAATAGAAATGTTATATTTATAACCAAAGAAATACCATAAGATAAAAGATATTTCATCTTTGGCGCTGTCTAACAAAGAAAGCAATTCAATTTGATCTGATTTCTTGGCTATATCAAACGGATCTTCTTTCGCGCTTGATTCAATTATAACAACGCGGCAGTTAAGTCTTACCATGATGCCTGTAAGAAAGGCTCTATATGCCGCTTCAATTCCGGCCTTGTCGCTGTCAAAAAATATAATTAAATTTTCTGTATATCTTTTTAAAAGCCTTGCCTGATTTTCTGTAAATGCGGTGCCGAGAGGGGCCACGGAGTTTTTAATATCTTTGTCATGCAATCCGATAACGTCAAAATAACCCTCTACTAAAATAGCCTGTTCATTTTTTCGAATAAAGTCTTTGGCATGATTTATGTTATAAAGATTGTTTTGTTTATGAAAGACAAGCGAGTCGGGAGAGTTTATATATTTTGCCGCAGTTGATTCTTTTGCTAAAATGCGTCCGCCAAAGCCTATACAGTCGCTTTTCATATTATGAATAGGAAAAATAAGTCTTCCTTTAAAGCGGTTATAGAGTTCTTCATTTCTTTCTGATCTGGCCAGTAACCCCGTAGAAATCATCGCCTCATAAACAGACTTTTGATCATGGGTTGAATCTGCGATAGAAGAAATGCGGCTTTCTAAAAATCTCATATCGGCGGGAGAATATCCAAGATGAAAAAAATCTGCGGTTTCTTTAGAAATGCCTCTTTTTCTTAAATAAGAAGCCGGTATTTCGTTTTGTATGCAATTTTTGTATAATATTTTTACTTTTTCATTGGCATGAAGCAGGATTTCTTTTTCAGATTTGTGGCTTTCTTTTTTTTCATATTTAGAATCAAGCTTTATACCCGAATATTCAGATAGAGATTTTAACGCGTCAACAAATGAAAGCTTTTCATACTGCTGAATAAAGCTCAGCAGATTGCCGCCTTTGCCGCAACCGAAACATTTATAGATGCCTTTTTCGGGCGATATTGAAAATGAAGGAGTATTTTCGTTATGAAAGGGACACAATCCCCAGTAGTTGCGGCCCTTTTTTTTCAAGCTTACATATTTTTGTACATAGCTTTCAATGGGTACCGCGTTTAATAGCTTTTCGACATCCCCGGCCATATATTCATTTATGGTTTTTAGGGAGCTTTGTCAAGATTTTTAGCTTTCGCCGTATAGAAATTTTTTACGCTCACGCTTTCTTATCGCGGTTTCTTTCGCTCTTTTTTTCAAAACGCTGGGTTTTTCAAAAAATTCTCTTTTTTTAAGCTCTGTCAGAATACCCGCGTTAATAACTTCTCTCTTGAAGCGTTTTAGCGCCACTTCGACATGTTCATTGTCGCGAACATCCGTTCCGTTTCTAAAATAATCTTTTATATCGTGAGATCTTCTTTTTTCTGCCATATTCATTTACTTTGATCGTCAAAAACGAGAACATAGACGCGCAGACAAGTTTTTTTTACCCTTTTTGATTATGAAAAATTTTGTCGGGTATAGTCAGGCGCAATATTCACAAACGTCCGCAAATGGCAAGAGACGAAAAAAATCGAACGACAATCTTTTTTAAAAACTTGACAAGACCTCTTAAAGTAAGAATTTAGCATATGGCGAGAGTATTACTAGTAGACGATCTGGCTTTTATCAAAATTGTAGAAAAAGACATACTTGAAAAACACGGGCATGAGGTGGTGGCCGACGCGGCAAACGGACGCGACGCAATACGTTTGTTTGAAGAAACAAAACCCGATATTGTATTGATGGATATTACCATGCCTGAAGTAAACGGTCTTGAAGCCTTGAAAAAAATACTGACAATTGACCCTAACGCGAGAGTGATTATGTGCTCAGCCCTTGGGCAGCAGGGCCTTATAATGAACGCCATTGAAGAGGGGGCCAAAGACTTTATTGTCAAACCTTTTCAGGCAGAAAGACTTATATCATCTATTGAGAAAGCTCTTTCTTGACGAATGAAATATAAGATAGTTTTTTTATATATTTTTACCGTTTTATTCTTTTTATATCAGCCAAATACTCTATTCTCAGAAGAAGAAATACAAAATTCAGGCTCTATAAAGTATAAAAAAGACTATTCGTTTTTGATTTATTTTCCCGTAGTTAAGACAGAAAAAAGACGCTCTTATATCGCTTCGGTTATTACCGATTTACTCAACGACAATCTAAGCGTGCAAAAAATGGTTTATATACCAGATGCAAAACCGGTTGAAATTGAGTATCCTTCGCCCCCTTTAAGTCAAAATAAAAAGCCGTTAGAAGATCCAAGAGAGTATTTTTTATCGTTAAAAGCGAAAGAAAAACCATCTCTTTTTGCTCTCGATTTTAAAAAAATATATAAATATGATTTTGACCCGGCCCCTTACTTTACTTTCGGGGCAGACGCTCCTTCTTTTTCTGATCAAAGCTTTCACTTGATTCAGCAAATTGAACAAAGCTCTTCTTCAAATCGTTTTACGTTAAGAGTAGCTTTATTTTGGGGAAATTATAAAGTATTTCATGAGAGCAAAACTTTCAACGACGACTCTGTTGCAGACGCCATAAACGCATTATCAGAAAATATAAGAAAGCGTCTTGTCGGTTACCATTGGGGAAGCCTTGACATAGCTACAAACCCCGATAAGGTATCGGTTTATCTTGACAAACGTTATATGGGAAAAACCCCTTTAAGCATAAAATATTTACCGTTATCTGATTATAAAATAAGCCTTGAGAAAAAGGGGTTTAAACCAATTGTCGAATCAATTCGGCTTCAAAAAGAAAAAACTCTGCTTATTAATAAAGAGCTAAAAGAACTGGAACTACTCGGCGAAGTTGAGATTATCTCGAACCCTGAAGGGGCCTCTGTGTATCTTGACGCAGAATATAAAGGGATGACGCCTTTAGAAATAAAAAATATTGAACCCGGATATCATCAGGTTAAAATCTCAAAGGCAAATCATGGTTCGGCCTCTGAATCTTTTCAAATAACGCCGGAAAACGCAAAAATAAAAATTAAAAAAAAACTTGAGAATCAGACAAGAACAAGAGGCGAAGAGTCTTTTATTTCCCGAATATTTTCGTATGAAAACTTAACCTATCAGTTTTTAAGCGTCTCAACGGCGTTTTCGGTTTCAGGATTATATTATCTTTCAAAAAGAGATAAAACTACCGAGATAATGTCTTCTAAGTTAAGTACGCATGACCCCGATAGTTATACTTCTGAAGATTTAAGCGTAATCGACGAGATGTCTTCTGAGATAAACAATTACGATAAATTATCAAAAAATTCGTTTATTGTCTCGGGGGCTTTTTTGTTCATAACAGGATATTTTTTTATGCGATATATTTTTGATACAAAAGCATACTCTTCTTATACTTACGCGCCGTTACCTGATAACAAAAAAAGAGAAAAGCAAATTCAAACATCCTTAAACTTTTCGTTAAATAAAATTCATTCTCTGGAAAGTCGTTTTCTGATAAGTTTGAGATTTTAATTCATTTCGATTTATGCGCAGGCTCGGCTACGGGTAAAAGAGGTTTAGCCGCGCAGTATTTTGGCGTTTTTTACAGAAATTAGGCTTTCAATAGAAGGCGAAACATCGGGATAGAAAAAATATGGAACTCTTGAAACGGGAATTTCAAGATACTCGTAGGCCGAAAATGTCGCCGCTCTAAAAAGCTGTTTTTCTGAGAAGTGTCCCTTCTTGTAGATTGCGTAAATTTCGTCAAGAATAGAGACGTCGGGCGAAGAGGCCGCGCTGTCGGTACCGATTAACAGGCGCAGAGGAGTTTTCTGCATGAGACCCCAGTTTTCTCTCTTCTCGCCTATAAAATCATTTGAACGCATGCACAAAACCCACGCGGCGTGGGGCAGGCGATTGTTTAAGAAATCCATATGTTTTTTATTGGCATGAACCAGATGCGTTAAAAAAAGCTTTTTAAAAGAAAGTATGCCTAGATTGTATAAATATTCAAGTATATCTTTATTGAGAAGAGTTTCATGTTCTTCATAAGCGTTTATTTCTTTTAAGAATTCAAAGATATCTCCTTTTTCAAAAGCAAGATTTTCTTCGTCTGAGTTTTCAAGCAAATGGATGGTAAGCGTAGTAAGGCGGGCAAATTCTCTTACAAAAGATAAAATTTCAGGAGAACTGCCGTAGTATGAGTGCGGCGATATGAAGGCATGCCTGTCGGTTGCCAATACTTTTTTCGCTTCTTCTATGCTTTCTTCGTCTCTCGGCGCTGAAAACCCTAGCATTTCGTAAAAGCGGTTCCCTTTGAAATGTTTCGCGCTTCTTAAAAAATCCAGAAAACGAATATTGTTGCAGATATCGTTATAAAAAAACGTACCCCTTGAAAACGCGTATTCTAATTCATCAGAAGCCGCTTTTATCATGGTCTTTAAATTAAGCTCTTGACGCAGGCGCATAACTTCTTTGGCAAAACCGGTTATTTTTTGCCCGCCGGTCGTTTTGCCCTTTAAAGCAGAAAGTTCAAGATGAGAGTGGGCGTTTACAAAACCAGGGGCGACAACGCCCTCGGGCAGAGAATTAAAGAAAAACTCTTTGGGCGGCCTGCCAAAACCCCTGTCGATTACTTTGTTTTCTGTGATAATAAACCACGGATCTTCTTTGAAGACGCCTTCAGAACTCAGGCCCCAATGCGCCTTGATTGCTTGAAAAATATTAATACTTTGCCTCTTTACTTGAATTTCGCGCCGCGGCCCCGCAAGGGGCGCCCGAACATTTCTATTAATAAGATAAAAAAAACTATAAACAGAAAGTCAAATTAAAAAATTCTAAAGATTCAATATTAAAAGAGCTTTGCTTAAAAGCACGCCTATAAAAAACGCGAAAGGAACAATAAAGAAAAACATGGCAAAAGCGGTTATTGGGCCCCGCTCTTTTATGATCATTAAAAAATTGGCTATGCACGGTATAAACAAAGTAATGACGACAAGAGCCGTGAGCGTTTGCGCGTTTGTCATAAGGCCGTCGGCGTGAAGTTTTAAGAACCCGGCCGCCCCGAAATCTCTTCTTAGAAATCCTAAAATAAAACTATAGGCAGATTCTTCGGGAAGGTTTAACCCGTATACTGTGATTGGTCTAAGGGCCTTGTTTAATATTTCAAGAATCTTGAATTTATCCATAAGAAATAAAATAAAAGAGCCGAGTATAAAAAGCGGCGCGGCTTCTTTCAGGTACCACTTTGATCTCATGTAGGTTTTTTTCAACAGGTTCGAAAACTGCGGAACTCGAAGCGGCGGAAGCTCCATAAAAAATAATGAGACCTTGCCTTTTATGACTTTTGACGATAAGTATCCTACAAACATCAAAACTGCCGTAACAATAAGGCCCCACGCGGCCATATATCCGGCGGGAAGTTTAGAGCCCAAAGAAAAAATAACGCCAAGCTGCGCAGAGCAGGGTATGCCCAGCGCCAGAAGAAGGGTCGCTATGATTCTTTCTTTGCGGCTGTTTAAGATTCTGGTTGTCATTGTGGCCATGGTATCGCATCCGAGGCCCAGAACCATCGGCAATACGGCCTTACCGTTTAGGCCCATTTTACGAAAAGAGTTATTTAAAAAAGAGCCCATTCGCGGAAAGTACCCCGAGTCTTCTAAGAAGCTGAAGGCTAAAAAGAAAGTGGTTACAATAGGCAAAATTATGGCAATCGCGTAAGTAAGCCCCATGGTGAGAATGCCGTATTTGCCCACAAAAGCCTCTATGAAAATTTCGGGCAGGGGCAGAAAATCAAAAATTTTCGTAAAAAACGGATTTATATATCCGTTGAAAACGGTATTTTCTAAAAAATCGACAAAGATGATCGCTCCGAAATAACCGACAAATTTATAAACGCTTAACAGTACCGTAATTAAAATAAATATACCGGCGACAGGTTTTACGCTTAGGTGGCCAAGTTTTGTAAGCCAGCTTACTTTTGATACGCTGATTTTCTGATAAATGTCTTCTAATAAATCAATCACGCTTCTGTGCCATGCGTTTTGAAACTGGTACAGCGAAACGTTATGCTTTGCGATTTCTTTTTCTGCAAATATGAGTTCTTCTTTGTCTAAGAAAGCGGCTGCCGATTTGTCGAGGCAGGCTATTGAAATTGCGATTAAAGAATTTATTTTAGCCGATAGCTTTTTGAGGCACAATTCAATATCGGGCAGAAAGTCGGGTATAAATTTTGACGCGCTGAAAGGTTTTTTTATAAGCTCTATGATTTTTGAGATGCCTTCTTTTTGAATGGCGATTGCTTCTACAATTTCAGTTCCCAGTCTTTTTTTCAATTCTTTAATATTGATTTGCACTCCCTCTGCCGCCGCTTCGTCCATCATGTTTAAAACAATAAAAAAAGGAATTTTGCAAAATGAAAGCTGAGAGGCGATAACAAGACCCCTGCGCAGATTTTTTGCGTCTATAACAAGAATTACTTCAGGCTTTTGTTGGCGGATGGTTTCATGTTCAAGCAATATATCTCTTGTAACCTGCTCGTCTTCGCTAAGAGGCGTTAAAGAGGCAATGCCCGGCGTATCGATTATTTCAATAGAATCGCCCGAAAGCTCTCCGCGGGTTACCTCGACAGTGGTGCCCGGATAATTTGAAATAGTAACGTACTTTTTGGTCAGGGCAGAAAATATGACCGATTTGCCGACATTCGCGTTGCCCACAAGATAAACGGTTTTTTTATAAAACTTTGCCTCCATATATTGAGAATGATTCTCAATATATGGAGGCAGGATTGAGATATGTTGTCAATTATAATTTATTCTCAGAAATTTAACTTTAATTAATATTCTTAAGTCTTGCTCTTGTAAATTGTGTTGGTTCAGTTTAATTTTTACATGGCCATCGAAAAAAGCATAAAAAACATAGCCAAAATTAACCAAGGTTAAGAGCGAAGGGACAAATAATCAATAAAATATTTGACATAGTGAATTGGTAAAATTATATGATTTATCATTTTAAAAAAATGGGGGCATATATTTATGTCAAAAGTTATCTTGAAGAAGATGTGTGGGATGACGATATTGTACAATTTTATGTATATATTAATGGTTCAGTACGCTGGACATCAAACGAATTTGAAGTAGATAATGTAACATCTGCCAATATACTGTTAGACTATACAAAGTATGCCCCCGGTAAAACTGTCGTTCAAAACGCCGACGGTTCGGTTACAATAAACGAAATGTAATTTTAACAGAATAAATATTTTAAGAGGCAAAAATGAAAAAACGAATTTTTCTAACATTAGTATTACTTATAGTTTTTAACGCCATACAATGCGGGGGCGAGAATACTGAGCCCGAAGATGATACGCCGGTTATTGTTACCTACGAAAGCGAGGGTACTGTCGCCGCGCCAATTGTTTTAGACTATAACACAGACTTGCCCTATTCTGGGCAGGTCAGCGGCGAAATTGGCAATGATTACAGTTATTACCAGATAACGGGTTTGACTGCAAATATCATGTATAAAATTTATCTGACAGGCTCAACAGGCGATATTTATATGAGCCTTTATAGCGCGGGAGATTTTAGCATATTAAATATGCTAGGCAGCTCATATGAAGTAATGACTTTTACAACTTCGGTTTCTGAAATTTTTATAAAAACAACTCATGTAAGCGATCCTTTAAGCGGCGAAACAGGCGCGGCCTATACAATCAATGTAGAGCCTGTTACTATTACGCAAGAGCCTTTAAGCAGTATGCCGGTTACGGGTACAGTTGATACAACCACAGTGGTTTATGAAATAAGCGGTATTGATTCTACTCTTGCTTATAATGTCTCTTTAACAAACTTAACAGACAATGCAGACTTAATTGTTTATGGCAGTACTGATTTTAGACTCTCGGTTCTTGGCGGTTCCTATTTATGTTCTTCAGAAAAAGACGGTATTGAAGATGAAATGTGCACCGCGAAACCCACGGGCTCTGTTCTTTATGTTGAAGTTACAGGGGCTGCTACAGTTAATGGTTCGCAATTTACCTTAAATGTAGAGCCTGTTGCTTTTACACAGATTGCTTTTAATGCAGATATACCATATTCTACAACGGTTGATAATAGTAAGAGTTATTTTGAAATAACGAATCTTACGCCGGGTTATCAATATAAAATATTGATTTCTGAAATTATAGACGATACCGCCTTATATATTTATGCCGACTCTGGTCTTAAAAGTTTACTTAGGCAGTGGCTCATTAAAGGTACCGGCTACCGGGATTTTGTTCATACATCAGATTCTTCGTTATTTATTGTTTCTTATGCCGAGTTCCCTACGCCGTTTACAATCAATCTTTTAGAAATAAGCCCCACGGTTACTTTGAATTTATCTACAGACTTCCCTTACAGCGGTACGGTTGGTCATGGTATGAATAAATATTACGTTACGGGCCTAACCGGAGGCTTAAGCGCCGATGTCGCATTGACGGGCTTTACAGATAATTTAGACCTGATTGTTTACGAAGATAACGCCTTAATATTAAAACTTTGCGATTCTCTTAATTTGGGCACAACCGACGAAGCGTGCTCTGCTTACAGCGCAACTTCAGCAGGCGGGGCTTTTTATGTGCTGGTAAGCGGTGAAAACGCGGTTTCAACTTCAGATTTTACTTTAAACGTTACGCAGTTTGTGCCTTAAAAGATTTTAAACGCTTGCGGTTCGTTGCGTAAAGTTTAGAAAAACTGTTAAAAAAACAGTTGACTCAACTAAATAGTTTTTTATAATATATGACAATACTTATGAAAAATAAATTTCTAAATCTTATATTTTCTAAAAAATCTTTCATTTTTCTAATCATCTTCTTTGCCGGTTTATTCTCTTCAAATCTTTTTGCCTTAAATGGCTCTTCAAAAAAAATTAAAATCGCGGTTTTGCCCTTTGTTTACGAAGGCGATATCTCGCCCGAAGAGGCTGCAGAGGCAGCGAAAGCCGTAAAATTCAGGCTTGAAGAAAGTTTGAAATTTAGGATTATTGACGATGTTCTTGTTGATGAGGCGCTGAAAGACGAAAAACTTCAATTATCAGGCGGCAAAGAGAATTGTCAAAAAAGAAAATGTCTCGTTAATTTAGCCAGAATCATAAAGGCTGAAAAAATTCTAACAGGTTATATTGATGCTGTTGACGATGAAATTATCGTAAAAATAAGAATATTAGATGTTATTTATGGAAGTTTTGAAAGAAAGGGCAAGAGAAAGTTTATAGAAAAAAGCAAACTGCTGTTTGAAGTACAAAGTCTGGTAGAATCTCTGATAAATATTTACTCTATAGACGATATTAATTTCTTTTTTATCGAAGCAGAAATAGGCTGGAACGGCGCCGTGGGCCTTGGCGGCAGGCTTGATATTCGAATCTCTGAACACATGACATTGAATCTCGGTGCGGGCACAAGTGGCTGGTGGGATAAACGTTTTTCTGCCGCGTTAAGATATTATTTAAGATACCCTTACGGTTTTGCGTTTTCAATTGGCGGCGCATATAATTTGGGTCAAGGTTACAAACGGCCTGTACCCGTATTAAATATTAGCGCCATAAGAAGCTTTAGGCTTTTGCCGTCTTCAAGATTTTATTTTGAAGTAGGTTACGCGATACCTCTCACAAATAGATTTTATGATGATGAAGATTGGGAAAACTCATGGTTATATACATGGGATGACGAAATTCAAAAACCTTGCGGCCCTATGATAAGCTTTGGTTTTGCATGGTAGTATATATGAAAAAAATGAAAATAGGCGTTATTTTATTTTTCTTAAGTCTTACTCTTATAAATTGCGTGGGTTTAAGCCCCAGTAATTTTAGAAC
>Ga0224501_10001095_pt1 | contig 20773 bp, 19 predicted proteins | sample SF_Oct11_sed_USG_4_FD_169105 | JGI IMG/M metagenome (GOLD analysis project Ga0224501, IMG submission 169105) | Sediment microbial communities from San Francisco Bay, California, United States - SF_Oct11_sed_USGS_8_1 | ecosystem: Environmental > Aquatic > Marine > Sediment | place: USA...
CCTTGGAACCAAGCCTCTCGCCAAGGTGTTGGAGACTCTTCCCAAAGCATAGCTTGAAACGTAATCAAAAAAACCATATCCCCTCTTTTTTATGTTAACTATGTGGGCGCGCTCAACTGCTGTCTGACTTCTTCAGCCTGCTTCCTGCCTTTTCACTGCATCTCAAGTTTTGGTTGGTTGGTTGGATTAAATTTTAATTCTCTCTTTTCAATCACGGGAAAGCGCGCGGCATATAGCACATGACAAGAAGAAGCCAGTCGTAGAAGTCTTGATCTGACTTTTTGTACCCGATGGAAATGGAAGACTCAGGTTCTACATTTTCTTTTAGACATCTTTAAAATCAGTAGAAAACAGATGTAATAGACAGCGCGTGACTATTGCCAGCGTGCTGTTAGGGCCGGATGGTAAAGAATGGAAAGAAGTTTAAAGTTTATGCGAGGAAAGACAAAGCGGGGTTGTTGTTTATGATTCGTTTACAGTTTGCGAGGGGCACTTTTCTGCTACGTGGAGAAGTTGGGACTCCTTACGGCAAGTGGGATCCCCGGGTTGGCTGTTACAGGGCTAAAGCTATGCATTACCGAGATGTGTTAACTTACTTAGAGGAGAGCAGGGTTCCATACCGAGATGAGGTGCCAAATCTCCCTCCTCTTCAAACTCTGAAATGTACCGTTAAGCTGCGGCCTTATCAGACGGAGGGAGTGAACAGGTGGCGCCGCGCCGGTATGAGAGGGATTATTGTCTTGCCGACGGCTGCTGGCAAAACCTACATAGCGTTGAAGGCGATAAACCTGGTGAAGACGCAGACTCTGATTGTTGTTCCAACCTTGGACCTTGTAGATCAGTGGAGAAGACGAGTGGCGGACCACCTTAACGTAGACGCTGGAGCTGTCGGCGGAGGCGAAAACACGGTGAAGATGATAACTGTTTCCACGTATGACTCAGCATATTTAAAGGCTGAAGTGTTAGGTAACAGGTTCATGTTCATAGTCTTCGACGAGGTTCACCATTTGGCTTCCCCGAGCTACATGCAGATCGCTGAAATGTACATCGCGCCCTACCGCATGGGCTTAACCGCCACGTACGAGAGAGGCGACGACAGACATTTGCTTCTTCCACGCCTCGTCGGAGATCCAGTTCACACGATGGACGTTGAAGAACTAGCCGGGGAACACCTTTCACCCTACACCTACGAGAAGATATATGTTGAGTTGACCCCTGAGGAGCAACGTGTCTACGACAAAGAGATGAGCGTCTTCAGAGATTACTTGCGAGAAAGGGGAATTGTCCTGAAGAGCGTCAAGGACTTCCACAGGTTCATCATGTCTACTGGAAGAGACCGCCGTGCGCGAAAGGCACTTCTGGCTAGAAACCGCGCATTAAAGATCGCCTTAAACTCCGAAGCCAAACTGAAGACGTTAGCGAAGCTGCTTGAAGCCCACAAGGGTGAGAAGATCTTGATCTTCACGTTGCACAATGACCTCGTCTACAGGATCAGCCGATTATTTCTGATACCATCCGTTACGTATCAGACGCCGAGGGAGGAACGCCGAGAGATTCTGGAGAAGTTCAGAGGCGGCGAATACAAGGCAATCGTTACCTCTCAGGTTCTCGACGAAGGCGTCGATGTCCCAGACGCCTCTGTAGGCTTCGTACTGAGCGGAACCGGAAGCACAAGGAAATACATCCAGAGGCTTGGAAGATTGCTCAGAAAAGTGAAAGGCAAAAAAGCGAAACTTGTGGAGATCGTGTCTAAAGAAACCGTTGAAGTGAGGATAAGCCAAAGGCGACGCCGAAAAAGAAAAACGAACAGTGAGGGATGAACCGTGCTTCCAAGCGAACTCCTCTTGGTGCGGAGAAGGGAAGGCAGAATCTGGCCCCGATACGCCAAACTGTCCAGCGAGAACCTAGAAGTCGCCAAGCTCCTCATCGAAGCCTACAGCCGTCACGTAGGTGAAAAGAAGAATGTTCTCAAAAAACTCGTCGGTGAACTTGAGGATATGGGTTATGACTACCGTTTCGCCAGAGGCTTATCCGTTCTACTTGACAGGAGAAGCGACTTCATGTGCGACGTCAAAGTTGACCCGGTGAACTTAAGGAGAAAACTTTATCAAGCAACTGGAAAGTCGGGGCTGCCAACCACGCCCGAACAGAGAAGCAGAATAATCGAGTCTGCGGCCTCAGAACTGAAGCTAACGGCTGAGATGGCGGAGGAGTCTTTCTACGCTGACCTAGACAGCGAACTGGTTCTGGCAGAGTTCAACCCGTTACCCCCGCAGGAACTGCTCAAAAGCTACAATGTCAGCCTGACCCAGACGCTTCTCTTCAGCTCGACCGAACTAGACTTTACGGCTTCAGGGAACTGGCAGAGAATCTTTTACGCGATAAAAAGGTTGGGGTTGATCTACGAGGCTTACAGGAGCGGCGATTTCTGGGTGAAGATAGACGGGCCAGCCAGCCTCTTCAAGCTGACCAGAAGGTACGGAACCGCCCTAGCGAAGCTTCTGCCAGCCATAATCGGCAATCCAAGATGGACCGTTGAAGCGAAGATCCTCTGGAAATACACAAACGAAATATGCAACCTCAAGATCGAAAGCTGGAAGCACAGTCCAATATTGAAGACGCCCAAACCTCCAGTTGTCTCCTACGACAGCGTCGTTGAAGAGAACTTCGCCACACGCTTTCAAGCCTTGAAATCCGGCTGGTGTTTGAGAAGGGAGCCTGAACCGGTTCCCGCCGGCAAACACGTGATCATACCAGACTTCTCCTTCGAAAGACAAAGCCTTAAAGTGTACATGGAAGTTGTAGGGTTCTGGACGGCTGAGTACCTGAGACGGAAGATAGAGAAGCTGAAAAAGATCGATGTAAACATGCTCATAGCCGTGGACGAAACCCTGGCGTGTGAGAAACTGGCGAAACTAGAGAAACGCGCGAAACTGAACATCATATACTATCGGAAAAAGATCCCGCTGACTCCGGTCCTCCGTCATTTGAAAGAAGCGTTTCAACCAGTCGAAGAGAAACAGAGATGGTTTGTCAAGAACCTTCCAGTAACATTCTTAGAACCCGTCGTGAACTACGAAGAATTCGCAGCAAGAATCGGCGTGTCCACCGAATCCGTCAGAACAGCGTTAACCGAGAACCCCCCACAAGGCTACACAGCGCTACCGAACAGCCTCGTGAAGAGAGACAAACTGAAAGAGATAGGAAAAACACTCCAAGAACAGACAAGCCGCCTAGACAGACTACCATTATCTGAAGCCGCAAGAATCATCGAGACGGAAGGAGTAGGAGACGCACCCAACATCCTGAAAGCCCTCGGATACAAAATCATATGGCGCGGAATCACGCCTGAAACAGCCGAAGTTGTCAAGCCTGAAAACAAACAGACACGAAAAAACTCTCAAATCTGAAGCAAAACCTGTCCGAGCGAGACTGTCTCAACCTGCACAAGGCACAGAATAATCTAAGCTTGCTCACGCGTCAAGAGGTTTTCAACTCAGAGACACAGTTGTCGTCGCCTGCTGCCCAGAGGACAACGACAACCGCTGCACTTCCTTAGCGCGCGCTACCAGCGGAGGAAGCAAGTCTTACGGTTTCTCTCTTCCCTGCATAAGAATATGCAGGCGCGCGCGCATTAGTTTTAGAGGTTGGGCTATTCTTTTGAGCTATCAAGCAAATATGAATTAGAAAAAGGTGCGCGCGAGTTTTTTGCAGAGGGTTTTTAATCTTTTGACGTCGTTTCTTTGAACCTTAAATAGGTGACCGTAGGGACAGAGGGGATCGATCACTACTTTTTTTAGGTTTTCATCGTAGACTAGTGGGTATAGCCTGCATCCTTCAGGTCGATGGGGATATATTCCACAACTCTCTTCCATGAGAAAAACACATTGTCCACAGTTATTCTTTAAACGCCATCCTCCTTCTGTTTTCACTGCGAAGCATTCAAGTTTATAGCCGAGCTTCAGAATCCTCTTTAAATCAAGATTGGAAAGAGGCATCCTCGTCTCTAGGCAACACTCCACACATTTATGTCTCACGCAGATGATACCTCTTGCCAACGAGTGTCTCACCTAACTCGGTGCTCACTTATTATAGTGGATCTATTGACCTAAACGAATCTCCAATATGAACAAATCTCTGCATGACTTCAGCGACAAATATTGGATTCCGTGTTTTCTATTACACTCAGTTTCCCATTTCTTCCTATCCTTAACTGTTGTTCGCCTCTAAATATGGATGCCCGTGCGTTTTCGATCTGGATAATATCGCCTTCCGAAATTGAGCTTATCTGCTCATTCCATAGACATAATTTAATGTCTCCAGTTTCATCAGCTATCAAAGCATTGGTTACGGCGGCGTAGTTACCAAATCTTGTGAAAACAGACTTGGGTTTTGGAATTTCCAGAACCTCAGCCCTCAAGTTGATGCGCTTCATTCCACTTCTTAAGTCTGCTATGTGAAGAGAACGCGGCCCTCTATTAGTTTTCTTAACTAAGTATCTTTGGATCAAGTCAGTATTTCGTGAACGCGCAATCGGATTAGTTTCTTCCAGAAGGAAATTGTTTGGTATGGGAAATTGCGCAACAACTTTGTGTCCTCTCGTTATCAAGAAGATAGTCTTGTCTCGGATTTTCTTGCGACATGCGATCAAAAGGTTTTCACATTTGGACATTCGATTTTCCCAAGCTGAGATTAAAGCTTGAAAGAGTTGGTCAGGGTCAACCTCATATTTTATTGAAAGAAAAGCGAGATATTCGCCTATTGTTGATTTGTTTCGCAATGTCTTCCTACTCTTGTGTAAGAGTTATTTCCATTGTTGAAACCATTCTCGCTCTGTTTTCCCCTTCCCTCGCTGGCATCTCCTCTGTTCCAATGGAGATTTTGCTTACCTTCAAGTCTTTCATGAAGCGTCTTCTAGTTATTTCGGCTGCGTCAACCGCTGTCGTGATTGCTCGTCCGCGAGCTTTTAAAGTTATTTCCTTAGCGTTGGACAGGCTTGTGATGGTCGCTAGAACATAATTCATTGGTGGTTTTCCACCGACAAACACGATGTTCTTTTTGGTTTGCTGAGTCGGCGGAGCTTCTCCAATTTTTTCTTCCTTAACAGTTTTTTCTGCCAGTTTCTTTTCTTCTTTTTCTTTTGCCGTTTTATTCGCCCTCCTTCAATTCACTTTGTAAATTTACTTCGATTCCTTTTGAATTTTTTCTTGCATTTCAAACAGCAGAAATAATATGTTTCTCCGTCATGCGTGATCTTGAACTTGCTTGTATGTTTGTCCAGAATCACGCCGCATACTGGGTCTCTAGGCATTGTTTAACGTTTCACCTGTTATTTTCAAGATTCTTCATTTTCCAGCATCCATTGATCAGGCTTGTACCAACTCTCCGATTGCGAACTTGCTTCCGACTCTTATTATTTTGAACTTCACGTGCTCTCCTTGCTTAGTGTTCGGCACAAATATGACGAAGCCTTCAATTTTTGCGACACCGTCGCCTCTCCTGCTCATGTCCTCAATTTCGGCTTCGTATTCTTTGTCGAGTTCAACTGGTTTCTTCACATCGAAACTGGGCCTACTACTTCCAAATCTGTATGACATTCTACCACCTCGGTTAAATTGTCAGCTAGATTACTATGAAACAAAGTAAAACCATTTGTAGTACCGTTTTACCTTCTTCGTAAGAACCTAACTTCTTATTCTTTAACAAATGGTTCTCCTTATTAACCTTTGTAGCGCGCACGCGCGTTTTGCAGCTAACATGCTTAAACGGAGAGTAGAACCTTCACGTTAGCATAACGATCTACGACGTTCCCATTCAGCTGGTTAAACAGTTTAACGAAAGAGTGGTGGAGCCGTTATATCCCGGAGACAGAGGGATCAGCGAAGCGATCCGAGATCTAATGCGAAAGACCGTCCGAGAAATAGAATAAAGTATCCAAATATGGAACAGGCTTGTCTTCACTTGCGCACGCTTCAACGGTTTGGGTTTTTCCTAAGAAGGCAACCGGGTAAATGGCGCACGCGCGTGACAGCCATCTCAATGACCCTTGGAGTTCCTCATCGGAGTTATATGGGACTATACATCACGTGCCAGCTGATTAATTTCAATGGGGTTGGCGTAACAGTAGATGCAACCGTTTGGACATGTCATGGAATACCAACCGATGTCTATGCTGCGAGTGCATTTACAAAGCTTCCTCTGTCCTGTCGCTCTATCTTCGGAGTAAGGTTCCCCGTTTGGGTGCAATCTCTGCAGTTCTTCTCCGTCGATACAACCCATATTCTTTATTCCTATTTCTTCGAGCTTTGGGTCGACACAGCACCCTCTCAACTCTACACTATACTCTTCAGCGGTATTCACAACATATCTTGCTTGTTTCTCTAGGTCGAAGTCTGCTATTCTGATTCCATGTTTATTCAGCCTTTCCCTGACTTTCGGATAGTAGGTCGCCCAGCTCGATCTGAAGGTCTTTATGTCCAGAGGAGCCACGAGTTCTATCACGTCCGGGAACTTGTACAAGTTAGTGAACTTCTTACCATCAATCAATAGGTTGAGTATCGGGTCGAACCTGACATGAATCTTCTCTGGGTTGTCGTCCAAGAACTCCACTATGATTTCTCGTAAGTATTCTGGCACCTCTTTTGGTTCTGGGATGTTTGGTTCAAGAAAACTTCCTCCTAACCCGGTTACTGTGCATAGTATAAAGAGGTTGTACCGTTTCAGAACGCTTTTGATTGGTTCTCTGAAGATCAGTTGCGGAGTCTTCGTCCACAACACGATGGTGTGAACCTTCTCCGGAGGATAACGTTCCTTGAGCCTTTTAACAAGCTGATCGGGAAAGTGCAACATTTCCGTCCGTCTGCTTGCAGACAAAACAACTTTAGTCATTGATCTCACTCCTCCCTGATATCAAGCTTGACTATCTGTAGGTTCCACTTTTTCTGGTTCAATTAGCGCGCGCTGTGGCGGGCCCGCTGGGATTTGAACCCAGGATCTCCGGCTCCGCAGGCCAGCGTCCTAATCCATACTAGACCACGGGCCCTTTTGGAGGCACTACGACCCCAAATATGAGGTCTTCATTTTGCGGAACAGCTTGCAGTCATTCACGTCGGTGACTTATTCGAATCCAGCCTCTATCAGATCTTTGCCCCTTCAACGCTTTTCGCTATCTTACAGATATATTCTTCGTTTTGTGGCAATGCAATCAGCCGCGTGTATCGAAGAGTGGTCTTTAGGTTTTTGTGACCGAGGAGTCTTTGGACGTAAAGAATGCCCTTGGTTTTTGCGTATTCTATAGTTGCTTTCCAGTGGCGTGGCGTGTGGAAGTGAATCCTAAGTATTCTTGGGTTCCCCAGTTTGTGGGGCGCTCTTTTCCGCTTACCCTAAACCATTGAGAGGTCGGGCATGGTCGCCTAGCCTTACACTTATCGCTTGCTCTGTTTTCCCTCTCTTCTGTCCATCCGTGATTTCAACCTTCTGTTAAGGATATCCTATAAGAGCTAAGTCCTTTATTGCGTGAAATTTCAGCCAATACGACCTACCCCCTATTTTTTGAAAACAAGAATAACGCTATGCTCGAGAAATGGCAGCATCTGATGTAGCATCAGTTCGTAGCATGTTTCGCGTCAGAAAGTCATGAAAGAGCCCAGCTAAGGAAGACCTGTTATAGAGGTTCTTTGACAATTATGTGGAAATTGGCTTAAATGTTGTTGTGGCTTCCCTAGGGGGGTCTACAACAACAAATCATGAAGATTTAGTAATAATGGTGACTTGCCACTCAAAAATAGGTCAACAAGGTAATTATAATAGAATTGGAAGTAGTAGTACAGCGCCCCCTAGGAAGAAGTGACTACTACTTCTGAACCTTTGAGAGGGACGTTGGCTTCGTTTGCTATGGTGGGAGCGCAAGCTGTACCTGCAGAAAGACTTAAGTTGATTCCTCCAATTTTCCTCTTCCATCAGCGGTGTAACACCAAAAACCGATATGCTTGATCTTATGGCATAGATCACATAAATGATGGATTTCCCTCAACTTTTGAATATGCTTTTCATCATCATATTCCCAGAATTCATGAGCCTGAAAGGGACCCTTTCTGGAACCACAAATATAACATTGGCGTCCCTCTCTTTCAAAAAGTTCGTTTTTAATTTTATACCATTCGGCAAGTCTATTGTTTTTTTTTAAAAAACTGATAAATCGATGAAAACCAAACAGTTTTAGGAACAAGCTCGATTTCAAGCTTCATTTCATCACTTACATTTTTTCGCGCGCACGCGAAGCTTGAAGTTTATTAATCATCGGTTCGAATATCTTGCTTAAAATATGAAAAGCCAGTTCAACCAACTCTCGGTCATGTGAATCAATCATACTCTTTCGACCATGAAATAGGTTGCAACGAATTTGGTAAATAACATCCAATACTTGACCAAGGTTATGTATGTCGTTGATAGATTTGCTTTGTCCTTGATGTTCTGGTCGCATGTCAAGGACTTTGTATTGGCTTAATCTTTGAAGTCTAGCGACAAATTCAGAGTTCTTTTTAGTTAGCTGTTCAAGTATTTGAGAAAGCTTTGTATTTTCCTTTACCCAGCGGAGCATATCTGTGTCTCTATCTTTCTTAGATAAGTAGGTACCCCAAGAATTGAAGGCGAACCAGAGAGAAATGAATTGATCAAACACTGTAAATTTTCTTACTCTCTGCCCTTGTGATCTCTTAAACCAATCAATTATTAGCTCTTCGTGAGTGACGCTTGGGTACATTTTCATCATCAAAAATTATACTTTCTCTAAGAGTTCATCAATCTTTTGGCCCACAAATGCTTCATCTCGGATAAGGTAGGCTCCGTAATACCATGCACCCTGATTGAAACGCAGTGACGACACGCCGTGCTCTTCGCACTTCTGGATAATACGACGCGCGATGACCCAGTCGGATGTCATATCTTCGTTCAAGTCATTCCAGAGATGACATGCTATTCTTCGTATCCAGACGTCTACAGGCTGCAAAAAAATCAAGTCTTTCGATGGGACTTCTTTTTCCAAGTCAAAGATGCAAACGACATCTCGCAGAAGAAAGGATGCTATCTTGTCGCCGATGCCCTTCATGCTCGTAAGAGTGATAAAGGCTTTCTCAAGTAAACCATTGGCGGCGCAATCTTTCATATAAAGAATTGGATTGTTGTTCTCTGAATTTTGAGCAAGTCTTGCGATTCCAATCACTACGCCTTTGTTGTTTTTCTCGTTCACACCCGTACCCTGTTCTTCACAAAAATTCTTGAATTGGTTCCAGAGAGCATCTGGGGCGTCGAATCTCCGTATGAAATTTGAATAGCTACCCGCAGTTCCAATACAAGTTTGAAGAGCGTTCAGGGCAATCTCGCTGTAGCCAGCTTGTTCCCCTCCAGCTCTGGCAAAGCAGTTACCAAGAAGATACTCCATTCCATTCCTCGGATCAGACTCCAATGCTTCCTGTCTTGAAGTTTCCCTTTTGAACTTTTTTTGATACTTCTCTGCCCATTTGCCAGCAAGAATCTCTAGGATGCTTCTCTCTTTTGCGCTTTCGTTATCGGAAAACATACTTATCTACTTCCTTAGTTAAAGATTGATTATCCAAATATTTATTCATATTAGACTAATCTATTGTAATAGATTGATTAGAATAAGCTAAGAAAACAGAAAAGAGGAGCAAAGGCTGACATCAACCCTCTAACTTCATCGTCTAGTTCTCCAGTAGTTAATCTCTTAAAATGATGGTTGGGATTAGACTCTTTTTCTTCATATTGAAGTGTCAAAGTTTTGTGCTTTATTTCACCAATTAGAAGCATGCAAATCATCAAAAGTATTGCATGTGTGAAAAGTATTTAACAGTTAAACTTGTGTTATTAATTGTTAGAGGCGTATGTATGTCTGACAGTGTTAAATGTCCTGTGTGTGGACATAGCTTGGCTGGTAAACCTATTAAAACATGGAAGTTTAGGTTCTATGATGTCAGACGCTACGAGTGTGATTGTTGTAAAGCAAAGTTTAACGTTTATGAAAGCCCAAAATCAACATTTACGATACCGAGAGCTAAACGTTAATCTCTAGCGAGAGGAGTTCGAGCGCTCAAATGATGTTGAAGGACAATTGACATGGATGCGAGGATGGTAAAATGGCTTATACGGAATGGACCTTTCAGGGGCGTGTTCTTTCTTGGATTAGGGAGTTTATCAAGGAGAAGAATTTACCTTTTGATGGTGCTGATCAGGAGATTATCGTAGAGGGTCGTAAACGCCCGGATATTCTCGTTTGGAAGAATAGAAATTTGAGGGAAGCCGCTCTTCTGCTTTCGCTTAAAGGTCCGTATCGGGATGCTTGGGAAGCGGCTGATGATGCCTTAATTGCATCGTCGAGGGCTGGCACAAGGTATTTCGCTACGTGGAATGTCAACAGGTTCTTTATGTGGGATAGGTACAGGAGGGGGAATCTTTATGATCAGCTGGTTGATGCCAGCGAAGTTACTACGATCAAACATTGGAGAGAAATAGATAGGGTCGAAGAGTCCATTAGGTCTTTTCTAAGGGATTTTCTCGTCGAGTTTACAGAGGTGTACTTTGAAAGGAAGGCTTTGCCGCCGTTGCCTCCTGATGAGAGGTTTATTTTTAGGTTAAGGTCGGCTATAGACACGTTCTCTATCCCAGCTTTTTATAGGATAAAGGATGAGTGGGATAGGAGTAAGGCGTTCAGAGAGGGATTGCGTAAGTGGTTCGCTGAACAAGGGTGGACCTTCACTAGGACGGATGATGATTTTGAGAAGGTTGCGAGGCAGTATGTTTACCTTCTTGTTAACAAGATAGTGTTTTATTACATTTTGAGGTTGAAGAATAGTCAATTGCCGAAGATACACGTTCCTTTGGGAGTTGGGGGAGAGCAGTTTAGGGAGATATTGCAATCGTTCTTTAACCAAGCTTTAGGAATAGATTACGAGACTATATTTGCAGCTGACTTTCTTGATGCTATGCCGCTACCTGACGATCTGACTGGACAACTCAGGAACTTCATCGACAGAGTAGGAGAATACGATTTCTCAAAGGTTGGATACGAAGTTATTGGAAGGGTTTTCGAGAGGCTAATCCCAGAAAGAGAGAGACATAAGCTGGGACAGTACTTCACTAGAAGCGATGTTGTCGACTTGATGGTGGGCTTCTGCGTTCGTAGTCCAGACGCAAAAGTCTTGGACCCAGCATGTGGTGCAGGAACGTTCCTTGTTAGATCTTATTTTAGAAAGAACTTCTTAGATCCTCCTAAGCCTCACGAGGAACTTTTGAACGAATTATATGGAATAGACATAGCTAAGTTTCCAGCCCACTTAACCACAATCAACCTAGCAGCGCGAGACTTGTCTGTGGAGGAGAACTATCCAAGGGTTCTTTGCGAGGACTTCTTTGACGTGATCAGAGAAAGGAGAATCCCAATTCTCAAGAAAGAGTATGCGGAAAAATACAGAATTGAGGGGCTAGACCTTGAGAAATTAATGGTTAAAATTCCGTTGTGTGATGCTGTTGTCATGAATCCACCATACACCAGACAGGAGGAGATGGAAAGTCTGGTATTCCCTGAGGGATACAGGATAACTCTGCAAAGGCTTGCAAGCGAGGAATGGGACGGATTCTACGTTGGCAAACGCTCAAGCATTTATTCACATTTCTTCTTTCACGGGGGGCAATTCCTAAAAGAGGAAGGAAGATTAGGTTTAATAACTTCCAACTCTTGGCTAGATGTAGATTATGGAAAATATCTTCAAGAGTTCTTTCTCCAAAATTTTAAGATTGTGGCGGTAATTGAGTCAAAAGTTGAAAGATGGTTTGAAGACGCAGACATTAACACCGCAATTACGATACTTCAAAAATGCCGAGAAAAGAGAGAAAGAGACAACAACCTTGTGAAGTTTGTTCAACTCAAGAAGCCTTTAAGTGAATTTATACCACTAACACGTGCGGAAGATGAAAGACTAAACATTGTTGAAGAGTTCACTAAATTCATTGAAGAAACAGAGGAATATTTCAATGATGACAAAATGAGAGTGTATCCTATTCGGCAGGAAGAACTTTGGAAAGAAGGATTTGATAAGGAAGAGGGAAAATATGTTGGCTCAAAATGGGGAAAGTACCTAAGAGCGCCTGAAATATTCTTCAAGATTTTGGAGAAAGGAAAAGATATCTTCATTCCTTTAAAGGAAGTTGCAGATATAAGAAGAGGATTCACAACGGGTGCTAACAGTTTCTTCTACCTGTCTGAAGATAAGATAGAATCATGGAAAATTGAGCCTAAATTCCTGAAAGCTGTCATCAAGTCTCCAAAAGAAAGCGAAACTGGCGCTGTTAACCCCCACAATCTAAAGTACAAAGTGCTCCTGGTTCACAAGGATAAGTCTAAACTTCAAGGAACAAATGTTCTAAAGTATATAATGTGGGGCGAAGGGCAAACGTACCATGACCGACCAACTTGTAGCTCAAGGGAAAGGTGGTATGATCTGGGTAGAAGGAAGCCTGCGCCTATACTTTGGGTGAAAGGTATTTGGGCGAGACATATTACCCCATACAACCCTAGAGGAGCATATGTTGACCAACAGTTGTATGATGTAACCCCTCATGATAAGAAAATCGGTAAAATCTTATGTGCCCTCCTAAACTCCACATTGACCGCCCTGTTTTCTGAGTTGCATGGACGAGTAACCTTTGGTGAGGGTGTGCTTTGGATAGCAACTTATGAGGCTTCTCGGATACCAATTGTCAATCCAACCAAAATTGATAGGGAAATGATCAAAAAAGTTGAGCAAGCTGTTGACAATTTGTGCGGAAGACCAATAAAGAGCATTTTTGAAGAAGTGAATATGCACGATAGAAGAGAACTGGACACTTTGATCTTTAATGTAATTGGGCTAACAAAAGAAGAAGGGGAAGAAGTTTACAAAGCTGTTATCGACTTAGTTGGATCAAGGATTAAGAAGGCAAGGAGTGTTAAAAAACGCAAGAAAAGAGTTAAAGGTATAGATATTGAGGCTCTTGTCGAGGATATTTTCGAGGAGGTCGGTAAAGGCAGACTGATGAAGTTCCCTGATGACTACATTGAAGGTTTTGAGTATAGAGAGATATCGGCTCCTGAAGGTGAAGCTCAGGTTGGTCAGGATCTTTACGGTTTTTACGTTAAAATCGGTGGAAAAGAGATTAGATGTAAATCTCCTTATGAGGCCAGATACATTCAATACGCTGTTTTGAACGGAAAAACCACTATAAGAATATTCAAAGATGAGAAATTAATCAGGGAAGCCGTTAGAGAGTACGGTTCTCTCTTTAGAGAAGTCAAAAAAAGAATAATCGAGTACTTGGAATCTACGATCCCAGAGAGGAAGCTAAGAGATAAAATTAAAGCCAAAGTGTGGGAGAGGATTGTCGCGTAGAAAATCTTCACTAGAAGTAGAAATAGATTATACAGGAATATACATAACTCCTCCCAGTGAGATTGAACAAAAATACGAGATAGTCATGGCAGATAGCATGAGGTTCAAAGACGAAGAAACCAGTGAAACTACTAAGAGCAAAATGACTTTGTCCAGAGCAAATGATAAACTTTCCATTGAATTTCACGGGAAATTTAAAGAACGCCCAATTACGATGAAAACACGGCATGTGAGAGCTGATATCTACATCAATCTTCGTCACCGTAGAGACGTATTGAGATTTCTACACCGAGTATTTAAGCCGACGATGAAAACGATCCCCCGCGGTCCTGATCCGACAAAGTACATTGTAGGTGCGACATGGATTCCTATGAAAGGCAAGCCATCCACGGAAATCCTCATCGATCACGTGGAAATTCACACACCTAAGTGGATGATAATGGGAGAGAAGAAGAGGGCATTTTTAGACGTTGAGCGTGATGCCAAATATAACAGAGTTCAGATGCATCTTGGAATTAGATTCAGGGATCGTGATCTCGTTAAGTATATACAAACACCATTTAGGTGCGGAGAAATTCGACCTGTTAACGGGCGTATTGAAATTAGTGAAGAGTACGTTGACTTACTGTACTCATACTTAAAAAAATATGGCGATTCTTCACTGGCTAAAAATGAAGGAGAAAGATACTATGGCAAGATGTGAAAAATGTGGCAACCCAATCGACGTACCTTACGTGTGCCCATACTGCGGCGGAAAATTCTGCTATGAACACAGCAGCCGAGAAAAACATAACTGCGTCATCACTGCCCAAACCGCTTCCACACTAGGACTCAGATTGGAAACTCAAAAACCTCTACCAGCAGTCAAAGGGAAAGCAGCAAGAAACGAACTCAACGAAGTCTTAAAATTCGAAAAAGAGCTTGATTCTTACCTAAATGACCTAGTTGAAAGCAGACTCGACCAAACAACAGAATTCGGCAAACAATTCTCAGTCAATGAATTAGCCCTATACCTCTTAGAACTATTCGGCTCCGTACTATTTTTCGACAGCCTCCTATCAATAGTCCAACAATACTCCATAGCCGACGTAGAAGTCGTCTCCAAACCTGGCAAAAGTGCCATGAGAACAGGATTCAATCTAGCACTTTTTGGCCAACCAGGAACTGGCAAAACCTTCGCCGCACTAGACATGATCTTAGGAAAATCAAGAAAAGGTGTAAGTGCACATGGTCTTCCAGGAAGAAACCGTTACTGCGGTGGCATGACACCCGCACGTTTCATAGAAATAGGCCAAGCATATCAAGGCAGAAAATTCAATTTCATAGTTACAGAATTTAACGATTGGTTCAAATCCAGAGGAATGGTAGAACCCCTCAAAGTCGCATTGGAACAAGGAATCATTAAAAAAGAGACTATGAGAGGAACTGTAGGTCCGTACAAGTTTACCTCTTTCTTCAGCGTTAACTACAATACCAAAGTTCAGCTAAAAGGATACAAAGCCACTGTAGGAGACCCAAACTTCAACGCTATAGAAGATAGAATGCTCTGTCGTCTTCACAGATTAACAAGAAAGAGATTCGAGGAAATAGCCAGAAGCGCGATGAAGTTCACGTTGGGGGAAGTCACCATGAGTCAAGCAAACTCGATAAGAGACCACTTAACGCTTGTACACTCCATCGAAACCAAACATCCGTTGGTTAAAGATATGTTCCCTTATAAACCAATTCGGCTTACACGCGCGGTTTATGAACGAATCGTAGAAGCAAGAGAAGCCATACTAGAATACCTAAAGTACAAAGAGAGCATGGATTTCAGCCCAAGACTTGAAATGAGGGCAATACAACTAGCATGTGCCATGTCCCTCTTAAACTACTTCAGAGACGACAAAGAATTTATAACCATCGACAAGGAAGCGATACGTCTGGCGATCAAGTTCTACGTTGAAGAAGCATCAGTCAGGTCTAAAGAAGAATTTAAGCCTGAATGGGTTCTATATGATTTAGGTATTTACAAGCCAAGCGAACTTAGAAAACCCAGTTTTGTAGATGAACGAAATACTAATCGCACGTTGTAAGAGAACCTATGAACTCTTGTGCTATGGTGTCGCGAATGAACTCTTCTTTTGTTGTGTAGCCTAACTGTTTGTTTTCTTCTATGAAGTTTCATACTTGGGTCAGTAGTTCTAGTGGAAGTATTACTGACTGTTTGAGTAGGGCGTTTATGGCGTCTTGGTATGTTTGCATTTTGCTTGTTTGAGCAATTAATTCGCCGGGGAGTAGGGCGAGTTTTTGGTGAACATCATCAGAGATTCTAAGTTATGTCCAAGCATGTGTCACGAATTATCTTGTAGCTTTGTAGGCTGCTCTAGTGCTTTTTCCTATTTTTGTGTTGGATAGAATTTTCCACAATTCATCGAATTTTTCAACGTAAGTTTTATAGTTTGATTCATATCGTAATTTTGGCTTCTTTTTTTCATAACGAGTATATACCTTCAAATCCTCAAATGACGTCAATACGATCAGGTCGGCATCTTCATATCTTTCTAGATTAGCCATCCCTTTCTTTCCGAGTGGAGGCTTTTTTACTTCGATAAACACAGTTCCGTTTTTGCTTCTTAACGTAATGTCTGGAAGCCCTTTACCAACAGCTGGTTTTTCTCTATAAGCTTTCTCATGAACTTCTGAGCATTGCTCTGTTATTTTGTAAATGTTCCAATTCAACGTTTCAAGCATGGGTAAAACAAACTTAGTTGTTATGTCTTGTTCTGAAAGTTTCTCTTTTATGGCCTTTCTTGTAATACCTGAAAATCTCTTCACAACTTCTGTTAATTTCTTCTTTGCTTCACTTTTTCTCAAAACATCACCCTCAGCACACTAGTTTTCTTTTAATTTACTCTTATATATTTCTAATTTCTAATTCTAAATCAATCTATTTTTTAGAAATCCTATTTATTATCTGCTTAGAAAACGCGCGCAAAGCCATTTTTCACAGGGTTTTCTTATAGGCGATTTTCGCAGCTTCAACAAGCAAAACTAAACTTGTCTTATCGTCAACTCGAATGTCTGTCCATCTTGGATTTTTATGCGGTCTTACATCTAGCTCTAGCATATCAAACTGAGTTCTAGGTATTCTTACAGAGAGCCAAAAACCTCTTGGTTGAGTGTAGATTCCAGCGAAATTTACAGATGTTCGAAATAGTATATGAGATTTAGTGATCCTCTCCTCAATCTTGTCAGATATCTTTAGTATGGCGTTTCGTAAGTCAACTACCATCTTCTTCATTTTGGCATTTTTGATCTTCTTTAATTGATTTTCAAATGTGACTTTTGGTAAGATGTCTTCGATGCAATTGGCCTGGATCAATTTCTCCAATGTCGTGTATAACCTTGCCTTTGGAGCAAATCTCATTGTGTCAAAATTCGACTATAAAAAAGCCTACGAGACAGTGATGAATTTCTTTGGTTCAAATAAGGTAAAATTTGCTGCAGTTGATGGGGCAGAGTTCAAGCGTGCGCTCAGCCTAAAAAACCGCCAACGGCGGAGAAACCTAAGAAGCCTCGGAAATAGCCTTTAAACGGTTAACCGCTCAATTTCCCCTTTTCTTTTTAACCTCAATGTTCAAAACTTCTTATAATGTTGTTCTCACCATGTAATACTTGATATTGATGAGGAAAAGAAAGTCTGGTAGAGAACCTTTTTGGCTGCACGCCCAGGAAATCTTAATCGCTTTGTTAGATGATGAACTCAGCTGTGGAGAGCTGGCTGAACGTGTAGGAATAACCGAGCAGCACTTAAGCCAGCTTCTAGACTTGAGATTGACAAGTTTATCATCCAATCTTGTCAGCGCATTGACAAGATAAAGGCTTTTCCAAAGACACTCGTTTAATTCTCTGCTTAATAGGAAAAATGTTTGGTGAACAACAAACGTTAACTTGTTTACCGAACTTTTAGAAGCCCCCTTAATCAAAGCTTTTTCTTAAACACAAATCGGTCATTAGACAGTCCTTAGCCAGATCCCAGCCTTCACGCGCTAGATGACATGGAATTAGAAAGTCTAATGCTTACATACCCCCTCCTTAAGAATTAATGCGCTCCTCCAAAGAGGTTTAATCTTACATCAAATTGCAGAAAAAAGGTTAAAATTCTTACAACTACAGTAAGATTCTGAAACTAAAACTCACCACGAAACTGCTAAACCACAAGGAACAACAACTTTACTTAGCGTTAGACAGTGCGACTGCCCTCACTTTTTCTACTTCAATTTGTACGTTTTTCCATATTCTACAGTTTGAACTCTTTGCGGTAGTTTTTTGAAGAGATGTTGATTTTCCGTATGTATAGGAAAAACTTTCTTCGGCTTGATATAATTGATTAGACTCGTTACTTGTTGTCTGTTCATGTGTCCGGAAGCATGAAGTTGATGAAACCGCATTTTAAAATGATCCAGCCAGTTGTGCATAACCTGATCTTCAATGTCCTCTTCACTAAACGGCTCACTCATACTATGAATAAAATGGCTGCCCGCATCCGGTCTAATGTCGATTAATTCTGCAAACTGATAGAAATCCAAGTCCATAAGCAACTTGCTCTGGTTTTTGTGCACACCTTCATATGTCACCATCTTATCCATGAACGGTCGCTCCCAAACATAATAGTCCTTTTCCTCGAACCCTCCAGACCTTTTCCGTTTATAATAAACCAAAATATCCTCATCCTTCAACGGGTCAGGAAGATCAAGACGCTTGTCCTCCACAAGTTTCATTAGCAAATAAGCGGTTTTCGGAGAAACCACAATTTTTCTACCATTATTTCGAGCCACATTATAAAAGCTTCTAAACCTGTCCATATCTCGACTGTAACGAGTAACAAACACAATCTTACCCGATGAAGAAACAACCTTGCCGCTTAACCGTTCAACCTGCTCTTCAGAATAGTTCTTTCGCTTTTCTTTCTCAACCATTCTGGTGCCTTCACAAATCATCGCCACAGGCTCACACTCACACGCTCTCTCAGCAAACTCCTCGGTCATATCCCGCCTAGAACCATGACCCCTAAGATCCCCAGTATACACAATCGTGCCTTCAGAAGTGTGAATCAAAAACCCGTAAGCCGCAGGAATCGAATGATCAACATGAACAGGCTCCACCACCAAGCCACCAACCTTAACCTTGTCCCCAGTTCGAAACGTCCGAAACACACGCTCCCCATAACTACAAAAACCACTAGTCTTCTCCATCGCCTCCAAAAACAACTTAGTACCCACACCAAGAAACACCGGAATCTTCGGATCCAAAAACTGAATATGGTTTACGTGGTCGAAGTGGGCGTGAGACAAAAACACCCCATCAAACCGAGGCTTCACATAAGAAACATCCGTAAACCGCAGCTGCTCCTCAGCATACAAACCCTTCAACTTCGGCAGCAAACCAAACTCAAAATAATCCCCCAAACCATTGATGCCTCTAAGAGAAAGCCAACCCGTAAAAAAATCACACCCCATAGTGAAAGACTGCCCAAAATCCAAGAAAACCCTCACATCACCATCTTCCAACAAAACCTTGTTGCCGCCAATCTCATCCACTCCACCATAAAACGTCAAACTCACCATTTCAAACAGCCACCATCAACCCTCAACTACAGCCTTTAGAAAATTGAAACAAACATTTAACAGTTCTGAACCCAAAATCCGACACGCTAACTGAATGAGTAATGCATGCTAAGATAGTTATTGAAATAGTTCGCGCGCGCGATCGTCACACAATTCATACGGCAACTTCTTGCTGGAATCTTCATGAAAACTACCAACATCAGCCTCAAAAGTACAGACATCAATCTCCACATACCCAAAGAACTTATTCTCCCTGTAAATCGGTTTTCTATGAGCAACCTCAATCCCCAAACCAGCCGATCTCACTTCTTCATAACCATGAGACCTTTCATATCTTTCAATAGTGTCCAGAAAGCTTCCCCTCATACTCGTCCCCACTAAATCGATGTCGACAGAGCCGAAATATGAATTATAAACAAAAACAGCCCACCCACCTATGAGCGTTGGAATTAGGCTAAAGTGGGAAAACCACTCAAGAATACTCAAGAGTTCACTATATGACTCCTCAGCCAACACCTCATAACTTGCCATCGTGCAACCACTCCAGAAGCTTGATCGCTGCATCCCTTCCAGAACCGCTACAAAAAAGATCTATAACCACTTGAACAGGCGAACATACCCAAAATCCTTCCATCTCCTTCACATCTTCAAGAATGCTAGGATGATCAGGACAAAGAAGATTCAACTTTATAGGCCCTCTTCCGTGTGGAATAGCAGTCTCCATGTCTTCATTAGATACATAAGCATGAATCTCTGGAAAAGTAATGTAATACTCATAAAATCTTTTGAGACCACTGAAGACACTGAGAGCAAACTTAACCCCTTGCTCTTCGCATACACGCTTAATCAGCTTTTCCCCTTCTCCAACAGATAAAGCCTCTAACCTAAAGGAAGCCCTCACAAGACTATTCAATGGACGCTCTAAAGCTATGATCTCCAAGAGTTGAGAAGCGTCAACAAGTTCACATCGCCGCCAACCTTTAGACACTACTCCGCGATCATACAAGAAATTAATGACTTCATTTGTCCAACCGTAAGCAACTCCGGTTTCAGAGGAGATCCTAAGCTGATTTGTTCTCTTGTGTCCTAACAGGTATTTAATCACTTTGTAAGCTTTGGGCGAAGTTAACTTCATTAGCTATCACTATCGCAGACATTTGCTCCAGAAACAATAGGTTTTTGAATATATAATACCTTCGGTAATCACCGATACTATCGGCAAATACCAATAGTAAAATCTTAACCAAACGAATAAAAACCTTTTCTTATGCTTCTTGAGCTTTCGTTAGCACATGCCAAAAAGAAAAAAGAGGAGTTTGCGGGAGACATCTCCAGTGGGGCGTTAGTCCAGTCTAGACCACGGGCCCTTTTCAAGATGGTATAATAGACCCTTTTTGGTGTTTTCATTTACTCATTAAGGAGAAGATGCTGAATACGCTATTAAATCTTAACAGAAGAGCATAGGCAGAGACTTTAGACTTGAAAAACTATAGGGGGCATCCAATTTACGCAAGATTTAAAACTCAAACTTGGCAATACGGTAGAATCGTGAATGTGACATGTCTAAAGAAGACAAGATGTTGGAAGAACTGAAGCGAATCAGAGAACTACTCACGCCTAAACCAGCGCCCCCTGCTCCAAAGCCTAAAGGTTTATGGGCAGAGTTCATCGACTTCTTGTCCAAATACAAGGTGATAGGTCTTGCCGTTGCCTTCATTATGGGCT
>Ga0224501_10001096_pt1 | contig 20773 bp, 22 predicted proteins | sample SF_Oct11_sed_USG_4_FD_169105 | JGI IMG/M metagenome (GOLD analysis project Ga0224501, IMG submission 169105) | Sediment microbial communities from San Francisco Bay, California, United States - SF_Oct11_sed_USGS_8_1 | ecosystem: Environmental > Aquatic > Marine > Sediment | place: USA...
GCTGCCCCCACCAGCAGGCCCCCCTCGACCCCGCGGTGACGGGTCGGAGCCCCACCCGCTCTGGACGAGTGACGGTGGGGCGGGGGCCGTCCCCTGTGAGTATTGGCGCTGGTGCGCCCACCAGCAGGCCCCCCTCGACCCCGCGGTGACGGGTCGGAGCCCCACCCGCTCTGGACGAGTGACGGTGGGGCGGGGGCCGTCCCCTGTGAGTATTGGCGCTGGTGCGCCCACGAACAGGGGACGGCCCCCGCCCCACCGTCACCCAGCCAACCGCGGGCTCCGCCCCATCACCCCTGGGTCCCGTCCACCCAGTCGGCGATGAACACGTTCGTGTCGTTGGTCCCGCCGTTGTTCCGGTTGGACCCGAACACCAGGGACTTTCCGTCGGGGCTGAACACGGGGAAGCCGTCGAAGCCCTCGGAGTGGGTGATCCGCTCGAGCCCGGTCCCGTCCAGGTTCACCATGTACAGATCGAAGTCCCGCCCGGTGGGATCCTGATGGTTCGAGCTGAAGATGATCCGGTCGCCGGACGGGTGCCAGTACGGCGCGAAGTTGGCGCCGCCGATGTCGGTGAGTTGCCGCTGGTTGGACCCGTCCGCATCCATCACCCAGATGTCCAGTTCACCCGGACGGATCAATCCCTCCGCCAGGAGGGCCTTGTAGTCCGCCAGGTCCTCACCCTCGGGGTAGTGCGCGCGCCAGATGATCTTCGAGCCGTCGGGTGAATAGAACGCTCCCCCGTCGTAGCCGTCCCGGAAGGTCAGCCGTGTGACGTCCGACCCGTCGGGGGCCATGGAGTAGAGTTCGAGGTCACCGTCCCGGGCGCTCGTGAAGACGATGCGGTCCCCCGTGGGCGAGAAGGTGGCCTCCGCGTCGTACCCCGGGTCGTCGGTCAACTGGCGCGGCTCCGATCCGTCCTGGTTGGCCACGAAGACGTCATAGGTGTCGTACAGCGGCCAGACGTATCCCCGGGTATAATCCGGGGGGGGAGGGCACGTTGCGTCGTGGTGATGTGTAGACGAATACAGGATCTGCTCCCCGGAGGGGTAGAAATAGGAGCAGGTGGTGCGTCCCTCCCCCGTGCTCACCAACTCCCGGTCGCCCGTCGCGAGATCGAGGGTGTAGATCTGATCGCATTCCTCTGTGGTGGCGCGGGATTGGTAGATGAGGCGAGTCCCATCGAAGGAAAAGTACGCTTCGGCGTTTTCACCGCCGAAGGTCAGTTGGCGCACGTTGGCGAGGTGGCCTTCGCTGGGGAGCCCCAGGGAGGTCCCCTCCGTGGTCGCTCCAGCGGTGTCACCGGAGTCACCCGCGGTACCGCATGCCGCGGTCCAGAGCACCAACAATCCCAGACCCATCATTGGTCGAATCACGGTTCCCGTCCTCAGGAAGAGATGATGATTTTCCAGCTTCTTCGTGTAGCCACACGCTCCCGCTCCGTGCCGACGCTGCTCCTGCTCGCTTCGAGCGGAGCCACCGCCCAGACACCGGAATGTCCGAATCCGGATGCCATCGTAGGGGAGATGGTGGGAGCCCTGGCCCATGTAAGGTATCTCGCAGACGATGCACTGGAAGGGCGCGACGTAGGCACGCCCGGGGCGTGGTGCGCTTCCGCGTACGTCGCGGCCCGCTTCGAAGGGCTCGGACTCACGCCCGCCGGCGACGACGGCACGTACTTCCAGGCGTTCCCGGTTCGACGTGGCACCCGGCTGGACGGATCCAACGAGATGGAGGTCTCGGGAGACGCCTTCACCCTGGGGGAGGAGTGGACGCCCCTCGGGTTCTCGGCCACTTCGGAGCTCACGGCGTCCCTGGCGTACGGCGGACCCGGGCTGAGCCGGCCCGGAACGGACGATGACGCCTTCGCCCATGCCGATATCAGCGGAAAGGTCGTGGTGGTGGAGTGGGGTGACCCCGATGCCCCCCACGGAGGATCCATGCGCGAGGATCCGCACTTCAAGGCCACCGTGGCCGCAGGGCGCGGCGCCGCCGGGATCGTCGTGATCCTCCCCGAGGGAATGGAGATCCCCGACATCTCCGCGGAGTCGCGTAACGCGCTGGCCATCCCCGCCGTCGTGGTGGGGCACGCCAGGGCGGACGGACTGCGCGAGGCCGCGAAGGGCGGCGCCGCGATCACGCTGCTCACGTCGGTGGCGCCCGCGTTCGCGGAGGCCCGCAACGTCGTGGCACTCCTTCCGGGGAGCGATCCTGCCCGTAGCGGTGAGTGGCTCATCGTGGGGGCGCACTTCGATCACCTGGGGTACGGCGGTGACGGTTCGCTGGCCCCGGATTCCAGGGAGGTCCACAACGGCGCCGACGACAACGCCAGCGGAACCGCGGGACTCCTCGAGATCGCGCGCATGACCGCGGAGGCTCCCCGCGCCGCGCGTCCCGTGCTCTTCATCGCGTTCACCGGCGAAGAACACGGACTCTGGGGATCCGCCCACTTCGTCCAGAACCCCACCGTGGATCTCGAAGGATCGGTCGCCATGCTGAATCTCGACATGGTCGGGCGGATGGTGGACGACGGCGTCACCGTGTTCGGGATGGGCACGGCCGAAGAGTGGAACGACGTGGTGGAAGGCGCCAACGCCGCGCTCGACGCGCCCATGAAGCTCTCCTTCTCGCCGGACGGATACGGGCCTTCGGACCACTCGTCCTTCTACGGCGCGGGAATTCCCGTGCTCCACTTCTTCACCAACACCCACGCCGACTACCATCGCCCCACCGACGACTGGCAGCTCATCGACGGGGGAGGAATCGAGCGCATCGCCCGTCTCGCGGCAGGGATCACCCAGGAACTGGGCGGCACCTCGGACCAGGTCGCCCTCTCCCTCACCCGCGTGACCCAGGCACCCCCCGCCCACGGGGGCGGCTCGTCCAGCGAAGCTTCGAGCGGGAGTGGGTACGGCCCCTACCTGGGCACCAGTCCCGACATGACCCCGCGGGACTTCGGCCTCCGGCTCACCGGCGTGCGCGAGGGAAGTCCCGCCGAGAAGGCGGGCCTCCGGGCGGGAGACGTCGTGGTGGAGTTCGCCGGAAGGGAGGTCACCGACATCTACGCCTACACCTACGCCCTCCGTGAGAGCAAGGCGGGCGACGAGGTCGTGATCGTGGTGGAGCGGGACGGGGAGCGCGTCTCGGTCACCGCCGTGTTGGGGGAGCGCCGATAGCGTCGTCCCCGTCCAGTGACAGGCAAACGAAAGGGGCGGCGCTCCCGCGCCGCCCCTCCCTCGATCTGCCGTCGAGAATCAGATCCGCTCCGCTGACCCTCCGAATGTGAAGGATCGGCACGTGCACCTCCATGGCTGAATGGGACGCACGTCGAGCGGTCCGCTCACCCGCCCGTCATCTCTCGGAGCGGACGATGTTCACTCCCCGATTTGCCAACTCGGCGATGAAGGAATCCACGGGGATGCACTCGTCCGGCGTGTGCACTCCACCCTCCACGATGCCCTTCGCCTGCATGTACGCGGTGGCCGCCAGGGAATAACCGGTGGTGCGCTCCATGGCCGTGACCCCGTGCTCGGGATCGTAGCGGTCGATGAGATCGTAGCGCACGGTGTGGGGACTCCCCTCCTTCGTCCCGGAAACCTCCACGCGCATGGCCACCAGGTCGTTTCCCTCCGGATTCCGGAGCTTCGGCGATACGGTACGGATGAAGAAATCCCGGGGAACCATCGTGGCGCCGTCCACCTCGACGGGCTCCAGATCCATGAGACCCAGGTCCCGCATCCCCTTCATGAGGTGGGCGTGCCCCGGATACCGCAGCGTCTTGTAGGCCATGGACGGGATCGTCCCCTTGTACCGGTACGGCATACGCGAGATGCCTCCGGCGGTGTAGAACGCCTCCAGCGCCCCCACCGGCTCGGGAAACTCCACCGTCTCCAACCCGGTGAGGGCCTCCTTCTCCGCCACCTCGCCACCCTCCAGCACCAGGACCGGCGTGGTGTAGTAGTCCAACACCCCCTCCATGGAGTAGACGATCTGATAGTTGAGCGGCGGCTTGGGATCCTGGGGAAGCCCCCCGACGAAGATCTTCACCGAGTCGGTCCGGTCCAGTGCGTCGATCCCGCCCTGAGCCAGGATGTTGACCATCCCGGGAGCCAGTCCGCAGTCGGGGACCACGCTCACGCCCTCGGCGCGCGCCGCCTCGGCCAACTCGATCTGCTGGTCGACGATTTCGGTGTTCCCACCCAGATCGCAGAAGTGAGCGCCGGCCTCGATGGCCAGACGGGTCATCTCCAGATTGAAGTAGTACGGGAGGGCGCACGCCACGGCGTCCACCTCCTCCATCACCGCCTTCACGCCGGCCGGATCGGTGGCGTCCACCGCCCGCAACTCCAGCTTCCCCCCCACGTACGGCGCCAGGAACGGTTTGGGATCGTCCACGGATACGTCCCCGAGGATCACCTTCTCCACGTCGTCGCGCTGCACCAGATCGTATGCACAGGCGGAGCCCTGAGCCCCCCCTCCCAAAACGAGAATCTTCATGTCACGGCCTCTCGATAAGTGATTCCGGGGCCTGAACCCCTCATTCACCAAGCAGTTCCAGCTGTCCTTCGTCGGTGCCTCCACCCGAGTCCAGACCCTCCTCCGTCTCGCCTTCACTCCGGGTGCGGGTCACTTCCACGACCCGGTCGGCGAGTCCCAGCTTCACCACCTTCTTCCCCTGCGTCCGTCTACCCTGCACCGGAATGTCCTCCGCGGCGACGCGCGTCACCTTTCCTGAGGCGGTGATGACCATCACCTCGTCCCCGTCGAGCACTTCCAGCGCGCTCACCACCGACGCGGCGGGCCCACCCGAGGCGACCGCGAGCGTTCCCATTCCGCCCCGGTTCTGGAGAGGAAACTCTCCCACGGGGGCGCGCTTCCCCATCCCGTCCTCGGTGATGGTCAGGACCGTGGCGTCCCTGCGGATCAGGAGCATCCCCGCCAGGGAATCGTCTCCCTTCAGTCCCATCCCCTTCACGCCCTGGGCGGTGCGGCCCACCACGGGGATCTGCTCCTCGGCGAAGCGGATCGCCCGTCCCCCCCGGGCGAGGAGCATGACCTCGGCGGTCCCGTCGGAAACCTGTACGTCCGCGATCCGGTCTCCGGACTTCACCCCCGCCGCGATGATCCCTCCGGAACGGGGGTTCGAGAAGTCGGTGAGCGCCGTCCGTTTCACCAGGCCGCCCTCGGACATGAACACCAGCACCCGCTCGTCGGCGGAAAGGTCGTCCACCGGGACCACCGACACGATCCGATCCTCCCTCTCCGCCCCCGAGATGAGAGCATAGATGGATTGACCCCGTGACGCCCTCCCGCTCTCGGGAACGTCCATCACGGGAAGGAAATGGCAGTGTCCGGCCTCGGTGAAGGCCAGGACCCATCCCTGCGTACGGGCCGTGAACACCCGCTCCAGGTAGTCGTCTTCGTAGCGCTCCATCCCGGCCAGCGCCTTGCCCGACGAGATCCTGCGGCGATAGAGGTGCATGGGCATCCGCTTGACGAACCCTTCGTGGCTCAGGGTCACCACCACGTCTTCGTCGGCGAGTTGCTGTTCCAGAGGGGCCTCGTCGGGCTCTTCGCTGTCGTCGGTGATCACCGTGCGCCGGGGGTCTCCATGTCGCTCCACGACCTCGGAGAGTTCCTCGAGCATGACCTCGAGCTGCCGCTCCTCCGACGCCAGGATCGCCTCGAGCCCGGCGATCAGTTCCTTCAACTCGGCGAGCCGGGCCTTGAGCTGCGACTGCTCCAGCGCCGTCAGGCGGTGCAACCGCATGTTCAGGATGGCGTCGGACTGGACCTCGCTGAGCCCGAAGCGGTCCTGGAGCTTCTCCGAGGCCGCGTCGCGGTTCTTCGAGCCGCGGATGATCTTCACGACCTCGTCGATGTTCTTGAGCGCGACGAGGAGCCCCTCCACCACGTGCCGCTCGGCCTGCGCCTTCTCGAGATCGAAACGGCACCGTCTCCGGATGACGTCGAGGCGGTGATCGCGGAAGGCCTCCAGCACCTGCTTGAGATCGAACTCCCGGGGCTGTCCGTGATCCAGCGCGAGGAGATGTCCCCCGAACGTGTTCTGGAGGTAGGTCCGCCGCATGAGGAGGCGCACGACCTTGGTGGCCTTGGCGCCCCGCTTGAGCTCGATGACCAGGCGGATCCCGTCGCGGTCGGTCTCGTCGCGGATGTCGGAGATGTCTTCGGCCTGCCCCTTCCGGGCAAGCACCGTGATCTGCTCGATGATCTTGGTCTTGGACACCGCGTAGGGGATCTCGGTGACCACCAGTTGTTCCTTCCCCCCGCGAAGCGCCTCCTTGACCACCCGGGCCCGCATGATGATGCGGCCCTTCCCGGTGGTGTAGAGGTCGTGGATCCCCTCCCGCCCCACCACGAATCCGCCGGTGGGGAAATCGGGCCCGGGGACATGGCGCATGAGGTCGGCCACCGTGCAATCGGGATCCACCACGAGCTGACGCACGGCCGCCGCGACCTCCCTGAGGTTGTGGGGCGGCACGTTGGTGCTCATCCCCACGGCGATCCCCGACGATCCGTTCACCAGCAGGTTGGGGAAGCGCGCCGGGAGCACCTTGGGCTCCTCCAGCCGATCGTCGAAGTTCGGTTGGAAGTCCACCGTCTCCTGGTGGATGTTCTCGAGGAGATGCAGCGAAAGCGCGTGCAGCCGCGCCTCCGTGTACCGATACGCGGCGGCCGAGTCGCCGTCGATGGACCCGAAGTTCCCCTGACCGTCCACCAGGGGATTCCGCAGGGAGAAGTCCTGCACCATGCGCACCAGCGCGTCGTAGACGGCGGTGTCTCCATGGGGGTGGTACTTACCCAGCACGTCACCCACCACCGTGGCGCTCTTCTTGTACGGCCGGTCGGGGCGGAGGCCCAACTCGTACATGGCGTAGAGGATCCTGCGGTGCACCGGCTTGAGCCCGTCGCGCACGTCGGGAAGCGCCCGCTGCACGATCACGCTCATGGAGTAGTCGAGGAACGACTCCCGCATCTCTTCTTCGATGAGCCGGGTAACGATCCGTTCCCGCTTCTGGGCCGTAGCCATTCGATCTCCCCACTGGTCGGGGCACTCCGGTGCCCCTTCGACGACTCTGCGGCTCGAAGGCCGCTCCGCGGCCCCAAGGTTCTCACCGGGGCGGGGCGCTGGCAAGACGTCGGCGGGACGGCTTCAGCCTCCGGCTTCCTCCTCCTCCGCGATCGCCGCCAGAAGGCGGTCCCTGAGGCCCGGGGGAGCGGCCTCACCCTTCGTGACCCGCTGAACGGCATCCCGGAAGGACTCCTCCAGGCGGAGGTGGGGATAACAGCGATCGCACTTCTCGAAGTGCTCCCGCACCTCGTCTCGAGTGAGGGCGGAGATCTCTCCGTCCAGGTATTCCTGAAGGCGGATCAGCGCTTCCTTACACTCCATCATCGCTTGCCCTCCTCCGTACGTACCCCATTTCCACGGCGTATTCGTAGAGCGCGTGTTGAAGTCTCCTGCGTCCGCGGTACAGACGGCTCTTCACGGTTCCCACGGGCACCTCCAGTACCTCCGCGACTTCCTCGTACGAGAGTCCCTCCAGGTCCGACAACACCACCGCCTCCCGATATTCGTCCGGGAGCGCGTCCACGGCCTGGAGGATCGACTCGTCCACCAATGATCCGAAGAACGCGCCTTCGGGATCCACCCCGTCCAGCGCGCTCCACAAGGGGTTCGCGTCCGACGGACCCGGACCTTCCCGGGGGGATTCGGCCTCCACGATCCGGTCATGGCGCCGACCCCGCTCGGCCTGCCGGAGGAACACGTTCCTGCAGATGGTGAAGAGCCAGCTCTTGCAGCGGGTGCCCGGGCGATACTGATGCCAGGACCGGTATGCCCGCAGGAAGGTCTCCTGCACCAGGTCCTCCGCCCCGTCGGAACTCCCGGAGAGGCGAAGAGCGAACCGGTACACGGCGTCGAGGTGGGGGAGCGCTTCGGTGTGGAAGTCGACCCCGTCCCTCACTCTTCCCACTCCTCCAGCACGTCCTCGAACTCTCCGGCCATGGTGGGATGCCCGTGTCTGCGCGCGGCCTCGACTCCCTTCACGTACGCCTCCCTGGCTTCTTCGTCCCGACCGAGTTCCCGCAGGGCCGCACCCAGCCGGCCCCACGCGTTCCCCTCGTCGTCCGAAGCGGCGAGATACCGCCGGAGTTCCCGCACGCCTTCCTCGGCACGGCCCTGCGTGAGGAATTCCAGGGCGAGGCCGAAGCGGAGGCGCGCGTCGTCGGGACGCTTCTCCAGCATGGAAAGGAGGGCGTCGATGCGATTCCCGCTCAATGGTCTGTCCGGATTCAGTCGGGGAAGTGGAAGGCCGCGACGTGCTCTTCGGTGGGATCCTCACCCGTGACGACCTCGATGAGCGCCTCCATCTCCTGCTCCACCTCGCGGAAGCGATGGCTCACGCTGAGGGCGTGCGCGTAATCGAAGTAGGCGGCCACGGCCTGTTCGTCGGCGGGATGGGTCACGGTGACGGCCACGTTCATCTCCTCGCGCAGGTGGGCCACGATGGCCTCCACCCCACGCTTCGCGGCCCTGAGCTCTTCGAGGGTGGCCACGGAGAAGTCTCCGGTGAGGGCAGGGAGAAGGGATTCCACGGCGACCCGATCCTCCGTGGGCGCCAACACGCGCCCCGTCCCCCCGACGTCCACGCCGAGGAACGATCGTGCGCCCGACCTGAGGGCGCTCGTCTCTTCGTAGTTGCAGTGCACGATCACAATGGACTCCGCCGATCCATCGGCTACGTTACCCTCCCACTTCTACTATTCGGCAACTCCCCGCGTTTCTGCAAGCGACATCTTCCTACGCCCCCGTCAGGCCTGGGCGATGGGCGTCGAACCCGCCAGCGAGGTCACCCTGAGCGGGACCGTTTCGCAGTGGACCCCGTCGACGGTCACGTCGAACCCGTACTGTCCGGGCACCGGGAGGACCAGGCCGTCCATGTGGAGCACGTGGGGAACCTGGATCCCCTGGGCCGCTCCGCCCCGACCGGGACCGAGTTGCATCTCCCCGTCGATGTGCACCACCTCGTTGCCGTCGGGATCGCGCAGGGCGATCTCCACGTGATGCTGCCCGGCTTCGTCCAGCCCGGCCGAGAACCGCAGGACCAGCACCATCTTGGGGTGCCGGGCGGGAAAGGACGTGGTGGTGATGTGATCGAAGATCCCCAGGATGTTCAGCTTTCCCGAGGCGTCGATGGTGGCCGCGTCAGCCAGGAGTGCGAGATCGACTTCCATGTGTCCGTTCGTGGTGGTGATCCGGTGAATGACCTCTGATGAAAGCTACACCCGAGACGGCCCCAGGTACCATGAATCGATCGGCGAGGAGCACGCCCGCCACCACGTCCACCAGCGCATGGCCCACGATGGCGGGCCAGAGGCTCCCCGAGAGGAGGAACCCCACCCCGAGAACACCCCCCATGAGCGCCGTCCTCATCATCCCCAGGGCGCCCTGGTATGCGTGGAGCACGCCGAACACGAAAGAGGAGAGCACCAGGGCGCCCACGCCGCCCACCACCGGCGCCACCGCGAGGATCAGGTAGCCCCGGTAGGCCAGCTCTTCTCCCACCCCCGCCGCCACCGAGAGGACGCCGAACACCGCCCGCTCGCCGTTGGTCCGGGGGATCAAGGCTTCCAGGATGGCCGTTTCGTGCCATCCTCTGCGGACCGCGAGGCGCCGGAATCCATCCAGGACGAGGAGCCCGCACGCGGCCAGTCCCACGCTCCATGCCACCAGGGGGAGAGCCTCCAGGGGAACGATCCCCACGCCCGTCACTCCCTCCCCAACCGACCCTGCCGCGAGGGCCAGCCCACCGAGAACGACCAGGGTCACCACGCTCCCCAGGTACACGGGCATGCGGTCCAACTCCATCCCCTGGACCAGGGGGACCTGCGCCAGGGCCAACGAGGGGAGAAGAACCATGAGGACGGACACGAGGGCCACGTCCCACCATGGAAGTGCCGTCCACACGGAGAGCCCCACGACCACGGCCGAGGTCCCCACCAACCCACCCCGGGTGACCTTCCCCGCCAGGGCCGTCTGCGCCGCGGTGGGCTCCGTCACATGGAGGCTCCCGCCTCGATCACCGCCTCGAGGGTCTCGCGTACGTCGTCCCAGGTGGTGGTGTGGTTCAGGATGCACAGCCGCAGAGAGTAGACCCCGTTGAGCCGCGTGGACGACATCATGGCCTTCCCTCCTGCGATCACCCGGTCCTGCGCCGACTCGTTGAGCGCCTCCAGCGCCGCCTCATCCAGGGACTTCCCGGCGGGATTCACCCGGAAGCACACCACGCCCAGAGAGGCCTCGCTGAGGAGTTCGAGGTCCGGTGCCGCGCGGATGAACTCCTCCGCCCGATCCGCCAACTCCATCCCCCTGGCCACGGCGCCGCGAAAGGCCTTCATCCCGAAGGTCTGGATGGACATCCACACCTTCAGGGCACGGAAGGAGCGGGTCAGCTGAAGCCCCCGGTCGGCGAAGTTCACGTGCTGGTCGCCCAACTCGATGTCCTGAAGGTACTCCGGACGGATGCTGAACGTCCGTTCGAGCCGGCGCACGTCCTTGACCATCAGGCACCCGGCCTCGAACGGCTGGAAGAGCCATTTGTGCGCGTCCAGGGCCACGGAGTCGGCGCGCTCGATCCCACGCAGGAGGGCCCGCCCCCGCCCGGTGAGCACCGCGAATCCTCCATACGCGGCGTCCACGTGGAGCCAGATGCCCTCGCGGGCCGCCAGGTCCGCCAATTCTTCCAGGGGATCCACCGCCCCGGTGTTGGTGGCGCCGGCGTTGGCGCAGATGGCCACCGGGGTCAGGCCGGCCTCGCGGTCCTCGCGGATCATCCGGGCGAGGTCGTCCACGCGGACGCGGAAGCGTCCGTCACTGGAGACGCGCCGGATCCGTTCCGGACGGACCCCCACGATGCGGGCGGCGCGAATGAGGGCGGAGTGGCTCTGGTCTCCCATGTAGACCACGGGCCTTTCCGGCGCGCCGGCCTCCTCCCGAGCCACGACCAGGGCGTCCAGACTGGCCGCTGAACCGCCGCTGGTGAAGAGACCCCCGGCTCCTTCCGGGTATCCCAACCACTCGCGGACCCAGTCGACCACCACGAGTTCGAGCTGGCTCGGCCCTCCCGATCCCAGCCACGTACCCTGGAAGGTATTGAACCCGGCCGCGAGAAAATCCGCCATGACGCCGGGCCAGGTGGCGCTGGACGGCACGAAGGCGAAGAACCGTGGATGGTCCACCCGCGCCGCCACGGGAAGGACGTCACGGACCACGCGCTCCACCACCTCGCGGGGGTCACGTCCCTCCTCCGGTGGGGGCTCGCGGAGGAGGGGCTCCAACGCTTCCCGATCCGCGCCGCGCCACGGCTGATCGGCGGAGAGCCCCTCCATGCGCTCCATGATCCGGGTGGAGACGAGGCGCACCAACTCCTCCATGGCCTCCCTGGACATGGTGAGCGCGTCGGAGTCGCCGGGACGCGACGGGGTGCCGGGTCCTTCCGTAGACGCCGTCATGAGCCTAATCTTCAATCCATGTCTGTGAATACATCTTCTACCGCACGGGCCGCTTCGTACCGCGTGCTGGACGCCATGGACGCCCCGCACAAGGGGCGTATTCTACGGGTCCGGCTCCAATCCGGCGAAGCGCCGCCCATCAAGAGCCTCAAGGGCGCCCGATTCCGCGCGGTCGCACCCGACGGGCGTTCGTGCTACGTACGCGTCACCGGCTTCGCGCTGTTCGGAGGAAAGTCTTCCAACGAGCGGTGGATCCGGACCGGACGCGCGGACCTCCAGGTGGAGGAAGAGGGCGAGGGAGGCCCGGTCGGCCTGCGCTGGCAACTCACGCGGGCCTGATCCATCCGCCGGGAGGCCACGGAGCCTTCCCTCGATTCCGCTATCCGGGCGTCACCGTGCCCCCTACCGCAGGCCCGGGGGCTCGCGCCTGAACGTATCCAGGAACCATCTACGGTAGAGATCCATCCCTTCCGGATTCTCCCGTACCCACGACGCGCGCTCCGCCACGAACTGGTCGGGGCGGGCCGTGAAGATGAACGCGTCCAGATGGCCGCCCTCGTTGGCGTACATGAGCTCGTCCAGGGGTCCGTAGGGCGAAGTCCCCCAGACGGTCCTCCCCAGCAACCACGCGTCCGCCGCACGCACCAGGATGGCCCGCTCCAGGTCATACCCGCTCGCCTCCGGCGCCTCCGGGAGCCACTCCGCCTGGCGGTCCATGGCGACCATGAGGTGGAGGTGGCCGTAGATCTCGTAGATGAGCCGGGTGTCCACCGCGGCCATGGTGTACGGAACGTCCACGGTGTCGCCGCGGATCTCGAGGAGATCCCAGGGATACACCTCCTGGGTACCGCCGAGGGTGCGAACCAGGAAGGTCGGATCCTCCTCGATGTTCTCCTGCTCCGCCTGGACCCAACGGTCCACCTCCTCCATGCGCGCCCGGTCTGCCCGGACCCTGGCCCCGGAGTGGATCACGATGGGCCGGGGATCGGGCATGGTGGCGCGCCCGCCCCCACAAGCCGCCAGGAACGCCGGCCCGACCAGCAGAAAAGCGACCCCCACCCCCCGCCACGGACTTCTCTCACGCACCGCACGAATCCTGATCATCAAACCCCCGACCGATTGGGAGAAAACCCTTGACACCCCAACCCTTCGCGGTAGGAATTGGGGTTCGACGACACACTGCCAGACCGGAATGGACCCGTGCCTACATTGGCCCCTGAAGATACGCGCGAGTTTCGCGCCCCCCAGAGTATGACGCCCGACGAGCTGGGAGACCACCTCGCGCGCCTGGTCTGGGAAAGTTTTTCCGACTTCCTCTCCTTCGAAGACGTCGAGACGCCCCTCCCCGAGGTGGAGGCCCTGGCGGACGCCGACAGCGCCGCGGGACACCAGATGGCGGAGGAAGCCCTGATCTTCTTCATGTGGGCCCACACCCGGGGAGCGCAGCTCGCCTTCCTGGGACGCGCTCCGGACGCGCTGATCCGGAGGGGGCTGGACGCCCTCCACCGTGCCGTCTTCGAAGATATGGTGGCCCATGGCACTCCCGAGATCCAGATCCCCATGTTCGAGCAACGGGTCAGCGCCCGCTACGCCGAGTATCACCAGGCCGCCGCCGAGTCGGACTCGCGCCTGGGAGATGCGGTGTCACGACATCTCGCCGGAGACCCCCACCACCACGAAGCCCTCGCGGGAGCCATCACCGAACGAGCGATCGCGGTGGCGAACCCCCTGCGTGACTTCCTCTCCGACGTGGATCTGGTGGACCAGGCCCTGGTCTAGTGTGGGGAATTCCCCACACTAGGACACCACCCCTCCGCGAGAAGATCCCCCCGGGCGCCTCACTCCGAGGCGGCCGTGACCTCGTCCAGGAAGTCCACGGCCCGCCGAAGGTGCGGGATCACGATGGAGCCACCCACGACGAGGGCGACGGAGAACGCCTCGAACATCTGCTCGTCGGTGACTCCTTCCTCCTTGCAGCGCACGATGTGGTACGAGATGCAGTCGTCGCACCGTAGGACCATGGACGCCACCAGCCCGAGCAATTCCTTGGTGTCGGTGGAGAGCGAACCCTCCTTGTAGGCTCGGTCGTCCAGCGCGAAGAACCGCCGGATCTCCAGATTCTCCTGATCCAGGATCCGTTGGTTCATCCGTTCCCGGTAGCGGCGGAACTCCTCCAGCCGGCTCACGGTTTCCCCCCTGCGCCCCGCCACTTCATGACCTCGAAGGGACTCCGGCACGACCGGCACCAGTATTGCGCCACCGAAGCGTGGGAGCCGAACGCGTTCATGATCTCCGTCTCCGTCCCCTCGCAGAAGGGACACGAGGGAGACGACGGCAGGGTTGCCGGCGCCTCGTGGCGGCGCTCCTCCGCACTGAACGCCGAACGGCGGGCGCCTTCGGGAAGGCCGGTGGCCCGGAAGGGTGGATCGTGGGCCACGGTCAGTCCACCAGGAGCTGACGATTGGCGTCACCCCGCGCCCGGGCGGCGGACTCTTCGTCCGGATGCCCCGGTCCCCGACCGCGGTCCGCGTCCCACTCCTCGGACGGGGCGACGCTTCCCACGTCGACGCCCGCCTCCGCGAGGAGAGGTCCCACGCGCTGCGTGAAGGTCTCCAACAGAACGGGACCGGCCTCCATGATCCCGGCCTCCACCAGCGACCGGGCGGGCGCGTCCGCGGCCCCGAGCCACGCCAGCGTGGAGGGAAGCATCTCCATGGTGGCGTTCCTCAACAGGCCGCGAGCCTCCTCCGAGGAGGCCGCGAGACGACGGTACCACGCCTCCGCCAGAGAGCCGTGGAACTCCTCCTCCGAGATCATCTTGGGCACCCGCGACCGGGCCGACTCGTACCGTCCCCGCGCGAAGCTGTCCAGTGCCACGGTGAGGGCTCCGTCCACGATGAACATGGCCGCCACCAGGGCCGCCCAGTCGGGAAGCTCCCGGTCGAGGGCGTCCACGGAGGCGTACTCGGAGGTGGCCCGCTCGTGCTCCACCGCCCCGGGATCCACGCCGAATTCCTTCAGCATGGAATACAGGAGGCGCGCGTGGCCCCACTCGTCCTGGGTCATGGCCGAAGCGGCGATCCCCGTCTCGATGGACGGAGCGCCGAGAAGCCAATCGGAATAGCGGATCCCCATGAGGCGCTTGCTGTCCGCCAGTGTCAGCACCAGCCTCCGGAGGGCGTCGCGGGGTGCCTGGTCCAGTTCGCTGGCCTGGATGGGTGCGGCGGTCATCGTCCCACTCCCTTCCGGGCCCGGGCGAAGGGCCCGTCGTCACGGTTCACGGGGATGATCGCGGTGCGGCGCACCACGCACATCTCGAACCAGTTCTCCTCGTCGTACGTCCTCCAGGCGTACACCCGGGCCGTCTCGTCGTCGAGGGCGTCCACGTACCCGATGTGGCAGAGGGAGTCCCCTCTCGCCTTGCGGGCGAAGACGTCGTACACCACTTCATGCATGAGATCGATCTCCTGATGCGTCAGGCGCTGACGCCGAGGGTTCGCAGCTTCCGTCGCCCCGCATCGCTGATCCGCTCCTGCGTCCACGGCGGGTCCCACACCTCCTCCAGCACGACCTCCCGGATCCAGCGTTCCTGGCTCAGTCGGTCCGTGATGTCCTCACGGATGAACTCCATGCACGGACAGGCGGTGGCGGTGTAGGTGAGTCGGATGGTCGCGCGGCCGTCTTCGAAGTCCACTCCGTAGATGAGCCCCAGATCCACCAGACTGATGGGAATCTCCGGGTCGAGCACTTCGTCCAGCGCGCGCCGGACGGCGGCTTCGGGGTCTTCCGGGTCGGTCTCGAGCGGAGGCGACCAGACGTCGCGGCCGCCGCTCTTGTGCGAGGTCACCTCGAAGGGAAGCCCCCCGTCCAGGCGGGAGCCCACGACCGGAAGCGCGGTCCGGGTCACGCCGCCTGTCCGGCCAGCCACCGCCCCACGTCACCGCGGGACCGTTGGATGGACTCCACGTAGACCTCGTTCATCGGACCCCGGGCCTTCCATCTCGCGAAGACGTCGTCCCACGAGATCTCGCCCTCGCCGAAGAACCAACGCTTCTCCGTCGCGTCGTACCGGCAGGGGAAGGGATAGTCCAGCACGAACTCGCCCCTTCCGTCGTCGTAGTGGGCGGGCACGTCGATCCCGATGGACTCGCACAGGGGGACCGTGGAGGCCATCCAGACCTGCCTCAGCTGGTCGTTGGTGAGCCCCTTCAGCCGATAGTCGAGCTGACCGCTGTGGCGCTTCATCCCGTCGGGGAGGCCGAACCACTCGATGGTCATGGGGAACATCCAGTCCACGGCCCGCTGCACCATGTCGCGCGCGTCACCCCCGGCCGCGGCCAGGCGCTTCATCCACACCTCGCCGTGGCGGAGATGGAAGGTCTCCTCCATCCCGATCTTCACCAGGGCCCGCTTGAGCGGCCCGTACGACGTGTTCTCGTGGACGTCGGTGAGAAGAGTGATCCCCGCCCGGTCGAAGAATCCGGTGGCCACCACCAGTTCAGCCCAGTTGTCCAGCGGCTGGTCGAACCCGTACGGGTGCTTGAACTCGTGGGGCTGCCGCCCGTACACGAGATGCTCCTTGGACTCTCCCAGATCCTCCAGGAGGCGATACGCGATGTTGGCGTGGGCGAGCTCGTCCTGGATGATGGCGTGGGCGCTCACCTGCGTGTTGGTGGAGGGTGCGTACCGGGCCGCCCGCCAGTACGACGGCGCGCTCATGAGCTCGGTGTCGGCCTGCACCGTGAGCTGGACGATGAGCGCCTTCTTGTAGCCCTCGGTCATCTCCTCGGGAGACTCGACGATGTATCCGTCCTGGACCTTGGCCTTGAGTTCGTCTTCGCTGAACGGGGTCATCAACACTTCTCCGTGAGGTTCAGAGTCCCAGGGACGACCGGATGAGGGGGCTGATGCGCTCGGGTGTCCACGGGGGATCGAAGGTGAGCTCGACTTCCGCCTTCCCCACGCCGTCCATGTTGGCGATGGCCTGCCGGCAATCCTCCACGATCTGCCCCGCCACCGGACAAAGCGGAGTCGTGAGGGAGATGATGGCCTTCACGTCGTCGCCCTCCACCTGGATGTCGTACACCAGCCCCAGCACCACGAGGTCCAGGCCCAACTCCGGGTCCTTCACCGTCTTCAGGGCACTGCGAACGTCCTTCTCCGTCACCGCCATCTCGTACTCCTTCGATTCTTCGATGTGTCGGGAATCCGGAGGGGACCCCCGCCCTACAACCGTCGGGCGTAGATCACCGACGCCTCCGTGTGACTCTCTCCCTGGGCCTTCCGGATGGCCTTGTGGAGCGTCTGCACGATCTCGTCGGCGGGTTTTCCGTGGAACTGGGCGACCAGATCCGCCGCGCCCATGAACAGACCCTGTGAGCCGTGGGAGAGCACCAACACCGAGTCGCCCTCCGAGAGGGTGAATTCCTGGAAGGCGAAGTTGAATCCCCCCATCATCCCCAGCGGAGGTCCGTGGGAACCGAACTCCTCGAAGGTCCCGTCCCGGCGGATGACGCCGCCCGGCACCCGGCCGGCGCTGGCCCAGTGCAGCTTCTCTCCGTCCAGTATGAGTACGCCGACCTCCACGAACTGATCCATCCCTTCGGTGGTCACCTCGGTGAGGGCCTCGTTGGTGTTGCGGAGCAATTCCTCGGGCGTCTCGGGATTCGTGCGCAGCATGGCCCGGAACACGGCACGCGCCACCCCGATGGGGAAGGCGGGCGGATGGCCGTCCTCCCGCACGTCCAGGGTGAGGAACGCCCAGCGTCCATCGGGGAGTCTCACGAAATCCCACGTCGAGCCTCCACGGCCACGTTCCTCCACCGTGGTCCCCCCGGCCAGGTCGTACCCCTCCACTTCGGGGGCTTCGGTGGGGAGGAACGTCGCCTGCATGGCCCGGCTGATCCGGTTGGGATCGTTGGCGCCGGTGAGGAGCTGCTCCATGGCATCGGCGCCGTCGTCGTCGTCCCCGGCCGTGGCATCGTCGACCGGAACGGCGGCGGAGAGTCCCGCGTGGGTGAGCCGGACGTCCATGGCCCTCAACGCCTGGGCCAGCATCGTCATCATGCGCAGCGCCAGCGAATCTCCGCCCAGGAGTTCACGAAAGGCATCGCGGGGAACGATGATGAGCTGGGACTCCTCCACGCACCGTGCGGTGGCGGAGCGGGGAGCCGCGTTCAGGAGCGACATCTCCCCGAATCCCTCGCCGTTCCTGCGGATCGCCAGGCGCTCCTCGGTATCGTCCGGGCGCGCTTTGACCAACTCCACGGCACCCTGGAATACGATGTAGAACGCGTCGCCCGTGTCACCCTCCTCGAACACGGCTTCACCCGCCTTCGCGGTGGTTCCCCCGACGATCCCGGCCATCTCCTCCAGGTCTTCGCGGGAGAGACCCGCGAAGAGATCCACCTTCTCCAGGATCTCCACGACCTGTTCGATGGGCCAGCCACTTGTGGATTGAGACACAGTCCCCCGCCTCCGGTACTCGAAAATAGAATACTGAATGTACTCGCCGCCGGACCCAGGGGGAAAGGGAATCCGAATGGTGTCCGGGACGGGCTACCGATACATTGCATCGACGCGCACCTGCGTCACCGCCCCCCGGAGACCCACGTGGACGAAGCCACACCACCCGCCCAGCTCAGCGTCCGCTGCTGGGGAACCCGCGGCTCCATCCCCAGCCCCGGACCCGCCACCACCCGCTACGGCGGAAACACGTCCTGCGTCGCCGTACGCGTCGGCGGACGATGCTTCATCTTCGACGCGGGAACCGGGATCCGTCCCCTGGGCCACCAGATCCTCGATCTCTCGCGCACGCCGGACACACCCCTCTTCCTGACCCACTTCCACTGGGACCACATCCAGGGTCTCCCCTTCTTCGTCCCCCTCTACACCGAGGGGGCCGTGCTGAAGATCCTGGGACCACGGCAACCCGACGCCGACATGCGCGAGATCTTCGAGCGCCAGATGGCCCCCATCCACTTCCCCGTCCCCTTCTCCATGGTGGCCGCCCAATTGGACTTCGGCCACATGGAACACGACGAGTGGGAGGACGGCGGGGTGACGGTTCGCTCCATGCAGGTGCGGCACCCGTCCACGGTCCTGGGATACCGTATCGAAGCCGGCGGCGTGTCCGTGTGTTTCATCCCGGACAACGAACTGGAGGGAGAGGGATACGATCTCGGGCCGGATTGGAGAGCCCGCCTGGTGGAGTTCGTCGGGGGCGCGGACCTCCTCATCCACGACTCCATGTACACGGACTCCGAGTACGCGGAACGCAGAGGGTGGGGCCATTCCACGTTCCGGCAGTCGGTGGATCTGGCGCGGGACGCGGGAGTCCGCCGCCTCCTCTTCTTCCACCACGACCCGCAGCGGTCCGACGACGCTCTGGACGCCATCGTGGACCGGACCCGCGACGAGGCCGCCGCCCGCGGCGTCTCCCTCGAGATGGCCGCGGCCGCGGAGGGAGAGGAGATCCACCTCCACGAGGGACGGCCGTGACCCGCGGCCCGATCCGCGCCCCGGCCCTCGCGTTGGCCGTGGCGGCCCTCACCGGGACGCTCCTGGCCTCCGCTCCGGTGGAGCACGCCGCGCCCACCCGCTGGGCCTTCATCGTGGGGATCGGCGACTACGTACACTTCGAAGACGTGGAGGGCGGCGATCTTCCCGGAGCCGCGCACGACGCCCGTGCCATGCGCGACGTGCTCGTGGGACGGTACGGGTTCCCGGAAGAGAACGTGCGCCTCCTCCTCGACCGCGACGCCACCCGGGCCGCCATGGAGGAGGGGATCACGGGGTGGCTCGCCGAACGGGTCCGGCCCGGAGACAACGTCGTCGTGTTCTTCGCCGGACACGGATCGCAGGTCTGGGACGACTCCGGCGACGAGGACGACGGGCTGGACGAGACGCTGGCCCCCGCCGACGTGCTCCCGGACAGCCCCGAGCTGGACATCACCGACGACGAGTTCAACCGCTGGCTGGCCACCATCCCCACCGACAACGTGGTCGTGGTGCTGGACCACTGCAATTCGGGCACGGCCACCCGTGCCGTCACCCCCTTCTCCCGCGCGCGCCGGCTGGGACGCGACGTCCAGGCGCTTCCCAGGCCGCCGGGAGCCGGCCGGCGGGCCCTCCCCGGAAGAGGGACGGACCCCTCCGGATTCGACGGCACCGGAGCCCGGGTTCTGGAGTTGGCGGCCGCCCAGGCGGACCAGGCGGCGGTGGAGGCCTTCTTCCCCGGGGGCGAGGGGGCGGAAGCCTTCCACGGGGGGGCGTTCACCACCTTCCTCGTGCGCCGGCTGTGGCGGGCCCCCGCGGGAGCCACCTACCTGGACGTGTTCACCGAGGTGCGTCAGGCCCTGCGCCACGAACGCTTTCAACAGGACCCCCACATCTCCGACGAGGGCTCCCTGGGGTCCTCCCCCCTCTTTTCCGTGGACGGAGGAGGACCTTCCGCCGCGCGGGCCTCCCTCACGCTGGAGTCGGTGGAGGGCGACCGGGGCACCCTCGATGGGGGCCTGACCCTGGGGGTGTCGCCCGGCGCGGTCTTCGAGACCGCCTCGGGGGCGATGATGGTGGTGGAGTCGGCCCGACCGGACCGCAGCAGCGTCCGGATGGTGACGGGCACCGCCCGGAACGGAGAGCAGGCCGCCCTCACCGGCCTTCGCTTCTCCGTCGACCCGCTGCGGGTCGGCGTGGCGGGGCTCGACTCGGAAAGCGCCGCGGCGCTGGAGAATGAGTTGGCCGCCTCGCCGGGCGTGGACGTGGTGGACGGCGACCCGGCCGCGTTCTCCCACCTCGTGGTGCAGCGGCGGGGGACCACGCTCCAGGTGGTGGGATCCGACGGATGGATCCGCCACCGCGACATTCCCGCCGGGGCGGAGGGAGCCCCGGCCCTGGCCCGGATCCTGAGACAGGAGGGAGTCGCGAAGACGCTGGCCGACATGGAGAACCCGGCGCCGGCCTTCCAGGTGTCCCTGGCGCTGGGCGGAGCACGGACCTCCCTGGGGCTGGGTGAGACCGTGTCGTTCCACGTCACCTCGGAGAGGGACGGACACCTCACCCTGGTGGATCTCGGCACCGACGGTACCGTGGTCGTGCTCTTCCCCAACGCCCACCACCCCTCCGCGTTCATCCGGGCCGGTGAGACCCTCTCCTTTCCCACCGAGGAGATGGACTTCGAGTTGACCGTGCTCCCACCCGCCGGGCGGGGAGTGGTCCGGGCCTTCGTGACCAGCCGGCC
>Ga0224501_10001097_pt1 | contig 20757 bp, 14 predicted proteins | sample SF_Oct11_sed_USG_4_FD_169105 | JGI IMG/M metagenome (GOLD analysis project Ga0224501, IMG submission 169105) | Sediment microbial communities from San Francisco Bay, California, United States - SF_Oct11_sed_USGS_8_1 | ecosystem: Environmental > Aquatic > Marine > Sediment | place: USA...
TGCTTTTTATAGTGCAGTGGGTCATTAGGAATAAGGCGTGGTTTAAACATAATTACAAAACCATGTGGTGAATGGAATCACCACATGACAGTAATACCAATACAAAGTGAGCAATGCTTTCAGTGAGTGTGCGAACGACTCAGCAATTAAGCGAGTCATTATACGTTCGTAGATAGAATCGCTGAAGTTCTGGTTCTGTAGCAGGGTACGCAACTCCGCAAACTCTCCAATTTTATCTCGATATGCTTGGCAGGCGGAGAGTTCTGCGTAGATCAGAGAGTATATCTGAAACTGGAGCTCCTCTCTGGGATCTCTCTCTGTGCCTTCTTCTCGCCTGGATTGTTATCTTCCTCTGCCTCATCAAAGGAGTCAAGTCATCAGGCAAGGTGAGCAGTAGACTGTGACAGTAGACTGTGACAGGTAAAGTGAGTCACTCTGTGACATTTAAATGTTGGGAGCCAGGATGGGTCAGTTGGTAAAAACCCGGATTTGTAGTCTATGGATCACAGGTTCGAGTCCTTCTCAATAAGAGTGGCCGGGTTTCGGCTGGTGATGCGTAAACTGATTGAGGTTGACTGACCCCCCAATCAACGTGGTGCTCCGTGATAAAACCGGAACTGGTGAAAAACAAGTATCTAATCCAGCAGCGCTGCCATATGCAAGAAGTAGAAATTTAAAAGTTCTGTGATGCTTTCTCTGTGGCAGATTGTCTCTGAGGCATGACTACAGGGGGTTTTTACACTATGTGTGTAACGATCTGAATCCATTGAGGGAGAACTGCCCCAATGGGTAACTTCATCAGGGCACCTCTCATTCTCAGCTCTATCCATTGAAACAAGTACACTATCCACTAAACCCAGCATGGTAATCACGGAACCCAGTGAGCCATCTACTAAACCCAGTATGCTATCCCCTAAGCCCAGTATGCTATCCCCTAAGCCCAGTGTCCTAATCCTGAGATCCAGTTAGCCATAACCAAAGCTCAGTGTGCTAACCACTACACCAAGTATTCTCTCCGCTAAACCCAGCGTGCTCTCCGCTAAACCCAGCGCGCTCTCCGCTAAACGCTAAATCCAGCGTGCTCTCCGCTAAACCCAGCGCGTTCCCCGCTAAACGCTAAATCCAGCGTGCTCTCCGCTAAACCCAGCGCGTTCTCCACTAAACCTAGTATGGTATCCCCTAAGTAATACACTATCTAATGAGTCCAGCATTGTATCAACTTATTTCAATGCACAATCAACCAGTGACACCGCATTCATTGTGCGACCCACTTTCTTTCTTCTTGACTGTAGGTGGTTTACTTCACAGCCACATTTCCATACATAGTTCTCACCATTCTGCTCATCAGAGGTTGCCTTCTCCCGGGGGCTGGAGACGGAATTCGATTTTATATGATACCCAAGTGGGAAAAACTCTCCGATGGTGCGGTATGTATTCTAGCCAGGTTACCTGGTTCAGCGGCCGGGGTAGGGGGCTAATTTATGACCACAAATCCAAATGCCCCCTTTGATCAGGCACATTTAGGTTTCGTGCAAAAATCTTAGCTGCCTCTGACACGGAATCTGATTGTGCAATACGTTGCACTTGGGTTTTGTCCCCAATAGATATGTGCTAGCCAAGGGTATATATATATAACAGGTTTCCAGTAAGAGAGAAATGTTTAAAGGCATGTGAAAACCTTCGGTAGCACTTAAAAGTGTGTAAGAGATTGTATCGGATTCATCTTAGACAGTCAGTAAACACACGGCGGGCCTGAGTCAAACTCTTTGTACTCTCCGGTGAAAGTTTGTTGATTTAGCAAACTAGCGATGCTTTTGCTGCCTCTTCCGGCAGGTATTGATGATGCCTGATGGCTATGAGGGCAATGAGATTCCTGTGGTAACCTATAAGTCAGTTTATTGCTCATTCATACCAGTGACAGTTTGTACGCAATAGGCCTTGCTAACAGTGGATGATCGTTGTATACAGTGTCTGGCTAAGCGACATCAATCGTTGGCCATGCTGTCCCCAAATAATTTTTTTTCATATTTTGCATCCTCATTGAAAATTCAAAAAAGATGGCTTATGTCATGAATACACTGCACACTGAGTGAATTTTCGAACAAATTGGTAAAACAGCAATAACAACTTCATTTTTTGTTTAGGTCATATAAACCTATATAGTGAGTCAGCTGCTTGATTACTGGATCCACGTTTAGATATGGACAAAACCGATGGGAATCGCTAAGCTCTGCCCACCATTGTATTGTGTCATACCTTATAAGGCATTTGAGGCAGCAAGTTTTGAGCAAGATCTTCCAAGAAATGAGATCAAGGGTAGATTGCGAGACCATGTTTTTCAGTACACCAACACCTTAAGGGCATGTTCGAACCTTCAGTAGCACTAGTATTACCTTGACCTCATGTTGTAGGTATGGAAGGATGCAGCCACGCAGATATTTTATTCTCTCGGTGTTGGCTTCGGCGGCCTCCAGGTCATGGCCAGTTATAATAAATTTAACAACAACTGCCTGGCGTAAGTGACCACTGAATAAATATGTTTTTTATTTTATTTTCACTAAGTAACTATGTTTTTGATTTTGTTCATCCGCTGGCATTTGGCCTTTTTATATTATGGAGCTCCGCATATTCACAGCTTGCACCAAAATTATTTAACTTTAGAGCAATACCTGAGAGTTACTCTTGCTAATTTCAGCAAAGCAGACTGCCACATGTACGGACAGTTAGCTTTATCCAGTGAGTCGCAATAGCTCAGTGGGTGAATGAATGAATCCCACTGTCTGTCTTCCCTGGGTTCAATTCCAGAAAATGGCTCAATCTCCCCCTCAGTGACACAACACAACCCATGGACAGCAAGGAGGAAAGCCGAAGTTCAACTATAAACAGACAATGACTGAATATAATCTAATATGTTTGTGTTGTTATACGTGTACTGGCCATATTATTTCAGGGACACCATCACCGTAGCACTGATTAACTGTGGTACCAGTGTGTATGCCGGTTTTGCTATCTTCTCTATGATTGGCTATTTGGCCTTTAAGACGGGAGTCAGCGTGGAGGATGCTGCCACCAGTGGTAAGAGGATGTCCACAACTTTTTGTGTGTTGAATTCTGTCTATCTCGCCATTCAGTTTTGACTGGTCACTCAGGAAGCTGATCTGGTTTACTACCCACAGATCTGACCCAGTCTTGTGATGTCGGTGTGAATCTTGGCAAATGTAGGCAAGGCGCTGTCAGGTTCCCATCCCATACTGCATGGTATGTTACCATCAGTACTGCTGCGTTCCCAACAGACCTGTTATTTACTCTCACTATGTCAACATACCTGTCAATCTACTCACACTATGACAACAGACTTGTCAATCTACCCACACTATGACAACAGACTTGTCAATCTACTCACACTATGACAACAGACCTGTCACACTACTTACACTATGACAACAGACCTGTCAATATACTCTCACTATGCCAGCAGATCTGTCAATCTACTCTCACTGTACCAGCAGATCTGTCAATCTACTCACAGTATGACCTGTCAAGCTATATACAAAGCGTTATACGAAAAACAAAGGCTTTTCTCTCCATGATAGACTCTGATTATTTGTTTACTCAGGTCCTGGTTTGGCGTTTGTGGCATATCCAGAAGGTCTTTCCACAATGCCCGTCTCTCCTCTCTGGTCTCTTCTCTTCTTCTTCATGCTATTCACACTCGGACTCGACAGTCAGGTAAGCGAGAACACAACTCTTATATCAATCCTCTAACCATGAGAGTACAACTCCAACCAGGTTAATTTACCCAGTTGATGTCCACTTAAGCTAACGGAACTCAGAAATGGTTTTCATCACTCTGTGTAGAGAGCTGCTTGAAGGCTCCTCTAATGTTGAACACAATGTACTGAAAGGTGCACCTTTAAATTCATCGGTTGGATGCAGGGGCACAGAACCATAACACCTCATCTATGTATACGAGTATGTATTATACATGTATATGTATTTATATTATATGTATCTGTATGTATTATACACGTATGTGTATCAGTACATATAATACAAGTACCTATGTATATGAGTATTTGGTAAGCACATATGTGTATGATTGGGAATTATACACATATCTGTTTAAGAACCAGTGACAGCATAATTGACTTCTTATTTGCGTTATAGTTTGCTTTTCTGGAGACAATCATTAGCGGACTGATAGATGAGTTCCCAGCTCTGAATGATGGTAAATGGAGGAAGATGATAATCACAGGAGGACTCTGCTTCTTTATGTTTCTCCTCGGCCTCCCCATGGTCACACCGGTACAAAGTCTATAACAACCTACCTACCTTACTATATAATCACTCAGCCACAACACTGCCACTGTAGTCACACTCTATATATTATGTATTATACATGTCTATAGGTTGTGTATTATATATAACCATAGGTTATGTATTATATATCTATATGTTATGTATCAAATAGGTCTATAGGTTATGGATTATGCATAACTATATATTTTGGATTACATACGGCTGTATATTGTTTATTATATATGGCTATGTATGGTGTTTTATATATGACTATATATAGTGTGTTACATATGGCTATAGATGGTGTATTATATATGGTTTTGCTGTTATCCTGGCCAAGTGAGGAGCAGATAAACACTAAGAGTTACGCGCCCTCTATAACTGTATCGATAAGTAGATCGCAAACAACCCCGCCTTATAAAGTCTTGTGTCTCTTACAGGGAGGACTGTACTGGTTTAACATTCTGGACACTTACTCTGCTGGGCATGCTCTGCTCATTATTGTCCTCTGTGAGGTTATTGGTATAGTGTATGTTTATGGTAAGTGTACGTTTATGATCACCGTATGTTTATGGTAAGTGTCTGTTTATGATCACCGTATGTTTATGGTAAGTGTCTGTTTATGTTAAGCAACCTCTTCCCAATGACATTGTAGTACTCAGCCCCTGTAACTGTAAAGTCCTAAGAGATTGTAACATAATGGCAGATTTGTTGTGAAATTACGAATAATTTGCTGATCACATAACGCAAAAACCGCATTGTGATATCCTGAAAGTTGGTTCAGACGAACCCTGAATTAATTTTTAGCGAGGTCAGCGACATGTAAATAAAATGGGAGCTTGGGTTCATGATGTATAATGCTGATTGGCGCATTCACTTCCAAAACCCTTGGGAATCTTGGTAATGAAATATTTTCAAAACTGTAGAAAACCGAGATTATTTTCAAGAATAATCTCAATTTTTGTTTTTCATAATCGGACCACCATTATTCAGTGATAAATTGAGAAAGAAGTTGTCATTTTAACAAATTTTAATTATTCACTCCTGAATGACCGAGATATGAAGGTTGGTGCAACGCATCAAAGATTATTCTAAATGCGCTATCACAGAACCGTGCCGGCTTGACCCTGGCTCTTCTTGGCCCCTCTTGTCCCATATCTCGTCACACGACGAAGAGGCAGGTCCCTTGGTGAAGGTAGCAACAGATGATGCTTAGATTCGTCTTACCTTCTCGGTCCAATACTCGCTGCATGCCAAAGAGGCCTAGATACCCTTTGATCACCAGGTGACCGGGCTCTTGGATATGCGGATACAGAATAGGAGAAAATCGAACTGGGAGCCTAGCTAAATGTGGACAATGGTCTTATATCAGCTTCATGATAAACCTGGCGTGGTGTTTCAGAGAATTATTGGAGAATCGAGTCGACTGATGTAAGAAAGGAGTTATCTCCTCATGCTTATAACTGTCCGTTATTCAGTTTCGGAACACGGCGCGAAACAAAGGAAGCCCTTCTATTGAGTTATCTTCTCTCTGGGGCACGTGAGGGCAAGCGAAAAATCTCCTAATGACCCACCCTGGGAAGCGCTGAATCCAAGGAATTCAGTAACCGCACCGCTGACAGCTGTTCTTCCATGGAGATAATAAGAAGAAAGCTGTTTGTGTGCCTGGCCACTTCACTGGCAATAACAGAGCTGACTTTGTTTACAGGTATTAAAAAGTTTATTAGAGATATAGAGCTGATGCTTGGAAAAAGACATATCGGCCACTGGATGTATTTTATTGTATGCTGGATGGCAGTTACACCTCTCAGTTTAGTGGTAGGTATTTTATAAGCCATCTTGACAGATTAATCCCTGCGTTGGCTTAGTGATAGGTATTTTGACAACTTAGGATTTGCATTACCACGGCAATGCCTCCGTGGTAAACCAAGTCACCCCGAGGTAAACAGCGTGGAGCTGTCATTATCTGAAGCAAGGTACACTACCATACCGTTGGCCACCGTACAGATCTGCCGTCTTTCCAATTGGTTCTCGGCGTATAAAATTTATAAATTGCCAGACAATAAATAGTAGTCACTTATTTAGCAAGTAGGATTACACTCAACATCCTGGAATTCTACATTATGGCTCATTCACTGACTCGCTCAGTCAATGGCTAACTGACTCAGCCACTGACTGACCCAGTAGTTACCAACTGTCTGTCTGACTGACTGACTGACTCACTCACTCAGTCAGCCGGTCAGTCTCAAACTCAATCCAATTCTAAATCGCTGTATCGCTATCAGTAATACTTTCACTCTCAATGTCTCACCGCCCATAAATCAATGCAACCTGAAATTAATGAGCAAAGCAGGTTTGAGGTTACCTGCAAGTGCACTTTATTGCGAGGATCACCAGAGCCCAGACAAAAGAAAATCAACTTCCTTTGTATGGGCAGCGTGACTAAACTCATCGGATAGTTTCTGGTCCATGGAATGCCACAAGAGGAAGTTACTCTAGAGCACTATGGGATAATGGGAGAGCTCGTCAGTGGGTAAAGAAAGCTTTATGGGATGGCTCAGTGGGTAGATCATAATGGGATAGCTTAGTGGGTTGAGCGCTGCTGGGATAGTAAAATAGCTCAGTGGGTAGATCCCTATGGGATAGTGGGATGATTCAGGGGTTTAGAGAATTGTGGGATATATTTACCATCATGGTATGAATCTTGTACACTAATAGACCGGTGACATACCACTGGGAAGAGGAAACTGCGATATGCCCTCTGTTATTTACTCACCCGCTGCTCAACCCGTAGTTTCGCTGTCTTTCTTCCAGTTTATTTTGGTCGCTGCTTTTGTTGGCTATGAGCCGATAAATGATGATGGAGTACCATACCCCAAATGGGCTGAGAACATTGGATGGTGCTGTGCTTTGGCTAGTCTTCTGGCGATCCCAACCATTGCACTGATTGAGTTCTGCAGGACCTCTGGCCAATACAAGGTAAACCACTATTTATAGTAGGTCTGTAATTTTTAGTATGCTGCTCTATCACTGCAGACTTGAAGGGGTTAGGCCATGGTCGATGGTGGAAACATTTTTAAAGGGTGGTAACTCTTGGTCCTTTTTCAAAAAGTGAATATCGATCACTCGAATAACTATGGCCTGGATGGGTCAACTAGAAAGAAAATGGGATCTAGTTACCAAAATCAGTAACCTAATAATCTTTACCCCCCATAACATTGAGTAGAACCCGAAATTGAGCGTAATCTTGGAGAAAAATGAAGTTATAAGAAGTGCTTTGCCGGTTTTCCCTAGGCCTAAATAGAGGCCATTGCATTTGGGCCTCTATTATTTCACAATAATGGCACTAACGCTCACTGACAGAGGGGAAAACTGCACTCTGAAACCCTATTTCTATATTTATTTTGTCGCACTTTCTCAGTTAAGACTAAGGTAACTACAGCTTTTGTGCCAGCGAGAGAGTATTCCAACCATCAGGACATACGTCGACAAATCGATGCAACCACCAACAGCTCTGTGCTAATTTTCTATCTCGAGGCCAATTCTGTTTTGTCGACGGGCTGAAAAGTGTCTCACCGAGGGCTCTAAATATGCCCAATGGCTTCTATTTGGACTGGCTATTAGGCCCTCTTGTTCATGGTAGGCTTTAGGATTTGAAAACACGTGAAAACACTTTTGGCCTTGGCTTAACCCCTTTAGGTTAAGCAGTCTGGTGTTTTGTATCTTCAGTAAGTATTATTTTACTTTCTGCAGATCTTTTATAGTGCATATATCCTAACTGAATTGTTTGTTTTTATCCATTGTAGTATATTATCGCTGGTATGAAGCCAGACCCTCTCTGGGGACCGGCGCTCGCTGAGGATAGACTCGGTACAGAGTACGAGAGAGCGGGACGTGAAAGAACAACTTCTGGAGCCCACGCTGTAAGCCACACTAGTGGTACCACCTCCAATGGTTACCACGCTGATCAGTATTCCAGAGCAGAAGCGTACGCTCATAAGAACCCTTCTTACATCGGATCCACCATAGATTTTTGAAGAAAGCTTTAAAACCTACCAGGACAATAATAATAAATTGACTTTGTTTTATTGCAATCATTGCTGATAGAGACTACCTCTCTCATCACTGTTCGGCAGTGTGGTCAATGGAATTCATAGCAAGATTTCTGGAACAGTATCTTTTAGACAACTATATTTATAATTTCAAGTCAACAATTTAGTAGTTTTTGTTTTTACTACTATTGGTTGGATTTCCCACAAACCAAAAAATAAGTATGACAAATTTAGTCTGCAGAATAAAGTAATTTTCCTTTAAAGCCATACAGCAAACATCACTATTCTCAATTCCCAACAACCATGTATAGACACCAGAGATTGATTTGCACAGACACGAAGTCATACCTGGTTAGCCGGTCTAAAAGCCAAGTGATCTGGGTTTCTTGGAGGGAAGTGATTGAGCTTATATGTACATTCACTTGCTCGGTTTTAACAAAAAAGGGGCTTAAGAGCGCGACCGAAAAGCGCGATTTAAAAACGTATCTTTCAATCTGTAACTGAAAGCACACGAACAGAACTCCACGACCAACAGTAGGGGGGTAGCGTAGTAGTTTAGGCAAATGTCAAGGTTGCCATAAAGAGATGTGATCATTATGTTGGGATAATGAATCGCGAACGATTGTTCGGCTCTAGCCAAGGAGTTGAAGTTAAGAGAGGACAACTCTGATCTGATTGAAATCCATCCTGAATGCAACTGTGCTTCCTCACCCGGATTGTGCGTTTGCGTGCTCGTGACCGAAATTTTTCCACAAATTTCGAATGCACCTAATACAGTTCAACTCGGTTGACTCGACCTCGAATAACTCGAAAACTTGCTTAACTCAAACCAAGTTTCATGGTCCCTGGTAATGATAATTTGCTGGTCTCCAACTTTTAGTCATAACTCAAACTGATAAACTGTGGTTAGTGCCATCAAATTACCTTTTCTGTGGCTGGATGTGTTTAAATTCTTGTGTAACAAGCTTAATTTCATTGTTTTCTTTTCACATGAGAAGAAAATCTCACAAATTTTAGAAAGTTTAGCCAGGAAATGGAATACACTAGAGCGAAATGGACTCATTACGGTGACCACAAGGCTAAAGCAAAGGGAGAGCATAACTCTTAACTCAAACTTTTCATGACTCAAACTTTGTTTGGTAGTCCCCTGCCGTTCGAGTTATCCAAGTTTCACTGTATTATCTTATCCTTTGAATACAATGGAGATGCTGAAAGCTGCTTCTATAGTCCACTCCGCATCCGGTCTGCCCCGGACAGGACGCAGTCCGGTCTGGCATCTGTCCTCAGGGCTGAAAACCTTTTTACACTCCAAATGAATCCCATCATTTTACACAAATTTACTCCGCTAGTGAATTCATTGCAAGTTGTATCTCATTTCCTCAAATTAATACATTCAATGAGACTAGTACGACACTGGAAACGTGAACGTTGCCAAGTGCTTTGTGGAAGATAATTTGATTGGATGCATTGTCTCTGCGAGGCTATCAGTGCCTAGCGAGCACTTTGTCCGGCTTGTCAGTTGATTGGCTGCACTCGCTGTATGGTGACACTGACTTACAAGCTCTCGGTCTGTCATGAAAGCATAAGAGCCGTTGTCGACTGAAATCTTATTTAGGGAGGGAGGGAGGGAGGGAGGGAGGGAATGAGGGAGGGAGGGAGGGAGGGAGGGAGAGAGGGAGAGAGAGAGAGACCTATAAAACTATTACTTATTTCCATTCACTATGAGAAAAGAAATACGTCTATGACCAGAACTCAAATCCGAGCATATCTCAAGAAAACCATACCTTACATAACCTGCCATGAATTAACAAAATTTCCTCCCTCACAGCCGTCAAATCCAACTCAGGAGAGGCTGCATCAGAATCCACGGGCTCAGTTCAGAGAAATATGACATGATGGATACACAACTGAACAGGGTACTCACAAAACAATCACTAAACTCGACACACCACACTTTGCAAACTGCAGAACTACCAAATAAATACCCGCACAAACATCCTGATAATCATGATCCTCGACTGTAGCCACTGGGGAGTGCGAGATATCAGCTGAGGCATAGAAGTGGTCACCAAGTGATGAGACAAGAGATGGCTGAAGAGCAACCGATCTATCTACTGGTGGCTTCCTGCGCTTCGGTGGGGGCAGAATGGGAGGAGAACGTAGGATACGCATCCATGAGCACTTGCTTAGAACCATTTTCACGGATCTTCTCGAACATTTGAGGCTCAAGGCAGACCTAAGAACAGCAGATCAATGTTTATACATGTAAAAGTACCCGCCTGGGGCCGAGATACAGGCGGATCGTATTGGGCTTGCCTCGTACCTCGAGTAGGTAAAGCTTTGGTAGGTCATTGGGGCTAGTGCGGACTGGAGGAAGGTGAACAAAATGGTGATGGTTCGCGAGGCAAGAGAAATAAGACGTCAGTCTTATTAGGCCTCAGAGATAGGAGTGAAGTCCCTGGGTCGAGAGTGGTTTTTGGGCTCTAACACGTGGGTCTCGCTAACTGGCTAATTAGTTGTCACTTGATGAGTTTATGTCATCAGGTCATCAAGGTCAAGGGGGTATTAACACAATTCTGTTACAATACATATGTAACAAATGGTTGAATGTACACACATAATTGATACTGTTTGCAGTAGGTACGGTACATACAAACAAAAACAGAAGAATGGTACCTACCCTAATAACTAGGATTATCACGATCCCTTCCCCTATCACCCTCCCTATTGCGTACAGCTACACTTACAGCATTACAGTATATGCACACAAAAGCATGAGCCACTCTACAGCCTGGACCATCCCATCAAGCCCATTCTTCATCTCTTGCGTACATGCACATACTGACATCGGCTGGACAGCCTGCATGTACTACATCACATGTGCAGACATACTGCATACGCCCTACCACATCCATACCCACTGGATATGAATGACTACTAGCACTAGTACTAACTTCTGAGCAACTAACTCAAATAGAAATGTGACTGTGAGTGTGAGGAACTCAGTCAGTGAGTTAGTCAGTAACTGAGTGAGTGAGTAATTGACCAAGTACTAACGTATAAGTTACTAAGTTACTAAGTTACCGATATTCGGTTTGTGGAAAAAGAACACTCCCTATCACTGCAATGAATGAGGAGTTACCTCCCTTCAAGAATGGGAAACAGAACTCCGAAAGTGCATCTACCATCGACCGTGTCATAACCCCTTTAATCAACCAAAGCTTGATTGGTGTAGGCTTTTTCTCACCAAAGTCTATCAACAATTTTGAGTTTGGAATAGACACAACCCACCAATCAACTGGATAGAATAAACTAGAAAGTTCATGTCCCTAATTATGATGACAGTCCCTGGTTTTAAAAGCAATCGCGCGGATTGAACTCCAAAATAGCATCTATTCACCCTCCCGATTTTGTGACAGTTGCGAGGGTGGTAACTCGATAGGGCATAAATCAATCTAAAAAAAAGAGAAAATGACTTTCTATCAAAAATAATATATTACATAGATAATATAACTTGGAGGGAGCGATCATTGCTGGATATGCACCGATGCACCATAAAAACTATAGTAGGAGGTTCATCAATGCTCATGCCATCAATGTCACTGTGCCTGTGACTTCTCAGTGTCAGTGTCAGCCTGTAACTATAAAACTAGGAGACATACCTAGTCCACTGACCAGCAGACTTAACTATATAACTGGGTAAATAAAAGTCACTCAATTATTCATTGAATGACTCAAACGGACTGAGTGAATGAATGAGTCATTCACTCATTGAAACAGATAATTGGTCAATCAATGGTCAGCCACGGAATTACTCAGCAGATTATTGTGACATTCTGCCAATCGTGCATCATCATACTCTGTGGCTAGCCGTGGTGTGCTGCAGTTTTACTTCCTCATGAACCCTAGTTTCCCCTGTTACAGTTGCAGATATCATGAGCCGGTCTTTGATTTGCGTGACTGCTTGCGATCATTATGACATCATCTGTTTTTGTGTGATCGTTATATAGGCAGGTCCTAGCTTTCGATACAGATTGGTTACCCGGGAATTACTAAGGTAGGTGGATGCTCGGCCTGGATTACCAGCCCATATGATTTCTGGTGAGTCTAAATTCATTACGGTCTTTTACAACCCAGTTCTCTGGTGGGAGGGCATCATTATTGGCATTAATGGAGGTTTGGTGTCTCTGGTAGGAGGGAATCATTTACAGCATTAATGGAGGTTTGGGGTCTGGGGTCACTAATATTATTGTTCTACCGTCAGGTGCAATGGACGAAACATCATATGCTGATGACATGATTAGCTTGATGCGAACTGGTTTGGACCCTGAAACAATGTAAGTTTACAGCATGTCAATTTGTCTCCTTTTAGAGTAGATAATTTTTAGATATTTTTAGAACTGACTATAAAGGTTTGATTGCACTGAGGAAGCTGGTTATTGCATGTGAAATGTTAGGAAATCAGCATCTATAAAAGTATGTATAGACGCTGTGCCTGAGATCAAAATTGTCAAAATTGTTCACTAGCTGACCATGCCACTAAGTCCTTTAAATCAATATGACTACTGGTCTCTTTTCAGTGAGCAAAACCTCATATCAAATGAAATTGCTGGAAACAATCAGATAATTGATACCAATGTTGACCACATAGTAAGTAATACAGTTTATTGGATGGTTGCGCCATGCGATTAAACTATAATCCATGCATGGTAGAAAAACCATGTGATACTTTACCCAAGATATGGACCACCGTGTACAGTTGCCATCCTCCAGGGATGGACAGGTGGCAATTGCATGCGACAAGGCTCCCCCCGGCCCAGTATCTAATGCGTCCATTGGATTTCAATGGTTTCTCAAATGCTGAAAGGGGGACCGAGCATCACCAGAGCGCACCATCCTTGAAAAAGAAAAATAAGGAAAACTCCGTGGTTTAATTGGTTTTGGATTTTTAATAAAAACTCAAGGATCCAACATAAGGGAGGGAACTCGCCAAACTCGTTTTGTGTTCTTACACTAAACTCACCAGACACGATGGATGCTTTCTTACCAGGGTGCGCATCAATAGTTCTCACAAAAAGGGAATCCATCAGATACTGTGAATGCGAGTAAAAGATCAAAAACAATTATATGAATGAGGATTGCAGGACATTGGACCCTGGGTGTAGGTATAGGCCCCATCGGGCCGTTTTATTTGATTATGAATTGAGCAGAATTGATCACAAACTAATGGTCAAGTCTAACGCTAGCTCTATCAAGAGTAATATTTCAGTAAACGAAAACAAGAAACTAGCTAAGTACTTGTTCAATTGTTCTGGGGAAATCCCTAAATCTTGCAGGTCTTCATGGATAGCTCATTGGTTGTTTCTTGGAAAGTTGAGGTTGCTGACAATAGGTTTTCTCAATTAGTAACTCTTTCGGCGACATTGCATTGGGTGAAGTTAAATATGAATTTCTCCCAAATGCAGTGGCGAATGCTGGATTCACTAGATAATCTATGGCCTCCAATAATCAGTGCCCGTGTCACAGTCAAAGTTCAATCTGTTGAATCTAACATGAACTTGCATGTATTAAAAAGATTCACGGTCGCCTGATAAAAAATACATGTTGCATAAAATACGTGCTTGGTTTGTTTCATCCTTGATTCGCAAACACACATGCACCAATGATTAGGTTTTGGCCACATTGGTAAACTTAACAGTAACAAACTCCAACAGTCTGTGCATTGGATAACCAGTTGATTCAGTTAGTATCGTACCCTGCATATTCCCCTACTTCCCTGTAGATTATGGATGGAGACAAGCCCATTTTTACCTGCATGTAGTGTGTCTTGAGAACAAACACCGTGGGACAGTACAGTCAGATTCTCAGCCCTCTAAGGTTGAACTTAAAGAATAGGAAAATGACCATACACAGCGACTTTTGCATTTACGCACTCTACTGCTTGTCATAACACCTGGCAGCTGCATATTTGAGTGATTAGACATGTAGCTTCACCAGGCTGAGTTGAGAAAAGTGCCACAAAAATACATAGAAGTATGGTTTCAGAGTTTCAAAGTTTTACCGTTTCAGGATGTCAGTGAGTGTCGGGCCAATTATTGTCCAGTAATAGAGGCCTCCATCCGGAAAATCCTGAATACTGCAGCTTGTATTATCAATTCGCTCCTATGTCCAACATCCAGCCTTACTTCGTGTTCAAAGGGAAGGCAAAACAAAAAATATCAATTTGTCATAATTCGGTCTCCTTTTCCTTCAATCGGCCCACATGCGGCATATTTATTTGGTCGGGGATGTTTTTGGCGTCAAAAGTTTTACGCACTATTGCTGATAAAGGTCCAAAGTAGCTTAAAGACAAAAAGAGGGAACTCCAAAATCCATCGACCATGGGCCCGGATTTAAGGGGTAAATTAAATCTACCTGATTGAGGACCTCTAAGTGAATCCTTGTGACAGAAGTTGAGACAGCAGGAAATATTGGACCCCCAAAAATAACACCATTAACTGAAAAGAAACCATGGCTTTCCGTTAAACATAATGCTCTGTGAAAATAAATAAGTGTAAACTCGACTAGTTTTATTCTCATTTCTCATGCTTCGGAACAATGAAGGTCAGCTATGGTTTTTAACTGGAAGATTGATGCTAATACAGTGAGTCGTGGGTTCAAATCCCAGAAAAGTCAATGGTGGTGGCAGGAAGGGCATTCGACCTTAATTTGCTACTGTGGTCCGACAAAGTCTCCCTGTTAACCATGGAGCAAACTCCACGACGCCGTACAGGGAATATCGGGAGTATAAACTAAGCAAAAAAAATTGATGCTAACTCCAATAACAACTGTTTGTGGGTTAGAAGTACTGAATTCTACTCAATGCAACTCGTCATTGATAGGCGTACTAATTGCCCTGCTGATATAATGTAGTCGCAAAGGATGATCAGGCTATTTTTTTGTCTGAACCGACAAAATGCAGTTAATTCCAGGGCAATCACTATTCCTCAGAACTGGCCATTTCTTCAGTAGGATTTTTGTGACTGAAGCACTTTGGTATAGTGGGGTAGCTGGGTACCAAGGGTTAGAGGGATAGCTCATAGGCATGGAGTGTTGTGGAATAACTCAGCGATGTTCAGTAGATGGTGATATTGCCAAAGCACAAGCACCCTGTACCATCTTCTGGTTTCTCTGGGCCTTCTCACCAGCTGAACTCGGCGGCATTAGTAGGGAGGTCAGCAGTGATGGGTAGATAATATTTCACAGTAGACTCATTGCTCTTATGCCTGATTAGTGAATACAGGAGTCTTATTGGACAAAAAGACTCACTGGTTTCATGGCTGGCCAAAACCAGCATCGCCGTCGTTCGTCACAGTCAGGCACCATCTCACCATTTTGTCACAGTCTCATCATTATCACTCTTGGAGAAGCTTGATGTAGCGTCCTCCAGCATGCTCAGGCATTCCGTACGAATTAGTTCTGCAACAGAGGCAGGAATAACTTTGAATAATACATTTACCACGTGTACCAGCAGTGGGAGAAGAGATCAGGTTGCAAACTTTTAGTAAACTTGGGTATTCTCAGAAAGCATGGCAACAAGGGTGCCTGATGGCGCTTTTGTCAGAATTGCAATTATAAGCTGAAATTGAATCATGCTTATCTTTCATTACAAAAACTCCCAATGGAAGATAACAATGCAATAATTTTAGTTTGGCAAGAGAAACATGAAAACGACCAGATCACCAGCCTGGTCTGTCAATTGGGATTCAAGCATAACTTGACATTCACTTTAATGCCTGTCATTCAGGGATCCATCCAGAGATCGACCTCACACAACAAAACTTATTCAGCAGGTTTCATTAGTACAAATCGACTTGTTTTTTTTCCAGGCACCAGTGACTGGGGATGGTGGCATCTATAATAATTATGACCCAGCACAGTGGCAGAATAATCCATCATACCAACCACAGGTAGGCTGAGTAGCTCTAAGTGATGCACTCGATGTAACTGAACTCATTCAGCAGGTTTCATTAGTACAAATCGACTTGTTTTTTTTTCCAGGCACCAGTGACTGGGGATGGTGGCATCTATAATAATTATGACCCAGCACAGTGGCAGAATAATCCATCATACCAACCACAGGTAGGCTGAACAGCTCCAAGTGATGCACTCGATGTAACTGAATTCATTCAGCAGGTTTCATTAGTACAAATCGACTTGTTATACTTTCAGGCACCAGTGACTGGGGATGGTGGCATCTATAATAATTATGACCCAGCACAGTGGCAGAATAATCCATCATACCAACCACAGGTAGGCTGAGTAGCTCCAAGTGATGCACTCGATGTCACTGAACTCATTCAGCAGGTTTCATTAGTACAAATCGACTTGTTATACTTCCAGGCACCAGTGACTGGGGATGGTGGCACGTATAATAATAATTATGACCCAGCACAGTGGCAGAATAATCCATCATACCAAACACAGGTAGGCTGAGTAGCTCCAAGTTAGGTGAGTAGTTGCTCATTCTGGGTAAGATCCCATTCCGAGGCTAAAGAAAATTAGCTACTCAAAGTGTTTCAATTAATCCTGCCATTTCAGTGTGTTCCATTAATGGACAGTGATGCGCTCAATGTAACGAAACTCAACCAGCGGGTTTCACTAATGCACATTGGCTTGTTATACTTCTAGGCACCAGTGACTGGGGATGGTGGCACTTATAATAATAATTATGACCCAGCACAGTGGCAGAATAATCCATCATACCAACCACAGGTAGGCTGAGTAGCTCCAAGTTAGGTGAGTAGTTGCTCATTCTGGGTAAGATCCCATTTCAACGTTAAAGAAAATTAGCGCTACTTAAAACATTTCAATTAACCACTGTCATTTCAGGGTGGACAGTGATGCAGTTTACGTAACTAAACTTAAAGGCTGGATGACGAGGCACAATTGTTTTTGGCTCATCAAAATCAGCGTGTCTTCAAACCTACTTGAGTCCGATAAAAGTTCATACTGAGCAGGCGATGTTGTAAAAATATTGTTAAATGTTAAAATTCTCAAATGAACTGTCATTCAGTTGAAATTTTTCCACGTGACGTAAATTATCGCAAAAGACATCACAGTGGGTCCGCGTTATTACATTTTGGCGCTTGCGCGATGGGTAGCCGAAGTCCAACTGCTAAAACTTTGTCACGTTTCTGACTACTGAGATCAAAGTGTGAGTGCGAAATGGGCCCAAAAACGCAAACAAATACCTGTGAAATTACTGAGTTTAGCTTAGGCTTAACTATAGTTTACCTCGCAATGAGAGCGAGTGACACTGACTCGGTGACCGAGTGAATTTTCAATTTACTCACCGAAAATGGTCTTTCAGTCTCTGTTTGTGTTCATTGCTAATAGCCGAACATTTGCTCTCATTGCATAGACAGGCCAGCAGTATGTTTGCAATCTAATCTTACTCCATGTGGCTCTCTGGGGCTGTGCGTGCAGGTTTTCTACCAGTTGAAGCCACGGCAACAACTCTACCATTTGGCAAAATAGTTATGGCAGGTCACATGCATTCCTGGGGATGCCTGGGCAATATAGGTCAAAAACTGCTTTCCACTTGTGTACAACCTCAGGAATGTGTCATTGGTGGTGGGGTGCCCCTAAAATTGGGACAAGTTCTGTGAAGCCAGGTAGAAAATGAGCAACTTTGAGTGCCTCGCCATCGACTAGTCATCAAGCTCACGATAATGTCTATCATATAAATGACCGATTAGGCTCCGCCTTTTTTTAAAGGTCTTCCAGAGTATGTCAATTTTGCCATCTTTAGCGCACGTTTAAGGGCACTTCTGCTGTGCCCATTGCGCTGTATTTTGAATCAGGTAGGTTTGGAGACAAGCTGATTTTGATCAGTCAAAAAACTGCCTCGTGATCTGACTTTTAACCAGCAGGTTTCACTACTGCACATTGGCTTGTTATACTTCTAGGCACCAGTGACTGGGTATGGTGGCATCTATAATAATTATGACCCAGCACAGTGGCAGAATAATCTATCATACCAACCACAGGTAGGCTGAGTAGCCTCATGTTAGGTGTGATTTAAAACAATTTTATCAATATATCGCCGCTATTTGCATGGAAATGAAGTATACACGGAGTTGGTATATAGTTCACAAGCATCTAGTTGGTGACATTAGACGTACACTCAAAGTCAATTAAGAGAATAGCACAGTTGGTTTTATGCATAAACAAATGTTAGAGTTTATGCAGCATCACTCAAGCGCACCTACCAGTAACTCAGCAATAGAGGAGGTAGAGCATTTTAATCAATCCCTAAGTGATAAAACAACAGGTACATAATACCTTTACCAAATTGTTGTGGGCTTTGAATGGCAAGGTGGATGAAAAAATTCAAAAAGGGAGGTACGTAGAATCCTTCGGTTCGAGGATAGGAAACGAACGTGGCCAAATTCTCATAGACTATAATGCATCAAGCAAAAATTTCAGAGAACAAAGACTTTCTTTCAAAAGAAATACAATCACAAGTGGACGTAGTGTTATTTTCACAAATGTCACCTCTTTGAGAGAATGTCACTTTTGTTCACAAATCCTGCCCCAACCCCGTTCACAAATGTCACTTTTGTTCACAAATGCCACCCCACACCATTGACAAATGTCAGAGAAACTGAAGAGAAGGATTCCAATGACATGGTGAAATTCTGAGAAAGCTGGGCAAATACCTTCAAGACAAAAAAGTTCCTTCTCACATTGAAAAAGAAGATCTTTATGCCAAATATGATTCCCACATTAACATGCTGCCGAAACATGGACTGCCACAAGAGCAATGGAGTCAAAGATCGGGACCACCGAACTCTGCTTGGTACGAATAAAGATGCCAGGAATAAGTTGGAAGGACAAACAAAAAAGCGCTGCAATAAAACCAATTTACCAGATGCCTCACAAATGATTAAAACATTGAAATGGAAATCGACTGGCGATGCATTAAGAGCCAAAAACAACTGGACGTCAGATATAATGAAATGGAACCCCAATGGCAAAAGAAAAAGGGGCAGACCAAAAACACGCTGGACGACTGATTTAGTAAAATATATTGGCAATGACTGAGCGGAGATCGCAGAGGACCGAGAACTGTGATCAATCTATAGGGAGGCCTTCGTCCAGCAGTGGAACATAGATGGCTGACAAAGATGATGATTTCATAATGTTCCGCTAATTAGCAGGGATGCGTTCACGTAACTAAACCGAACCAGCTGCTTTCACTAATGCATATCAGCTTAATTGTTGTACTTCTAGGCTCCAGTGACTGGGGATGATAGAATCTATAATAATTATGGGCCAGAAATATGGCAGAATAATCCATCGTACCAGTCACAGGTAGGCTGAGTAGCCGCTAGTAAAGTGACTGGTTGCTCATTCTGGGTAGGAGAATTAAAAAATTAGCATTACTTAAGACAATTTTAGCAATATATCACTGCTATTTCAGGGTGTTCCATTAATGGGCAGTGATACACTTCGCGTAACTAATACTTGCTTCAATTGGCCTTATATGAAGGTGCACCATTCAGAACGGAAGGACATGCTAAACTTCAAAGGCGGTGTGTCCAGCAGACAAAGTTTGCACTTTGATGAAGCTAAAGTGGAGCTGCTACATCAACCGGCAAGAAAGGACACCTCTGCACAAAAAAGCTCAAACATCATTAATTTTTGTAGGGAGTTGTCCTCTCCTTTTGCAAATTGTTACCGATTGAATTAAAACACCATTCCTAGTGAAAGTCAGGCCGAATAGCGGAATAGCATGGCATCGGTACCATGCCATCCGGCCCGGCTCATGCTGGGACACTGCCTTTGATCTTGGCACGTCGCGTTGAAATCGAAGGTGCTGTTCTAGCAGGAGCCAGAGCGTACTGAAAGGTGCACCTTCAGATTTGGCCATTTGAAGCATAAGCTCATTCAGTTGGTTTCACTAATGCACATTGACTTCTAGGAACCAGTGACTGGGGTGGTGGTGTCGATAATGATTATGACCCAGCAATTTGGCAGAATAATCTATCATACCAACCGCAGGCAGTCTGCATATCCCTGAGTTAAAGGGGTTATAGCAGTTGGTTTTTGCTGTTTTTATGCGGCTGTACAGTTCAAATAGAACCTTACGTAAAGCCCTATTTATTGCTCATACTTAGAGCCCTCAATGATGTACTTTTCAAACCATCAACGCACCAGAATTGGCCTCGAGATAGGAAATTAACACAGAGCTGTTGGTGTTTGCGTTAATTTCTCGGCTTATGCGCCGATGTTTGACAAATGCGTTTGCGTGTGTATACTAAACTTGTAGTTACACAAGTCTGAATAGAGAAACCGTGCAACAAAAATATAGAAATAGGGTTTCAGAGCGCAGTTTTTCACTTCTGTCAACAAGCGTTAG
>Ga0224501_10001098_pt1 | contig 20748 bp, 18 predicted proteins | sample SF_Oct11_sed_USG_4_FD_169105 | JGI IMG/M metagenome (GOLD analysis project Ga0224501, IMG submission 169105) | Sediment microbial communities from San Francisco Bay, California, United States - SF_Oct11_sed_USGS_8_1 | ecosystem: Environmental > Aquatic > Marine > Sediment | place: USA...
ACTTTGTCATACTGTTGAGCAGAAATGAGCGCTTTCATGTATTCGATAAATATTTCGTAGCTTGAAGGAAGAGCATTGAACCCTTGCTCCAGGATCACAATAGCCTCTTCTGTATTTCCTATCTCTTGATAGATGGAAGCAAGATGTTTATACGCCAAATCTATATCTTTTCTTTCTTCTATGATTTCTTTTAAGAGCTTGATTCCCGCATCTTGTTTTCCCTTCTTATACAGTTTCCAGCCTTCACCAATTTTATTTATATAAGGAATGAGGACCTTCACATCATCTTTAACGCTAAAATCCTTTTTTTGCGAAACTCGAACGCTCGAGACATAGCCTAAGCTTGCTAGTTTTTCGCGAGTTTCCCGGTCGATCTGTTGAGCAGCGTCAATTTTCTCAGATGGTGTCAGGGCATGGATGATTTCCTTGAGCTGCGATGTAAGTCGAGTTACTTTATCTCTTTCGCCAAGGTTATTGAGCTCATCAAAATCATGGTTCAGGTCATAGAGCTCAGGAATAGGAGAATCGATAAATTTTTTCTTTTTGAGGATAAACCCCTTCAGGGGAGCCCATCCGCGGCTGTAGTAGGGATACAAAGATTCGAAGTAGATTGGCCTTTCTGGCAATTTTTTCCCCTTTAAAGCCGGGAGGAGAGAGGTTCCTTGGAGAAAAGACGGTATCTTGACTCCCAGTGCATCACAGACCGTCGGGAATATGTCCACATGACTGACATAGTAATCGACACGACCCGAGGCTGTTTCAGGAAGTGAGATGATGAGAGGAATCCAGATGGATGAATTATAGGCGAAAAAACCATGAGTCTCCTCACCATGCTGGCCTAATGACTCGCCATGGTCCCCAGTGAAAATAATGAGAGTCGAATCAAACAGGTTGTTCTCTTTCATATAATAGAAGAGTTTTCCCAGGACCAGATCGACGTAGGCAACCTCCCCCCCGTACAGATGGTCTCTGTATTGAGTTTTAAAAGGCTCCGGCGGATCGTACGGGGTGTGCGGATCCCAACAATGGACCCAGAGAAACCAGGGTGATATTCGACCTTTCAGCCACTCAAGGGCGCCCTCAATCACAGCTTCGGCTTTTCTCTCTAAGGAGAAGAGATTTACAGAGTGAATGCGGCTATATTTATCATCATAGAAGTCGAAGCCTTGGGATAATCCAAACCTCGAATCGAGGGCGTAAGCCCCCACGAACGCCCCGGTTGAATAGCCTTTATTCCTGAGATGTTCGGCTAGGGTTAACAACTCTTCGCTTACGATGAAATTTAAATTTTCATGAACTCCATGATGGTTTGGAGTTGTCCCTAAGAGTATATTCGCATGAGATGGCAGTGTGGTAGATGTGTTGGCAAAAGCCCTGGAAAAGAGCACGCCTCTCTCTGCAAGATTATCAATATTCGGAGTTTTAGGGTCTTGGCTTCCATAACAGCTCAAGCTGTCAGCTCTGAGTGTGTCTATGGTGATAAGAAGGAAATTTTGTTTTGTCTCTTCTTTCCTTAGAGAATACATGGAGGGCGGGACGAACAAAATCCCGAGAAGAAAAAGCATCAGTAAAGACCAGTTATGAGTACGAATTTTTTTCATATCTCTTCTTTCTTTAGCAGCCTATTCGAGAAAAACCCCTATTTTGAAATATCACATCAAATTCCAAAGGGAGGAAGAGGGAGGGATGGTTCCCTCCCTCTTATCTTATCGAATTAAGCAACTGGCTCTTTTTGCATTAGAACGTGAACCTCGCTCCAAAACGAACAGAAGTAACACCATAGCAGCTGGTCACGAGTCCATAGTCTGTATCGAGTTGGATTCTCGGCGGATCTTCATAGGGGTAGATGTATGGGTTGGGATTCTGAGAGATGCTGTAACCGCTTCTTCCCCCGAGGTTGAAGGCATCGATAAAGAGACTCAGTTTGCCTAAATCACCAAAAGCGAAGGATTTCTCCACCCTCATATCCAACATGGTGTAGGGAGGATTTCTTCTTGTTCCGTACGTTTCGGCAGCGACCGAAGCGTAACTATCTTGAGTTGGAATGTCGTCGGGGAAGTAGACACGCGAAATCGTTCTTCTCCAGGCTGATCCTGAGCGGTGCTGGAGATAACCGGTGAGGCTGATGTCCAGGGGGAGCATGACAGTAGCTATGAGCTTGATCTGGAGCGGGCGGTCAAAAGCCACCCGGCCGTAGGAGTTTATCATCACGTTAGGATTGTCGAACATTCCTGACTCGCCTTCTGTGTCGCTGTATCCAGGGTCGCAATTGCCTTTGAAGGCAGAATACAGGATCGAGCCCTGCATCTGCCACCGGTTTGACATCCTCTTGTCGAAAGTCAGCACAAGAGCCATGTATTCCCTCTTGGCTTCTGGGGGGTTCACACCGCGGTAAGCCCGCGTAGGAGCGTAATCAGCCAGGCCATAGGCGGTCATGTTCTGGTCATCTGATGTCCCCCATATTCCATCCCAGCCGGGATCAACAAAATCATACGGGAGCCAGATGGGCCGTCCTTGATCATCGGTGGCGTTGGGATCATAGCCGTTGAACTTATCCACGTCATCGACGATGTTCTTGTTCACCTTGTAGATGAATTGGAGTCCCAGTTTGAAGTCCTTGGACACCTCGTGCTCGATGCCTCCCATGAATTCATGCATGTAGGGAGCCTTTAGGTCTTTAATGTAATACATGAAATCAGGATCTTGAACATCATAACTGGTTAACCTGTACTGATCGCCTAGTGGGTCGAGGTACTGAGGGTCAACAGGTGATCCATAGGCGCCGCTGGGTATAGGGAGGTCCATGTATCCGTTTCGGTTCAGGTCGTACCAGTACCAGTTCATAGCTCCGCCGCTCATTGTGTTGCTGGCGTTGTACTTAGCGGACCAGATGGGCTCATAGTAGCGGCTGAAAGAGGCCTTTAGAGCCGTCTTTCCGTTACCGAAGAGATCGTAAACCAACCCAATTCTCGGCGAAAGCGTTGTGTACTCAACGATTTTTTTGTAAGGGGTAGTCATGGGGTCAAGAGCAGAGATTTGATTGAACTCTATGTTGGGATCGTTGTGATACTGATCGTTCAGCGCTTTAAGCAGGATGTTTGGATCTAGCACTTCCAGTGCGGAGTTGAGGAATTCCGGCCCGACTTTATACCGGTCGTACATAGCGGGCCGTGTTTGCTCGGGTTCGTACTGGTAGCCGTAATCGAAACGGAGACCCACGTTGATCGCCAGCCTCCCAGAGACAATGCTGTCCTGGGCAAAGGCAGAGAAACGGCGGGTGTTGTCATATTTCCACACGACGCCTCGCTCAGCAAAAGGACGCATCCTGAGCCGGCCTCGCCAACTTCCGTAATAATATTTGTCGCCAGCGTTGTAATCTCTCCAGTACGTGTAGTAGGGATTGTCTCCATACTCTACGCCCTTGTACCTGTCGAGACCGTAAATAGTGTCTTCGTATTCAGCGCCAAACTTTAATTCGTGGCTTGCTCCCAGGAGGTCATCTGCGAAGTGGGTCAACGAAACCGAAGCGAGGGCTTTTTTACGGAGATAATCGTCCCCGTAGTATGTGTTCCCCCAGAAAACCTGATACCTCTGATCGTAGACCATATAGTTGTTAGAGTATTCTGGCCGCATAAGGATGGGAAAATGGCGGTAGACATACGTCCCGCGAACATCGACGAATGTGTTCTGGTTCAGGACCCAGTTTAGCTGGTGAGTTGTGGTGTGAGTGTTCTCGTGGTCCCAGACTATCGTGAGCGCAAAAGTGTAATCATTGCCAGTTCTGTTCGAGTAAACAGGTTCATAGATATTGTTCCAATGGTACATGCCCATATACCGGATTTTTTTGGTGAGCTGGAAAGTCAGTTTGGCAAAGCCCAGCCACTCCTCATGTTCGAAATCATAATGCTGCAGCTCTTCTGGAGTGAACGTCCATTCCCTCAAGATGATATTTGCTAACCGAATATCATGCGTCTCAGGATTGGCTCTCCCCCAGAGAAGGCGGCGGCCGTTGAGGAAGAACCAGAGTCTGTCTTTGATAACGGGACCGCCAAAGTTCAAAGAGACATCCTTGTAATCTGTGAATTTTTCGGGAGGATTAACGCCAATCGCTTCGAGATCTTCGTTAGACAGTAGATTCCGGGCTAAAGTGTCGCCGGTATAATAAGCGGAAACGCTCCCGGAAAACTTGTTTCCACCGGACTTAGTGACGATGTTGACAAACACTGAGTCTGTCTGTCCCACTTCGGCCGGAAGCGATCCGATCCCGAATTCAATCTCTTCGTAGACATCGACATTGATGTTGGCCATGGGATAGAAGGTGGCGGGATCATTCATCGGAACACCGTCCAGTTGGTAGAGCTGACTCCGGACCGTTCCTCCGAGTATGGAGGAGGTTCGGCGGTAATCGACTCCTTCAGAGATGGCACCAGGGATGGAGTTCTGGAGACCGTAGAGGTCTCGGTCCATCGGGAGACTCGCCAGGAAGTCAGCGGCGTAGGTCACGCTCACCGTGGCTGTCTCGATATCGACAATAGGAGCTGTAGCTGTGACTGTGACTTCTTCCTCGATGGCTGAAACCTCGAGTACAATGGTGACAGTAGTGGTTTTTGCCACGCTGACGATGAGGTCGCCTCTGATGGTTGTCTTGAATCCGGTTAGCTCCGCTCTCAGTTGATAATCACCCCCCGGGGGAAGGGCGGGAAAGCGGAACTTGCCCGCTTCTGATGTCGTATAACTTTTCGTTCCGAGAAGGTTGGGCCCGGAAAGAGTAACGATACATCCATCGAGAAGTTCGCCTTCAGTGTCAACGACCGTGCCGCTGATGGATCCTGTCTGTCTTCCCTGAGCAAAACTTGCGGATGTGAGGCCGAAAGCTAAAAGTAAAATCAACGAGACTTTAAAAATCTTTTTGTTCATTTCTTCACCTTTCTTTTTCTCCCTTTTTAACCTCAGTCCAGGAGTGTTGTTTATTTAGCACTCCTTTCCCTTGCCTTGGGTTTATTGGTTTTTCATTTTCTCACCTCCTTTTATTCAGGCGGCAGCCGGGAAGGACGCCGGAAACCCGGCATAGGAATGTTCGTCTTTAAGTGGTTTCGGACTAATATGCTGACATTTTAAGCTACAGTTATCGTAATTCATATTACACCTAATTGATTCCATTTGGCAAGGACTCAAGCATAATCATCTTATCCATTTATTCCATTTTCTGTATCTTGATGCACAAAAAACATGCCAATATTTTCTTGTGGTTTTTTCTCATGCTTATACCACCTATTCGCTATTTCATTCAGCAAGAAATATGCCAATATGATCTTCTTGGGGTTTTTTAACACTATGAAACATACAATGTATCATTTATTAACAGTTTATGTCCGTACTCGAACAGAAATAAATATTCCCCATATCAACTTTGTCACAGAGAATAGCCAAGATTCCGTTGCTTTATAATTCAATCTTAACCTTCTGTCTTGAATGATAAAGCAGTTCCAAAGCATATCAGGATTCAATATGTCACCATTTTCTTTGATATTCGTTGCTTTTCTTTAAAAATCCAAGGATTATAGATACCTGTCCATCTGATCGTATTGTAAAACGACTCATTGTTGTGAACAGCATCGTAATCGACTGAACCTGGATAGTATCTCGGCAAATATCTCCTTTCTTATGGCAACCTCTGCCATCTGGAAAATAACATAACGGCTGTGTCTTAGAACCTTGGCCCCGATCTTTATGAGTTTCACAAGCAGAGTCCGAAGCGACCAGTGCTTGACTTTACCCGGAAGAACCAGGCGCCGCAGAAAGTTGCCTAGATTATAGGCCAGTACAAACAAACCTAGCCTCACCTGATTCGAGAGGAAATGCTTACACGATAATCGCGTCCAGTTGAGAGCATACTTGCCTTCTTTTATCCAATGCTCAGCAATCCCGCGTCCATTGTAGAATCGAACAACACCCTCTGCTCCAGCACTCATATTGGTTATGATAAAACCTACTCTCGGGAATAAATCTCCCTGGTGCCACTCAACTTTTGCCACCACACGACGCAGCTTTTTCCAACTTGCAGCCCGATACTTGAAATCATGAAACCTAACAACTGGTTTTCTCGAAGGACGACCTACAGGATGGGTCAGTAAATGTTTAACCTCATCATATAAGAGATCATTTGCTGGAAGACGGATTGCATACAGTAAATCGTTCTCTTCAAGGTACTCATAAATCTCAGGTTTCGCAAACGCAGCATCGCCACGAAAGTACTTCCTGACTTTCTTGTCTTCATACCGTCGAACGATCGGTTCCAGCAGCTCTTTCCAGCGGTCAGCGCTGTGCACATTGCCTGGACGAAGCATCGCTCCCTCACAGTCGCCATCCTGGTTAAAACAAAACAGAGGATGATAACAATTACATTTGAAATGACCATTGTATGCAGAACCTTCCTGCTCTCCATGTACAGGGCTCTCTGAACTGTCCATATCCAAAATGACTCGATGATGGGGCGTTTTCTCCATCGCTTTAGTAATCCATCTTCCGTTAATTTCAGACAAACCTTTAAGGTTTTTCTTCAGGGGAAGAATCTCTGTCTCGAAACGCCCGATTGTATTGATATTGGCAGCATTCTTCCTCTTTTTCTTCGCTGTCACTGCTCTCATGACAGGATCAACTGACAAGCGCTCAGCGTCATTGACATCCTTATATCCTGCAAGACGACTGTACACAGACTGGCGCAGCAGGTTGGTCATATCATGCTGAATATTGCGACCGGTCCGTCTATCGTTTATAACATCAGAAGCTAAATTAAATAATCCTAATGCCTCATCAAGCTCCCGGTAAGCAAGAAGGCCACCATCAGATGTCAAAAAAAAAATCGAGAAAAAATTTTAAGGAGTAAAAATGCCAAAAAAACCTCAAAAACTCCCATTTTGACCGAAGAACAACTGATAAAAATAACAGACGAATACATCGTTCCTGCTGTGAAATCTGAAATAAACATAATTAAGTGCAGAATAGAAAATATCGAAATCTTATTGGGTATGCCAGGAGAACTAAACTACTTTTTAAAATCTGAAGAAGAAAGAATCGACCTGTTCAGAGAAAGACTAAAAAAACTTTTGAAGTAAAAATTTTTAAAAGAAAAAATTTTTATAAGGTGAGCTAGGGTACATGGATACCAAGGGGGGCGATCCAAAAAGCCCAATAGGGGGGTCTCGTTGGAAAAAGGCCTCGAAAACGGGCATCCCAGGGGAAAAGTTTACATAATCGTACTTATACGACACATATCTGACCCTTAAAAATAGGCTATAGTTGACATAATCCAGATTATCGGTCTCTTTTCTCGGTCTCTCGGCCTCTTCACTCGGACTAGCTACTACATTCAACATTGATTCTTTATTTATTCTTTCACTTCTATTTATTAAATAGTGAAGATAAACACTCTCTTATTATTTAGTGTCTTATTTATTGTTTTATCACTTCTCTAGTGTTCTATATATTCTAATAACTCTGAACATTGGGGGTATGGGGCGAGAGTTGCGGGCGTGTTCCTAGGCCGGCGATGGGTCAAATGAGCTCCAAAAAAGATAGAACACTTTTAAATGAGCCTTATTCGCTCATTTTTTACTTCAACCGACTTTGGTGTGTGAAAATCTTCCCACCACCTAAGGACCCTCTTTTTATCAAAATAGCATCGGCAATTTTTTCCTCTTTGAAAGTGAGGGATCGGTTTTTCTTTTTCAGGAAGTTTTGTTAAAAGCCAAACTTGATTTTCAGACATTCTAAGAAGAGCTGCAACTTCTTTTAAAGTGAGGATTTCCATGAGTATTTCCTCCAAGCTTAGGTTTGAGATATATGAAAGCGCTTATAGAATAATTATGATCAAGAGATTCTAGAGCTTTTTATAAAACCGTATTATTCAAAATAAATTATTGGAAGGTCTCTCCATTAGGGAAAAATATAAATGGTAGTTTTTTCCGTAGCAATGAAAAATCTGAAATTTTTGTTGCATCAAATAGATACAGATTTCCTCTTTTTTCAAACTTTATTGTATGGATAGTAATACATTCTTTAAATTTTTCAGCTATTTCGATGCTTTCCTTATTGAATCCTATCGAGTAAGGATTAATTTTTAAAGGCCTAGCACTATATCCTGGCATGAATATTCCTGCATTTTTTTTTGAATCAAAAAAGTCCTCTCTTTTTATCATGGAATAACAATGTTTTTTAAATTTCCTTACTGCATTTTCAATTTTAATGCCTGTTAATAAATTATTTCCATATGATGTATCTTTAAGTCCTTCATAAAACCAGTCCATTAATCTAATGATTGCAGCCCAAGGAATTTCACCTTCACGATTATATCCGGGATTATGATACATTAATAGAGCCCAAAAATAAGCAATTTTATATTTTCTTGCTAGTGGATGTTTTGCGATATCACAAGAATAAAGATTTGAGTATTGTTTTATCCACTTCTCTCTTGCGCTGAGTAATCGAAAAAAAGGTTGGAGTCGAAATCTTTTAATGATTGAATTATCATCTTTATTAATAATTAAAGTAACTGGATATTTTTCTAAATAAAGACGGAGACTTTCTAATAGATTTCTTTTTATTTTATCTATCTCATTAAGCTCACTATTTATTGAACTCTTTTTCATCCCAAAATAAGGATATCCCCAAAAAGTATCCGCCAAAACTAAAGCTAAATAATAAGCATAATACAAAAGTTTATTTTTTAAAATTTCGTCTATTTCTTTCGCACTCCTTGATTTTTCAATTCCTAGATAACTCATACTAAAATTATATTTAGAAAATGATAGAGCATCAATGATAATTTCAAGAGAGAAAGGGGTACCTCGTAAGTCTAAAATATTTCCAAAAGGTAACCCCTTAACTAATTGATATTAAAGAAAATATGAGTATATTATATAAGAGGATTTGAAATGAAAGAAGATAGACTTCTAAACGTAACGCAAGCCTCAGAGATTTTAGGTATCAGACCTAAAACGCTATATCAGTGGAAATGGATGAAGCAGCATCTACCCTTTATAAAAGTTGGAAAAGCTCTAAGGATTAGTGAAAGAGACTTAATGGATTTTATAGAGCGAAGCAAGAGAAAACCTGAAGAAGTGTAAATAAGAAAGCTCCAGGTTGAGCGATTGATTCTGGAGCTAAAGGTTAAAATGAAAGCTAATAACTATAAAAATCCTACCACAAAAAAGAATTCTTTCCAAGTCAATAAAAGAAAATTTATAGCTTTCAATAAAATTTTAGATTTCTATTCAAGAGATGAATTGTTATTGGGAATCGATAAAAAACGCGGAAAAGCGTATTTCTTTCAAGGTGATGAAGACATCCAGGATCTAGTAGATAGACACTTTTGCAGTGAGGAAGTAGCGATTCTCAGATGTAAAGCTGCATTAAAAGATTTTCGAGTCATGATTTTTGATTATCGAAATTTAAGGAAGAAACATCCTGAGAAGGAAACTAAATAACATCATGCAACGCGGCCATGTAAGATTGTGGAGAAAAATTAAGGACCATCCTTATTGGAAAGAGAAAAGAATTTTTTCTAGAGCTGAAGCTTGGATAGATTTATTTATGTCGGCTGCTGGGAAAGATAAAAAAGTAATTTTTAGAGGTGAAGATGTTTTTTTAAAGAGAGGCCAATTAATAATTTCCGAAAGAAATTTAAGTGAAAAATGGGGATGGAGTCGTGAGCGAGTCCGCAGATTCATCAAAAATTGTTTAAAAAATGATGAAATCCGATACCACAGGAAAGACCACCGAATAACCATTATAAATATTGTAAATTATGGAAAATACAACCATCTAAAAGAATATAACGAGACCACAGACGAGACCACAGACGAGACCATGACTAATAAAGAAATAATAAAGAATAAAGAAAGTAAAAATATATATGTCGAGAAATGGAATAATTTTGCAGAAGAAAACAACTTATCAAAAGTACAAGAAATTAAAAGTGGATCATCAAGAGAAAAACATCTTAAGGCACGAATAAAAGATGGAATGGATTTTGATGATTTACTCCGAAAAGTAGAAAGGCAACCGTTTCTTCTAGGCGAAAATAAAGACAATTGGTCCGTTACTTTCGACTGGATTATCCTTCCTTCGAATTATCAAAAAATAATGGAAGAACAATATAAGAAAAGAGAACCTAAAGAAGTTTCTAGTTGGGCTGAGAGTAGGAAAAAGATGGAGATGGAGGACCCGTTTTGATTGAAGCCTTTAAGTTTGAATCTCTAATAAAAGACCTGGAAATGATATTTACTCCTCTTGATAAGAATAATAGAGATGCAATCCTTGAGAAATTTTATAAAAATTTAGGGCATTATCCAGAGAACATATTGAAAAAAGCAGTTGATATTTTGATTGCTGACTATACATATAAAAGATTTCCCTTAATTCACGAAATAAAAGAGGCAATAGGAGAAGTTTCTTCCGAAGGAGATTTCATCGAAACTAGGGAAAAAGATACTGTCAGTTGTTCAATTTGCGGTGGAACAGGAAGAATTATTAAGGATGTTCCGCATGAAAACAGGATATACCCTACTGCTTATCCCTGTAAATGTGCTGCTGGAGAGAGATGGAGAAAGAGATTTGAAAACTATCAAAGGAGGTAAAAATACTGAAATGAAAATATTCGAATTTAAGAAAAATCTTGGAGAAAAAGTGGTCATCCAGTTTTCTGATTTTAAGGGTTATAGATTGATCGATCTTAGAATCTTCTACAACGTAGGTGAAGAAAAAGAAGATTGGAGACCAACAACTAAGGGAATCTCTATCTCCAGAGATAAAATTCCAAAACTAAAAGAAGGAGTAGATAAGGCTCTTGAAGAGTGGGAAAGAAAGAAATCCTAAAATAAGAAATTAGTCAATAAATATATAAGCTTAGGGTGCAAACAATATGAGGCAGCTTCTTACGGTCAAGCAGCTAAGCCTCTTCTTGAAAACATCAACCTCAACTATATATCGTTATAGCAATCGTGGTCTATTACCTCATTACAAAACCAGATTCGGTCTCAGATTCCAGCAAGACGATATAGAGAAGTGGCTGGAAGAAGATAAGAGAAAGGTCACTCAAGCTGATAATATCCTTAAAAATGCTTTGACAAACTCAGCTCCTGTTGATATTGATGTGGCGAAAGGAGGTAAAGAAGTGGCGAGAGCTACAAAATCTCGCCACAATTACGGTTATGGTGCTATTTACATCAGGGATACAAAGGCTGGCAAGCCTCGCTTCTACCTTGATTATTACGACAGAAACAGAAGAAGAGTTCAGAAGCTCGTCAAGAATGTGACGACATGGCAGGAAGCTCATGAGGCACTGAAAAATGCGGTTCTTAAAGAGCACTTTGATGAGTATGGGATTGGAAAACAGAAGCAGCAAATAAGGTTTCAGGAGTTATCTGAATTGTTTCTTGAAAATTATTCCAAGCCAAACAAAAAAAGTTGGAAGTGCGATTACTACGCAATTGAAGCTCATCTCATACCATTTTTCGGACGTTGCACCCTTACCGAGATCACTCCCCTACTCGTTGAGAAGTTCCGAGCAGAAAAGCTAAATGCTGGCCTTGCGAAGTCATCCACAAACAGATTGTTGGCTCTTTTGAAAAGGATGTATAGCGTAGCGAATACGTGGAATCTTGTGAAGATCAATCCAGTTAAACAGGTAAAGTTATTTTCGGAGCAGGACAACAAGAGAGAAAGAATCCTTTCCTCACAAGAAGAAGAAAGGCTACTGCTGGAATGTGCGGACCATCTCAAACCAATCATCATCATGGGATTGAATAGCGGGATGAGACGAAACGAAATCTTAACACTGTCCTGGAGTCAAGTTGATCTGAAGCAGAGACTCATTCACGTTATTAAGACCAAATCCGGAAAAAACCGAATGATCCCGATCAATGATGTCTTATTCAATGTTCTATGCGGACTGAAAAAGCTCAATACAAACGATTATGTATTCCCTAATCCAGCAACAGGAGAACCTTTTAAATCAATTCGCCACAGCTTCGAAAATGCGTGTAGAAGAGCAAACATCAAAGGCTTGCGATTCCACGATCTGAGGCACTCTTTTAGTTGCCGCTTACTCCAAAAAGGATGTGACATCGAAACACTAAGGAGCTTGCTCGGACACCACAGCATCACAGTCACCGAACGCTACATCCACACCAATGAAGAGCAGAAGCGGAAGGCCGTTGATTTGTTGGCTGGAGGATCGGACCAGGAATCGCTAAAGAGGACAATCTGTGACACCAGCGTGACATCGACAAAAGAAGTGACGAAATCTCCTTTGTTTTCAGTCAATTAAAATGGTAGGACACATGACTCTGGATCATGGAATCGGGGTTCGAATCCCTGCTTCCCAGCTCTCATATTTCCCTTATTTTCTCTGATGTTCTTAGTTTCTGCCTTTCAATTCTGATACCGTATTTTCAGCGTTTTTCAATTGATTTTGGCACAAACTTGGCACATGGAATTTGATCTATTCTTTTTAGAAATGGGGCGTCTGACTACGAATCAGAAGGCCGGGGGTTCAAATCCCTCCGGGCGTACCAGATAACTTCTCTTAGTTTCAGCAAGTTAAAATTTTTAGTCCTTTCAATACTAATATCGCAGTTTCAACGCAATTCAGCGATTTTTATGAAATATTTATTGTACGGGGAGAAGTCTATTCTAAAATAAAACAAATTCATGAAGAATAACATTCATCGACTTTCGATCGCAACTTAGAATCGAAATGGTTTTAGATGGTTTTAGATTGACAAGTCATTTTAGCAGAAGTAAGATTATTGCATAAAAAGTAATAAAGAGGGGAAGGTTAACGTGCATAAAAAATTATTATTTTCAATACTTATCTGTTTTTTTGTCTTATTTTCTCTTTTATCACTCAATGCCCAATGGGCAAGAATTTATGGAGGAAGTGATTTTAATTTTGATTTTCTTCCTTCCATTCAGCAGACAAGCGATGGAGGATATATTGTCACCGGCTTAAGCGAGTCATTTGGTGCAGGTAGCTTTGATTTCTGGGTTTTAAAGCTTACTTTAACTGGAGAAATTGAGTGGCAACGTGCCTATGGGGGAATTTATTGGGATGTAGCTTATTCCATTCAGCAGACAAGCGATGGAGGATATGTTGTCGCCGGCCTAACTTCATCATATGGTGCCGGATATGAGGATTCCTGGATTTTAAAGCTTAATTCAGTTGGAGATATTGAATGGCAGTATACTTACGGGGGAAGTCAGGATGATAGCTTTCATTCCATTCAACAGACAAGCGATGGAGGATATATTGCCGCCGGCGATACTGTATCTTTTGGTGAAGGGTCAAATGATATTTGGGTATTAAAGCTTTTTTCGACTGGAGATATAGAATGGCAATACACTTATGGAAGTATTTCTTCTGATTATGCTTCATCCATTCAGCAGACTAGTGATGGAGGCTATATTGTCGCTGGCTCCAGTGAGTCATTTGGTGACATAGATTCTGATTTCTGGATTTTAAAGCTCGATTCAAATGGAGATATTGAATGGCAGTATGTTTACGGGGCAATTCAGGATGACAGTTTTCATTCCATTCAACAGACAAGCGATGGAGGGTATATTGTCGCCGGCGATACTCTATCTTTTGGTGATGGGTCAGATGATATTTGGGTATTAAAGCTTTTTTCGACTGGAGAGATTGAGTGGCAGCGCGCATATGGAGGAGATGGTGGGGATTATGCTCGTTCCATTCAACAGACAAGCGATGGAGGCTATGTTGTCGCTGGCTATACTTCGTCTTTTGGTATGGGATCAGTTGATTTCTGGATTTTAAAGCTTAACTCAAGTGGAGAGATTGAGTGGCAGCGTGCATATGGGGGAAGTAATGGGGATTATGCTCAATCCATTCAACAGACAAGCGATGGAGGCTATGTTATCGCTGGCCATACTTGGTCTTTCGGTATTCATTATGATGATTTCTTTATCATTAAGCTTTACCCAGATGGAGATATTGATTCATCCTGTGGATTAATCGGAACCTCAGATGCATTGATTATAAATACTGATGTTACGCTTAACAATACCTTTATAACACGTCACGTTACAGATGCCACACATTCGGATACAGATTGCACTGTTCAAGATACAAGCGCATCTATTGTGGTTCTTTGTGAGGCTCCGAAATACTCCCTTAAAATTTCTGCTTCCAATGGGGGAACAACAGATCCCGTCCCTGGCACGCACACCTATTATGATCGAACAGAGGTTTCCATAACAGCCTCACCTAAAAGCGGGTATAGATTTACCGGATGGGGTGGGGATGTCTCGGGAACAACCAATCCGATAACTATTACTATGGATTCGGATAAATCTTTAATAGTCTATTTTAATGAAATTAGAGGTAAAGAAAGTCCATTTGAGCTACCTTGCTTTATTGCAACTGCTGCCTATGGTTCCCCCTTACATCCCTATGTGAATGTTCTTCGTGATTTCAGGGACAAATACCTTATGCCCAACACGCTTGGTCAGAGCTTTGTTGATGTGTATTACAAATATTCCCCATTTGTAGCGGATATAATTGCTAAACACAAAGCATTGAAAATTGCTGTTCAAATTCATCTTTTGCCTTTGGTTGTTTTCTGTTACTCAATGGTTTATTTTGGTCCAATGTTTTCTGCACTTGTTTTTATATCTATTTTCATGCTTCCAACCTTTCTAAATTCAATCTCTCGAAGGAAGTTAAAGCGAACAAAGGCCTAAAGTATTAAAAAGCTCAAGTTCCTTTAAATAACGACGCTGACTCTGGTATTGCTGAGGTTGAGGACGTCAGGAAGAGGCTGGCTGAGCTGAAGGACTAAAGATTTTATAGAGTTTATAAAAAGCGCAGATGACTCTGGATCATGGAATCGGGGTTCGAATCCCTGCTTCCCAGCCATCTTATTTCCCTTATTTTCTCTGACATTCCTTGTTTTTGCCTTTCAATTCTAATACCGTATTTTCAGCGTTTTTCAATCAATTTTGGCACAAATTTGGCACACAGGAATAAGTCCGCCTTAATGTCCCTTAGAACTACATTTGTCACTTCATAAGGACAAAGAATATTCGAATTGCATTGATATTACTCTGGTCTTTATTGGCATATATTTTGCATCGTAATAGAGAAAAAAGGAGTAAGAATATTTAAATTGTGAATTAACTTGTCTAATTGACAGATATGCATCCAAGATTTACTATAACCAAAAGGGAACCAATAATGAAAAATTCTAAATGTTTGTTTTTATTGTTAATTCTTCTAACAGCTTCATTCATCTCTTTAGAAGCGAATAAAAAGCACTCATTAAGAGAATTGTACAGAGCCGGCAAAATTCGCCTTATCCCAGCTCTAGCTCTTGATGAAAGCTCAATGCCGAAAGAGGCTCTATTTGGAGTACCTGTTAATGTTGTTGAAGATAGTAATGGAAACATCTATGTTTCTGACTTCAAGATGCATAACATTGAGAAATTCGACTCCTTAGGGCGATTTAGCAGACTATTGGGAAGAATGGGTCAAGGTCCCGGCGAGTTCAATGGACCAACTTTAATGACCTTAGCAAAAAACAGGTTAGTAGTTTGGGAGATGGGTAATAGCCGCCTTTCCTCCCTGACTCTTGATGGAGTATTTTTAAAATCCATTATTACTCCAGTTACTGAAGGATGGCCCAAAAAAATTAGGTCTTTGCCCAATGGCGATATTGTAATTGACAGATTTAAGTCAATCAGGAGACCTGAGTATCATGAGATTTGCAGTATTGAATTGTACTCACCTGAGCTTGAACACAAAAAAACAATCTACTCGAAAAACGTAACTCTAAAAAAATATATAACAGAACCTAAGAGAGCATCTATTTTAGTGCCGTTTCCACCGAATGTGCATTGGGATGTATCTAAAGATGGGAAAATAGTCATTGGATTTTCTGACAAATACCTAGTGGAGATATATGATTCAAATGGAGAAAAAATCAATTCTTTCACTCACAAACGCAGGCCTATGAAAATATCAAAACAAAGCAAAAGGCTCTTTATCAACCGATATGTTCAGAGTGATTCGGACGGAACGAGAATGGAGCCTCCTGATTATATCGTTAAAAATACAATATTCCCCAGATATATGCCAGCATTTCATGGAATAAGCGTCGACTCTGAAAACAATATTTTAATTGGCATTTATCACAAGGATGGAAGCATCCTTCCTAATAAATTTGATGCTTTTAATACCGAAGGCAATTATATCGGTACCGTTGAAGTCACAGTAGATAGACCCATCGTGGGGTATGCTCCGGCATGTTTTGTCGGAAGCTATGTTTGGATACCATTTGAAGATGATGAAGAGGGAACTGTTGAAGTTGTCAAATATAAAATCTCAAGATGAGTGCAAAAATTAAATTCAGCCTTATTGTATTTTTTGCCGGAATAGTGGTTGTAGCTATTCCCCAGGACATCCAGCATGAAGTAACAGTAACCCTAAAATTAATTCAAGTTTATGTATTGGATAATAAAAGGAATCCGGTAACTGATCTAAAGAAAGAAGACTTTATCCTCTATGACAACGGCAACCTTCAGACCATTACCGATTTTGAAACGCATTTCTTAACAACGCCTGAAAAACCGTCCGAAATAAAAACTCTACATCCTCTCCTAGAATCCGATCTAAGAATGAACAGGAAATTTCTATTTATTCTGGATATTCAAAGGAATGATGAGATAGGAATGATTAAAGCCAAAAGAGCTGCCCTTCATTTTGTTGATAACCATTTCATAAGTGGAGATGAAGCTGGAGTTTTATCCTATTCACCTCTTCGAGGACTGATTCTTCATGAATACTTGACTTCAGACCAGCAAAAGATCCGAGAGGCAATTTCAAGAGCTAAGGAGATCCCTGTTAAAACGTTAGCAGATAGAGATGAAGAAAAAGAAAAGATGTCGATGAACAGGGTGACTAAAATGGATTCAGAATCGGATGTTGGGACGAAGATTGGAGGGCAATACGGCAAGATGTTAGGTTCGCCATTCTCTGTTCCAAGTTTGGAAGATGCGGTTAAACCTGAAATGTCTTTTGTAATAGATAACTCGGAGCTGGCAAAAGCTCTCAGGTTCATACCTGGGAATAAGTACATAATACTCTTTTCCGGCGGGAGCCAACAAAGCTATCTGGAGGCCTTTGCTAGATTAGGGAAAATATTCGCAGATTCTAATTGTCAAGTTTATACGGTAGACACAATGGGAATTCGTAACCATTTTCTGGGGAAGTCTAAAAGAATGGAAGGAGAAACCTTAAAGGAATTATCCGAAATCTCTGGGGGAAAATATTTTGAGAACGTAGACGAATATGAAACAATTTCTCAAGAAATCCAGAACATAACAGGGAATTATTATGTTCTTGGATATTATATCGATGAAAGGTGGGATGGTCGGTATCACAATATAGAAGTCAAGCTCAAGCGAAAGGGATGTGAAGTCTTTGCTCAAGGAGGATATTTTAATCCCAAGCCTTTCACAGAGTTCTCAGAATTGGAGAAACAGCTTCATCTCATAGATTTGGCCTTGAGTGAGAATCCCTACTCCCAAGAACCGCTGAGATTTCCATTGGAGACGCTCACTTTTTCCAATAGAAAAGAAACGAATCTTGTTCTTCTTTCAGCCATACCTGTAGAAAAAGTTAAAGAAGCTGGCTTCGAGGAAGTCGAGATGACCACTCTTATTTTTAGTGAAAAGAATTCAATAATCTACTCAAGTCAGGGGAAGATCAATTTTTCTTCAATCCCACAGAAGACATTGTATCATTATGTGATTTCATCTCTTTCTCCAGGTCATTATAAATGCCGAATAATTTTGAGAGATTTGAAGACAGGGAAGGGAGCTGTGGCTTCTTCCTCTGCAAATATCATTGATCCTCTTGAGTCAGGGATAAGGATCGATACTCCTCTATTACTTATCCCCAAAAAAAAGGCATTTTACTCGAAATCAATGGAAAAAGATGATGAGAAGAAAAGGAAGAAATCTCTTTCCTTAATCCATATTTATCCTTTTCTTACCAGCGAGCATTCGCCTCTTATTAGAGATTTAGACCAGGGTACAACAAAGCTCTTAGGTGTAGTACGTTATTCCGTGATTAGTGTTGAAAAGTCAAACATTGAACTCTCTATTTATATTAAAAAGTCTTCTTCAGAGCAAAAAATCCTCTTGCCTTTTTCCATTGTTGCCTCAGAGAAGAAAGGTGAATCTGATATTCTATTAGTAGAAATTCAGCTTCAAGAATTGAAGCCCGGAGATTACTCTTTGGAATTTGTTACTGAAGAAATAACATCAAATTCCAAGTCTCAATCTACTCGAACCTTTAGAATAAAATAGATAAGATTGATTGGTTTAATCACATTTTTTTAGAGGAATGAGATAAATGGAAGCCAAATCCCCTTAAATCCTGGCTTCCCCGGGTGGAAAAAGGACGTTGAGCGAGTTAGTAATTTTATATAAAGGGGAAAAATGAAAAAGCAGGCTAGTAAACTTGCGCGTCGATTTTAGGGAAAAATGCTTGAATTTAAGCTAAAATCGTTGGGTCGTCTAAGCGTGATTATGTAAACTTTTTATTTTTACAAGTTATTTAAAATAAATGGCTTAGAGAGATGACAATAAAAAGGGAAGTTTATATTAGTTATGCGATAAATGTATCCCAAAAACATGCGGAATTTAGGCAGTTTTTCCCATTTCGCTGTCATTTCTTAGCGATTCTCAACGCCGCCATCCCTTCGTCTTGCGAATGGCAGAAGACTCTCACGATTATTTCGTTTTCTCTTCGTGTTCTCTCTTTTTCTGTTCTTTCTTTCTCTTCTCAAGTTCTTTCTCATAGACTTTCTCGAAGTCTAGTCCCGAGAAAAATCCCTTGCCGTCAATGACGATATCCTTGTTATTGCTTTCACGCCTCAATTTAGAACCCCTGTTTTTCTTCGTGAGAAGCTCTACAATCAACGAACGCTTCTGCAGAGAAAGGGGAAAAAAAAGGAGAAGAGGAGAAGGGGGAGAGAGAAAAAAGCTCGCTCGTTCTGTGACGTTCGACAGACCTTTATATGTAGAAATCAATAGGCGAGAAATTTATATTGCAGGATTTACAATAAAAAATTAATAATTGCAGGATAGTGCCGATTTATGCAATAATAAAGTTGTAAATTTTATTAATTAAGGATGGCTCTGTAAATGAATCCAAAAGATTTCAGAAATCCTCAAGCGGGCTCAATTCGTAAGGCGCCTAGAGGTTATTGGACGTTTTTACCTGCGCCGCTTCCTCCTAAAATTCATTACAATCTTGAGATAATTCAAACGCTTTCCGAAGCAGACAGGCTTCTGGGGGAGCTGTCGGGCACGGGCAGGCTATTACAAAATCCTCATTTACTCATCGCTCCAGCCATCCGCCTTGAGGCAGTTTCGAGTTCTCGGATTGAAGGAACACAGGCCTCTCTTTCGGACTTATTCTTTTTTGAGGCCGATAAGAATATCGAGATAAAGGTCCCCGATGTGAAGGAAGTTCAAAATTATGTCCGGGCCTTAGAATTCGGAATCGAGAGGTTAAAGGATTTACCTATTTCCATTCGGTTGATTCGAGAGATCCATCGCATCCTCATGAAAGACGTCAGGGGGGAACACGCAACACCCGGCGAACTCCGCAAATCTCAAAATTGGATTGGTGCGCCTGGATGTAACCTAGAAAATGCAACTTACGTACCACCTCCACCTGGTGACATGGGAAATGCTTTTAGCAACTGGGAAAAATACCTTCATTCAAATCCCAAAGAGCCTGTCCTTGTTCAATGCGCGCTTATGCATTACCAGTTTGAAGCAATTCATCCCTTTCTGGATGGAAATGGAAGAATCGGGCGTCTTCTAATAACATTTTTTCTGTGCGAACGTGGGTGCCTGACCCAACCCCTACTCTATCTGGCTGCCTATTTTGAAAAGCTCAGGGATGAATATTATAAAAGGCTGTTGGCTGTCAGCCAGGAAGGAGATTGGGAAAGCTGGCTTACTTTCTTCTTAAAAGGAGTTGCACTTCAGTCCCAACAAGCAATAGAGGACGCCAAGAAATTGCTTGAGCTTCATACTGAATATCTGCACAATTTAGAACAAACTCAAAAAATCCCTGATACTGCCCGCAGACTTATTAACGAAATATTTTTAAATCCCGTTGTTTCAATATCCCAGTTAAGCAAAAAATGGAAAAAACCTTTTAATTCGGTAAAAGTAGGTGTCCAAAGACTTTTAGAATTGGGCATATTAGAGCAAATAGAGGGTAGGCGCAGGAATAAGCTTTATGTTGCCACAAAATTAATGAAGTTATTGACCGGAGAAACTGAAAAGAGATAACATTATTAATCTAGCGTCAAATTTGGACCAGGGAGGAAAACTAGGAGTCAAGAATCCCTGCTTCCCAGCCACTCCTGTAATCCGGTTTAGAACCGGATAAGGAGTCCTGTCGTCACGTAAGTCCCGCCGAGGTCGACCGTTACCGGGTCGCCGCTGGTCAAAATTGGGGTGGAATATCCTGTGGAGCTGCCCGGGTCTTTGAAAGAAAGTCCGACCGTCAGGGAACGAAAGCCCACGTTCGTTCCCACACCGAATGATTTCCCGAAGAACGTTTCGATTCCGCCGCTAGCCCCAAAACCCGTCTTACTCGAGGGAGTGAATTCCCAGTAGGTTGAAGAGGCACTGTTGTCATAGGTG
>Ga0224501_10001099_pt1 | contig 20744 bp, 18 predicted proteins | sample SF_Oct11_sed_USG_4_FD_169105 | JGI IMG/M metagenome (GOLD analysis project Ga0224501, IMG submission 169105) | Sediment microbial communities from San Francisco Bay, California, United States - SF_Oct11_sed_USGS_8_1 | ecosystem: Environmental > Aquatic > Marine > Sediment | place: USA...
AATGAGATAAACTGCAAAGCGGCTCCAGTGAAGATGCCCTCAACCGTAAAATTCTTTGGACCATGAGGCGGCGGAGCAACCACAGTTAGATTGTCTCCTACGGATACGCTCAACTTGTTTGCGAGGTCTTCTGGTAAGATTAATGTTTCATTATCATATGCAAGTCGTTGGTAAACTACCGTAGGTGAAGGTGAGTTGACAAAGGTGTAACTTATGATCTCAGAAAATGTTTCAGGCTCGATGATTATAGCGACAACGCTTGAATGGTTTTCTCCACTGAAGACTGTTGTTGTTCCCGCTCGGTACAGGCTCATCGGAGTCACTGACTGAATTTTTTCTGGTTCTAAGCTTGTCAAATTATTTTTAAAGGTGAGAGGCAGAGTTTGATTTGACAGAAGCATGATATCTGCTCCTAGAGCTTCTTTGACGCCGCTCTCTACGGCATCTCCAATTCCAGCTTGTATGCCTCCCATCATGATTGTGAATGTGAGGCTTATGCCTATCATGCCGAAGCTTACGGCGTTTCTCAGCAGTTTCTTTGTTACACTTTTCGACAGAAGCAAGCCGATGCTGCTCGTTAAAAGCATGACAGGGTTCACTAAAACCTTCGATGCCTTCTTTACCGAAATCGCTGCAAACATTACAAGCCCTAGCGGTATAAGGAACATGTCCACGAAAGGTAGCGAAAATGGAAAAATGCCCAGCACTAAAGCAACTCCAAAAGAGAAGAGGAGTAAACCAGCCACCAACCAGATGGAATCTGGAATTTTTCTTTTAACACGCATTTCCGGTCTCAAAGCTTGAAGTATGTTCACTCTTGAAGCAGAGACTGCTGGATAAGCGGCTCCGCCAACAACTGCTAGCAATCCTCCTATAAGCCCAATCATCACCGAGTCTTGAGTTAGAGTGAGACCAGTGATTTTGATCATTTGAAAGGCTTGCTCTAGCACCAAAGCAAATAGGTTAGCCAATGCTAAACCAGCAAATATTCCGATAAGCGTTCCAACAACTCCGAGAAGAAGACTTTCCTCAAGAAAAACAAGGAAAACATGGCTTCGTGACGTGCCTACAGCTCTTAACACACCTATCTCATAGATTCTTTCTTTAACTGCCATAAACATCGTGTTAAAGACCAAAAAGCCGCAAACAAGCAGAGCAACCGCAATCATAATGTTTAGTCCAAGCTGAAAGCCTGCTAGCTGGTTTTGAATGTTCTGTAGCGCCTCAATTTTCGGGGCTAAAACTTCATATTCTACTCCCAACTTCTCTTGCAGCAAATCTCTTGTTTCTATTACTTTCGCTGGGTCTTTAATCTTCACTAACATTAGGCTGACTTTTCCTTCTAACCCGGTCAGTTCTTGAGCTTTCTCGAAGTTCATGAAAACGTCAATGGAAGTCGTTGGCGGAGTAGGGTAATAGAATATGCCGATTGCCTTCAGCGTGTGATTTTTCGTCTCAGTTTCTGTTTCTATAGTTAAGCTGAAAGTGTCATTCACCTTCACGCCATATTTTTCTGCAATTTTATTCCCTACAACAACATTTAGACCATTGACAATACGCGACCCTGTTATGTTGTATCTTGGATATTCAAAGTCATCTTCGGTGATTCCTACAATTCCAGCAATCTGCTTTGTATCGTTGTTTACGAAAACCGTCGCTGGCGGAGGCATAGACCATGAACCAACTCTGGCAGCGACGTTTTCAATCATCTCAGAAGCTTCGCGGACAGTTGTAACGTTGCCTTCGCTGAAAGGTGCGTTTCCTACATATCGAACGAACATGTCTGTTTCTCCCCAGAAACTGTTCAAGTAGCGCTGGAACTCTGCCATGGCACTAGTTGTAGCAATGTTCACCCCTACAAGAAGCGCTGTGCCCAAAACTATAGCCAACACGGTTAGGATGTTGCGGGACTTTCTTCTTGAGATATTTCGTGTAGCCATTCGGAGGGATATCAATTAAATTAGCTCCTTCAGCTTTTTCTCTCCGATTATGTTGCCGTCTCTCAATTGGAGGATTCTGTCAGCCTTTTCGGTTATCATTGGGTCATGGGTTACAACAAGAACTGTGGCGTTTTCCTTCTTCGAGGTGTCGTATAGAATTTGGACAACTTCCGTGCCGGTTTTTGTGTCTAAGTCGCCTGTAGGCTCGTCTGCAAGTATGAGGCTGGGCTTGTTGGCGAGAGCTCTTGCTATGGCTACTCTTTGCTGTTCTCCACCGCTCAATTCGTCTGGAAGATGCTCCACACGTTCTGCGAGTCCAACTGTTTCAAGGAGTTGAGAAGCGCGTTTTGAGGCATCTTTTCGAGAGACACCAGCCGTCAACATTGGCAATTCGACGTTCTCTAGAGCTTTTAATGCTGGTATAAGATTGTAGAATTGGAAGATGAACCCAATTTTGTGTCTTCGAAGCTTTGTGAGTTCACCTTCGCCTAGAGTTGTGACGTCTCTTCCGTCAATAGAGATTCTGCCGCTTGTAGGCTTGTCTATGGCTCCAATCAAGTTTAGAAGCGTTGTCTTTCCAGAACCCGAAGGACCCACAACAACTAGAAACTCTCCCTTCGCCACGTCGAAACTTATTCCACGTAAGGCTGGAATCGAAACCTTGCCAAGCCGATAGGTCTTCACCAAATTTTCAACTTGAATAACCGTTTCATTGCTCATCTTGATTTAGCTCCATCTCTTCTCAAAAAGGCAATTTTTGAAATTTATAAGGATTTGCACCTTAGATAAGGTTCAATCAGTCTGTGAGAGATGAATAAACAGTTTAAGGTAGTCTTCAAGGTGTCTCGTTATCAGAAAGTTCTTTCTCACATGTTCTCTGCCTTTCTCACCTATTTTCTTGGCTATTTCTGGATGTCTCAATAGGTGAATCGTTTTTTCTGCCGCCTCTTCTATACTACTTATTAGGAATCCGGTTACGTTAGGGATAACTTGAAGCGGAATTCCGCCGACGTTTGCGCCCACAACTGGAACTCCTTTCCATAAGGCTTCTGAAATGGTGAGTCCGAACCCTTCTCGTAGAGATTTTTGTAAAACCACATTGGAGGCTCTTTGAAAGGCATTCACCTCAATATCATGAACCCCCACCAAATCGGTTAGTAAATGTATGTCATAGTCTGCTCCAGCATAGCGAGCTGTCTTTTCGAAATAGACCCATCCTTCAGGGTCATCTGGAGCCATGCTTCCAATTAAGAGAAGTTGAACATCGGGGATCTTCTTTTTCACGAGTTTATACACGTCGATGACGCCAAGCGGGTCTTTCCAAGGGTCAAATCTTGCAACCTGCGTTATAATAGGCTTTTCAGGGTCTACATCGTATTTGTTTAGAACCGAGAGCATCAAGGTGTCTGGCAAAGACTTGTTCTTATCGCTTAACGGGTCTATAGAAGGAGGGATTATGGCAACTTGCCTAAGTTCAAGAGAGCTACTGACAAATTGTTTCATGGTGAAAATTGAGGCATCGTAAAGTCTTATGAAGGGGGTCAAGAACTTTAAAAACTCTTGATTGGGCTGGGATAAGTCTATGTGGCAACGCCAAATCCATTTTCCATATCGTTTTCGGTGATAGTTGATTATTGCGAGAGGCTGCGGGTCATGGATAACCACGTAGTCATAGTCTAATTCCATCTGACTCGCATTGGCTACGTTTTGTTGAAGATAGGTGTTCTTTAATTCTTCGGTTAACGGTTTTTTCATTCCTTGAAGGGCGTTATGGATGATTTTTGTGGCATTAAAAAATTTGTTGGTGCCTTTAATCACCTTCCATTGGGCGTCTAGTCCAACATCCTGCATTAATGAGACGAGTCTATGCAAAATTTCGGCTACACCGCCTCCAAAAGACGTAGAGTTTACGTGGACCACGGAACATCCAGAGATTTTCTCAGCTAGCCTTTGTATATGTTCTACTTGCTTTTCTTCAACAGTGCTTTTGTATTGGCCAAGTGAAAGCTTTCTTACAGAAACAGTGTTTTTATCCATTGTTGTTCACGTTTGATTCAGAAGGTTCTTTCTTGGAATTAAACCTTGTCTTATAAAATGCTCATAAAATATCTAATGGAAAACCTATCTCAAAACTCTTTTAGGTGTGAAATGAAACTCTCTATTTCAGTCAATTTGTCGTGTTGGTTGTCTTGGCGAAGGTTCTGCTTAAGAATGTGACAAAACGTTTCGGCGAAGTCGTAGCTGTCAACAGGCTGAGCCTAGAAGCGAGAGACAAAGAATTTCTCGTTTTGTTGGGGCCGTCAGGCTGTGGGAAAACCACTGCTCTTCGGTGCATAGCTGGACTGGAAACTCCAGAAGAAGGTGAAATCTATATTGGAGACAGACTTGTAAACGACTTGAGCCCCAAAGACAGAAACATAGCTATGGTCTTCCAAAGCTACGCGCTCTACCCGCATATGACAGTTTCCAAGAACTTAGCTTTCCCACTTGAAAACGCGAAGGTACCCAAAGGTGAAATAGACAGAAGAGTTCAGCAAGTAGCGAAACTGCTCAAGATTGAAGCGCTTCTTCGCAGAAAGCCGAAACAGCTCAGTGGAGGCCAGCAGCAAAGAGTAGCCTTGGGCAGAGCCATAGTCAGGGAGCCCCATGCTTTTCTTATGGATGAGCCCTTAAGCAACTTGGATGCGAAGTTGAGGGTTTACATGAGGGCTGAGCTTAAAAAACTTCAGAAGGAGCTTGGAGTCACAACTATTTATGTTACTCATGATCAAGTTGAAGCCATGACTATGGGCGACAAAATCGCTATACTCAACGAGGGTGTTCTCCAACAGTTTGACCCTCCTAGCAGCATTTATTCCCACCCATCCAACATTTTTGTAGCCGGCTTCATAGGCAGCCCACCCACCAACTTCTTCGACTGTAACTTGATGGGAGGAGTTCCTTGCACTCTCGACGCCGGAGAGTTCAAGTATCCTCTGCCTGAGCATGTGGTAGAAGCAGCAAAGAAGTGCACCTCCGATATGTGCATACTAGGTGTGAGACCTCAAGATGTCCTCGTTTATAAGGACGTGAAGAGGAAGAAGGGTTTGATCAAGGCAGTGCTCGATGTGATAGAGCCCCTTGGAGATGTAACGATACTTGACCTAAAAGTTGGAGACTATATGGTCAAAGCGGTAGTGAGTCCTGACTTTGAAGCTGAGTTGGGGGACGAGCTTTGGATATCGTTCCCGTCAGACAAGATACATATTTTCGACAAGAAGACAGGTGCCACGCTGGTGTAACGTTCTAGCCTTTGACTGCTCCTGCAACGATGCCTTTGACGTAGTATCGCTGAAGGGCTACATAAATTGCGATGGGTATGATCATGACTATTATCGAGGCGGCGGATATGACGGTCCAGTTGGGGTCGAGTCTCCCCATTTGGGCTGGTATGGCTTGGGTGGCTAGCTTCAACTCGGGGGAGCTAATGAGGACCGCGGCGAAGAAGAAGTCGTTCCACACCCAAACGAACTGGAGGGCTGTTAAAGAAGCGAGGGCCGGCAGAGTCAACGGCAAGACTATCTTATAGAAGATCTCGAAGTATGAGGCGCCATCTATCATGGCGGCCTCCTCCACTTCCACGGGAAGGACGGAGAAGAAGTTTCTGAGGAAGAGGATTTGCCATGGGAGCGCAAAGGCTGTGTGAACAAGGATCAAACCTATGTAGTTGTTCCAGAGGCCAATGCTTATCGCTATGTTGAAGATAGGTATGATGACCATTTGCTGAGGAATTGTTTGGAGAAGAACGATCGTGAGAAAGAGCAGATCCCTAGTGGGAAACCTGAACCTTGCAAAAGAGTATGCTCCTAGGGCCGCGACAAGTATGGGTATGAAGGTTGAGGGTATGGTCACTATGAGGGAGTTAAGGAGAGCTCTGCTTAGTGGGGCGGTCGGATGGTTCCAAGCCCTGGAGAAGCCGTTAAGCGTTGGGTTGAAAACCTCGAAGTTCCACCAACCGTTCAGAATCTCAGGTAAGGGTCTTATCGACGCCATGACGACTCCCAAAAATGGTATTATCCAGATTAGTGAGACAGCCCAAGCAATTATATGGGTTAAAATCGTGAACCGCTTTACCTTTTTCAGCTTTGCAACCATGTCTAGTCTTCTCAACTTTTCACCATCCTGTTGACTAGGTAGGCCGCAAACCCGAACGTCATGATGGTTAATAGGGTCGCTATGGCCGAGGCCGTGCCGAAGTTGGAGGGGATGTAAAGGAAGGCGCGGAGGTACATCATCACGGCCATGACCATGCTGGCCCCTCCTGGACCGCCTCGCTGTATGACCCAGACTATGTCGAAGATCTTGAGTTCCCACAGGAGCGTCATTGTAACGACGACTATTGTGGCCGGTCTCAGCATAGGAACAGTGATGCGCCAGAAGGTTCGCCAACGGGACGCTCCATCTATTTTAGCGACTTCGAAAAGCTCCATGGGGATGCCCTCCAAGCCGGCGGAGTAGACTATCATGCTGAAGCCGGTCCAAATCCAAACGCTTCCAAGGATTAGAGAGAGGAGGATGGTCTGTGGAAAAGCAGTCCACGTTCTGGCTAGGTGCCCTAGCCCCACGACTCGGAGGAAAGCGTTCACTATCCCTGCATCCGCCTCGTAGATAAACCGCAGTAGGACGCCGCCCACTATCATCGGGATAACCACACCCAAAAAGACTGCTGATTTGATTATTGCGCCTCCCTTGACATCCCTGAGGAGCACAGCTAGAAGAAGGCCGAAGAAGACGGACAACGGGAGATGGACCAGTATCCATATGCCGTTATGGATCAAGGCTCCATAGGGAGGGGGTTTTCCCTCAATGAGGTTCTGAGGGTTCCAGAACTCCTTTCTGCCAAAGACCTCAGCGTAATTGTCGAGACCAACAAATTCGCCTTCTTGATTCAAGAGGCTTATGTAAATGGTGTTCACTACGGGAAAGAGAACGAAAATCGTTAACAGAAGGAGAGCAGGAGTGAGAAAAAGAAGGGGGATTTTGATTTGACGGCGACTCATTATCGTTGGTTCTCCCTTTTTCTAGAAGGGAGGCGCTGACCAATCGTCTTGCAGTGTCTGAAGTAGCGTGTCCAAATCAGTGGTCGGGGTAACCCAAAGAAGCTTCAGCTGATCCCAGAAGGTTGTCTGGAAAGGAGGGCCTAGGGAGTCGTCGAGGTCCGGAACGACGGTTACGGTTCTCATGAACTGTAGCACCGATAAGTCTATTGCGCTGTAGGCCGAGTCGGGAACGTCAGCGTGAGCTGCGAGGAAACCGCCGAGACCCACCATGATCTCTTGGGCCTCTGCACTCGCCAAGAATTCCATGAGCTGCTGTGCTTCGTCTGGGTGGTCCGTGAGCGCCGGCATGATTGCGTAGTCCACTGCACCAGTTGCACCATCGGTTCCAGGGAAGGGGAAGAAGCTCAAGTCGTCTAGATTGTCCTTAAATGGCGCGAAGGCTGTTATGAAACTGCCCTGGAAGTATATGCCGTAGGTTCCGTCCCAGACCTTAGCTGGCTGAGCGTCGAAATCGTCGGGAACGCTGAAGTAACCGGCTTGCAGTAGGGACGCCAACTCTTCAAAGACATCAGTTTTGACCTCGGTGCTAGTGAATTGTTTGTCGCCAAATATCAAGTCCAGCTGCAGTTGATATCCGCCTAGACCAATAATGAAGGCCTCCGTCGTATCGGAGAGGGGCCACCCGACGCCGTTTCCACTTGCAATCGCTGCATCGACGCCAGATATCTGCGAGATGTCGGCCAATAAAGTCTTGAACTCGGCGTAGGTTGTGGGAACAGTCAGGTCATTGGTCGTGAAGAAAGACTTTCTGTACCAGAAGCCGGGTTTGCCAGACACCTTGAACGGTACACCATAGATCTCGTTGTTGGCAGTCACCACGTCAAGATAGGTCTCTGGAAACTTTGTCGTATCGATCATGTCTGTTACGCTTGTAAGGTAATCTTCTCCTGCTAGGCTCAAGATCCAAGAAGGCCACGGAGCTATTACCACGTCTGCAATAGCGACTCCTGCCCGAAGTTGCGTTGGCACAGCTATCAAGAGTTCCTCAGTAGAGTAACCTACATGTCTAACGGAGATTCCTGTGTTATTTGTGAATCTTTCTAGGGCTTCCAAGAAGTTCTCTTCTTCAGCGTCGCTCCATAAGCTGAAAACTGTAAGTTCCGGTTCTGGTGGTGTGTAAACAAGATATGCAAAGTAACCCGCAAATATCGCTGCGATGATCAGCAATATCGAAAGGACTGCTTCAAGCGTTGTAATCGCAGATTTGGAAGATAGTAGATGCGACATTTAATCCATTCCTCAATGGCATAGGTTTTTAAGTCAGCATATTAAAACATTTCGATAGAATCTCCCTGCTTTCTTTGCTGGACAAGAAACAGTTATAATCCATAGTAAATATTTAAAAAACCTTCAACTTGTTGAATAATAGCGTATGTAGCGGCCGTGGTCTAGTCTGGTTAGGACACAGCCCTTTCAGGGTGGAAGCCTTCCAAGCCTGCAATCCCGGGTTCAAATCCCGGCGGCCGCACCATGATAATGTATTAGTCGTGCCGTTATAATACCGTTTAATAGTTTGACATCGAGAAACATCGTTTTCCCTAATACTCTGGTTTATGGTTAAATTTAATAAGGCTCTTGGAAACCCAAGATATTTTTTAGGTGATTACGGTGAAAAAAGTGAATGTTGGCATTTTGGGTTACGGTTTTGTCCAGTCATTTTTTCATATGCCTTGTTATAAAGAGATTCCTCAGGCGAACGTCGTGGCCGTAGGGGGACGGAGTAAAGAGGCCCTTGTTGAATTCGCCGATAGATGGCGGATAAAAAAGACGTACTTTGGAGACGACTTTATTGAAAAACTATGTGCAGATTCCAGGGTAGAGGTAGTGGATATAGGACTGCCTAATTTTCTTCATGAAAGGGCGGCTAAAGCAGCGTCTGAGAACGGAAAGCACGTAATATGTGAGAAGCCATTGGCGCGTAGCGTAGGTGAGGCTAAGGCTATGCTTAACGCCGTTGAAAAGGCGAATGTGATCAACTGTTACGCTGAAAATCAAATATTTATACCTCATATCGTCAAAGCAAAGGAATTGATTGAAAACGGTGTTGTTGGTGATCTTTTTTGGATCAGAAGCCGAGAAGCTCATTTTGGACCACACTCTGCTTGGTTTTTAGATCCTGAACTTGCTGGTGGAGGCGTCTTGATGGACATGGGTTGCCACTCAATTGAGGTAACTCGTTATCTCTTTGACGGAAAGCCTGTCCAAGCTTATGGGTGGGGTGCTACGTTAGTTCACAAAATAAAAGCTGAAGATAACAGTCTCGCTCTTGTTAGGTATGAAGACGACAAGCTCAGTCAGTCGGAAAACAGTTGGGCAGCTCATGGCGGCTTAGACCTGAGATTTGAGATATATGGGTCTGACGGCTCGATTTTCCTAGACCCTGCCAGGGAGACTGGTGTCAAAGTTTTCACGATTGCGCCAGAGGAGAAGGTGGGATATATCGTTGAGAAAGCAGAAGCTAAAAAGGGTTGGTTGTACCCAGTGTGGAGAGAACATGAAATCTATGGATATTTATTTGAGCTCCAGCACTTCGTAACGTGTCTTCTGAAGGGTGAGATGCCGAAAGAGACCTTTAGAGACGGATACATCGTTAACTGCATAATTGATGCTTGCTATAGGTCAATGAAATCTGGAAAATGGGAACGTATCCATTCGACATAAGGGTTCCAGTGTTTCGCGTTGGAAAATTAGTTTTAGAGAATAATTCATAGTATCGCTTTAGTTGTCTTCTTATCAAATATGTGTATTTTGCTACGGTCCATTTCAATGCTTACTTCTTGGCCGATTCTCGCTCTTGTGTGCTTAACTCTTGCCACCAGTGAAAGACATCCTTTCCTTAGGTGTAAAAGCAAATAAGGTCCCACAGGTTCGATGACGTCTACCGTTATTCTAAACGCATTTTTCTGTGTGCCCTCTTTGATGGATTCCCTTTCATAGAGGTCTTCTGGCCTAATGCCCATTATGAGGTCTTCACCAACGTAGCTCTTCAGTTTGGGGACGACTTCAACAGGCATAAGTATCTTAAATTCCTTAGCATCTAACCATAGTCTCTTTCCTTCTTTGATTAAAGTGCAGTCTGTGAAGTTCATTTCTGGTGATCCAATAAAGCCTGCAACGAAAAGGTTGGCAGGGTGATTGTACAGTTCGTGGGGGGTGCCTATCTGTTCGGCTATTCCATCTTTCTGAACCATAATTCTGTCTGCCATGGTCATAGCTTCTACTTGATCGTGAGTGACGTATATGGTGGTCACGTCTAACTCCAGCTGCAATTTTTTCAACTCAGTTCTCGTTTTAACCCTCAGCTTGGCGTCAAGATTTGCAAGGGGTTCATCCAGCAAGAAGACCTTGGGCTTTCTAACGATTGCTCTCCCCAACGCTACCCTCTGTCTTTGACCGCCGCTGAGCTGCCTCGGTTTCCTATCCAGAAGTTGGGATATGCCTAGGAGCTTGGCTGTCGTCGTAACCCTTTCCACGATCTCATGCTTGTCCTCTCCTCTGACCTCTAGCGGAAAGGCGATGTTCTTAAACACGGTCATGTGTGGATAAATGGCATAATCTTGAAACACCATCGCCACCTCCCTCTTCTGCGGCGTCACGTATATGTCGCGTTCTGCGGAGGTGACTAATTCATTTCCCAGCCACAAGTCTCCCTTGTCTGGTTTGATCAATCCTGCGATGCACAGAAGAGTCGTAGTCTTACCGCATCCTGAGGGACCAAGAAAGATGAAGAATTCTCCATCTTTTATCTTAAGGTTTAAATCTTTAACGGCTACTGTTGTCCCATACGTTTTCGTCAAATTTTTTATAGTCACGCTTACCATGTCACGTCGCCTTTATCCCTTAACAGCTCCGGCCATGAATCCCCTCATGAGATATTTTGCCAGTACTAGATAAATAACTAACACGGGTAATGCGTACCACAAGGTTCCTGCCATTAGAAGATTCCACATGACTGTGGTAGTTCCCTTCAAATTTGCCAAAGCCACCGAAGCCGGCATGGACCAAGGTCCTCTGGCCAATGCCACGCCAAAGAGAAAATCGTTCCAGATGCTGGTGAACTGAAAAACTCCTGCGACCACGAACGGAAGTAGAGAAAGTGGCAATACTATGCGTCGGTATATCGTCCATGTCCCTGCCCCATCCGTTTTCGCCGCCATTATGACGCTGTCGGGGATAAGTGCGTAGAAATTCCTGAAAAGGAGGGTAGTTATGGGGATACCGTATGCGGTATGTGTTAGGATTAGTCCTCCTACGTGGTTGTACAACCCTAACTTGGATATGGTCAGAACTAGGGGGACAAGAATTGCCTGATAGGGGATGAATATCCCGATGGTAAAGAACAGAAACACTATATTGGACCCTTTGAACCTGATCTTAGTTAATATGTAGCCGTTGATGGAACCCAAAAGACAAGATAGGATCGTGGAAGCTACCGTGAACGTGAGACTATTCAGTAAGGGTCTCTGCATAATGTTAAAAGCTGTTATTAATGGCTCTGTAGTCGGGGTCAGCGGTGGTTCAATGGGTGTCGTGTAAGTCACATCTTTCAAGGTTTTAAAGGAAGTCGTGATGTTAGTCCATAGAGGAAGCAGAAAGAGAAATGCGAGAAAAACGAGCAGAATGTAAAGGGTTACCCGTCTAAGTTTGGGAATTCTCATTCAGCTTCCCTCCTAAAAGACAGATATAGATAAGGCACGACTATTACCAAGGCGAGCAAGAACAATATCGTGGCGATGGCGGCCCCATAGGCGAAGTGGTTCATGGAAAAGGTCTCTCTAAACATCATTAGAGCCAGAACGTACGTGCGATATGCAGGCCCTCCGCCCGTTAATACAAAAATGAAATCAAATGCTTTAAGCGCAAATACCATGAGAACAACAAATGCGCTCAGGGCTGGTGCTTTTAATTGCGGAATTACAACACGTCTGTAGAGATAAAAACCGGACGCCCCATCCACTTCTGCCGCCCTTATCTGAGACTCAGAAATGGATCTTATCCCAGCCAAAAAAATCAACATCGTGTATCCCGCGAATTGCCATATAATAGCCAAGACAACGCAGTACAGCGCTATGTTCGGATCCGTGATCCACCCAGATTTTAGGAATCCGAGCCCAATTTTCTCCAATAAGGTGTTTATAACGCCGACGTCACGTTGATACATCCATAGCCACAAAGTTGCAGTAATCACAAATGATAGCGCAAATGGCAGCAGGTAGATGGCCCTAAAAACACCCTCCCATCTTACCTTCAAATCCAACAGTATGGCCAAGAATAGACCCAAGAAAAGGCTACCCGGCACAAAAAGCGATATCAAAATCAGGTTATTTGTTAGGGAGGTTAAAAATACCGGGTCTTGAAATAAACTCAGGTATTGGTCGAACCCCACAATATTGTAGCTTGGAGTAAGGCCTTTCCAGTCTGAAAGGGATACTACTACATTCCACCCGATGCAGGCGTAGACAAAGTAGCCTACAAGCACCAAAGATGGTAAAAAAAAGATCAAGGCGACCATTTTATCCTTTGTAAACATCTTTTGAAAATGAATCCTCATTTTCTAACCATCCCAGACATATTTCTGATCTCTGGCTGTAGAGAGCTGGTTCCCCTACCACCGAGATACACTCCCATTCAAAATAAAAGAATTCGAGAAGATAAAAAGCCTTTCTTTTGAGTTTCTTCTAGACAACTTGGACCTGTGTCCTATGACCATTCTTCGACCCAAATACTCCCTCAACAGGTGCATGTTCTCATGCGACTCTAGGGCGATGTTCAGGGCCTACTTTTTAAGGAGATCTATTGATGCTCTTTTACTTGGTTTTTTAAAAATAAAAAAGAAAAGGGAGGTGGTCTTGTGTTTAATCTAGTGACCACACTATGGTGTAGTCGGCACTTGCATCCTTTGTTGCGTCAGTTAGAGCAGTTGCTGCTGCGTTTACGTTTTTGTTTGTAACGAAGGCGGACATTATGTCGTCGAGTTCAGCGGTGAACGCCTCGGGCGCACCACTTCCGTGAGCCACGCTTGGGTACATGGACGCCGCTGCCTTAAAGTCTGCTATGGCCGCCTTTTGATACAGACCGTATTCGGTCTCGTCCGCGTCAGTCCGCGCGGCTATAGAGCCCTTTATAGGGTTGAACGTGTCCTGACCCTCTTTAGAACCTACGACCCTCAGCCAATTCAGGGAGTTCTCGGGGTGCTTCACACCTTTGGGATGCTGGAAGCAATCTATGACAAGACCATACATGCCTGAGGTTCCAGGGGTTGGAAATGTTCCATAGTCCGTACCGTATACTTTGTCTGCAACATAGAATTCTCCGTTAGCCCAATCTCCCATCACGCTAAACGCTGCGTCTCCCGTGATTACCCGTTTTATCGCCTCATCCCAGGTCAGAGCCGAGTGATCCTCGTTGACGTAGTCTAGATATGTTTTGAACGTTTCCAAAGCAGACAAGAGCTTTGGGTCTGTTGCCGATGTAACTTTTCCATTTATCCAATCCTCGTAGAAGTCAATTCCTTCGCCCGCTATGATTTGCTCGAGAACATGTGTGTCTGTCCACTTGCCTACGTCCCCTAGGGCTATGGGAGAATCTATATCTGCAGCAACTAACGTGTCGCATGCGTCAAAGAAGGCGTCCCAAGTGGTCAAGTCAGCGGGATCTATATCGTTATCATCGAGGAGAGGTTTGTTGTACCATACGACGTTAGGCCTGTGGATGTTCACCGGAACGGCGTAGTACTCTCCTTCGAAGTTCACCATGTCCTTCACTACCTCTGGGAAGACGTCTTCCCATTCCTCCTCCTCCCAGAGGTCGCTTATCGCTTCCAAGTAGTCTGCGTCAAAATATGGCTTACCCTCATATCCAGCATGCATCTGGAAAGCATCAGGGGCCTCTCCAGCGAGAACCAAAGATTTCATAACTGCCTTCATCACATACCCCGCTCCACCAGCCACTGGACTCTGTATCACTGCCGTATCGGGATACTTATCTTCGAAAACATCAACAAGGGCATCTATCGCCGATTTTTCTCCCCCGGAGGTCCACCAATGGTAGATTTCAAGCACATCTGCAGGAGGCGCAGGGCTCAGAAAATACCATGCTCCTCCACCAACAACCAACGCAGTAATGATGACAGCAGCGGTTACTGCATATACAGCTTTAACCAAGTATGTTCACCTAAAATTAAGTTATGGTAATGTTAAACATATAAAAGCTTTATGTTCTTGTTTAGTTGCTTACTCTAATAACGGGGATGCCGCAGAAACCGATGGCTGAAACTTTTAGGTTGGTTCTGCCTAGCCTTCTTTCTTGCATGGTCTTAAGCCTCTTGGCTTCTGATGAAGGTAGTAGTCTTCTTGTAAACTAATAAACTTAAACAGAGCATAATGGCTTTTCTGAGAGTTTACAAATTGGCTAATGAGTCGTCATTTGGGAGAAAAAAAGCGCTTTTCGAAGGTGTTTTAGCTGGCACGCTTTTCGGCACAGCAGCTGTACTTATAAGGCTTCTTAAAGACATGGATGTTTTCTCTATAGCTTCTTGGCGCTTGATTATCGCTTTCTTGGTTTTAGCTGCTACTATTTTCTTTTTAAGGAAACCCTTTGGATTCGGTTTGTTAAAGAGAAATTTTGTTCAAGTTCTCTTTTTGGGAGTTTTATTAGGATTGCACTTTGTGCTTTTCGTGTCGGCGGTGAAGGACACGACTATAATTAATGCTACCGTGTTGGTGAATACCACGCCTATTTGGTCTGTGCTGGTTTCTGTTTTGATTTTGGGCGTAAAGCCTACTCGCTTGGCAGTTTTGGGCCTAATCGTTTCATTCTTAGGCGTAACTGTAATTGCTTATGCAGATGTGGCTTCTCCAACGTTTAGTTTAAACTTGAAAGGAGACTTGGAAGCCTTGTTTGCCGCTGTTTTTGAGGCATTTTACCTTAGTTATGGGCGTGACACAAGGCGGAAGGTGCCTATCTTGTCTTTGATGCTTTTTATCTATATGTTGTCAACCTTAACCGTACTAGCCGCCGCTAGCGCAGCGGCGTGGTCTGCGCCCATATTCTCTACTGTTAGCTTGAAGGTTGTTCTGATACTCGTAGGTTTAGGTGTTTTGCCGACGGCTTTGGCGCATACCTTGTATTTCTCTTCTCTTTCTAGTCTCAAGTCGTTCGAGACTGCTACATTAGCCTTGCTGGAACCTATTGCAGCAACCTTGCTTGGCGTATTGATTTTTGCTGAGATTCCGGGCTTCCTTTTTGTTATAGGTGCTGTTTTGGTTTTAAGCGGCATCCTTTCAGTGGCCACTACCGAGTGAAGCAGGCTTGCTTTTACCAGTCAAGTCAGCATCGAAAGTGTCAAATAAACACTTGGGACTTAATTACTTCCATGTATCCAAAACTAAACCGTTGGGTCGCCACATTCTCGATTGTAGCCTTTGACCCCTCAACCAAAGACTTGGGAGTAGCCGTTCACTCACGCTACTTTTCCGTCGGTTCGGTGGTGCCCTGGGCAGAAGCTGGAGTTGGAGCCATTGCAACCCAATCTTTTGTTAATGTGTCTTATGGACCTCGAGGATTACAATTGTTAATGAAAGGCTTAACTGTAAACGAGGTAATGGAGAGGCTAACGGGTCAAGACGAGGCTAAAGACTATAGACAACTTGGGATAGTCGGCTCAAAAGGAAACGTTGCCGTATTCACCGGGAAAAAATGCTTGAAGTGGGCTGGCAGCAAGACTGGAAAAAACCATGTTGCACTAGGAAACATTTTGGCAGGTGAGGAAGTGGTCAGCAATATGAGCAGAAGATTTGAGTCTGCAAAAGATGATTTAGCGGGAAAACTGGTTGTAGCGCTAGAAGGCGGTGAAGAAGCTGGAGGCGACATACGGGGGAGACAGTCTGCATCCCTGCTTGTTGTTAGAAAAGGAGGAGGACGAGGAGGTTACGGAGACCGATACATTGACTTAAGAGTGGAAGACCATCCGAACCCTATTGGAGAGTTAAAGCGCTTATTAGACTTAAGCCGTGTTTACTACTTGATTGATGAAAGCGAAGACAAATTCACTGCAGGCAACCTTGAAAGTGCTCTCTCCACCATCAGAAAGGCTGTTTCGTTGAACCCAAACATTGACGACGCGTATGTAAACCTAGCAATGATATTCTTAAAACTTGAGAGAAAAGAGGATGCTGTGAGAGCATTTAAGGAAGCATTGCGCATCAACCCAAAACTGAAGCAACTGATAAAACAGCTTCCAGACATCGGTTTAATGGAACGCGATAAAGAACTCTTTGCAAAACTCCAAATAACCTAATAAGTTTTTTAACGGACAAAAAAGTTTAATGACTAGTTTTATCTTCTTCTAAAATGTGATAAACTTATGAGCGAACAGAAACCGTCAGTCTGGCTGATTCTCGTGTCACTTCTGATGTTGTTTGTCAGTGGCGCATGGACTCTTGCATCTATCACGCCTTTGATGCCCAAAGCCGTGAGGTCATCTATGCTCATTACAGTTACCACCGCAAATGTCTGCTTCCTCGTAACACTTTTGGCTGCAATGCTTCTCTACTCAGACATTGGAGCAAAAGAAAACTTGAAGAAGGCAATGGTACTCGCATTTTCTATCGGAATCTTTGCACTCATCATATCTATTGTTCTGTTCTCTGCTTCCTTTCTCATGACACCTCCACCATATTATCCGGATTAGCGGACTATAGTTAAGTAGCGGAAAGATCATTTACGTCAAAAGAAAGAGAGAAATAGGTCTTGTTGAGGTAGTGGTAATATGAAGGAGGTGAGTTTGGGGAATGAGTGGGACTGTGGAGGCTGATGCAGTGAGGAAAGATGAGGAGTATTCGGGTTCTCCCGCTCCATTCGCGTTTTTCTTGGTGTTGTTTCTGGTGTTTCTGGCACTAGCTATTCTTTCTTTTCCGTATCCTGGAATTGAGCCACAAGAATATATGTTGTCTGTTTTGTTCGTCATTATTGCATTCGTTTCTTTGATGTTTTTGCCTGCTACTGTGGCGATCAACAAGGAGTGGGAGGAGGCGATTGTATTGCGTTTCGGGAAGTTTCAGAGGCTTGTGGGCGCTGGCTTCTTCTTTAAGTGGCCATTCGCGGAGAGTTTTCTGAAGCAGGATAAGCGTATTATTACTTTGGATGTTTCGCGGCAGGAGGTTATGACTAAGGATAACATCAGTGTTAGTGTTGACGCGGTGGTGTTCATGAAAGTGGTGAATACGAAGGATAGCCTTGTTAACATTCAAAACGTGTGGAACAGTGTGATGAAGTATGCACAGACGACGATGCGAGATGTAGTAGGGAACATAGAGTTAGATGAGTTGTTGGCACGGCGGGATGAGATTGCGAATAAGATTGAGAAGATTGTGGAGAGGGAGACACAGGATTGGGGTGTGGATATTATTTCGGTGAATTTGCAGAATGTAGAGTTGCCTGTGGATATGAAGCGAGTGATTGCGCGGCAGGCTGAGGCTGAGCGGGAGAAGCGGGCGGTGATCATTAAGAGTGAGGGTGAGTTTACGGCAGCTGGAAATTTGGAGAGGGCGGTGAAGATGATGAGCAATCGAGCGATGTATTTGCGTACTTTGTCGAGTTTAGAGGATATTAGTTTTGACCAGAGTAATACGATCGTGTTTGCGATTCCGATGGATATGGTGAAGGGAGAGATTCTGGGATTGGCGGCGTTTGCCAAAGCAAACATAGCGGCGAAGGCGGCACAGCCAAAGAAACGAGAGGTCACAAAGTAGGAAATTTAGCTCTCCTATTTTTTAGCCTTCTAGCATATTCTTGGCACTGGGTCTCCGATTGGGGGAGTTAGGATTCTTTTTCCGCCAACTATCGTTTGGAGAGCTACGGGTTTGAACTGGTTTGTAACTCCACCTATTATTTGAGCGTTTATGCCTTCTTGTGTCTGCTTAAGCGTAGCCAAGACTTCTTCTGCCTTTGGGGGAACAACACCGATTATGATTTTGCCTTCGTTTCCAACTTCAAGCGGGTCGATGCCCAACATTTCACAAGCTGCCCGTACGTCTTCTCTTATCGGAATCTTCTCCTCTTCCACAAGGATGCCAACCTTCGACTTCTCGCTCCACTCGTTTAAAGCGTTTGACAAGCCACCTCTCGTCGGGTCTTTCATGGCGACAATTCCGCCCACTTCTAACAAGCGCTGTATAACCCTGTTCAATGGCGCAATATCAGACGTGATTTGGCTGCCGAAACTGTAGCCTTCTCTTGACGACAACACTGCGAGTCCATGGTCGCCTACGGTGCCAGACAAAACGATTTTGTCGCCTGGTTGCATATTAGAGTCAAGCAGCCAATGGGCCTCGAAGCGACGGTGTTTCTTCACCTCAGCAATGTTGCGCTCTAAGGCTTCGTTTCGCCTGCCGATTCCAGACGTATTTATGACGCAGCCTTCAAGCGAGCCTTTCTCCACAACCTTGGTGTCACCAGTAACCACGTAAACTCCAGCTTCACGACAAGTCGCGCTCATACTCTGCACAATCTTCTCAAAATCAGCAATTGGCAAGCCCTCTTCTAAGATGAATCCCGACGTGAGAGCAATGGGTTCAGCGCCCAAAACGGCAATGTCGTTAACCGTTCCTGTCACAGCCAGTTTTCCGATGTCGCCGCCTGGAAAGAACAGCGGCTTAACAGCATGTGAGTCTGACTTCAAAACAATACCGTTAACAACAGCAGCGTCGTCTAAGGCCTCAAGCGGAACCTCAGCGTTGCTTCCGCCAAGATGCTTCAAAATATAGCGCTTAACCAGCTCGTTCATGACAGCGCCGCCAGCACCATGAGCCATCGTAATGCGATCCACGTGTTCAACACGCTCCATAACGCAACCCTTCTATTGAGAACAAGAGTTTAGAGCTAGCCTCCTCTTAAGGTCATCGAACAACCCAAAACTATGAACTTTGAATAAAAGTTTAAGGAAAATCCAAATTATAACTTGTGGGCGCGAATTTTATTCCTTACAAAATCGCTGGTATAGTTAAGTTCATCATCTCTAAGCCACTTGATACTCTTCACCTTTCCGCAATACCACAACTTTGACGTCTGAGCTGGCTTCCACCTTCTTTTTGAACTCTTCTGAGTCTGTGTCCCAGCGATGCATGGGTATCGTAATTTCAGGACTGATCGTTATCGCAGCTTCGGACGCCTCAACGTTGTTCATTGTATACGTGTCTCCACTGGGAAGCAAAGCCACATCCACGTGGCCAAGCTGCCTCATCTCTGGGATAAAGTCCGTATCCCCAGCATGATAAATTGTCTTACCTTCAGCCATTATTAAGTAGCCGACTCCAAGCCCTCTGGGATGATAAGGGTTTCCAGGAGACCTGAAACGCTTATAATTGTAAGCTTCGACAGCCCTGACCTTTATGTTATGAATGGTTGCTTCTTCTCCAGGTTTAAGCGTCTTGACGCTTTCACCGATTTTTAAAACACAGTCCTCAGGAGCAATTATCACGGTATCTGCCTTACGAACCCTTTTGATTTTAGCTGTATCACAATGGTCAGAATGGGAATGGGACACCAGTATCAAGTCTGCCTTTTCAGGGTATTCACCCTCATAAGGGTCAACATAAACGATTTTTTCTCCAGCCTTGATCTGAAAACTGGCATGACCAAACCATTTAATTGAAAGGGTCATTCCAAACACCGTCTTTTATCTATTAATCTATTGACGTATTTATCTTATGCGCGGGAGTGAGAATCAAGGGTTTCCAAGATTTTCACGGTCTTAAACTGCAAGCTTATATTCAACTGTCTTGTAATAAAACGATTTCATGAAAAGGTGGAAACTGTGAAGGTTATGCTTCATGAAATGAGTTGGACTGAAGCCAAAGAGTATTTCACGAAAAATGACATGGCAATTCTTCCAGTAGGCTCAAACGAGCAGCATGGGCCGCAAAATCCGCTTGGAACAGACCATTTGATAGCCAAGGCCATAGCCGAAGAAACAGCCAAACGCACGGGAGTTCTCTGCCTACAAGTAGTTCCCTTCGGCGTAAGCTCCCATCACAGACAGTTTTGGGGAACCATCTACATATCGCCGAGAATATTCAAAAAATACGTGAGAGATGTGTGCCTAGCGTTAAATTACTATGGAGTGCGAAGGATTGTGATAGTTAATGGGCATGGCGGTAACTTACCTGCTCTTATGGAGCTAGCTAGAGAACTAAGAGAAGAAGAAGTTTTTATGTCAATCTTTCAATGGTGGGAAGTTGCTGGCAAACTTTTGCCTGACCTTTTCAAATCGGAAGAGAGAGGGCATGCTGGTGCTGAGGAAACTTCGATGAATCTGGCTTTACACCCACACATTGTGGATATGGATAAGGCTGTGGATGAAAAGCCGCGTAGACACTTTACACAAACAGACGGTATAACTCTTCCGTTTGACACTGTTGATAAAACAAGTTCGGGAGTTTTTGGCAAATCAACAACAGCCTCTGCGGAAAAAGGCAAAGAAATTTTTAAAGTGGTTGTCAACGAGCTGGTCAAGCATGTTGCCCTGCTCAAAAAGGCAAAGACTGAAGATTTGATGCAGAAGTCTAAAGTTTGAAGAGAAGCGCGCGCTAGTATCCATTCCATTTAACTATGTCTTCGAAGTCTCTTTTCGGCACGTGTAATACTCCGTTTTCGTCAAGCCAGTATCTTATGTCTCCGTCCTTTATCTTGTGCACTACTGGATCTT
>Ga0224501_10001100_pt1 | contig 20738 bp, 16 predicted proteins | sample SF_Oct11_sed_USG_4_FD_169105 | JGI IMG/M metagenome (GOLD analysis project Ga0224501, IMG submission 169105) | Sediment microbial communities from San Francisco Bay, California, United States - SF_Oct11_sed_USGS_8_1 | ecosystem: Environmental > Aquatic > Marine > Sediment | place: USA...
TTTGTCGTAGATTTTGTAATATTTTGGTATAAACGACTAACAATACGCTCGCGCGGAACTCGCAGTAAAAAACTCTGCTCACCCCCCCCACAGTTCAGTCGTTATACTTTCAATCTTCAATGAGTTCTAGGATGTTTTTGCATAACAATAAAGTTCTCACAAAAATGGTACTATTTCACAGAGAATGTGACTGATGTATCCCATGAATGCTAACACTTTACAACTAGCGCTGTTCGGCGATGTACCTGCCTTTGAAAAGCCATTGCATACGAACCAGCCTTACAGTGCTGCCCCACAACAGTTTTTCAACCATGTCGAGCAATGCTTCGATCGAGGCTGGTTCACCAACGACGGTCCGCTTGTCCGTGAACTCGAAAGCAGGATCTCGAGATTTCTAGGTGTTGAGCACTGCGTAGCTGTTACCAATGCAACCCTGGGATTACAGCTACTCATGAATGCTTTGGAACTGAGAGGTGAGGTCATTGTACCGTCATTTACTTTCGTAGCAACACCACACGCGGTTTGTAATTCGGGGCTGCACCCTGTTTTTTGCGACATCGATCCAGATTCATGGAATATGGATCCTGGCCACTGTGCTTCGTTGATCAATGAGAAGACCAGTGCAATATTGAGCGTACACCTGTTTGGTCGACCATGTGACACTCATCGATTACAGGAAATTGCACAAGATCATAATCTGAAGCTAATCTATGATGCTGCCCATGCGTTCGCCTGCTCTCATACCAATAAAAAAATCGGTGGATTTGGCGATGCGGAGGTTTTCAGCTTTCATGCAAACAAATTTTTTCACACGATTGAAGGTGGTGCTATCACCACGAATGATGGTGAGTTGGCTCAACGCCTGAGACTCGATCGAAATTTCGGCTTTGTTGGAATCGATAACGTCGAATCTTTGGGGACGAATGCAAAGATGTCAGAGGTGCATGCCGCGATGGGGCTTTCCAACCTCGATTTACTGGATGACACTTTGGGTCGCTGCCGTGATGTGTACCAGTCATACGCTGATGGTTTACGAGATATACCTGGCGTGACAATACGAAATTATGATGCTCAGGGTGATAGCTGGAACTACCAATATGTGGTTGCCGAGATTGACGAACAGTTAAACGGAATTCCCCGCGACCTGATGGTCGACATTCTGTGCGCAGAAAATGTTATCGCCCGACGCTATTTCTACCCGGGCTGTCACAGGATGGCGGCTTACGCAGCACCTCGTTTTCAGCGCTGTCTTCCGATCACCGAGAAGGTAGCTGATCGGGTCATTGTTCTTCCTGGCGGGGCGGCAATGAATGCACAATCAGCACGTGAGATTTGCTCTCTCATACAGTACACTGTCGACCACGCCGCGCCAATACTTGAGCGCGTTTCAAAAATTGATGGGGCCTGGAGAGTTACAACATAGTGGAGCACGCATCGCAGCACCCAAAGGTGGAGTTCCTGATCTGCGGGAGTCCGAACGATGCTTTTTATTCGCAAATCGCGTTTTTCCGATTGGCGTTGGATTCTTTCGGTGAAAGATGGAAGCAGGCTCGAGTAGTCGCGGTCTTCGGTGACGAGAATCCGCCACCTCTCCCAGACCGGTGGAAAGCCTATTTTAAAAATATCGAAGTAGTATATGCAGACCCGGAGGAATTCCGACGAACCGGTTTTTACGCTGCCAGTGACTTAAGATTCGAGCTTGTGGATCCGGATTCTGATCTATCTTGTATATGCGATGCAGATACGGCTTTCATCAGGCCGCTGCCTCAGGACCTGCTGGATGAGATTAAGGCATCGCCGGCGGTCATGGGTGTCATCGTCCATATTCCATTCTCAATGGGTGGCAGGGCTGACGAGCTGTTTCCTCTTCAAAACGAGAAAGGTGGAGAGGCCGAAGTCCAGAGACTACCCGCCGACACACCACCTCACGAAGCCTGGGAAAAACTCGGTCATGCCATCCTTGGCCGTAGCCCGGACATGAGCTATCGTTACAACCTGCTTGAGCCATCTTCTACCGAGCGTAGTCCCTTCTATATCAATTATGGCTTCCTTGCGGCGCCTCCACAATTGATGCGTGAACTCTACCGAGGTATCCGTGAGGTTGAGCCTAAAGTAATAAGCATGGTAGGTAACGGATTCTACGGCCAGGTTACTATCACCATGGCTGCCGAGAAACTCAATCTTCCTGTCCGTGCACTGCCAATGCGCTTCAACTACCCCAACGACCGGAAAGCCGATCGTCTACATCCTGATGAAATGCGCAACATGGTCCTCTGTCATTATCTACGGCACTCCCGTTTCAACCGGCACCATATATTCACTAGCCCCAAAGCATTCAACGATTTTCTTGGCCGCTACCTTATCGGCAGCGATCGAGTCTTCCAGGTGTACGTCAATGAGATAACAGGTGGGCGATACCCATTTGCCGAGAGCAAGGAGAATATGGTAACCGAGGGAGCGGAAGTCCGGCATCCGGGCGGTCAGCGTCGCTCAATCGGTGTCGACTGGCAGCGCTATTATCAGGACTACCCTCTGCAATTCGATACCTCTGAGTACCTGAAACAGACCGGACATACTCTGCAGGGAAAACCGATCAGCCAGGAGCAATTCGATCTGATCCTCGGCGACATGCGTAAGCACCTCGCGCTCGAGCGCGATGATGCGCTACTCGATCTCTGCTGCGGAAACGGAATCTTCACTCGGGAGTTGGCAAAGAAGTGTCGCCATGTGGCTGCTGTCGATTTTTCTGAGCCACTACTCAATGTTGCCGAGCGTGATCATATTGCACCTAATCTGCATTATTACCTGATGGATGTCTCAAAAATCCAGGCAGATTCCGCATTCACGGCCACTCCGTTTTCCAAGGTCGTAATGTGCGCAGCCTTGCAATATTTCGACAAGACCCAGCTGGATCATCTGCTGGGTACCCTCAAGCAGATTACCGAAGATGGCCGCCGCATCGTCTTTCTATTGATCCCAGACAAGCGGAAGAAATGGGCCTTCTACAAGACATTTTCACAGCGTATCCGCCACCTGTATCGGTTGGTACGTGGTGCGGAAGTCATGGGCACATGGTGGGACCCCCGTGATATCGAGTCAGTCTGCTCAAAACACGGCCTGAAATGTACGTTTTACCAGATGGATGAGCGCCTTCACCCGTCTCAGTATCGCTTCCATGTCGTGATTTCCTGATGCAAGAAACGGGCTATGATTCTCTCTTCCACAAAGTGGACTACTGTCACTCATTCGAACCATCTATACTGATTTACATAACAAGGTAGGTCCGTATTAATTTAGTGTATGCACAAACTAGTCGACTGTCCTGGATGAGGCCAGTTGCTTCGGCAAGCACAGTTAAACAAGTAACCCAGGTGCATGCATTTGCTCAGCAGTGACATCATTAGCACTATTAAGGAATAAAAATGACAGCACAACGAACTGCGATAATGCAGCCATATATATTTCCATACATTGGCTACTTTCACTTGATACAATCCAGTAGTATGTTTGTTTTTTACGATGACGTACACTACATCATGAGAGGATGGATAAACAGAAACAGAATTCTCAATCAAGAGCATGACTTACTTTTTACGGTTCCTTTAGCTAAAGCCAGCAGAAATAAACTCATTAATGAAATCAGCCCAGCATTTGACAATAGATGGAAAGACAGTTTTTACAGAAGCCTTGCCCACAATTACAAGAAGGCACCTTTTTTTAATGAAGCTATCGATAGCGTCATGTCACCGTTTAGCAGAGAGTATGATGATATAACTGACCTGGCAATTGAATCTATATTATCAGTTTACTCTTATCTCGGAATGCATTTTAATTATACCAAATCTTCAATTTTCTCTCCTGAGACAAAAGATATGGATAGCGCAGATAGATTAATTGAAATCACAAAAAAGTTCGGGTTTGTGGACTATGTCAATGCTCCTGGCGGGAGTAGCCTTTACAGTAAAGAGTATTTTCAAAGCCAAGGTGTTAATTTATTTTTTGTAAAAAGCCATCCAATACAATATAAGCAGTATCATGGCAATTTCGTCCCAGGGCTTTCAGCAATTGATTTACTTATGTTTTGCTCAAAGAGCAAAATTATCGATTTTTTCTCATCTTATTCATTGGAATAACTAAAAATGGACATTCTCTTACCTGGGTAAGAGTAACTTTTTAAAAAATAAAGAAGTTCATTTTTACGTGGTTACTGCACATAGTTTACTCGACCTGGAACTTTATAGATACGCTATAAATTGCTATCCATGCAATTAACTATGACGATTTACAGATTTTTGGCAGATAATCCCACGCTTTTAACCAGGCATAATATATTATTCACAAATGCCGTCAGAGTGAGATAGGGTATATATTAATAAACAAAATTCAGCTAGTAAATTTTCCAGCGATTTAATGATAGTTTTTTGCCACTCTAGCGATGGGATTGTTTCCTTTTGATAAATAATTTGTGTTCTTAATGCAACCAAATTTTTCGAAATATCGATCAAGTAAAATAGTATTCCATTTTTTGCATATTTAACGAAATAAACACTGTTCTTTTGTTAACTCGATACAAAACGTACGTAGCGCTTATTCAAAATATACTAATTAATAAGTAACTTTACTCACCGCTATCTAGTCACGTAATTTTCGTAATAAATATAATTTTAGCGATCAAAGCAATATCATTCTCTAAAGTCATATAACGAAACTAGAAACCCTATTAATGCAATCTTTCGTTTATTTACCGTATTTGGCGCTTCTACCGTGCAGATATTACCACTGGCAAAGAAGGCGCTGAACTATTAATATTTGATTATCCATGGGAATAAAAAGGCCGCTATCAAGCGGCCTTTTTTACTGTTACAAAAACTACGTTAAGCTTTATTTGATAAACAGCATTTCACGGTACTTGGGCAATGGCCAGAGATCATCAGCAACTTCTGTCTCCAGTGTATCCGCATGCTTACGCACCTCATCCATAAGTCCTCTAATTACCCCTGAACAGTACTGCATGTGTTTTTCAGTGTTTGCGAAGTCGTGCTTCTCTAATGCCGCACTCAATTTACCAACTGCTGCCATCATCGCATTAGCCTCAGTAGCGACATTTTTGGCAACTGAGTTATCAAGCTCAACACCCATTTCTGCCATGCTTGAACTGGTATTTGACAGCTCGAACAGGTATTGAATGGCTGCGGGATAGATCATGGTCTTCGCCATATCAATAACCAGCTTGGCCTCTACCTCGATTGAAAGAATATATTGTTCTGCATAGACTTCGTAGCGACTTTCCAGCTCAACTGGTGATAACACGCCTGTTTTCTTAAACAGCGCCTTGACTGATTTTTCCTGCAGTGCAGGTAGTGCATCAGCTGTGGTTGGCAGATTTTTCAATCCACGTTTTTCAACTGCAGCCTTGTGCCACTCAGCTGAATAGCCATCACCACCGAATACAGCATTACCATGCTCTTTCATCAGATCTTTCAATACATCAAAGACAACCTGTGCCCTGTCAGCACCCTTCTTCTTCAGCCCAGCTTCAAGCTGATCAGCGACCCAGTGTAGTGATTCAGCCAGTATGGTATTCATTGCAATTAATGGACCTGATACTGACTGTGAAGAACCGACTGCGCGGAACTCAAAACGGTTACCTGTAAAGGCAAAAGGTGAGGTACGGTTACGGTCACCCGGATCACGCTCAAAGTGAAGAATCTGTGGCAGACCCAGTTTCATCAGTCCACCTGCTTTACTGGTAGCCAGCTTGCCATCTTTGATGTCCTGGAAAACTTTTTCCAGCTGGTCACCGAGATATACAGAAAGAATCGCAGGAGGCGCTTCATTTGCACCCAGACGGTGATCGTTTGATGCAGTAGCGACAACAGCGCGCAGCAGCGGACCGTGTAGGTGAACACCGCGAATCACAGCACCACAGAACAGCAGGAAATTCAGGTTGTCATGAGGCGTTTTACCTGGATCAAGCAGGTTACCCTGTGTGGCGTTACCCACAGACCAGTTAACGTGCTTACCCGAACCATTCACACCAGCAAATGGTTTTTCATGAAGCAGACAGACAAAACCGTGTTTCTTGGCAGTCATTTTCAGCAGGGTCATCATCAGCTGCTGATGATCGGCTGCGACATTGGCAGATTCAAAGTATGGCGCTACTTCAAACTGGCCTGGAGCTACTTCGTTGTGGTGAGTTTTAGCAGGAATACCAAGTCTGTATAACTGATCTTCAAGATCCTGCATAAATACCTGCACACGTGCAGGAATAGCGCCAAAGTAGTGATCATCAAACTGCTGGCCTTTGGCCGGTGGCGCACCAAAAAGTGTACGGCCTGCCAGTAGCAGGTCTGGACGGCTATTGGCAAAGTTGGAATCAACCAGGAAGTACTCCTGCTCAGCACCACAGCTTGAATTCAGGGGCGCAATATCAGTCTCGCCCATCAACGAAAGTACTCTCTGTCCAGCTTCATTCATCGCCTGATTTGAACGCAGCAGAGGAATCTTTTTATCCAGCGCCTCGCCAGTCCATGACATGAACACACTAGGGATCATCAATGTCGAGCCATTGTCGGTATTCATAATGTATACCGGGCTGGTTGGATCCCAGGCGGTGTATCCACGTGCTGCGTTGGTCATACGGATGCTGCCATTAGGGAAAGAGGAGCCATCAGGCTCTCCCTTAATCAGCAGGCTTCCGGTAAATTCCGTAATGGCCAGACCTTCGGGATTGGTAATAATGAAACCATCGTGCTTTTCTGCAGTAAGGTTTGTCATTGGATAGAAAATGTGTGAGAAAAACTTAACGCCTTTAGACAGCGCCCATTCTTTCATTGCTGCCGCAACAATATCTGCAGTCGCTGGATCCAGTGGAGTACCCGTCTGAACGGTGTTCTTAACGGCCTTAAAGGCATTCTTTGATAGCGATTCTTCCATCTTTGCCAGGTTGAAGACATCGCATGCCCAGATTTTTGACAGTGGCTCGGGTGTTGATACGGCCATTGGTTCGCGATTGGTAATATTATTGATTGCCTGAACGCGAGTTTCATTTCCACTCATTACATTTTCCTCAAAGATATATTTGTAAATTAAAAAGTGTTCTTAAATTGTTATAAATTGCTATCGGTGTATCACTCTTGCCAAAAAAATTCAGCCTTTTTCCGTACTGATTAACAGCAAGCCCTTCATTTACGATAGCGCGATTATATGTCACTACTCATAGCAATAAATGCGCCATTTTTTTAAATGCATCTCTTCTGCATATTATTTTTGTCACATTACCAATTACCACCGTAAAAACAGATGGTTATATTCAAATATCATTTTTACTGTATTTTATGTTCACATAGTCAACCGATTACTGCGCTCTCATATGGTGCATTTGAGCACCAATATGGTGCATATAATGCATGATTTACCTTTTTTATAATTTTAACCTGCATCATTGGCTACAAATAGCGCATTTTCTCCCTCAACGAATTATTATACCGGCATGAAGCACCAATCTATTAGTTGCCTTATTCTTGCCGGCGGTAAGTCCAGTCGTATGAACCATCATGATAAAGGCCTGGTTGCCTTCAAGGGACAGCCGTTGGTAAGCCACGTGATTAGCTCACTGAAGCATCAGATCGATGATTTTGTCATCAGCGCCAATCGCAATTTTGACCAATATCGACAGTTTTCACCCCATGTGATACCTGATGCCACCGAGCAAAATGGCCCGATGTCAGGCATAGCCGCTGCCCTACCTACCTGCAAACACGACCTGATACTGGTTGTGCCATGTGATATGCCATATCTGCCCAATGATCTGGTTACGCTTCTTTTAACTAACCTTAATAACCATAAAATGGCCGTTGCTGAAACACAAAATCACCTGCAGCCTGTCTTTTTAATGCACCGGTCACTACTATCTGGCGTGCAGCATCACCTTGCCTCTGGACACTTCAAACTATTACAGTGGATTCAATCATGCTCTCCAGCAATCATCAGCTTTAGCAACGCAGATGCATTCAAAAACCTAAATCATGCAAGTGATATTGACCAGGCGCAAAATGCCAGCAATTAATTGCGGCTTGCGAAATTAGCCCTCGACCATCAAAATTAGCCCATGGCTTTTTCTCTGGAACAACGCACCGAAGAAATCAATCGCGTCACCTGGTGGGGGCTCGTTGTCAATTTATTGCTATCCGTAATAAAAATACTTGGCGGCATAATTGGCCAGTCACAGTCACTGGTCGCCGATGGCCTGCATTCACTGTCTGACCTGGCCAGTGATGCCATGGTCCTGGTTGCAGCCAAACATGCTGGCGAAGAAGCCGATGATGACCACCCGTACGGTCATGGTCGCTTTGAAACACTGGCGACAGTGGGACTCGGCCTGTTTCTAGTGCTGGTAGCACTTGGCATTGCCTATGATGCAGCTCACCGAATTTTTGATGAAAACGTTCAAACTGTCCCACATCCCTTTACCCTCGCTATCGCGATGTTCTCCATTTTAGCCAATGAGGGTCTTTATCATCTAACCCACCGCGTGGGTGTGCGCATCAATTCAAAAATGCTGATAGCCAATGCCTGGCACCACCGTAGTGACGCCGTCTCTTCTATCGTGGTACTCGTTGGTATTGCTGGCGCAGAGCTCGGTATACCTATCCTCGATCCTGTTGCCGCCATTATCGTTGCCCTGATGATCGCCAAGATTGGCTACGATCTCGGTTATCACAGTATGCGCGAACTGGTCGACACTGCACTCGACCCCGAAATTGTTGAGCAGATTAAGACAAAGATTCTTGAAAATGAAGAGGTACTGGAGATGCACATGCTGCGTACGCGCCGTATGGGGCACACAGCACTGGTGGACGTACACATTCTGGTCCAGCCCAAACTCAGCGTATCTGAAGGCCACCACATCTCCGAGGATGTAGAACGCTCGCTAAAAGAATCTTTCGATGAAATCAATGATGTTACCGTTCACATAGACCCGGAAAATGATGAACGTGAAACTCGTAGCGGCTCACTGCCTATGAGGAGCGAGTTGATCATTAGCCTCTACAGAGAATGGTCTGATGTACCTGAGCTAAAAGCCATTGATGATATCACCCTGCACTATCTCGAGGGCAAAATTACTGTTGAGGCCACCGTTCCCCTGAGCGTTCTTAAATCCATTAATGAGGCCGAAGCACTTCAGACTAAATTTAGGCAGATATGTCTAAGGGTCAATGTCGTTGGTGACGCCAGCCTTAGATTCCACTAGTCGCACTATAATGGTGCGCTTATTTTTGACTGCACCATATTAGCTCAAAATAATCTCTTATTTCCTCTGGAAACAACCTAAAAACAGGCACCTATGCCTTTCCATTATCGGCACAATTCATGCAGAATAACCTGCTCAGTCAGGAATCTCTGGTCAGGCATGTTAACTCAACTCGCTTTACCAGAGGTTCCTTATTACCATACCGCGCTATCTGGCGGATAATTATCAAATCACCGAGGAGTAAGCACATGTCTGCAAGTGACGTTTTAAAAATGATAAAAGAGAACAACGTTAAATTCGTTGATTTTCGCTTTACCGATACACACGGTAAGGAACAACATGTTTCTGTACCTGCTCACACCGTCAACGAAAGCCTGTTTGAAGAAGGCAAGATGTTTGACGGCTCTTCTATCGAGGGATGGAAAGGCATTAATGAATCAGACATGATCCTGATGCCTGATGCTTCAACCGCCGTTATGGATCCATTCTTCGAAGAGCTCACGATGAATCTGCGTTGCAATATCATAGAACCTGCTGACATGCAGGGTTATGAAAAAGATCCACGTTCTATCGGTGACCGTGCCGAGCAGTATCTTAAATCAACCGGCATCGCTGACTCTGCGCTGTTTGGCCCTGAAAATGAATTTTTCGTGTTCGACAGCGTTTGCTGGCACGAGAGCATGGGTGAAGTATTCTTCAAGATCAAATCTGAAGAGGCCGCATGGAGCTCTGGTGAACAGTCTGAAGTCGGTAACGCGGGCCACCGCCCTGGTGTTAAAGGCGGTTACTTCCCTGTACCACCTGTTGACTCTCTGCATGACCTGCGTTCTGCCATGTGTATGACCCTGGAAGATATGGGCCAGGAAGTTGAAGTACATCATCATGAAGTTGCCACTGCCGGTCAGTGTGAAATCGGCTGTGGCGCCAACACACTGGTCAAGAAGGCTGACGAAGTCCAGATCCTGAAATACGTTATCCACAACGTTGCCCATGCCTATGGCAAGACTGTTACCTTTATGCCTAAGCCACTCGTAGGTGACAACGGTAGCGGTATGCACGTTCATATGTCTCTGTCCAAAGGCGGCGTTAACCTTTTCTCGGGTGATCAGTACGGTGGCCTGTCTGAAACTGCGCTGTACTACATCGGTGGCATTATCAAGCACGCCAAAGCCCTGAACGCCTTTGCAAATTCCTCTACCAACTCTTATAAGCGCCTGGTACCTGGCTTCGAAGCACCTGTAATGCTTGCCTACTCGGCACGTAACCGCTCTGCTTCTATCCGTATTCCATACGTGATGAATCCAAAGGCTCGTCGTATCGAGGTTCGCTTCGGCGACTCTACCGCTAACCCTTACCTGTGCTTTGCAGCTTACCTGATGGCTGGTATCGACGGCATCCAGAACAAGATCCACCCCGGCGATGCTATGGACAAGGATCTTTACGACCTGCCACCAGAAGAAGAGGCCAAGATCCCACAGGTCGCCTTCTCTTTTGAGGAGGCACTCAAGGCACTGGATGCTGACCGAGACTTCCTCAAGGCCGGCGGCGTATTCAGCGACGCAACCATCGATTCATACATCAAGCTAAAGATGGAAGAGGTTACCCGCTATCGTATGTCGGTTCATCCCTGCGAATTCGACATGTATTACAGCGTTTAATTTCGCTATACATACTATCCTTAAAAAGCACCCCGCCCTCTGGCCGGGGTGCTTTTTTGTGCACAAACATCCATTTACAGCTATCATCGTAGTATGAAATTATTCCTTTCATTGCTGCTGTTACTTATGGCACTGTCAGCCCAGGCTGAGATCTATAAAGGTACAGACTCTGATGATCAGACCACCTATTCTGATCAGCCACTACCAGGTTCGGTAATAATACCGACACCCAGTCCTAACACCATCCAGATGCCCAGGCCTGAGCCACGCAAACCTGTTGAAAGACCTGTAATAGAATCCAGCCCCTATACTCAGTTCAGCATTATTAGCCCTGCTAACGATGAGACCATACGCGACAACACTGGCAATATCCCTGTCAGCTTTTTGATAGAACCAGAACTAGACATTGAAAGAGGTCATCGCATTAATGTCTATCTGGACGGTCAAGTCGCCGTTTCTAATGGCACTGAACTGACGCTCCCGGTTGTCAATGCAGGTCGGGGCGCGCACACTATTAATGCCCGCGTTATTGACGGAAAAGGCAAAACACTGATTAGCAGTAGTGTCATTACCATCCACATTAAACGCTTTTCTATTCAGCATAAAAAACCCACCGGTACCCCACCCGGGCCAATCAGCCCCGACGGAACACCTTATCTACCCGGACCGGATGCCCCTGGCTTTCGGCCAAACACCAATCTAAACACGCAAGAATAATAGCAATGCACCATAATGGTGCGCTATACTTTCTGTATCAGCATTTATAGCCGATATTTAATTCCTGGTTCATAGTCTCGCCTTTGTGTTTTTTTATAACTTATTGATATTGATCATTTTTATTTTTTACCCGGTTTTTTCTTCTTCTATTAACAGTTGGTTCGATATTTGCAGAACAGTTTAGAAATGACAAACGCCACACAACAAACCGCGCAAACAGTTCTTGAAAACATGCACTCAGCCGTGCTCGTGATTAATCAGGGCTTGCAGATCGAGTACATGAACCCGTCTGCAGAAATGATGTTTCAGATCAGCCGCACTCGCGCCAGAATGCGCCCGATTCAGGAACTCATCGTCGATGAACCGGAATTTTTCTCTCGTATTCAGAGTTCGCTAAAGACGCGCCACCCTTTTTCAGCCTACGAGGATGATCTATCGGTTCGTACCGGCCATTCGCTGGCTGTGGACTATATGGCATCACCTATCGAATATGGTGACAAGGGCTCCTGTCTGCTTCTCGAATTTGTTAGCCGGGGCCGGCACCGTAAACTGGCACAGGAAAAGCATTTACTTAATCAGAGCGAGGCAAGCCGAAGCCTGCTGCGAGGCCTTGCACACGAAATTAAAAATCCGCTCGGCGGCATCCGTGGCGCTGCCCAACTACTGGAACGAGAATTTAGTAGTGATCAGGACCGTGAATTCACCCACGTTATCATTCGAGAAGCCGACCGCCTGAAACAGCTGGTTGATAGAATGCTGGGACCCCGAGATATACCGAATAAAAGCAGTCTGAATATCCACCAGATTCTGGAGCATGTCAGAAGCCTTGTTCAGGTAGAGGCACCACATGTCCATTTCGTAGCTGACTATGACCCAAGCCTGCCAGAAATTTTTGGCGATGAATCCATGATCATTCAGGCAATACTCAATATTACGCGCAACGCGATCAAGGAAGTCCCCAATGATAAAGGTGAGATCACCTTCCGATCACGACCTTTGAGACATTACACAATTGGCGACAATACCTATCCGCTGGTTGCAAAAATTGACATCATCGACAATGGTCCGGGTATTCCTGATGATCTCAAGGAAAAGCTTTTTTTACCGATGGTGACTGGTCACGCCGAAGGTACCGGTCTAGGCCTGTCAATTGCACAAACACTGATCAATCAACACCATGGACTCATCGAGTTTACCAGCTCGCCAGGCCACACTGTTTTTTCACTGTTATTACCATTACAAAATAGTAACGAGTAAATATTATGGCTAACACGAACAAAATCTGGATTATTGACGACGACGATTCGATTCGCTGGGTATTACAAAAGGCACTGGAACAGGCTGGCATGGAGGTTACCAGTTTCAATAAAGCCGATGGCATTCTCGATCAATTAAAAATTTCAGAACCCGATGCCATCATTACCGATGTTCGCATGCCGGGCATGGATGGCCTGACCTTACTCTCTGCGCTCTCTGAATCTTATCCTGAGATCCCCGTCATTATAATGACCGCTCACTCCGATCTTGATAGCGCTGTTTCTGCCTTTAAGGGCGGCGCCTTTGAATATCTACCCAAGCCTTTTGATATTGATGATGCTATCTCACTAGCCCAGCGCGCATGTACTAAACGCTATGAGTCAGCGACTGAAATTACTACCCCTACATCAATGCCAGAAATTATTGGTGAAGCACCTGCCATGCAGGAAGTATTTCGTGCAATCGGCCGACTATCAAAATCGAATATCAATGTATTGATAACGGGTGAATCTGGTACAGGCAAAGAACTGGTAGCACTCTCACTACACAAACACAGCCCGAGAGCCAACCGTGAATTCATTGCGCTTAATACTGCTGCGATTCCAAAAGATTTATTAGAGTCAGAGCTATTTGGTCACGAACGGGGCGCCTTCACTGGTGCACAGTCACAACGCAAAGGCCGCTTTGAGCAGGCCGATGGCGGCACACTGTTTCTCGATGAGATCGGTGATATGCCCGCAGAGTTACAAACCCGCTTATTACGTGTGCTGGCAGATGGCGAGTTTTATCGTGTTGGCGGCCACACACCGATAAAAGTCGATGTGCGTATTATCGCAGCAACCCATCAGAATCTCGAAGAGCGTGTTAAACAGGGCCTGTTCAGGGAAGACCTTTACCACCGGCTTAATGTCATCCGTATCCACCTTCCTACTTTGCGTGAACGCCGAGAGGATATTCCTGCGTTATTAAACCTGTTCCTGCATCGTGCTACTCGCGAACTGGATGTTGAATCAAAACAGTTTTTACCTGAAGTGGAGGCCTATCTATCCACACTAGACTGGTCGGGTAATGTTCGCCAGCTCGAAAATACCTGCCACTGGCTGGCAGTCATGACTTCAGGAAAAACGATTCACCTTTCTGATTTGCCTGATGATCTTCGTGCAGAAAATCAGACAGAGTCACCGGCAAGTATTAACTGGCAGCAGAGTATTTCACGCTATGCTGCAAATGCATTACAGGCTGGTAAAAAACAGATTGCCAATGAAATTATTCCTGATGTAGAGCGCCTGTTGATTGATGTTGCGCTCAAGCAAACCCATGGCAGGAAACAGGATGCAGCAAAATTACTCGGCTGGGGCAGGAATACGCTGACCAGAAAAATTAAGGAGCTGGATATCAGCTAATGCACGACATATAGGCCTGCTCTAACGTCGAAACCTGGTATTTTTTCTTTAGACCTTCAGTACTGCCAACGTATTTCAGCTCTCCCTCGTGCAACACAGCAATACGGTCTGCCAGTTCATCAACATCGACCAGTACATGTGAGCTAAAGAAGACGGAAAGACCTTGTTGCTTTTTACTGAGCAATTCTTTTTTAAATAAAACCCGGGCCTTTGGATCGAGTCCACTCATCGGCTCATCCAGGATCAGTAATTTTTTTTCACTCAATAAACAGACTGACAGCCCGAGTTTTTGTGTCATACCTTTTGAAAACTGGCCAACCGAGGCTGTCATCGATTTTTTATCGAGCTCTAAAGCATCAAGCATGTTGTAAATTTTTTCATTACTGCACTGGCTGCCTTGTAGCTCCAGCATATAATGCAGGAAATCGACGCCCTTAAGATGCGGTGGCGGAGAAAAACGATCTGGAAGATAAGCGATATTTTCTCTTGAAGAAACCTGCCGATGTGACTCCCCGAATAACTTGATATTACCATTATCAATCGACACCAGGTCCAGCATGCACTTAATCATGGTGGACTTGCCACCACCGTTCATACCTACCAGGCCAAAGAACTCGCCCTTCTCCATAGAAAGACTAATCTCGCGTAACACCTGCTTTGTTCCGTATGATTTGTTCAGGTTCCTGCATTCAATAATTTTCATATTTATTATATATCTAAACTATTCAGGCAAAAAAAGAGCCCTTAACCAGGGCTCTTTTTATATCATATTGTCGCAATAAAATTAGAAGTTTCTAAATACGGCAGCACAGTCATCAGTGGGATTTAACACCTGATAGGCATCTGGAGTAGGTGTTGTGTTTATACAAGCAGCCGAATTGGTCCAGCCTGTTCCATTAATACCTACCTGCATCAGGCCAGTAGTTGGGACACCGTCATCCACTTTACGATCGAGCTCAGCCAATACATCAACCGGGATACCACGGCCTGTATTGAGTTCGTGCGCATTGGTAGGATTAGCTTGAGCCGCCGTACCCACCTGTAATAAACCATGATTAACTAACATACCCGAGCCAAAGCCATTATCAGGGCAATTGCCTACCTGACAAGCATATTCATCAGCCGCGGCAATTGCATCACCATTAAAGCCACCTGTGATATAACCAGCAGACTCGAGATGTGCCCATATCTGGCCTCGCTCTACATCAGTTGCTACCAGACCATTACCGTCACCATTTACCAAAATGGTATTGGGGTCTGGCAAATTAATTGTGGCCTGTCTGTAATCACCGGGAAATGCACGGTAACGATCCTGGAAACTGAACCAGGCAGCGGTGATACCATCGACGCTGTTATTCAGGGCACGAACACGTGCGGTGTTGATCAGTTCCTGACCTTTCAATACGCCACCCAGCAACAGGCCAATAATTACGAGGACTATCGCGATTTCGATCAGGGTAAAACCCTTCTGGGCGTTTAATTGTCTGTTCATATAGCTATGCATATCCTGCGTCTCTCTAATAATGTATTTTTCTTAATTTTATGGATATTTTGTCTCAGTTACCGAATTATAGAGCAAATAATATGCCAAAGTAATAAAGGCCGGTAAAACGCGATATTTTTAAGAATTATATAGATAAATCAGGGTTTTCTGTCGAAATATCAACAGTTTGGGCTCACTTTGTCGATTTATCCTCTAATTCCTTTATTTTTTCGACTAGAAAATTCATTTCATATGGGTCGCTCACTTCACCGCTTTCAATCAAAGCACCCACTAGCACCTTCGCTGCCTCAATTTCACCCATATCCTCCAGCAGGATAAATTCCATATCTTTCGCCCAATAGGGCACATTACTCGCTGTCGCTTTCTCTCTCAAAGCCTGCGCATATTTCAATGCCAGTTCCATATCATTGAGATTATGCCTGGCGACAACAGCAGCATGAGCCAGCCAACGCCAGTGCTGGTTTGGAGCTTCATTAAACTTTCTGAAAATATAATCGAGCATAATGCGCTGCCGCTTCTTGTCTGTAACACTGCCATACACCCTTGCCGCTACCAGCATCGGGTAATGTCCACGGTTATCAAGCTGCATGATGGTCTCTAGCCACTGTGTAATGCGTCCATAATCCAGCCGATGAAAGGATAGACTGACACCGGGCTGGTTATCAAAGGCCTGTAACCAGAGATTCATCAATTTAGAGGTCGCTATGGACTCATTTAGTGACATGACCTTATAGGTATCAACTGACATTGGTGCCGGCAAATCTTCCGCCCTGGCCACCTCTGCACCTTGATGACTGTGCCAGAACAGCTGTAGCACCAATGTCACTAGCAATAGGCCAACTACCGATTTTGGCACATCACCCAGAGGCCGATCTTTATTGAATAATGCTGTTAGCATCAAAAGTTTTTCCGATAAAAATCAAAAAGGGCAACTGATGATAACAGGCCCAGATAAATCATCGTCTGCATCAATATTGGCCATAATTGCTGCCATTCTCCGGTACCATACACCAACCATTCGGTCTGCGTATAACGATTTAAATCTGGTAAGACCCATGTCATTGCGGCGACAAAACCATCAATAAATTTTTGACTAATACTGTCATAAGCTATTATTGGATGCTGCGACATCAAATAGAACGACGCCATCACACGTGATGCCAGGTAAACAATAAATACGCCCGTCAGCGCTGCTGGTGTTTGTTTGAATGTAAACAGCATAACCAATGCCAGTGCAACCACCAGCACCAACTCGAGCACCAGTGACACTATCCATATCAACACCTGTTGTAGTGGCGCATATACCATTAACAAGAGACCATATGCCGCACCGACAATGACAGCGAGTAAAATATAACCAGCCAGCTTGCCCAGATAATAACTACTTCGCCTTACCGACATGGCCAATATCATTTCCAGTGTTTTATCCTGAAGTTCTCGCAAGCTACTTGATACTACAAACAGGGCAATAAGCAATACTGCGCTCAGTCTGAGAAATACTGCCAACACTGATACCTGTGTTGCCAGGTGTTCTGTAATGGCAAGCTCACCAACAAACTCAACCACTACGAAGCCAATCACCATCATTAAAAAAGATAACCACAACAATCGATTACGCATTGACTCAATTATGGTAAATTTCGATATTGTTAGCACTTGATTAAGCATAGAAGCGTCGCCTTATGACATTATTCAATAAATATTCTCTGGTACCATTGTAGGCAAATCACCATGTCTTTGCTATCTGCAAAACGTTTTTCAGGTTTTGAACATCAATTATTGGGATTGATGCTGTTTAGTTTGCTGATGGCGATTTTTATCGGTCCAGAAAACAAACTCTCATATAGCCTTCTGATCACGCACTTTGGCCTGTTCCTGTTATGGCAGCCCATTTTAAAGCCGGAACAAAGCTTCAGCGGACTCAATCTATTCTTGCTTACCGGTTTTGTGCTTGCCTTTATCATCTGGTTCAATTTATGGATTAGTGTTTTCTGGATGCTATTACTTCTCAGCCTGCTTACAGGCCGTATCTTTGCACGTGGTATTGGCCGTGCCGCTTACGGTCTCGCTGTTATTATTATTTTTCTTGAGCTGGTACTGATCATTAATCCACGCCTGTTTGATCTGCCAGGCATACCACGATCACTGAGCCTGGTCACCGAACTGGCTTTACTTGGGCTACTGCTTTTACTCATATTGATCCCCTCGAGGAAAATACTGCCTGCACACATCGACTTTATTCGTGGTTTTTTTGTTGTCATCCTGACCTTATTTTTGTGCATGGGCAGTGTACTAACGACCTTTTCATCCAGCATCCCCTATCTACAGTCACTGGCCATTACTATTCTTATTGCCGCTACTTTCTTGCTCGCAACGGCTATACTCTGGACACCTCGCGCGGGATTTACCGGGCTAGCACAGCTGTGGGAAAAATACCTGCTCAATATTGGTGGCCCCTTTGAGGAATGGATTTCTCGACTCGCCGCCATCGAAGCCAATCCAAACATCAATCCACAGCAGTTTCTCGAGTCCAGTATTCAGCATTTAATGAATCGCCCCTGGGTCTGCGGTACACGCTGGCAAATGGCTGATACAGAAACTACTTCAGGTAAACAAAGCGCAAACTACACAACCTTTACAGATAATGATTTAAAAATCACTCTCTATGCCTACAACCCTATTGGCCCTGCCCTATTGCTGCATACCAAGTTGTTACTGGCAGTTTTAAGTTTTTACTACCGTGCCAAAACCCAGGAACAGCAATTGATCAAACAGGCGCACCTGCGTGCTATATATGAAACGGGTGCCAAGCTAACCCACGATGTAAAAAACATTCTTCAATCAACCCAGACGATGACCCAGATCGTATTAGATGAAGATACCCGTCTGGAAGATGTACAGACTATACTACAGCAACAACTACCTCTGTTGACGCAACGCCTGAAAACCACACTTGATAAACTTTCTGACCCACAGCAGGAACGATCCAAAGTCGCCAGAATAACCGTCTGGTGGGATCAGCTAAAAACCCGCTACAATCGTCGTAACATCAACTTCCTGGAAAATATCAAAACTGATGTAGAAATTCCTGTTGATACCTACGACAGTATTACAGAAAACCTGCTGGAAAATGCCCGCAACAAGCGACTGCTAGAATCAGAAATTGAAATAGTCGTGCGCCTTGAGTGTATAGAAGGGCGTGTACGTATCACTGTCTGTGATACCGGCAAAGCCATCGATGAACACCTGGCGGCGATCCTGTTTACTACGCCTCTCCACTCCGAGGATGGCTTCGGCATCGGCCTGTACCAGGCACAACAGCAGGCAAGACATCATCATATCGAACTGGAACTTTATGAAAACACCAATGGAAGGGTCTGTTTTAAGCTAGAGCAGCAGACTTAACCCATTACTACGGCAACTGCTCTGCCTCTATCATCCTGCTATAAAGAATATAGGGCGACACCCATACAATTATGTCATCAAACTGGTCTGCTGTTGCACCAACACCAACGTAACTCTTACTGACAAATACCCGATTATTACCAACCGAATAAGCTAAATTTTCTCCAACTGCATTTGGAGCTACATCAATCTCAGCTGAATTTTCTCCCTGGTCAGTGTCTGCATTTGCATTATCTGCCGTAAATCTTCCCACGAATTCGTTACCATCCTTACCGAGGGATAAAATGACAAATGGCGCATTTCCTACCAATGTAGTTAATCCTGCTGAGCAGGAAGCCGTATTTGCACTATCACCATTACATACAATTAAATCTGGCCCAACTCCTCCCATACCTGTTGCAGCAATGCCTCCTGCCGTCGTGAAATCACTGTCATTTGTAACACTATATCGGATGGGATTACCCCAAGTATCGACCAATAAGTTATCTCTATTGTATGAGCCATTCAAACCTAGTGTTCTTCCAGGCACAAAACCATGTGCTGAATCACATGTTCCTCCACCATCAGGTTGTTCTAAACCTGCTTCTGTAGCAATAGCTGGATTGGCTACAGCAGGGCATGGTATTCTTCCATATGTAGCAGCAAAACCTAGAATGGCTAATTTTATATCTTCAAGTTGCTCCTGAGTATCTGATCTTTGCGTGCTTTCAATTCGAGAAGCAAGCGTAGTAATAAATCCACCTAAAAGGACACCAACAATAACCAGCACAATAGCCAGTTCTACGAGCGTAAAACCTTTTTGTTTGTATTTATCACGCATAATCATGGAGCAATCACCCATACATAATCTTCTGCTTGCGTGTCATCATAAATAAGTTCATCTGATGTGGGGTTACTATCATCATTTTCGCCTTCAAAATAATCGCTCGTCAATGCACTATCTCGGTTACCACCCGTAGTATCCCGCCCTGCAAATACAATCAAGGCATCAATATTAATATCCGGTGGAACTGAAAGGCAATTTGCTGTGTCGCAAGGTGTAGACGCTGCATATTCGTAATATGTAACCTTATGCCATTCTTCTGCTTCAACCCAAGACGGCAATACACCATCAGCACACGGTGTTGGGTTAGCTGGCGGATTAGGTGGCCCCCAGTCTGGAGAATCAACTGGAATATGTCCTTCCAGAACACCTGGATCGCTTATAAATAAGCCATTACCCTTTGTTGAGTCAAACGATGATGCTTCAGGATAGCCACCACAAGCAGTTTTATAAGAATTAAGCGCATTGCCAATCTCCTGCGCTACTCTTTTGTGCACCTGTTCCATAATATCATCGTAGGTAATAACCATAATCTGATCATTAACAATAACATTACCCGCTGCGTCTAGTATCTCACCCTGTATAAACCCATCATTAGCATCGCTTTGCTGAAAGGTTGCATTGTCTTGGGTATCCGCAATATCCAGATAATGAGCAGCCACATTCACATTTGCGGCAGATCGATTCTGAACTGTGCCGTCATCCCTTGTTATCGCTT